>Ga0308170_10002052_pt1 | contig 17862 bp, 15 predicted proteins | sample PhyBR2_2_FD_202136 | JGI IMG/M metagenome (GOLD analysis project Ga0308170, IMG submission 202136) | Phyllosphere microbial communities from UC Gill Tract Community Farm, Albany, California, United States - DLSLSB.R2 | ecosystem: Host-associated > Plants > Phyllosphere > Unclassified | place... | reverse complement strand
GAGAGGGAGAAGGGAACGCACCGTGACCGTGAGAGGCTCGCTCGAGACTCATCTTGTCGGACGAGGTGCGGTGCCAGGCCGAGAGGACGACCTTCTCGAGCGACAGGAGCGACGAGGCGCTGTCGAGGTCGATCGGGATCTATGGCGGCGTTGTGTAGGCGGCGAGAGCGGCTGGAAGCTGCGAAGGGCCCGTCGAGCTCGAGGGCGAACGGGCTCGAGCGGGCAGCTCGGTCGGTAGAGGGTCGGGAGGGTACAGCTGCGAGCAAGGAGGTCGTGGACCGTGAGCTTATTGCCACAAAGATCGTCGGCCGGTAGGGAGAGGGAGAGACAAGGAGGAGCGCGAACGCACAAGCTTCCACCGCCCATCCTCGAGCACCGCCGTCGTCGCCTTTCTCGGGCCCGTGCGCCGCTCGCCCTCGGTCGAGCCTTCCTCGACGGACGCCTCGAGCCGGTCCACCTGCCGCAGCCTCGACCGCCGGCCCACCGGCGCCGCCGCTCCTCGCTCGCGCAGGAACCCGCTCCACAGCTCGTCGGCCCACCTGCCCGGCGTCGGCGGCTCGACGAAGACGTGCTCGACGCTGTGCGGGAGCGCGGCGAGGAACGTGCGCGTGACCGAGTCGGCGAGGACGCCGCATAGGGACGCCGGCTGCTCGGCGAGGCGGACCATGAGGGTGCGCAGGGCGGTCAAGGAGGGGAGGTGCGCCGCGAGGGCGAGGATGGCGGGCGACGCGTCGAAGGACGAGGTCGTACCGGGCGGAAGGAGGGTAAGGTCGAGCTTGGCGAGCGACGTGAAGCGGGTGAAGGCGGCGAGCTCGACCGGGACGCGCGCGGCGTGCAGGGTGCAGTCGAGGTTGCGCAGCGCGGCGGCGTCGAGTCGGTCGAGGAGCCATCCCTGCGGCCGCGCGGCGACGTGCGCGAACTCGACGACCTCGAGGAGCTGGACCGGGTCCGAGCCGGCCGGTTGCGCCGCGGAAGGGTCGTCGCCGACGAGCGGATCGCTGCCGTCGCTGCGCAGGAAGAGCGCGAGCGCCCGCAGGCGCGGCATGCGCGCGAGTGCAGCGAGCACGAGCGCGCTGAGCTCGTCGCCGGCCTCGTCGGCGTCGAGGATGAAGTGCTCGAGGTGGCGGGTCCAGGCGGGCCCGCTCGCCGCATCCTCGAGGACCTCGACGGTCCAGGCGCTCCTCGACACGAGGAGGAAGCGCAGCTTGCGGCATCCGTCGAGGACGTGGCGGACCGTGACGAGGTCCTCGTCGGGTTGAAGCAGAAAGAGCCGCCGGACGAGGGCGAGCACCTCGGGCGCGCCGTCGTCGCCGCCCATGACGGCCGACCTTGGCCAGGTAGTGCAGGCTGCGAGTGCGACGACGCGCCAGCGCTCGGCTCGGACGAGAGCAGCCCAGGCCCGGCCGACGAGGGCGAGGTTGGCGTAGTCGAGGTCGTCCTTGGCGGCGAGGACGGCGTGCGTGACGATGAGGGCGACGAGCTCGGCGGGTAAGGCGGGTGGAGGTCCGAATCGAGGTAGAGATGGGCTCTGAATGGTCTCAACGTGCCCTGGCGCTGTGTGAGGGGCTGCACGTCAGCGAAGCGTGTGGGGGGGTGATGAGAGGTGAGGAGAGCGCACCAGCTGCGGTGCGGCGCTGGAAAAGGGTCTTGAAGAGCGAGAGCATCGTAAAGGCTCGGAGAGCTCTGCCTGCGCGGCAGCAAGTGCTCAAGCGCGACGAGGAGGTGAGGACCAGGCCGAGCCGGCGAGCAGCTCTCGTCGAAGGCTCGACTTCAGATCGTCCCGTGCTCTCTCGACCGAAACCGACTCGTACAGGCTCTGAGGGACATCCGGTGATCTGCACAGGCAACCGAGAACGTTCGAGCGAGAGAGACACGGCGCGCGAGGCTGACCGACGACGGGCGAGCGAAGGATTAGGTGCACGACGAGCGACAACGGAAGGCACTACGACGACGACTGCAACGACGACGACGACGACGACGGAACGAAGAAGAGGTATCTATGGTCGAAAGGCGAGGAGGGGGAGGGGTATCGACTCGGGGAGGATTAGAGGAGGGGAGAGATGCGGGCGCGACGAGGAAGAGGAGGGACAACAACGAGGCGAGGGCAGAGAGGATGAAGCACTGGGAAAGTGTCCGTAGGGCAATCGGGGAGGTAGGTGAAGGAAGGGGTGGCCGAGGAGGGGCGGCGGGTACGGCTACGGCCGACCGTCCGGGTCCATGCTTCGCCGACGAGGCTTGCCGGCGTCGCCAGCGGCGAGGCCGCCGCCGCCGCTCAGCGCAGGCGGTATGGGCACCTTGCTCGACCCGGACGATGCCGTACGGGCCATCGGTGCCGCCGCAGACGACGGGCTCAGGCCGGGCGGCGGCGGGAGGGGTCCGTGAGCGAGCGACGGCGACTTGTCGCTCGCACCCGACTTGCGCGCCTTCTTCTTGACGGAGGGTCGATGCCCGAGAAGTGATGGTTCGGGTGCAGGGAGGATGGTCGGGACGTCGGCGCGCGAGCTCGAGCTCTTCTGCGGCGCAAAGGCGGGCGCGGTGGGCACTCGGGGCGAGTTGGACGAGGACGTGTCGTTCGGCGAGGCTGTTCGACGGCGAGTAGACGAGTCAGTTGTGCACTCGTGTGCTCGGAGAGAGTGTGGAGAGGGGACGCACGAGACGGCTCCCTCCCCTCTGCGCGCTTCCTCCTCGTCGCGCTCCCCCACGTCTTGCTCCGCTTGACCTTGCCGCCCTCGGTCGCGTCCTTGCCCTTCCTCAACCTCCTCCGCTCGACGCTCTTCTCGCTCCCGCGGCGGTGCAGGTCAGCTGCGCCCTGCGACGCCGCTCCACCGTGCTCGAGCGGGATCGCGCTCGTACTCGCGACGGGCTCGTCGGCCCTCGCGCCGGCGCGCGGCGCTTCTGCTTCTCCGACAAGCGGAGGAGCCGCATGCCGCGGCGCAGGGCCGCCCTGCACGACTGCGGCGGTGCGCTGACCGGCGACGACGCCGCCGCCTCGCGCCGCGAGTGGCACCTCGACGCCCTTGCGCTTCTGGCGCTCGGCGTCGACGGGCGCCTCGAGGTCGAGCATGAACGACGTCTGGTGCTCGAGGAGGAAGCTCAGGACGAGCATGTCGCGGCTGTGCTGGCCCGCCTGCTCCTGCGCGTCGAGCGACGCGCCGGCGCTCGTCGCCGGCGTCGGTCGGCCGTCAAAGCCCGGGAAGCCGAGGAGGGCGTTCTGCCCGCCGCCGCGCGACGAGACGAGGCCGGGCTGGAAGACGACGGCGAGGTTGGACGCCGTCATCTTGTTCTGGTCCGAGCAGCGCGCGAAGACGGAGAGGAAGTCGAGGAGGTAGAGGAGGAGGTAGCGCGACGCCGGCGGGAGGAGCGAGATGAGGTGACGGTACTCGGCGATCGAGGCGGCGGTCGGCTGCTGCTTCTCTGCGAAGGGAGAGGGCGAAGAGGGATCAGCTAATGCCCGAGCGGTCAGAAGGGGGAGAGTGGGAGCGAGAGGACGCACGGAGGACGGCCGTGAAGTCGAGGTAGAGGCCGGCAGGGATGACCGGTTCCTGTGCAGGCAGTGAGAGTCAGCATGAGCACGAGATAGACGGGCAGAAGGGGGAGGGGAAGGCGACGCACAGGAAGAGCGTTGAGGTAGCGCCTGAGCACGCTCGCCGCGTCGTGCACGCTGTAGCCGGTCCAGTCGAAGTCCTTGCCGTACTTGGGCGGCGCATCAAAGACGGCCTGGAGCTGGTTGATGCGCTTGTTGGACCCAGAGACGCGGAAGATGCCCTCGGTGTGGGTCGCTGTGCGAGAGGGAGGCGGGTTCCGAGCAGGGTCAGCTTCTCAGCCTCGGGACGATCTACCTTGCTTGCCTCGGCACACTCTGTACGAAGGCGAGCAGGGTGCGGGGAGAGAGAGAGACAGAGGAGCCGAGACGCACCAGTCTCCTTGAGCATCATGCCGCACTTGGCGACGACGATGGGCACGTAGCCGTACACGTACTGGTTGCCGTCACTGCAGGCAAGAGGACAGAGTCAGCTTGGTGTGCAGCGGAGCAGCAGGCGAGAGGTTGAGCGAGGTGCGAGACTCACTCGGCGACGAGCGAGATGGCGACGCTGGCGTACTGGAGCGACTCGGCGAGGGCGACGCCGAACACGCGGCCCTTGCCGCTCTGGCCGGGCTCAAGACCTCGCTGCTGGGGCGAGTACAGCGGCGCGGCGGTGCGCTGAGGCGGCGGCGGGGCGGCGGCGGCGGCGGCGGACGACGAGGACGAGGCGACGACGGCACGCTCCTTCTCCTTGCGCGTAAAGGCCTTCCACCACCGCACGAGCGACGCCTTGCTCGGTGCTTCGTCGGCCATCGTGGTGCCCTGGCGGCGAGAGCTGACGAGGGAGACGGGGAGGAGAGCTGCTCGGCTCCGTCCAGCGAGAGCGACATTGTAGCGAGCGGCGGCACCCTCTCGGCTCGCCCTGGCCTTGCTTGTACACCGTCGAGGCACAGCGCACTACTAGCTCGAGTTTCTGACACTAGTCGCAGCCGCTCTCGAAGAGTCGCCGCCGACCTCGTCCGGGCGTCACGCGAAACTCCCGCTCGACGCAGCACAACAGCGTTGCACGACCCGCCGCAAGCTCAGTCCGAGATGATGCGCACTCCCGCCAGCTCGCGCACCCCGAAGCTGTTCTCCCTCGCCCACCGCTCGGACGGGCAACCCATGAAGCACCGTGCGAGCGGGACCGACAACCGCCGAGCGAGGGCGTGCACGTGCGCCGGCGAGAAGGGCGCGCGCAGAAAGACGAGGTCCTGCGTCGAGAGGGAGAGGTGCTCGTCAGCTAGGTCCTGAGCCGGTCCTGCGAGAGGAGCCAGAGGAAGAAGGCGCACAATCGTGATGGACGGAAAGGCCTCGTCGAGCACTGCAGCGCGACGCAAGCAGCGAGAGACGTCAGCAGCGTGCGCAAGTGAGAGTGAGAATGACAAAGAGAGGTCGCAGACGCACAGCGAAAGTTGGCCTCGAGCTCGCTCGGGATCTCGTCGACGCCGCTACCGACGCCTTGGCCCTCCTCCTTCGCTCCTCCCGCATGCTCGCCGCCCAGCTGCGGCATACCGCCGCCCGTCGCCTCGGTCGTGAGCTCCTCGACGTCGACGTCGGGCGTCGACGTCGACTCCTTGCTCACGACGCGCGAGGGCGCACCGCCCGAGCGGGCCGCCGCCGCCGAGCTTGCGCCGCCGTAGAGGTGGACGAGCTTGATGCGCGCCGTCGTCTCGTTCTGCTGGACGTAGAGGATGCGCTGGAAGAGCGTGTTGATCTGCGTGCGAGCGAGAGCGGGGTGTCAGCGTCAGCCTCTCGAGCGTCGAGACGAGGAGCGCGAGGAAGAGAACGAGACGCACCTCGTCGCTCTTGACGAAGACGACCACCTCCTTGCCCTGCTTGGCCCTGCGCATCATGCGCACGCACCAGTCGGCCCCGCCGTGCCAGTGCAGCCCGTGCTCGGCGACCCACCACGCCGTGCGCACGAGCCTGCCCCACCTCGCTGCGAGGAGGAGCGCGCCGCCGAGCGCGGCGACGTACGCCGCAAAGTAGCCGAGCGACGACGGGTCGGTGCTGATGACGCCGGCGATGAGGGCGAGCGAGAGGGCGAGGGTCGAGACGGTGAGGAGGAAAGGCGTGCGGCGCGAGCGGCGTGGGAGGGTCGGGCGGTTGTGCAGGAGGATGAGGAGGGACAGAGGGTACAGGGCCATGATCGAGAGGAAGACGATGGCGAACATGCTCGAGACGATGCTAACGCTCGCGCCGCTGCTCGCGTACACGACGACCGAGAGCGCCGTGAAGAGAACGACGACGAGAGCCGGCGAGCCGGTGACGGGCAGCGCCTTGAGCAGGCCGTACGGGAGCGACCCATCGAGGGCCAGTCGACGAAGGAGCTCGATCGCCGAGACGAGGCCTGCGGGCGAGGGCGAAGAGGAGGGGAAGGGGGAGAGGGAGGAACGTCAGCCCGGGCTTGGTCGAAACTGAGGTGAGGACGTGTTGCAGACGCACCGGCAAGGACCGTCGCCGAGAGGATGAGGACCGCATCGACGCTGACCCACAGCTCGAGCCACCTGCCGGCGCTCGTCTTGCCGAGGGCGGCGAGAACGCTCGGGACGCCGAGGATCTGGTCGAGCGGGAGGACGGCGAACGTGCACAGGAGGAGCGGCGCGTTGATGACGATGGCGATGTACTGCAGCGAGCGGAGGACGGCCGGGTAGATGTGCGGCGAGGGGCGGAGCGAGGTGGCGTAGTCGGGCGCCGTCTCGAAGCTGCAGGGCAGAGATCTCGAGGGTCAGGGCACGTCCTCTACACGGTGAGAAAAGGAGCTCGCAGCGCTGCTCCACGTAGGAGGAGAGAAGTGACGCACCCAGTGACGCCGAGGAACGCGATGCAGATGCCCTGGTAGACCGCCTTGGCGATGCCGCCGGCTGAGCCGACTTGCCCGGCGACCCAGTTCGAGCGCAGCGTGTCGTTGCCGTGCTGCGCCCAGTAGACGATGGCTGAGAGGATGAGGACGGCGAGGGTGAGGAGCTGCGGGCGAGGAGGAAAGCGTCAGTCGCGCTCGAGAGGAGGATCAGCTGGTGGTGCGGCTCACGTGCACGGTCAAAGTCGTGAGGGTGACGCTCGCTGTGCCCTTGACGCCGACAAGACCAATGACTGCGATGCCGACGAGGAGCGCGATCGTCATCCAGGTCGTGCCGACGGTGCCCGGAGCTTGGTCGGCGATGTAGGACGAGGCGGTCGCAGCGGCGACGACCGAGGTGGCGACGTCGTCGAGGAGGGTGAGGGCGGCAGCAATGAGGGCGAAGGGCAAGGAGGAGGACGTGTTGAGACTGCGCGCGTGGAGGCCGGGCGGCGAGGGGTCAGCGGCGCTCTCTCACGAGGGGGAGCTGCGGACGGCGGGACGCACAGGTAGGCGTAGTTGGCGCCAGATATAGGCAAAGCCGACGCGAGCTCGGTCATGATTGGCCGCCAGAACGAGAGGAGCAGCGTCGCGACGAGCAACGAGATGGGCGAGCTGCGGTCGAGGAGGAGGAAGAGTCAGTTCGATTCCTCGTGCTTACGCCTCAAGGGCTCGGCGCGAGAAAGAGAGAAGGACGAACTAGACGCTCGCGACGCCTACGAGGGCCGGGAAGGCGTACAGCGGGCTGCCCGCGACGGCGACTCCTGCGACCCCGCTCGCCAACCTGCGCGCACCGGGATGAGCTAGTCAGCGCTAGTCCTGCGAGCTCGGCGAGCGGATCTGCGACGCACCATGCTCCGAGTGCTCCCTCTCCATCTCGCCGCATCTGCTCCTCGCGCTCGCGCTTGGCCCGCTCGACCTCGTCGTCCTCGAGCGCGAGCCAGCTCATCGTGCCCCAGCCGGCAAACTCGAAGCTGTTGGCGAGCCGGGGCGGCGGCTTGTCCGAGACGCTCGAGGTGAAGTTGTCGTCGGCGAGCGGAGGGAAAGCAGATGAAGGGTAGGCGGGGTTGGGCGAGGGAGGGTACGAGTGCGTCGGCGTCGAGGGGGACGAGGTCGGGAGGAGGTGCCGAGGAAGCTTGAGCGCGTTCGAGCCGCTGCGTGCACCTGTTTCGACGAAGCTCGGGCGGCATCAGCGACTACAGCTGCTGCTGTACTGCTGGAGCGCGGAGAGCGAGTCGAGGACTCACGTTGGCGGCGCACAATCTCGAGGTACTCGCTCTCGGCGAAGGATGGCGGGGGCCGTCTGCGCCTTGCAGCGCCAGCTGCGCCCACGGCCGAGCTGGTGCCCCTCGTAGGCGAGCCCTCGTCGAGCCGAGCGGCGGAGGATGATGAGGGCGGGGCGGTGTCGTCGTCGGCGGCGGGTCGGCCTGCGTCGTGCGAGGGGCGCAGCGACGCGCTAGCCCCTGCAGGCGGCTTGTTGCTCATGCACAGATGCACTGGGTCGACGAGCGCGAGGGCGGACGGAGGAGGAGACCGCGCCTCTCGCCGCGAGCGCGAACCTGTTCGACAAGCGGCGAGCCGCGACTCCCGACTCAAGGACACATGCAGGACGGATTGCGAGCTTGATACAGTGCAGTGCAGTCTACAAGCAAGCTACAATCAGGGCGAGAAGAACCGGCTCACTCGAACGAGACGTGCACGCTCCTCCTCTTCATGAGCGAGAGCATCGCCGCCGCGCCCTCCTGGCTCGCCACCCGGCGCCCGAGCACCAGGTCCTTCACGCCGACACAGCACGGCTTCTCGCCCTCCCGGCCTTCGACAAACCCTCGCCCGAACGCCTCGTCGACGTCCCTCGCCTCGATCCCCTCGAGCGTCGCGAGCTCCAACCGCTCGACGCTCGGCGGCACCCCACCCCACAGGTCCCCTTCGCGGATCGCCGCCCTCTCGATCGACGCCGTCGATGCGTACGCCGGCTCGTACACCTCGAGCGTGCGCAGCGGGCTCGAGACGCCGCTCGAGCCTGCGCCGGCTGCGATGCCGGCCCGCGCGACGCTGTCAAGGACGCGCCGCACGCGCCGCATGAGGCGCGCGTCGTCCCTCGCGCCGTGTGCGCGCCGCTGCGGCTGCGCCGCCTCGGGCGGGAGCGGGAGGTACCGCTCTGCGAGCGTGAGCGTGAGGCGCTCGAGCGACGCAAACGCCGACAGGTCCTGCGACGTGAGGCTCGACAAGGGGAGGTCGAGGGAGCGAAGGGTGTGCGCCGACGACGAGGTGAGGAGGTGGAAGTGGGCGGGGAGGGGGGACGAGCCCGCGTCGAGCCGCTTGAGGCGGAACATCGGCCGGCGGACGGGCGGGGCGTCGCCGATGGATGTCGGCGTTGTCGGGCGCGTTCCGGGAGGGGAGGGGGTAGGGCTGGCGATGTCGGGCGCCGGGAACTCGATGTAGCTCGCGATGAGCGTCTCGAGGGCGGGGAGGCGCGAGAGGAGGTCGAACAGGTGGGCGCTCTGGTCGGCCCGCAGGTACTTGAGGCCAGGCCACGACGACGAGACGAACGAGGTGAAGTCGTGCAGCGTCGCCTCGTCGAAGCAGTGGTAGCCGAGGCGCTCGACGCCGCCACACCGGGCGAGAATGCGCTTGAGCCGCTCGTACTCGGCGCCGTCGAGCTTGCCGCCGGAGAGGCTCAGCTCGCGCACGAGCGCGGCGAGGGCCTCGTTGCTCTCGAGGGCGTCGAGGATCCCGCTCCTCGTGCGCGAGTCGAGGTACAAGTTGCGGTACAGGAGCGGCCTCGCCGCGGCGCACCACCTGCGCGAGACGGCGGCGAACAACGCGAGGTTGGGCCGCCGCGCGGCGTGGGACGGGTTGTCGAGGACGAAGGTGTCGAGGACGTCGGCGACGAGCTCGGGCGGGAGCTGGGCGGCGGGCATCGTCGAGGAAGGAGGGTGCGGTCGAGGGGATCGTGCGCGCGGGTTGGCGAGGGTGCGCTGTTTCGATGGAGAGGGTCTGCATGATCAGCGACCAGCTCCTCTCTGCGCACAGTGCAGAGCGAGGAGAAGGGGGCGCGCACCTGGGCCAGAGCTTGAGAGAAGGGTTGGCCGGCCGAGTCCAGGGCGGAGCTTGATAAGGTCGGCGCCGACGACGGTAAAGGCGGGGCCGGCGTCGAAGAGAGGCGGAGCGAGTTGGCGATAAGAAGCGCAGCTCGAGCAGGGGCGACGAGGAGCTGCAGCGTCGACGCAGGTAGAGAGAGCAGAGAGAGAGAAGCGGAAGCCGCGAAGACGAGCACAGAGCGCGCACGGTTCCGCGCGCAGGGACCCTGCCCTGGCGGCGTCGATTGCCCTCGAGCTTCTCGTGCCGGGCTGCACGACCGACGCCGAAGCGCGGCACGCTCGACGATTGGTTCGTGCGGACGAGCGGCGTCTCGCTCGAGCACGCTCCCCGGTCCGCCGGCGAGGGGGGCCTGCTGCGAAAGCCGAGCTTAAGCTTCTGAGCAGCTCGAGCGCGCCGGTTGCCGGTGCCTCGAGGGCGAGCGAGCGTGGGCAAGAGCCGGCCGAGTGCGGCAGAGGCAGGAGCGGAGAGCTGCGAGCGAGCTGTGCGCCGTTCGTGAGGGTCAGCTCGGCTTGGCCGCGGAGGCAGGCGGTGGGCGAGGGACAGGAGGGAGAGGGACGGACCGATTGAGGACGCTGTGGAGCCGGAGAGAGCGGGGAGAGCGGCTGCCGGGCGGCGAGAGGGAGGACGACGAGGAGGAGGAGGCGGAGAGCGCGAGGACGAGCCCTCGATGGCTCGGGTCGGTGCGAGCGATCGTTGGGCGGTGCAGGCAGTCACGCGCAAGCGCGACCCAGTGCGAGGGCGACGCTGGCCGTTCTCGGTTGCGTCGCAGAGGCGGGCGATCCTCCGAGGCCGCCGCTCTCGTCGTCGTCGTCGTCGCTCCGTCTCCAGCTCGCACGCCCATGGCCACCTTGACCAAGTACCTCAGCCGCGAGGACAAGCAGCTCCTCGACCTGTTCGACGCGGCCGCCTACGTCCCCAAGCGTCAGCGCCACCTCGAGCCCGCTCCCCCTCCTCCTCCTCCCCCACTTCAACCTCCCGCACCGTCGCCCGCCGTCGCCCTCACCTCGCACAAGCGCACAGGCAGCACTGCATCGCGCCGCAGCATCGCCTCGCTCGTCCACGACAGGCTCATGGGCCAGGCCGCCTCGCAGCGCCCGTCGCGCGCCGCCTCGATCCGGTCGCAAGCCTCGGTCGTCCCCCTCCCGCCTCTCCTCTCGCTACCGAGCGAGCTCCTCCTCTACATCCTCGACCTCGCCCTCCCCGCGACCCACACTCGCGCGACCGCGCGCGAGCGCAGCGCCACCCTCGCCCGCATCTCTCTCGTCCACCCGGTCCTGCGCTCGTACGCCCAGGGCGAGCTCTTCTCGACCGTCTTCGTCACGTCGGACGACATCGTCGCACGCCTCACTCGGTCTACCTGCGTCCCCAAGTCGCGCGGCAACGCCCTGGGCAAGCAGATCCGCACGCTGCGCGCCATGGGCAACCTCCAGGCCGGCGACGGCAACAAGGCGCTCGAGGCGCTCGTGGACCAGCTCAAGGGCCTCGACACGCTCTCGCTCGAGGACCTCGACGGTCTCGAGCTGCGCAACTTTGCGATCCACCCCTGTGCGTCCTCTTCTCGTCTCGCTCGTGCACCTTCGCAACTCTCGCTGACTTGCCCTCCTGCTCTTCCTCCTCTTTGCCCGACCGCAGCCTTGCGCCACCTGTCAGCCACCCGATGCGGGTTCCGCTCGAGGTTTCGGTCGTTCGAGGCGCGCAAAGCGTCGCACCTGCGCTCGCTCGCCCTCACCAACTGCACGGCGCAGCACGACGCGTTCGCGGGCTTCACGACGCCCGACCTCGTCCAGCTGAGCGTGTGGGACATGTCGCTCCCGCCGCCGACGCCGATGGCGACGGTCGAGGAGAGCGAGGCGTGCCGCACGCTCGCGCACGAGGCGGCGTCACGCCTCGAGGACGTCGCGTGCGACTTTCAGCACCTCGCCTACCTCTTCCCCGCGCCTCGGCACCACCCGCCGCTCTTCCGCCGCACCGCCCCAGTCGCACTTCGCCATCTCACCCTCGTCAAGCTGTCGTCCCTGTCTCGCGCCCTCGAGACCCTCCCAGTCGCTGCCGCCAACACCCTCTCGAGCCTCCACCTCGTCCCGACACCCTCGTTCCTCCCGCACTGCACCTCGCCCGACCGCGCCGAAGCGCACTTTGCCGCGCTCGTCGCGCCCTTCCAGCCGGGGGGAGCGACGGCCGCCGTCGCGCCGGGCAGTGCAAGCGCGCACGCCGCCCTCGGCTCGCTGCGCACCCTGCGCCTCGACTGGCGCTACACGGCGTGGCTCGCGGCGCCGCCCGCGCTCCCGACTGCGCCCCTCGCCGGGCGCGCTCTCCTCTTCGGCGCCGGCGCCGGCACGGGCCCGCAGCCGCCGCCGCCGTCGCCCGCAGAGTCGGCCGCGCTCGCGCACGCGCTCGGGCACGCGCGCCTCGTGCGCCTCGTCGAGCGGTGCTCGGCGCTTGGCGTCGACGTGCGGTTCGACCCGCTCGAGGGCGAGGGGGCCGGCGGGGCCGACGACGTGTATGGGTCGTTGCTGTCGAGGCGGAGGGGGATGGGCGGAAGGGCGAGGGGTGCAGAGGGGAGGGGCATGACGAGGTGGCTCAGCGAGGGAGGGCAACCAGCTCACAGCGGTGGTGGCATGTCGGCGACTGCGGGCGGACTGGGAAGGGCCGGCGCAAGGGACGTTTGAACCGGGAGGAGGAGGAGGAGGCTCGAGGGTCGCTCAAGCTGGCTCTCGCCGCTCGTGCTCGCCCCTCTTCCTTGTAGTACTGTGACCTGCAACTGTGTGTGCGTGTGCATCGTTAAGCTCAGTGGCACTCGAGCCCTGCATCGCGAGCAAGTGCGCACGTGCGCGAGTGCGAGCGAGCAACTCGGGGTCGGCCTCTTCGCTCATGCTCTCTCGCTCCCGACAGCGCGAGCCAGCTCATGTGCGAGGCCAGCGCTAGCTACCTGCCGCCCCCTGCCGGCCCTCAAGATCACGCCGTCTCGTCGCCCCCTCGTCCTCGTCATCGGCGGCCGCCGGTTCCACCGTCCACCACGACCGGCTCTCACCTCGAGAGCACCGCGCCGACCCTCGGCCAGTCGCTCAACAATGGCATCAAGCCCGAGCCGCGCCCTCTCGAGCTTCACGCGCCGCCGACGCCGCTCGCCCTGCCCGGCGCCTGGTCCGGCTCGACATCCTCTCGCACCGGCGTTCAGCGGTCCAGGTCCGAGGGCGACGGCCTGCGCTGGCGACTACGATGGCGCAGCAACATCGACGACGAGCAAGACGGTGGCAGCGACTCGGACGACGGCGCCCTCCTCCTCCCCCCGCCCTACCTCGCCGACGACTCGCCGCGGGAATCGTTCGACGGTGCGTCTGCCCTGCCTACTCTCCCTCGAGCTCGTCGCCCTCGAGCTGACATCAGGATGCGATGATCTCGCTCGCAGGTCTTCTCGGCACTCGCAGCGCCCGCTCGTTCGCCAAGCAGCAGCGCAAGCACGACCGCCTTTTCGCCCAGGGCCGAGCACCGCCCGCGCCGTTCCCGGGCGCGCTCATCACGGCGGTCGTCAAGGTCGTGCGCGTCCTCGGCCCGCCGACCGGGTTCGATACACCGCGCGCCCGGGCGCAGGCGCACTCGGGCCGGGGCAAGGGCAAGGAGCGCGAGCGCGCCCGAGGGCTGTCGCTCGACGAGGCGGCGCAGCGGCTCGAGGACGCGTTCGGACGTGGGAGCGGCTCGGGCAGGGAGGTACGCGACGGTGCGGGCAAGTTCGAGGAGCGGCAGCGGCGGCGGCTGAGGAGGGCCGAGAGCGGGCTCAGGGCGTACGAGCTCGGGACCGAGGTGGGCAGGCGCGTCGCCGGTCGCCTCGAGCGACATCGCAGTCGCAGAGACGTTGTCGACGTCGATGCGGCCGTTGGCGAGATCTCGGCGCCGGATGAGCCGGGTCGGCAGGTTCTCGCCGCTGTCACTCCGGCTGCGCTCCTCGGCTCGCCACCTATCGGCGACATCCTCACCTCGCCTTTCGCCCAGCCTCGTCAAGACGATGACGACCTCGACGACGACCTCCCGCTCGTCCCGCCCTCGGCCCCTTCCCTGCGGCCGACGACCAACCCGAACCTGCCGCCCTTCCCCACCGTCTCGACCCCGCTCGCCCTCGAGCCCGCCGCCCTCGACGACTACTTCGGCCTCTCTCGCCGCACGAGCTCAAGGCGTACATCGCTGGCGCCCACCTCGCCGCGGCAGCGCTCGGCCTTCCTCCCCTCCTCGGCAAGCCCGCGCACGCCTTTCGTCCTGCGCGCCATTCCCGCCCGCACAAGGACGGTACGCCGACGTCTGCTCGACCTCGTCATCTTCCTCTGCGTCGGCTCGCCGCCTCGCCCCTCCTCCGCCGGGCTCGACACGTCGTTCGCCTCGGTCGGAGGCATCCTCGGCGTCGTCGTGCACGCCGTCGGCTTCTTCTTCTTCGTCGCGTACCACCTCTCGACCCTCATCGTCGCGAGCCTCGTCGCGCTTCGACAAACGGCGACGTTCCTCTACTGGTTCTGGATGAACCTGAGCGGGCGGACCGAGGTCGCGAGGGCCGTCGTCGAGTACTGGCGGGCGTGCAGGGCCGAGTGGGACAGGGTCGTCGATGAGGACGGCGAAGAGCAGATTGGGCTGTGGAGCGTCGGGCAGGGGTTGTTCGAGCTTGCCGTCCTGCAGACCAGTGCGTCGCTCTCTTCCTCGCTCTCCTCGCCGCCTCTCATCACTTCTCGCTGCAGCGAGCTGACTCTCCTTGTATTTGCCCGCAGTGACGTACTCGAGATGGCTGCGCGACGGCCCGGGCCGACTCGTCCTCCTCAACGGCGGCAGCTGCGCCAACGACGGCCTTGCCTCGCCTCGTCTCGGGCAGCAGCGGCGCAAGCGCAGCGTCGCACTCGAGCGCCCTTCAATCGCCAAGCGGCAGCAGTCGTATCGCTGGGCGGGCGACGGCGACGAGGAGGACGGCGCAGGTCTCGTCGTCACGAGCCAGCGAGACGGCGTGCTCGTCGGCTCGCTCATCTCGCGCGACGAGCCCCAATCGTCGGCGCAACAAGGGCTCGACGCCCTCATCCCCTCCTCGCCTCATGTCGACGGTGTCACGACGATCGGGCAGCGACTAGACGACGAGCCGCCACCTCTCGAGCTCGACGACCCTCCCCACCTCCCCTCCTCCCCTCCCTTACCTCCCGTCCGAGACCACCACGATCCTCTCGCCGACCTCGTCTCGCTCATTAAACGCACCTGCCGCCTCTCGACGGCCTCGTACGGGCTTCACACCCTCATCCCCTCGCCGCCGACCCCGCTCCTCACCCCTTCGGGCAAGACGCTCCCCCAGCGCGTCTTCGCACACCTCGGCGGCGTCGGCCACCACGACGTGCTACACGTCGCGATCCAGGAACGGTACACCGGCCTGCCGTCGGCGACCGACGACGGCGAGGACGAGGCGTCGAGCTACTCGCCGGCGATGTTCCTGCTGCGCGACGACGTGCGCGGCGAGATCGTCGTCGTCTTTCGTGGCACACAGTCTCTCGCCGACCTGTGCGTCCTTCTCGCCCTCTCTTCTGCTCTGGAAGATGGGCTGACGCCGCGTCCTGCAGCCGCACGGACCTCGACAGCTCGCTCGTCTCGCTCGACCTGCCCGACATCCCTCCCACGACATCCTCCGAGCCCGGTCTCGCCCCAGACCTCGACAGCACGACTACTACGACCACCTCGACGCTCTATCGCATCCACGCCGGCATCCTCTCGGCGGCAGAGCACCTCCTCTCGTCCTCACCCTCCTCGACCACGCCCTCCCCGCTCCTTCCCTCTCTCCGCGCGACACTCGCCGCCCATCCTCGCTACGCCCTCGTCCTAACGGGCCACTCGCTCGGCGCCGCACTCGCGAGCACCGTCGCGCTCCTCCTCGGCACCTGGGACGCCGAATCGCGCGCGTGGGTCGTCCGGCCCGACGCCGGGCTCGACGACGAGGGCGCTGCCGCACACGGCGGCGTCGACGCTCGAGCGTCGGTATGGCGCCGTCCCCTGCGCGCCGTGTGCTTCGCGCACCCGACGACGCTCAACGCGCCGCTCGCTGCACGGTGCGCCTACCCCTCCTCGCCGACCGAAGGCGCCGGCCTCGCCCGCACGGACGACGTCCCGCTCGTCATCAACGTCAGCCTCGGCGCCGACGTCATCTGCCGCATGGGCATCCCGCACGTGCGCGACGTGCGGCGCGTCGTCGGGCGGCTCGACCGGGCGAGGCGAGCGGCGGGCCGGGACGGGCAGGGCGTGCTCGCCTCGTGGAGGGCGTGGCGCAGGGCGACGAGCTCGGGCGACGAGGATGAGGCGAGGAAGCTCGAGGAGTGGGCGTGGAGCGCGAGGGCCGCGGCCGAGGGGTGGGCGAGGGAGGGTGCGGCGTGCGAGGAGGACGAGGTCCAAGCGGCCGTGCCGGCGGGACGAGCCTATCACCTCGACCGGCTCCCGCTCGCTCTCGAGCAGCAGCGGCGCGAGGAGCTCCGCAGCGAGGAGGGCGACGACGGCGACGAGCACGAGCTGTGGGGCCTGTACGAGGTGGGCGAGCCGAGGCGGTTCTTCCAGCTGCCGCTCTTGCGGAGCGACCTCCTCGCGCATCACATGCCGCAGCTGTACGGCGACGTGTGCGACTCTCTGTAGCTGCTCGCAACGACGAGAGCAGTTTCGAGCGCCGCGCACGAGCGAGAAAGAGAGAGAAAGAGACGCAGGAGAGGATACAGAATGCTTTGGCTCGACGAGACGCTACAAGGACCGGCTCTATGCGGCAAACTTGCGGCCCGTGAGGAGCTCGAACGCCTCCTCGTACTTGGCCCACGTCTGCTCGACGATGTCCTGCGGGATCTCGACCGGGTCCTCGTCGATCCCGCCGCCCTTCTTGCCGAACCCGCCGCCGCCGTTCTTGAGCCACTCGCGGAGGAACTGCTTGTCGAACCCGACCATCTTGTTGCCCTCGGCGTACTTGTCGGCGGGCCAGAACCGCGACGAGTCGGGCGTGAGGCACTCGTCGACGAGGGCGAGGACGGGCTCGCCGCCGTGCGACGACGGCGGGAACAGGCCGAACTCGAACTTGGTGTCGGCGAGGATGAGGCCGCGCGAGAGCGAGTGCTGCGCGGCGGTCGAGTAGAGGGCGAGGGCGTAGTCCTGCAGGGGCTTGGCGAGGGCGGCGTCGGGGAGGTGCTTCGAGACTGCAAGGAAGGCGGCATCAGCAGAGGGACTGTGCGCTGCCGAAGAGAGAGAGTCGGACGCACCTTCGTCAGGGTGGATGTTGATGTCCTTGTCGCCGACCTCGGCCTTGGTCGACGGCGTGAACAAGGGCGGCTCGAACTTGGTCGACTCCTGGAGGCCGTCGGGCAGCTTCATGTCGTGCATCGTGCCCGACTTCTGGTACTCGGACCATGCCGAGCCCGTGATGTAGCCGCGCACGATGGCCTCGACGGGGAGGACAGTCGCCTTGCGGACGAGGATGGCGCGGCCGTCGAGCTGGTCGCGGTACTGCTGGACCTCGGCGGGCATGTCGTCGATCTTGCTCGTGATGACGTGGTTCGGGATGTGCTTGGTTTCCGGGGCCTTGGAGAGGAAGTCGAAGAAGAAGAGCGAGAGCTGCGTGAGGAGCTTGCCCTTGTTCGGGATGCCCTGCGCGACGAAGAGGAAGAGGTCAGCCGGGGCGGCAGCGGGAAGCACGACCTGGAGCACAGAGAGAGGAGACGCACGTTCTTCATGACTACGTCGAACGCAGAGACCCGGTCGGTCGCGACGAAGAGGAGGGCGTCGTCGACGTTGGGGATGGCATAGATGTCGCGGACCTTGCCCGTCGCGAGGAGCTTGAGGGTCGGGCAGTCGGTGGCGAGGAGTGCGGTGGCCATCTGCAGGAGCTCCGAGAGGGGTCAGCTTGCGTACTGAGCGGCTCGGTGAGCTGGTTGCGCCCGCCGACGCCAGCACCGCCTCCTTGACGAGGAGAGCGAGGTCGCGACGGCTGTCCGTAGCGATGCAGGTGCCTCCTCGGGGCTCTGGCAGAAAGCCGCTGGTCGGCCTTGCGGTGGGCGATCGCGCTGGAGGGAGCGGGTCGAGGCGAGGCGAGCTTCGAGATGAAGATGAGGAGGAGACGAGGGTTGAGAGAGGAGGGAGCGTCCGAGGGCTCCGGGCGGACGCTGTACGCGCTCTGATGGACGCCGTAGAGGGCATCGAGCTGCTCACCTTGTCGGTGTGGGCCGAGTGAGGAGCAGCAGGAGCGCGTCCGTCGTCCTCTCTGCTTGACTCTCGGCTCCACACTCGCTCACCCGCTGAGCAGTCCAGCTACCAGCTCCAGCAGCCTCGCACACCTCGCCTGTACAGCCTCGACCAAGCCAGCCCCGCCCGTCGA
>Ga0308170_10002043_pt1 | contig 17882 bp, 17 predicted proteins | sample PhyBR2_2_FD_202136 | JGI IMG/M metagenome (GOLD analysis project Ga0308170, IMG submission 202136) | Phyllosphere microbial communities from UC Gill Tract Community Farm, Albany, California, United States - DLSLSB.R2 | ecosystem: Host-associated > Plants > Phyllosphere > Unclassified | place... | reverse complement strand
CTCCCCCCTCACCCGTCCCTCGCCATCCTTCGTCCGACCCACCCGACCTCACCCTCGCGTCTATCTCTCGCCTCACCGCCGCACCTTGCACTCCTGCCCACCAGCCCACGTGAGTCCCACACCTCCCCACCGGCCCTGCGAGCTTCAAGACTGACCCTCTGTCCCCCGCCCGCTCCTCTCACCCTCGTCCGTCCTCCCCCGCCTCGTCCCGACTCGCTCTCGCTCTCGCCCTTTCCTCCACACCACCACCTACCACCGACACAGCATGCCCGCCTCGCTCTCGTCCAAGCTCTCGATCCGCGACGTCCAGCTCAAGGACAAGAAGGTCGTCATGCGCGTCGACTTCAACGTCCCCTTTGACGGCGAGGGCAACATCACCAACAACCAGGTCCGTCCTCGATCACCCTGACCCTTCCTGCGCCGTGCACCCGTCCCTGCGCTGCCGTGCGCTACCTTTCCACGGCCGGGCGAGCACTCGAGCCAGCTTCACCGCGACGACGAGCCCACGGCGAGATGATCGATGGATGTCGACGAGGCGGTGCACCCTCGCTCGTCAAGCTGTCGGGGCCGTGTGCGACGAGGGCGCGAACAGTCGAGCAGGGCGGCGCACAACGACAGGAGCATCTCGCAGCAGCTCGCACAGACGACTGACCCCTCCTTCCCCCACCTCCCTCGTCCTCGCGACCTTCCCCCCAACTCTCCTCGTACCGCGCGCCGGCCCGCACCCAAACAGCGCATCACTGCCGCCCTCCCGACCATCCAGTACGCGATCGACCAGGGCGCCAAGTCGATCGTCCTCATGTCGCACCTCGGCCGCCCCAACGGTGCCGCCGTGCAGAAGTACTCGCTCAAGCCCGTCGCCGCCGAGCTCGAGCGCCTCCTCCCGGGCAAGTCGATCACGTTCCTCCCCGAGTGCGTCGGCGCCGAGACCGAGAAGGCCGTCGCCGCCGCCAAGGACGGCGACATCTTCCTCCTCGAGAACTTGCGCTTCCACATCGAGGAGGAGGGCTCGAGCAAGGACAAGGACGGCAACAAGACCAAGGCCGACCCGGAGTCGGTCAACAAGTTCCGCGCGTCGCTCACCCAGCTCGGCGACGTGTTCGTCAATGACGCGTTCGGCACGGCGCACCGCGCCCACTCGTCCATGGTCGGCGTCGACCTGCCGCAGAAGGCGGCCGGCCTCCTCATGACCAAGGAGCTCGAGTACTTTGCCAAGGTCCTCGAGAAGCCCGAGCGCCCGTTCCTCGCCATCCTCGGCGGCGCAAAGGTCTCGGACAAGATCCAGCTCATCGAGAACCTCCTCGACAAGGTGCGTCCCCCCTTCCTTCGCTCTTTTCTGCACGAGCGTCTCTTGTGCATGTACGACGAGGCGCGCAACAGCTGACTCTCGCTCCTGCACCCGTCTCGCTCGGACCCCTCGCCCGCCCGCAGGTCGACTCGCTCATCGTCTGCGGCGGCATGGCCTTCACGTTCAAGAAGACGCTCGACAACGTCTCGATCGGCACCTCGCTCTTTGACGAGGCCGGCGCGCAGAAGGTGGCGTCGCTCGTCGAGAAGGCCAAGGCCAAGGGCGTCGAGCTCGTGTTCCCCGTCGACTACGTCACGGCCGACAAGTTCGACAAGGACGCCGAGACGTCGACCGCGACCGACGAGCAGGGCATCCCCGAGGGCTGGATGGGCCTTGACGCCGGCGTCGAGAGCCGCAAGCTGTTCGCCGACGCGATCAAGAAGGCCAAGACGATCCTGTGGAACGGCCCCGCGGGCGTGTTCGAGTTTGAGAAGTTTGCTGGCGGCTCCAAGGCGACGCTCGATGCGTGCATCGAGGCCAAGGAGGCGGGCGCGACCGTCATCGTCGGTGGTGGTGCGTCCCCTCGCTCTCTCACCTCCTCGTCCCTCCTCCGTCGCGCACGAGGCCGCTCGGCCCTCTTGCTCGTCGGTTGACCTTCTGGGACGAGAGCTGACGCCGGGCGCCTTCCCATAGGCGACACCGCGACCGTCTGCGCCAAGTTCGGCGCCGACGACAAGCTGTCGCACATCTCGACCGGCGGCGGTGCGTCGCTCGAGCTCCTCGAGGGCAAGGTGCGTCTTCTCGCTCGCCCGTCTCGTCGCTCTTGCCGCTCCTCGGCCGCTTCGGCAGCCGAAGGGCGGCTGCTGCGTAGTCGTCGAACGGCAGAGATGCTGACGCTCTCAAACCCGCGCCTGCAGGACCTCCCCGGCGTCTCGGCTCTCTCGGAGAAGTGACTGGCTCGAGCTGCTGGAGGAAGACGCTCTGTGCTGTAGTCGGACGTGCAAGTAAACCCTGCTGTGCTCGATCTCTGCGCGCGAGCCTGTGAGCGAGCGAGAGGAGCGTGCGAGCCGAGGTCCGAGAGCGGGTTCGTCGCGCCGGGCTTTCTCGGTCGGCCGCTCACGTCGCTGCGCTGCGAGAGCTCGACGGGGCCCGACGGAGCGCTGTGCACGCAAGGAACGCTTGCGCGCAAGCCAAGCGGGGTCGGCACGTCGGACTCCGCTGGCTCGACCCCGCACTCCTTATCTCGGCCGGCTCTCTTGCTCTCGCCGCGCTCTCGCTCTTGCTCCTTGGCTTCCCTTCCTCTCCTACGCACTTCAACTGCTGCTCTCTGCTTCCGCGATGACCGTCCCGCTCGCCCCTGCACCCGCCGGCCTCGCTGTGCGCCCGGTCCCCTACGCTCCCTCGGTCGGCAAGCGTCTGCGCCAGGAGCAGTTTGGCGTTGTCGTCGAGGGCGTCCAGGACATCAACAAGCTCTCCGACGACGAGTTCGAGCTGTGCGTCCCCGCACCTCATCCCTCAGAACGAGCGGGCGAGCGAGCTGACCCTGCTTCTCCTCCCTCCTCCTCTCGCCTCCTCCTGTCCCTCGCCCTCAACTCTTCCTCGTTCACGATCCGATAAACAGCATCGAGAAGCTTCTGTACAAGCACGGCGTCGTCGTCTTCGAGGACGTCGACGTCACGCCGGCGGGCCAGCACGCCCTCACCAACGCTTTCGACCCGGCGGCGCAAGAGTACGGCCATGGCAAGGTGCGTCGCGCTTCGTACCCTCTCCTCAACAGCCTCGCTCGAAGCCGAGAGCCGAACGGCGAGGCTCGCACCTCAAGCGAGCGTGCCATCGAGCCCTCTCGCTGACGCACGTTCCCCCTCCTCGACAGGTCGGCCGCCCCGAAGCGGCGAGCATCCTCCACCCGGACCTGCGCAACATCCCCTCGCAGCCCGCCGTCCAGCTCATCGGCAACGGCCTCGTCACCAACGACCACGTCCTGCAGGGGCTCGCCAACCCGTGCAAGCTCAAGCACCCGAGCCACCAGAGCTTCCATAAGACGCAGGTCAGCGCCGAGGACTCGGCAAAAGGCTTCACTCGCTTCTACAGGTGCGTTCGAGTCTCTCCTCGTGGAGTAGCACCGAGAACGAGGCTGACCCAGCTTTCGACCGTCGCGCGCAGGTGGCACATCGACGCAGCGTTGTACGAGCGCGACCCGCCCAAGGTGACGACGCTCTACGGCCTCCAGATGCCGACGTCCAAGAAGAATGTCGTGCGCTACGACGACGGCTCGGGCGACGAGCTCGAGGTCCCGCTCGGCGGCACGGCCTTCGTCTCGGGCAAGGTCATGTTCGACATCCTCCCGGCGCCGCTCAAGTCGCTCGCCGTGCGCACCAAGGTCCGGTACGCGCCGCACCCGTACGTGTGGATGGGCTCGGCGCGGGCAAAGTCGACCGGGCTCGGCATGGAGTCGGACGGCACCGAGATGTCGCTCGACGAGTTGCCCCCGTGGGAGGAGAAGCACGTCAAGACGCTCCCGGTCTGCTGGAAGAACCCGGTCACGGGCGACCTGCACTTCCAGGTGCACCCGAGCGCCGTCCATGAACTTGTGCGTCGGCTCGCTCACCCTCTCTTCGTCGTTCGCCCGCTCGAAGCTGACCTTCTCAAGTTGCTCCTCTCGCTCTCGATTGCCCCTCCTCGCCCCTCTCCCCCTCCTCCTTCCGCCTCTCGCCCTCTCGCAGCTCATCGCCCCGCTCCCCGCCGGCGCACCTCGCACGCCCGACACCCTCTACCCCCACGGCGCCCACCTCACGGACCTCAAGCAGGTCCGGGAGCTCGTCTACTCGATGCAGCGGCCCGGCATCGCGCCCGAGCTCGTCTACACGGTCGACTGGAAGCCGAGGCAGCTCGCCCTGTTCCACAACCGCGGCACGCTGCACTCGATCACGGGCGCGTTCGCGGAAGACGAGGTCCGTGCGTGTGCGTCGACGAGCTTTCCTCTCCTTCTTCGGCTTCTGAGACGGCTCGCTGACCCTTCATTCGTCAACCCTCTCTATGCGCGCAGTCTGGCAGTGCAACCAGGCGGCGAGCGTGCCCGTCGTCGGCCCGTCAGAGCAGGACGTCCTCGAGTACGCTTGACCTCCTCTTCCTTCTCCTTCCTCTCTCTCTCGACAGCACGGTCCCGCCCCCTCCTTGTTCGTACCCCTCTCTGCTTCGTACCTGTAAAGATCTGTTGCACTCTTTCCTTTGTCTCGGTGAGGAAAGAGCAGGCTGAGGGAGTCGGGCGCGAGCGAGAGCGAGGAGGAAGAGCAGGATACTAGAGCGGTACAACAGGCTGCGAGTTGCTGTGGCTGTGCGTAATAGAGACAAAGATCTACGTGCGAGTGTCAGATGGGCGCAGGACCGGCTCGAGCTCCTCCTCGAGCACCGGCTCGACCGACTCGTCCTGCTCCTCCTCGTCCCGGGCCGCACCCTTGTTCCGCCGCTCCTGCGCCCTCGTCCTGCGAGCGACCCGCCGCGCCTCGATGAGCTCAGCCTCGGTCCTCGCCCACCTCATCTCCCTCATGCCCCTCGCGACGCCTCGGTCCTCCCACACGGCCTTGGCCCCCTTCTCGCTCTCGAGCGCGACGACCGAGCTCCACCACCTCTCCTGCGCCGTCTTGGCCTCCTCGAACCGGCCCGCGCGCGCAAGGAGCCGGACAACGAGCGCCGTCTCGACGCCCGAGACGTGCAGGCCGCGCTGGACGGCCGCGTCGAGCGTGCGCCGCGCCGCCTCGAGCGCGATGCGCCGCTTGACCGTGCTGCGCCGCGCATCGCGCGCGGCGCCGGCGGCGACGCGCGCAAAGCCGCGCACGAGGAGCGCGAACGTGTCGCCGTCGGGGCGGGCGGCGCGCGACCTCGAGCTCGAGCCCGAGCCTGAGCCGGACGACCTTGCGCCGGCGACGAGGGCGTTGTAGGCGAGCCCGGCCTTGTCGAGGTCGTCGAGGGAAAATTGGGCGGCCGGGCGAGAGATGTTTGCGCGGATGAGGGCGTTGTAGGCCCGGGTCGACGGGTAGGTGTGGCCGTCGAGCCGCATCCAGCGCCACACGGCGCCCATCGCGCGGCGGCGGTCCGTGTGCGACGCCGCGAGGGCGTCAAGGACGGCCTCGTAGCCACCCTCGAGAGGGACGACGAGGTACGGCTGCGCCTCGAGGAGCAATGGCGACGGCGACGCACCCGGCCGAGCGACGTACCGCGAGCGGAAGAAGGCGAGCATGCGTAGCGGCGCGACGACGCGCCGCTCGCTCGCGCCCTCGAGGACGAAGCGCATGATGCGCGCGCTGACGGCGCCGCGACCCGTGTCCTCCCAGTCGTTGACGAGGCGGCGCAGCTCGGCGAGCGAGCCGCGGCAGCCGATGGCACGCCACAGGGCGGGCCACAGGCCGATCGGGAACGACAGGCCCGACGACGTCCACGAGAGGTACAGGCGCAAGGGGAGGGCCGAGTCGCGCCCGGACGGCGCCGCCGCCGACGACGAGGCCGTCGCCGAGAAGAAGAGGGCGGTGAAGGCGGGGAGGAGGTTGGCGTGCCAGGTGAAGGGCGGCGCGGTCGAGCCCGGCTCGGTCGGCGTCGAGAGCGTCTCGAACAGGTCGAGGGCGACCGGCGGCGAGTGGGACGAGGCGGTGAGGGCGAGGAGGAGCGGCGTCGAGTGGTGGACGAGGATGTGGTGCTTGAGGTAGCTCGACGCCATGCGCACCGCCTCGACGAGGCAGTCGGACGCGCGCTCCTTGCTCGTTGTCGAGACGGCGCCTTGCCCCTCGAGCCGCGCCGCCTCGAGGGCGAGCGTCTCGAGGAGCCGTGCGCCCTTGCTGCGCACATACCGCCGCGCCGGCGCCTCCCACTCGCTCCGCCCCTGCACCGTGCTCGCCTCCCACAGCCTCATCGCCGCGCTCAGCATGTCGCGCCGCTCCTCGAGGCCGAGCCGCCGACCTTGCGCTTCCTCCTCGGCGGCGAGCCCGACGCCGAGCCACCGCACGAAGAAGAGGACGGGCTCCTTGTCGAGCGCCTCGGCACGCTCGACGCGCTCGAGGCGCTGCTCGAGGAGGGCGTCGAGCCCTGCGTTGGCGCCGCGGCGCGCCGAGCTGCCCGCGCACGCCTCGTCGAGGACCGAGCGCGCATGGGCATACGCCGCCTCGTCGGCGTCGGCGCTGTCGGGGCGCTCGAGCGCCGACGTCTGCGCGACGAGGTGCGCGTCGCGCTCGGCGTAATGAGCCGTGACGATGGCGCGCAGGACGGCCGCCGTCGGGAGGCGGCCGTGCGCGAGGAGGGTGCGCAGGTGCGACAGGAAGGCGAGGCGGTCGTGCGCGAAGAGGGGGACGAGCGGTTTCGAGGCGGCGTGGTCGGGATGCGGCTCGACGTCGAGCGACGGAGGCGGGAGGAGGGAGAAGGCGCGGGCGAAGGAGCGCGCCGAGAGGGTCGCGAGGGGGACGTCGGTCGGGCCCGGCCGCGAAGGCGACATGCGCTCGGCGACGGCGCGCGCGTACCGCTCGACGAGCGCCGCCACATCGAACCGCTCGATACCGACGAGCGCACCCCCTCGCGCCTCGACCGCCGCCCAGTACTCGTCGGCGCACTCGTCGACGTACCGCCGCCGGCTGCGCATCTTGTACCCTCCGCCGGCTCTCGGGCCCTCGTCCTTTGGCCGCACGCCCCGCTTCCACCACAGCGCCGTCTCAGCCTCCTCCTGCTCGACGCGCGAGGCGAGGACCGCGTGCGCCTGGGCGAGCGAGAGCTGCCACTCGGGGCGCGGCTCGCGCACGAGGGCGAGGTCGCGCAGGCGCTTGAGGGTGGCGGCGGCGAAGGTCGGCTCGGTCGAGAGGAGGGCGGCGACGCGGGCGAAGAGGGCGTCGAAGGTCGGGCGAGAGAGGGCGTGCGCCGAGGGGGCGGCAGCGAGCGCTTCGAGCGACTCGGAGACGGCGCGGAGCGTGTCGCGGCGGTGCTGAGGGGACGGGGCGTCGAGGGCGGCTTCGAGAAGTGCGAAGGGTGCTGCTTGGGCGAGCTCGGCGGGCGCAGGGGCGGCGCGGCGGGAGGTCGGGTGCGGTGCGGTCGAGGAAAAGGGTCGAGAGGGCGAGTACGGGACCTTGGAGGTCGAGGGCTGCAGGGGGCACAGCGTCAGTGAGAGCTCGTCTGGGCGAGATGAGCGATCGTGGTGGTACCTGGGACCAGTCTATCGGCGAAGAGGGAGGAGGGCGAGGTCGGGCGACCTGTGCGAGGAGGAGGACGGCGTCAGCAGTGGCTCGAGCAGGTATCGAGATGGGCAGGTTCGCCGAGTGAACGCGCCTTGAGTGCTGCTGAGCTGCTGGACGCCCTGGTTCGTGGCGTGGTCGAGCAGGACGAGCAGGTGTGGTCTGGGCGAGGCGATGAGCGCTGTGCGGTGCGGACGGCATGGGTGGCCGTGCGGGCGCGTGTGAGCATGCAGCAGGGTGTCGAGTACCCTGCCCTGCTGTACTCGAGTCGTCTAGAGCGGTGGGACGAGAGCGAGGCGGGCTGAGCCCGGTCGAGGTCAAGTCGGCGACTCGCTCGACCTCGTTCCTCCCGACCAACCCCTGTGACCCGCCCAGAGCACAGGCAGGACCAGCTCACACAGCTCCTCGCCACCTACCATGGCCGACCCAGCCCTGAGACCCCTCACCCTCCCCTCGCTCTCGTCCGACCTTGTCAACCTTCAGCAACTGCGCGTCCAGCTCCAACACGCCCACGAGCGCATCCAGGGCTACCGCCAACTCGACCGCAAGCTCGCCACCTTCACCGACGAGCCCACCTGGAACGCCTATGTCCGTCCCCCTTCCTCCTCCTCGCCCCGCTCCCTCTCCCGCGCTCGCGCTCACTCTCTCGCCCCACAGATCCCGGTCGGCCCGCTCGCCTACTTCCCCGGCCAGCTCATCCACACCAACGACATCACCCGCGTCGACGACCGTCCGCAGGGCGACGCCGCTCAGCAAGACGCTCCACCTCGCCGAGTGCTCCGCAGCGCAAAGCAGGCTCGCGACGACGCAGCGCAGGCCGTCAAAGGTGCGCCTGTCGCTTTGCACAGCTCTCGGGCCCAGTGGAGGTGACGTCAAACTGCTCCCGCTCTCGTTGCTGACGCCCGACCTCCCGCGCGCGCAGACCTCGAAGCTCAAGTCGTCACGCTCACCAAGGACATCGAGGCGGCCGAGGCCGACCTGCGCAAGAAGCGCGACGACGAGCGCAAGCTCGGCAACGGCGCGTCGAGGGCGGGCACGGCCGACATGGGCGACGAGGACTGGACCATCAACGCCCAGGGCGAGGTGCGTCCTGCCGCTCCTCTTTCCCTCCCTGCTGCGCCCGTTCGTTCCTGACTCGCGCCTTCGTCCTCGCAGGTCATCAACGAGGAGGGCCTGCCGATGTTCGACATCCGCGAGGACCTGCCGCTCGAGCCTGCGCCCGTCGCCTCGACCTCCAAGGCGGCCCAAGCGGCGCCGTCCAACTCGAGCGCGAGAGCTCGCGGCTACCTCATCAAGAAGGGCGGCAAGCAGATCGTTCGTGCGTCCTTCTCTCCCTGATCTCATGCATCTCCAGCGGTCCTCGGGCTGACGCTCTTCGTTCCGCAGGACCACTCCCTCCGCCCATCCCGACGCCCTCTTCCGCCCCGACATCCCCCCCTGCGCCCACTCAGCCCTCGTCCACCGCTCCTCCTCCACCACCCGCACCCGCGCCCGCATCCGAGACGGATCCCAACCCGTTCCCGGCCCGGCCGCCGCTCGACATCAAGGCCATCCTCGACGAGCTCGAGGCCGAGGAGGCCGCCGCCGCCGCTGCTGCCGCCGCCGCCGCACCTCCTGCGCCCGAGGGCGAGGCCGACGAGCGCGCAGCGTTCGCCGAGAGCCAGATCGTCGAGCTCCCCGACTCGCCGCCGCCCGCCGCGCCCGCCCCGGCGGCCGCACCCGCGAGCAGCGCGCCCAAGCCCGCCGCGCCGCCGACGGCAAGCGCAGGTGGCTTCGCCGGCTTCTCGGCCGGCTTCCTCGCCAAGTCGAAGCAGAAGCGGCCGTCCAACTCGCTCGCATCGGGCGGCGCAGCCGCTCCTGCGCGCTCGACCCCCTCTTCCTCGTCGTCGACCGGCGCTGCGGCCGCCACCTCTTCCTCGTCCTCCCCGTCCTCGAGTACGCCCGCGCCGCCCGCCTCATCATCCGCCGCAGCAGCACCCGCCCCCGGCGTCCCCGCGCTCAAGCCCGCCCTCTCGCGTCCCGTCTCGCCCTCGGCCCGCTCGCGCGCGGCGACGCCTGCCGGCGACAAGAAGCGCGTGGCTTTCGACCTCCCGCCGCCGACTGCGGCCGAGGAGCAGCCGCAGGGCAAGAAGGCGCCGATCCTGCTCGGGCCGCCGCCGCCGTCGTCCTCGGCGCCGGCGTCCGATCAGCCTCAGCCGCAGGCCGAGCGACCGCGCGTCGAGGCACCGGCGCAGCGCCCGATCCGGGACGTCGTCGTCGAGCGGCCGCTGCGCAAGGCCGTCCCGCCGGGCGGCGGCGCGCAGGGCGCGAGCGCGGGCGGGCTGCCGGTGAGGGAGAAGCGGCTGTCGCGGTTCAAGAGGGAGGCGTTTGGCGGCCCGGCGGCGGCAGGGGAGCACGTCGTCGAGGGTAAGGGCAAAGGGCGCGCCGACGAGCACGAGGTCGGTCCCTCGGCGGCACCGGTCCTGCCGCCGGTCGCTCCCACCGCTCGTCCGGCCGAGCCGAGCAGCGCCGCCTCGCCGCCGCCGTCGACCCCGAGCGAGTTGATGCCCGCGCCGGTGCACACCATCTCGCTCTCGGCGCGGCCCTCGTCGAGCGCGGACCGTGCACCGGGCACCGTCTCGTTCGGCGACATCCCGTTCGGGTCCGACGACGAGGACGAGGGCGCGCCGCACGTCGCGGGCAACGTCGACGGCGAGGAGGGCGGCGAGGAGGACGACGACGACTGGGACTACTCGGACGACGACGATGAGGACGACTTTGACGACGAGGAGCTCGACGTCGACTTGGCGCTGCACCAGCGCGAGGTCGCGCTCGCGTACCACCGGCAGCGGCTCATGCTCGGCGCCGGGAGGGGGACGGGCCCGCTCGGAGGGTGGCACGCCGAGGGCGAGAACCCGTTCGGCGCGGCGGCGGACGAGGAGGCGGATCAGGCGGTGCGTCCCTCTCTTCCTCTCTCCCTCGCTCGTTCGCCTCGAGGGCTCCGTCAACGCCGCGCTGACCCATTCCCTTTCCTGCTACAGCTCGTCCCCGCCGACGCGACCTTGCAGTCGCTCGACCCGTCGCTCGCCGCCTCGACCTTCGGCACCTACCCGTTGGCCGGCTCTGCGCAAGAGGGCCGCCCCTCGCGCTTCCGCCAGTCGAATCGCAACCTCGAGTCGGCCCAGCTCATCATCCCCTCGCTCCTCGCCGCCGACCCGTCCCTCGCCATGAGCCACACGCCGCTCGGACCGCCGCTCGAGCACGACGGCGAGCCCGCTGCCGCCGTAGCCGACGACGAGGACGAGCGCCTGCGCCGCACGCTCGAGGCGCTCGCCGAGGGCCGGCCTCTCCCCGAGGACGAGCAGGCGGCCGAGCGCGCGCGCGAGGTCGCCCTCCGGGAGGAGCTCGCGCGCGACAAGGCGAGCGCGAGGCGGGACCGCACGGCGGGCAAGCGGCCGCCCGAGGTCGTGCAGACGGTCGTGTCGGAGCGCAAGGCGCCTGTCGAGGTCGAGGTGCGGCAACGGGCGGCGTCGAAGAAGGGCGGAGTCGAAGCGCAGCCGGTTGGCGAGCAGGAACACGAGGAGAAGCCGAAGAAGCTGTCCCGGTGCGTCCTCTTTCTCTGCCAGCTCTTCGTCGCGCTCTACTGATGTCGCTCTGTTGCGCGCAGCTTCCGGCAGAAGCAGCTGGGCCTGATTCAGTAGCGGCTCGAGGGCGAGGACGAGCAACGGGTTCTGCGTCGTCTCGCCTTTCTCAATTTTTTGCCTCGGCCACCTCTCCGTATCCTCCTCTGTCGAGAGCATGTCCGGCCAAGGAGCAAGAGCGAGAGCGAGAGGCTGCAAGCGAGCGATTTGCAAATGGACCGGCGGCGACGGCGACCGCGCAGGTCTCCTCGACCGTCTCTCTCTCGCACACGCGCGCTCGATGCCGCCATGACGACCTCGACAGCGCAGGTCGAGCTCGAGCTCGAGCGCACGCACACCAAGCCGCCGGCAGAGCCAGTCGAGGACGGCGACGAGGCACCGAGGCCCTCATCTACTTCAGCCGCTCCTGCGCCTCTCGACAAGCGGGCACTGTTCTGTCTGCTCGCACAGCATCTATCAAGGTGCGTCCACCCCCTCCTGGTCCCTCTCCGTCGCCCTGTCCACGTGCCGCCGGGCTGACCTCGACCTCCCCCACCTTCCCCCCGCTCCGACCTCTCACGCAGCACTTGGCAGCAGCGCTCCTACGAGTTCGCCTCGTACCTGTTCCTTATCCAGCTCTTCCCGTCGACAACCCTCCAGCCGTCCATCTTCGGCTTCTGCACCACGGGCGCAGCCATCGTCCTCGCCGGCACGGTCGGACACCTCGTCGACTTGTTCGAGCGCGTGCGGTTCGTTCGAGGGACCATCATCGCGCAGAAGGGCACCCTGGCATGCAGCTACGCCATCTTCCTCGCGTGCTTCCTCCGCCTGTACGCCGCGGCGCAAGAACGGCGAGAGCAGCCGACCTTGATCGGGCTCTTCGTCGTCGTTACGCTCTTCTCGATGGCACAGAACCTTGCTACGGTGCGTCCTACTCCTACCCTCACACCCGCTCGGAGAGGGCGCGAGCTGACCCATGCTTCTGCGCATCCTGCAGATCGGCATCTCGGTCGCCGTCGAGCGGGACTGGGTCACCTGCATCGCTCATGGCGACGGCGCCAAGCTCACGCAGCTCAACACGTGCGTCCTGTCGTCCCTAATGCTGCGCGTGAGGGGACGGCGATCCGAGGCGGTGACGTTCCGCGGGTCGAGCTCGTGCTGACTCTGACTTGCTTCGCGCAGGTACTTGCGCCGCATCGACCTCCTCTCGAAGCTCCTGGCGCCCCTCTTCGTCTCGCTCTTGACGACTGCGGCGTCGTACACCTTTGCGGCAGCGTTCCTCCTTGGCCTCGCGGTCGGCGCCAGCGTCTTCGAGTGGGTCTGTGCGTCGCTCTCTCAGATTTGCTCCTCGTCCTGCCGCCTGCGCTGAGACAGACTCCTTTCCGCTCACAGGGATCAACATCGTTTATCGGCGCTTCCCGGTGCTGGCTGAGACCAAGCCGAGCTCGCACCCCGCTCCTGTCGGCGACGAGCTCGCCGCACAGCCGTCGGCGGGTCGCCCTCCTCGAGCGCCGCTCCAGGTCATGTTCGCCCGCCTACCGGGTCGACTACGACTGCGCGTCGTCGCCGAGGGCCGCAACTGGCTCGCCTTCATCCGCGCGCCCGTCTTCTTCTCGTCGTTGGCCATCTCGCTCCTGTACCTCACGGTCCTCTCGTGCGTCCCTTCCTCCTCCTCATTCCTGTCCGAGCCCCTCATCTTTCACTCCGACATTCTCTTTGCTGACTCTCGCACCTGCTTGCAGCTTCGAGGGCTCGATGCTCGCCTACCTCAAGAGCCACCGCTACCCGGACGCGTTCGTGGCCGGCATGCGCGGCATCGGCGTCGTCACAGGCCTACTCGGCACGCTCGTCATGCCCTTTCTCGAGAAGCGCATCGGCCTTGTGCGAGCTGGGACCTGGAGCATCCTGTGCGTCCTTCTTCGTCTCCTCGAGACCGTCTTGTCAGCTTGCTGACGCTCCACCTCGCTACAGGTCCGAGGTCATCACCCTCATCCCCGCCCTCCTCGCCTTCTTCGTCGGTGCGCCGCCCGACGGCAAGAGAGCGCCCGGCTGGAACGACGCGCTCCTGTTCTCGGGCATGGCCTTGAGCCGGATCGGCCTGTGGAGCTTCGACCTGTGCCAGCTCAAGGAACTGCAGGAGGCGCTCAACGACCATCCGCAGCGCAATAGCATGTGCGCGCACCTCCCCTTCTACGAGCTGACGGCGAGTTGAGCACTGACTCTGGCTCCGCACTCTCGCTCGCAGCATGGCGCTCCAATTCTCGCTGCAGAACATGTTCGACCTCGTCAAGTGCGTGCTCCTCTCTCTCTTTCTCTTGCTACTGTGCGTGCTTCGACGCTCGCTGACCCTGCTGCTGCGCAGGTACGGCGTCACGATCGTGCTCAACCGGCCGTCCCAGTTCAAGTGTGCGTTCCTCCTCCTCCCTCTCGACATGGCCCTCTCCAGCTTCTGACGCCTGCCTTTTTCGTGCAGGGGCGGTCGTCATCTCGTTCGTGTCGGTCGGGCTCGGAGCGCTGAGCTACCTCGTGTACGCGCGCAAGGAGCGCGGGCATCTCGTGCACCTCGGCGGGTTCGAGGCGCTGCTGAAGAAGAGTCGGTAGATCGAGTGCGTCCTGCAATAGATCGTTGTTGTACTGCTCTCCCGTTGCCCAGGCGAGCCACAGGGAGCTCGATGCCGCGGCTTGTCGGTGCCGCCGTCCTCATCAGCGAACTTCCCCGCTTTCGCGTTTCCCTCGTCCACCACACGCCCTGCTCGCTTGCTGCTATGGCACCAGTCAAGGTGGCTGCTGTACAGATCGGCTCGGTCGCCTACAACCTCGACAGCTCTCTCGGCAAGGTGCGCCCCGCCCTGCTCGTCACCTCCACCTCGCCGGCGCCGGCTTTGTACAGCAAGCTAACGCACACTTGCACCCGCGCAACAGCTCGAGGACTACTGCAGACAAGTTGCAGAGCAAGGCGGCAAGCTCGCTGTCTTCCCCGAGGCCTACCTGAGGTGCGCTCCCTGTTCCCCCTCCTCGCGCGAAGGGCCGCGCCTCCCGCGCCTCGTGAACGACTGTAGCTGACGCAGAACTCGCCTCGCTCGCAGTGCCTACCCGCGCCATCTCGACTTCAAGATAGGCGCACGCACCGACGAGAACCGCACGTGGTACAGCCGCTACGTCTCGTCGTCGGTCAAGATCCCTGACGGCGCCGAGGGCATCGACTGGCTCGCGACCGAGGAGGCCGCAGCTACTCGCGCCGGCACCGACTTCGACGCCTTCAAGCGCCTGCTCGTCGCTGCCAAGGAGAACAAGCTTGTGCGTCCCGTCTCCCACTGTCGCCGCAGCGACCGCCCGTTCACGCTCGACTCGACCTCCTACAGATCCTCTCGGTCGGCATTATCGAGCGCTCGCTCTTCGGCGCGACGCTGTGGTGTACCAACGTCATCGTCTCTGAGCAGGGCATCCTCCTCGGTACGTCCTCAGGGTCTTACTCTCGCGCTCGAGCCTCTCCTCTTTTCTCCCTCTGGATCGCCTTTGCGCTCTCTCCTCCCTCGAGCGTCGCGGTCCTGACTCCCTCGTGCATTCTCCCCTCGCAGGGAAGCACCGCAAGCTCATCCCGACCGCCGCCGAGCGCGTCGTCTGGGCGTCAAGCAGCGCAACCAACCCTCCCGCCGCGCTCGACTCGACCGCTCCCTCGACCGACAACCTGCCCGTCGTCTCGACGTCGGCCGGCCGCATCGGCGGCGTCATCTGCTGGGAGCACTTCATGCCGCTCGCGCGCTACGCCCTGTACCGCAAAGGCGTCGAGGTATGGGTCGCGCCGACGGCCGACGCGCGCCCGACTTGGACGCCGGCGATGCAGTTCATCGCGCAGGAGGGGCGCTGCTTCGTCGTCAGCGCGAACCAGTTCCAGCGCGCGAGCGACTTTCCCGAGGACTATCCCGCGCGACGGGCGGGCGAGGCGGAAGGGCGAGGAGGGGACGAGGTGTGGAGCAGGGGCGGGTCGTGCATCGTCTCGCCGCTCGGCGAGATCCTCGCTGGGCCGTTGTGGGACGAAGAGGGGGTCGTCTACGCCGAGGTGCGTTCTCTCTTCACGCTCTCGCTCGCGATTTCGACCCGAGCCAGCACTGACTCTCCTCCTCGGACCCGCTCGCAGATCGACCTCGACGACATCCTCGGCTGCAAGCTCGACATGGACAGCGCCGGCTCGGCTCACTACTCGCGCGACGACTTGTTCAGCTTCTCGGTGCGGACCTGACTTGTAGAGCTGGGTGCAATAGAGCTCGAGTTGCACTAGATCTGCTGCTCGCCCTCCTTCTCAACGAGAGCAACGCCCCTCTCCTGCCCAGCTCAGCTCAGCGACGCGCCTTGACGACGTCCTTGCGGTACCCGACGAACGCGACAAGGTTCTCGAGCGCGCCGTCGGCGCGCGAGCGCAGCTCGGGGAACTTGTTACGGTCGACCTTCTTGATCTGCGTGCGCCGGGGAAGAGGTCGGCGTCAGCGTCGTGCACGAGCGAGAGCAGCTCACGAGTGTGCAAAGAGAGAATGACGAGAAGAGGAGAGAGACGCACCGCTGCGCGCACGCCCGGGACCGAGCCCTCGAGCGCCTGGAGCATGCCACCCTCGCGGAACACGGGCACGTCGTACTCGCGCTCCTCGTCGGCGTACAGGTCGATGAGCGAGTCGATCGCCTGCAGGAGAATGTCGGGCGTCGAAGCAACGGTCGAGGGCGAGGCCTGGGACGAGGTGGTGCGAGAGGGAAGGAGCGAGAGGAGGAAGCGGCCGATTTGCTGCGGGCGAGGTCCGTGCGGGTCAGTGCGGCTCGACAGGCGAGAGATGAGCAAGATAAAGGCGGAGACGCACAGCGTTCTCGTCGGCAGGGACAGCCTTGCGCCGTCCGAGGTAGCCGAGCGCGCCGAGCGTGCGGACCCGGATCGCCTCACCCGACGGCGTCGGCTCTGCCGCGAACTGCGAGGCGTACACCTGCTGGATCAGGAACGGCGTAGTGTCGGGGCCGACGACCTGTGAGCGGCGGCACGAGGAAAGGAGAGGACGTCAGCCCTGCGCGTCTGGAAGAGGTCCGTGCACGATGAGAGAGGGCAAAAAAGGACGCACGAGTCCTGCGCCGTGCTCCGGGTCGAGCCCGAGACGCACACAGCCCCACACGACGCCCGCCGCGGCCATGACGACCTCGAGTCGGCGTTCCTGCACCTCGTCGACCTCGTCGCCGCCCTGCTGCTGCGGCTTGTCCGCCCCGCCCTTGCCCTTCTTGCCCGTCGCGGCCGCCGCCGCCGCTGCAGGCGCCGCTGCGCTGTGCGCCCGCGCGCCCTCGAGCGCGCCGAGCATGAGCTGCAGCGCGCTCTCGAACACGCTCTGGAGCTCCTTGGCGTCGCGGCGGCTCGCCGTCGCCGCCGCGGCGCCCTTGGCCGCGCCCGCGCGCGACAGGACGACGTACAGGTTGTTGAGCGCCTCGGTCGCGCGCACGTGCACGGTCGTGAGCGCCTCGGCGAGCGGCGCGAGGTTGTGCGGCACGAGGTCTGTGCGCGAGGCCGACGTGCTGATCAGGCCCGAGGACGACGACGCCGAGGCCGAGGCGGGCGTGTCGAGCGGCGAGGGTGCGAAGGACGAGGGGGAGAGGAAGGAGAGTGAGGTCGGGCGCGAGAGGGCGAGGAGCTGCAGGGGGAGGGAGCTCAGGAGGGCGAGCGCGCCCGACTTGGCCGCGCACGCGTCGGCGGCGCTGTCGTCGTCGCCGTTGTCCGAGTCCGAGTCGTCGCCGTCGCCTGCAGTCGCCGCGAGGTCGTCGAGCATGCTGTCGTCGGCGGCCGTCGGCGTGTCGCCGCGCCTGCGCCGGATGACGCCGTCGGCCTCGTTGACCTGGTCGCCGCCCATCGCCTCGTCCTCGCCCGCGCCCTCGCCGTCCGACGCACCCATGTCGATGTCGTCGCCGCCCTCGACCTCCATCGAGATGCCGCCCCAGGCCTCCTGCTCGTCGTCGTCCTCGCCCTCGTCCTCCTCGCCGTCTGCGCCGGTGCCGCCTGGCGCGCCGTCGAACGACCCGGCAGCGGGCAAGCCTGAGGCGAGCCACTCGCTGAGGACCTCGAGCGCGAGCTGGAGCGTCTGGCTCTGGCGCTCGAGCGCGGCGAGCTTGCCCGCCGGCGAGTCGGGCGCCGTCGTGTGCTGGTTCGGGAGCGCGGTCGGGTCCTGCGTGCACAGACGGACGTTGATGCGTTAGTTGATTGTGCCCGACGCTGGTGTGAAGCGATTGAGAAAGAAGGGGAGAGAGGAGACGCACAATCTCGCCGGCCACCTGCTTCGCCTTGCTCACAGCGTCCTCGAGCCTCGCGCTTCCAACAAGCCCGAGCAGGACGCCCTGCGCGACGTCGCTCCTGAGCGCTTCGCGCACCGTCTCGACGTCGCGGCGCTTCGAGCGGCCCTTTGCGATCTCGAGGAGCGAGCCGAACGCGAGGACGCGCAGCTGCGCCCAGGCGTCGGCGTCGGCGCTCGAGGGCGAGGCGGGTGCGGCGTCGGTCGAGGTCGAGGGAGGGCGAGAGGTGGAGGAGGGAGGCGTGGGCGTGAGGAGGATCGAGAGGAGGGTCGAGAGCGAGGGCGAGAAGGTGAACGAGCCGGCCGACGACAGGAGGTGCGTGTGCGCCGCCGGGTTGGACGAGATGAAGGCGTGCAGGGTTTGTGCTGCGGGCGATGAAAAGGGTCAGTCTATGGGTGCAGGAGGTACTCGAGCGGGGGGAGGAAGAACGACGCACCTGCAGCGACGGCGACGAAGAGGGGCACGCGCAGGCGCTTGGCC
>Ga0308170_10002042_pt1 | contig 17885 bp, 19 predicted proteins | sample PhyBR2_2_FD_202136 | JGI IMG/M metagenome (GOLD analysis project Ga0308170, IMG submission 202136) | Phyllosphere microbial communities from UC Gill Tract Community Farm, Albany, California, United States - DLSLSB.R2 | ecosystem: Host-associated > Plants > Phyllosphere > Unclassified | place... | reverse complement strand
ACTGCTTTTTCGTCCTTGACCATCTATCAGGGTGTTCTGCACTAGCTCTACCTCATGAGATCGTCTCGAAAATGATCTGAGTAGACAAGATAGCCTCGTCGGCAAGGTCGCTCTCGAGACTGGGAGCATTTCGAAGTCGGAGCGGGTTTCCCTTCTTCCCACTCTCGTTTCGACGCTCTCCGCTCAAACTCTCGCTCAGTAGCGCAACAGACTCCGCACTTCCGATCTCGGTATCCCTGCAAACGCATCCCTTCCTTAACTCAACCTCACCTCAACCCGAAACTTCTCATCACAAATCCGACCTCACCTTCGACTCAAGAACTTCCTTGACCTCTCCGTTAGCTGTAGGAAGCAAGTGAATAGTGCAGTAAGAGCTGTACAGGGGGAAACGATACCTTGGGTGAGTTCTCATCTTCTTCTCATCCGATCAAGATCAGCGGGGCTGACTCGCTCAGAGAACAGCTAGGTAGCAATCCATCGCTGATCTAATCACTACAAGCTATCACCCGATACCTCGACCCCTCTCAATTCCCTCTCGCCTTCCCTCCAATTTCTCCCCTCTCCTTCCTTGCTCCTTCCTCGATCAATTCACTTCACCCATGACTCGCAACCGTCCTCGTCACCCAGCTTCGGCACGGCCACAAGCTCAGAAGAAGCCAGTACCCGCTCTCCCCGCCGCTATCTGGAGGAAGATCATCGCGGAAATGCCCTCAGTCGCCGACAAAGCCGTTCTCTGTTCCCTCTCCCTCGTCTCCTCTACCCTCCGTCAAGTCGCACAAGCCCAGCTGTTCGCAGCGATTACGATGAGTGACCGAAGAGACGAACAATGGATGGCGCTCTTTACGTTACTTGCGGGAAATCACATGGCGAAACCGAGGGCGAAGGAGAAGAATCCCCCGAGAGACGAGGTTGATGGACCAGACTTTCATGGAAAAGGGTCATGGAGTGGATGGGATATCATGGATGACATGACTTATCGAATGATGAAGACGATTGAGAAGAAGAGGGAGTTAGGGAAATTGGTCAAGAAGATTTACTTTACTGGGATTGCGGATGGGAACGCTTCCTATGCAGCTATGCGTAAGATACTTGAGCTCTGCCCGGAAGTCGAGGCGATACACGTACTAGCGATGGTTCAGCCGAGGGACGACCACCAACGACAAGCGAAGGAGGGATCTTTCATGCCTCGAGTTACGCTTGCCGTCGTCGAGGTCAACCCGAAGAGCCTTCGTGAGCTAGCACTCATCAGCTATGGGCCGGCGGAAACCCTCAAGGCCGCAATGGATCTCGTCCATCTTCCTTCCCTCGAAAGCCTCGCTTTCGACCCGAAATCCTTCGCACCTCAGCTCGTCAAATTCCCTCCTCTCAAATGTCAACTCACTTCCTTCTATACCCAATCACCCTACGCTCATTGGCTCCTCCCATTCTGCACGACTAACTCCGCCGAGACGTTGAAAACTCTTCGAATCGACCTCCGAGAAGATCCCGTCGACTTGGCGCCCTACAAGAACCTGACCAAGCTCGAAGTGGGATTCAAGTACCGTGAGATCCTCAAAATCGCGATGCGGTCACTTCCTCGGGATCCAGAGTCGAAGCTCCGCAGTCTCACCCTCGCGAAGGCACGAATGGGCAAAGAAGAGGCTATCGAGGAGGATTTCCATCGAGTAGCGTGGGACACTATCTTCTTTGGGATTCCTGAATCGATCGAGGAGCTCATCATCGAGTACCCTCTTTCGAGAGATGGATTCGGAACCTACTTTGGACTCAAGACCGGGTTATCAGGAGGGGTCTGGACGAAGCTCAAGTCTGTTGATTTGAGGCTCTGGGAACGGGAGGGCGAAGGAGGCGGGAGTGAGGAGGACTACAATGTTGGAAGTAGCGAGAGTGGACTCGATCCCGAGGAGGAGGAGGAGGAGGAGGGATCCGACGATGACGACGATTCAGATCAAGAGGACGGTTCAGGGAGTGAAGATTTCGATGACGAAGAGTCGGAGGATGCGCTGTCGGAGGAAGGGGAAGAAGCATTGGAAGCGGAATTGAGAATCGCAGAACAATTACTCGAGGATGTAGCTCTATCAGAAACAGCGAGTTCGGAGGCGGATGGAGAATCCCGACGTGACGGAGACTCGATTAACGACGACGGAGATCAAGAGCTTACCGACGATGAGGATGAGGCTGGAAGTGAGCCAGAATCAGTCATTAGTTGGGAGGAGGAGAAGAAGACAGCGCAGAAACTATATCGGCTGTACCCGAAATTCATGAGAATGGAGAAGATGAAGCGGACGTTGGATCTTGTATGTAAGGAGAAGGGTATTCAATTGCATTGGGATAGGTACAATTAGGTCGCGAGGAGTCAAGGGTATTGAACGATAATTTATCGCAATAAGACAAATTTCCCGCTGGCAGATGCCTCTGATCGTCGTTGACGGTCTTTCACTCGAGTTTGAATTGAAGGGCAATTGCGTCATTTGTACAAATCGCGAGATAGCTTGGACATCTTGTATGGAGGTGAAGCCATTGAATAGAGTGAGAAGCAGGAAAGAGAGAGAGGGAGTGAATCGACTCGCCTGACTTGACACTCTCAAGGGAGCTCGCTCTGAGTCGAATGCAGCAGTAGTGTCGAGAAGTAAGGTAGAAGTGCGGGCGGCGTGAATAGGTCGAAAAATAGAGAGAAAGCGAAAACGAAACGCTTCGAAATCTTCGCAACTCTGCCAAACGCTCAAATAGCCTCGGAATCTGCGGGAGGCGAGCCGCGTGGCACCCATCCGTAGATCTGGCTGAAAGCTCATTGACCAACGCCGCAGATAACGAAAGTATCGACTACAACCCGGTCTCCCAAGTTGACAAACTTTCGAAACGATACCGCTTGCTCTGAAGCACGATCGGGCGAGGAGGTGCAAGCCTCGACAGGAATCAGATCAGGCGTGAGGAATGACGGCGAGCTAAGCTCGGGTCGGAGGGGATCCGTCGAGAGCATCAGCATGTCCTTGTCAGAAGCTTCGAATGAATTATCGCAAGAGACAAATTGTCTTGCTGTCTTCCGAGGCAGGGGAACCTGACATGGATGTCAAGTCGACGCTTTGCTTCGCACGCCCAAGGTGTGGACCCTGTCAAGGGAAAGATCGATTGAGGTTAGGGAGGAGAATGAATCGCAAGGTCGAAAACAGCACTCGGTCGCCTCTTCATCGCAAACGAGTCCATTTGTGAGAAACGGCAGTGAGGGGTATATCATTTGCAGCAGTTATGTAGAGAGGGAGAGACAGGAAAGGGAGAACTAGCAATGCAATCAGTCAAAGTAGGAAGAGAGAGGGAGGGAGAGTAACCTTTTTATCAAAGAATAGTGGTATGTACAGAAGAGCATCCTCAATCTATGCGAAAGCGAATCCAGTAGCACCTTCAGTGATGGCGATGAGTAGCTTCTTGCGGAAGTCTTCGTAAGAAGTGAACCCAGAAGGAATATCGAGTTGATTGAAACAAGTGTGTGCGGTCGGTAATCCTGCGTCTGGCTTGGATTTGTGGATATTAAACTTCGTGACTCCCCTTTGAGATGGCGAACATAAAAGAGAGAGAGCGAAAGAGAATGACAGAAGAGGAGGGAGAGAGTCAGCATTCGTTTTTCGAAAAAGTGCGGAGGAAGTGAAATTTGCGACTTACGACATTCCTTGGAGAGAACCGAAACCTTCTAGAGGTACTCGAGATGAACCAGAGACGAATTGAAGGAGCTAAGAGGAGTGATAGAGTGTCAGTAGCTGCGACAGTTAGTACTCAGGAGATTGAGCTAGAGACTCGCCTTGGCTCGCTCTTCATGCGAGAACGATCTCACAGCTCTCCAAAAGTACCCTACTATAGGATCTGTTGCAGTATATCCCACCAAGTCTGGAAAAGAGGGAAACGAATGAGAAGAGTCAGTTTCTGTTCAAATCTTCGAATGAGGAAAAGGTCAAAGTATAGCTTACCGGTATTCGCTCTCCACTCATCGGCATCAATTTCGGGTAGACCAGAGATCAATAATTCCAGTTCCCGTTCCGTGAAGATCTGCATCAATTCTTTCGGAACAATCTCGTAAAGTCCCTTGAGTAGAGCCTGCGTTCTCACTTTCCATCAGTATTCACTCCTCATGATGTGAAGAGAGTGTTTGATCGACATACATCCATTTGTTCCCTGATTTCAATCGACAACTTTTGGTCTGCGATCAATCGAACGTACTCTCCCTTGTTCTCATTCGTAACGACAATGTTGCGACCATTCGGGATCAAATCGATCGTTTCGACCACTCCACGCTCGTCTCGTTTAACAGAAACGTGCTTCTCTGTGTCGGAGGAGTACAAGTGAGCAATAAACCGGAGTGAGGCCTCGTCGAGAGCGGATCAAGAGTCGAGTATTCGCTTCGAGGGAGGTTCTGAGGCAGAAGCAGCAGCAATACAAACGTGCAGCCTTCTAGCCCCGATCTTAGCTTCGTCTCCAAGCCTGCCGATCTCTTGTTCTTCGCCTACGATGTTGTTAGAGGGAGGTGAAAGCGAAAGAAGGGAATCGAAGAAATCGAGTGTCATAGGATGAAACGACGACGACGGAACAAGCGAGAGTAGTTGGAAGCGCATCGTCGGACAGGGAGGACTAGTTAGCCTCATGTTGCCGAGCAATCCGAGCAAGTCGAGTAAAGAGTTCGTTGCAGAGAGAACGCAACGATCTTCCTCTCTTCTCTTTCCTCCCATTCAACGACTCCGGCCTGGTCTCAATCGAAGCTTGACCAGCTGCCCACCTATTTACACAACACTCACTTACAGCTAGACGAACCAGTACTAGCTCCCTTACCTTTCCCTCTCGTCTCCACCCTCTGTCCCTCCCCTTCATCAGGCTTACTCAACAGCTAAACAACACCTCTCTACCACTTCAAGACCTCTCTCATCAGCCGAGATGCGGCTCAAACGCGCACCCAAGCGAGGTGGATCAGCGAATGCGGGAATCGCAAACATGATTGACCGAATTCAACGAGTCGCTCAAGATGAACTCCCGAGTTTGCTCGATCCAGTCGTCAAAGCAGGTTGGACTTGGCCTCGTACAGATCTACAACATTGGATTTACCCTCTCAATCGATTCGACGAGATCCTCGAGCAGATTATTCGAGATTATGATCTCTCCGACATGCAACATTGTCAGACCAACAACTTCACTCCTCGAACGAAAGAACTCCTCTTGAGTGTCCTGGGATTTCAAAAACTATTGTTGGAGAACTCTACGAACCGTAAAATCTTCAATGGATTCGATGTAAGCCGCCACAAACTTCATTCGTTCCTCTTTCCCTCTCGAGAGCTGACCTTGTTTCGTGCAACAGCGTATCAATGATCTCCTCAACTCTATCGACGTAGAAGTTCTCCTCGCAACCCTTCGACTCGCCCTACGTCCCGCTCAGCAATACTCTGCGATCAATTCTTCCCTCTCTTCGATTCCTTTCTCCGACAAACGACTACTCAGTCTAGCTCAACCTTGGGGAACTCGTGAGTATGGAATCGATACTGTGGATCTAGCGCAGGACAAGGAGTTGGAGGTACCGTTGGAATTACAGGAACCGGAATGGCAGTTTTATCGAAAGGGCGTAGCTGGAGAGGGAAACGCTGGTGAAGGGGACAAGGACAAGAAGGAGAAAGGAAAGGAAGTAGAGATGGAAGTCGAACAACAACAAGTCACTGAACAACCGACAGCATCGACTTCAGCTGCCCTCTCGACTCCCGCTCCTCCTCGACGAACCGCTTCTTTCGCTCCTCAGCTTCAAACTCCTGCCACTCCCGCTACTCCTGCCGTTCCACCTCCTGCCGTCGCTTCATCTTCGAAGCATGCAGAGGGACTCACCAACATTCACCTCCCGAATCTCAAGACTTCCGTGCAGAGTACCGTCGACATTCTTCTCGATTTGATCGAAACCCACCAAGTTCCCGAATCAGATCGTCTCGACTTGCTACAGAAGATTCGAATCGGCAAAGCACTCTCGTCATCGGATGCGAAGGAACGTCAAGCACTCCTCGTTGTCAGGCTCCTCGCACTGGCCGTCTTCGCTCACGCTCAAAAGGAGAACGTCGCTCAAACCAAAGTCTTCCTCTACGAACCAGAACTCATCACTCAACTCGCCGAACTCCTCCATCCGGATCAGACTGGAGTACCTTCGGAAGTACAAGCCGCCGCTTTGTACGCTCTCGAAGCGTTCGCGAGGTACAAGGGAAAGACTTCGGAGGTCGCGAGTGCTCTCAACGCGAGTGTCAGTCACGGAGTATTGATGCAACTCATTCGAAGAACTGCTACGGATCTCGAGAAACCAGATTGTGAGTCTCCCCTCTCCTTCACATTCAAGAAGTTTCTCAAAATTAACTTTTCTATGCTTTATTCAGCGAGAACCACTCCCGAACTCGTCGACGCGCTCTTCAACCTTCTCACATACATCAACATGCATCAGAATATCGGTCTCATGGTCATCGGTGCTGGAATCGTTGGAAGTTTACTCGAATTTGTCAAGAACCATCGACGAGATCTATTCCTCGTGCGTTCTTTCCTCCCTGTGATCATACGTCATCGCTGACCCTTCATCATTCGTTACAGCCCGCAACGAAAGCTATCTCGCTACTCGATGGATTTCTTTACGGTTACTCTCAAGCTTTCACCGCTTACATCGCTGTTGGAGGATTAACAGTCTTCGTCGATCGTATCAAGGTGAGCTTCTTCAATGTGTCTCGAGCGTCCCAAATGCTGACTCTCAATAACTCTACAGTACGAGATTGAATCTGGTATCGCAGATTTCGGTGATCAAGCGAAATCTGCCGAGGCTTCAGTCAAGGAAGAACCTACCGGATTCCTTACTTTCAGTCGTGGCACTCTCCTCAAGAACCTCCTCCGAGCTACAAACCGTCTCATGACGAGTGCCGGAACGACAGAAGGTTTACGGAATTTGATCGATACGAGTTTGCTCGGTAGTGTCAAGAAAGTCATGGAAAACAGAAAGGTCTTCGGTCCTCAGATCTTCTCTCTCGGTAAGTAATTCGTCACTCTCCATGCATACCACTGAAGCTAAATGCACGTTCTTTGAGATTGTAGGTACCGGAATCGCCGCTTCTTTCGTTCACAACGAGCCTACCCATCTCGCTACTCTCCAAGAAGCCAAGATCCCCGATGCTTTCTACGATTCGCTCGAAGGACAGATCCCTGCGTCCATCGACGTTCTCACCGCTATCCCCCATGCCATCGAAGCATTCTGTCTCAACCAAGTCGGAATCGATCAACTCAAATCTCGAAACCTCATCACCGCCTACTTCGATATCTATCTCTCTCCACCTCACATCGACCTACTCCGAGATCGAGACAGCGCCGTCGTACTCGGTGGAAACGTCGACGAACTCGTCCGACATCAATCGAGTCTACGGGAGGGAGTCATGTCGAATATCATGCGAATCTTTGATGAACTCAAGAAACGAGGACAAGAATTCGTTCAACCGGAGGGAGAAGCAGGTTATGGATTACTGCCTGCGAAGAAGGGAGACGATGCTATGACTATCGAAGAGAACTCGGCTGAGGAGACTCAATCTGCGAAGGATAGGAAAGCTGAGAAGAAGAAGGCAGAAGAAGACGGAGAGAAAGAGAACGAAGTGACAATGGCTATCGATGTATTCGGACGAGTGAGTTTCGAGGTTCAACAGCTCTGTTTCTCGATCGATGCTGACGATTCTTCGACTTCTCGCAGTTCCTCGAAGGTCTTTTCCAAAACCTTGGTCACTGTCAAGATTACTTTGCTCAAGAGAAGGCTTTCACTATCCTCCTCGACCTTCTCGACCTGCCTTGTTCTCCCGCTCTCATGCAAAGAAACGGGGGATACGGATCGATTGTCGCTCTCTTCAGAATCGCTACCGAAGTCAAGGCATCCGATGCGATCTCCGCTATCCTCAAGAGAACTTCCGTATGGTTGGACGAGACCAAGTGGTTCTGGGATCGGGAAGAAGGTTTCAAGGAATCAACTTTGAGCGGTATGGTCAATCCTTGTAAGCCGATTCTTACATTTTCTCGATTCGCTCCTATATCGCTGACTCGCTTTCGAGACTTGTAGCTGCCGAAGATCTCGCTGAGAAAGCAGAAAAGTTCCGCAAGTTGTCGATTCTTCTCTCGCATGTCACCCTCCTCTCCGATGTCGTCCTCAACCTCACCTACTCGAACGGCAAAGTCGCTACCGCTGTCCTTCAAACATTCAACGGAACCGGAGCGACTGTCCTCGAACGAGTTGGCAAGGTTTACCGAGCTTGCACCTGGGAGAACGTCACGATTCGACCAACTTCATTCTGGACCGGTGAAGCTAGCAAGGCATCGACTGAAGAAGCTGCAGCCGTTGCTGAGGCTTCGAATTCGGAAGCAGCTCAACCGAGTGAACGCCAAATCGAGAAGGAAGCAGAGAAGAAAGCGGTCGATGCTATCACAACACCCGCAACACCTGATTCTCCGAACATCAAACTAGTACAAGATCTCGTTCAAGCTTTCACGAACGGTACTATGCCTTTCTTGTCGAGTGAGTTTCGCATTCTCTGGTCTCTCGTGCATCTCGCTCGACACTGACACCCACTTCACACCCTCCCAGCTCTCGTCAAGCTCTTACTTCACCGACGTAGCAACGAAGTTCTGCATCGCAAGTACGCAAAGAACGTCGCAGACAACATTGCTTCGTTCATGCGCGATAGTCTCGCTTGGCCAGATGCAGCTGAACTACCCATCAACCTCGCTTACTCGGCTCAAAGCTTTATCCTTATCACGAAACTTCTCTTCGATGGTGAGTGATCGACCTTCGTGTGCTTCGAGTGACAATGACTGACGTTGTGCATGATCGACTTTAGCAGAACGAGCAAACATGACTGGACTTCAAACTTACCTCCTTCGCTCTTTCGTCGAATGCGGAGGACTCGAAGCTTACCTCGAGCTATTCGTCAAGTTTCAAGAAGTCGCTACCGAAGCATTCGCTTCTTCTCCCGACGAGAATACTGCGTCTCCCCTAGTCATCCCAGTCTTCGGAGGAATCAAAACCGCTCTCGAACTCCTCAACAAGCTCACCTCGCAGAAGACGATCCTCGAAGCTCCTCAAACCGCTCTCATGATGACCCGAGAGAAGGATCCATCGAATCCCGAATACTTCGACGCTCACGCTACGATTGTTCGACTTCGAAGCACCATCTTCCCCATCGTTCGTCAAATCTGGGAGCAACCTTGGTTACGCAAGTGTCCTGTCAATGTCGTCCGAAGCCTCGTATCGACCCTCATCAACATTCTTAAAGCTGAGGGAGAAGTCTCGGTCGAACCTTCTGCAAGAGGAGGCGATGGACGATCTCTCGGTCAACTCCTTGGAGCTGGCGGATTAGGAGGAGGACTTGGAGGTGCTTTAGACGCTCTAGGAGCTGCTTTGGGAGGACCTGTAGGAGGAATCTTCGCAGGAGGACCAGGAGGTGCGATTGGTGGACCCGGTGCTGGAGGAGGACCTGCTCAACCCCCTGGACCTCTCGTTCCCGACGAGGCTCGTATCGCACAACTCATCGATATGGGTTTCCCTCGAGGTGCTTGCGAAACTGCCCTTCGACGCTGCCGCAACAATATCGGTCTCGCTACAGAGTATCTCCTTCAACATCCCGATATCGTTGGAGCTGCTCGAATCGCAGAAGCTCAAGCTCCAGTAGAACCCGCGCAACCCGCTCAAGGAGAAGCAGCTGTTCCCGAAGGAGGAGGAGGAGAAGCCCCTCAACCAGCCGATGCCAACCCTCTACAACCCGCTGCCGATGCGAACGCTGAACCAGCTCAACCTGCGAACGAAGGTGAAGCTCCTGCTCAAGATGCACCAGCTCCTGCTCAAGACGTCGAGATGGGTGATGCATCTGCTACTACTAGCACCGAGGAACCGAAGAAGGACGAGCCGAAAGGTCCTTCACTCGATGAGATCAAGGAGGAACTCAAGAAATCTCGAGAAGAACTCAAACCTCAATTCCTTGATCGAGCCCTCACTCTCGCCGAGGATTATGGAGATCTCGTTTTCGACATCAAGAACGTCTTCAGTCTCCTCACCGCCTCGGACGAGAAAGGTACTCCTTCGATCCAACCTCTCCTCGATCAACTCGCCTCGTACAACGGAGAACAGAACGTTCCAGGAGAGAAAGGTGCCGCTACTCGCCTTCGACTACTCGCACTCCTCTCGACAGATGCCGCCTACCGAGAATCGATCGAACCTTCTCGCGAGATCATCATGACCTACATCCTTCGCCTTCGAGACGCCTATCAATCTGCGAAACCCGCAAAGGACGCTCGACCTCTCTGGCTCGCCTCGACGATGCTCATCGCCGATTCACTCTTCTCGATTCAGAACGTTCCCAAGCCGACCGAAATCCTCGAGGAAGGAGCTGAACTACCTTCTTTCGAACTCATCGCCCAAGGACCAGCATGGACGGAGGAACGCAAAGCCTTCTTCGACATCACGATGGACGTACTCGAAAAGGGCATCTCGACCCGAGAAGTCTTCCTTTCGACTCTTCGACTCCTCCTCGTCCTCACTCGCGACCACGGTATCGCCTCGACCTTTGTCGAACGAGATGGACCCCGAATTCTGTTCAGCGCTTTCGCAGAGGAGACTCCAGAGACGAAGGGTTGTCGCTCTTACGTTGTCATGATCCTTCGACATGTCATTGAAGAACCTACGATTCTCAAACCGATGATGGAGCGAGAAATTGAAACTTGGTTCAGTAACGGAAGATCGAAGGTGAGTTCCTATTTCATCGTTCTTCTTCTACCGTGTGACCAGTTGACTCACACGTTGCTCACCTTCTCTCTAGGTCGCCGACATTACTGGTTTCCTTCGTGGAATGAGTTCCGTCGCATTCCGAAACATCGAAACTTTCCTCGAAGCAGCCAAATCGACTCTCAAACTCGTTTCTGCCGACGCACCTCATCACTACCATGTCACTCTCCTCCGGGACCCTGCTTCAGCTTCGAAACACAACGACGTCGATGCCGTTTCTTCGATCAAGTCACCTCTGGGAGAAGATTCGAGCACAGCTGGGGATGCGACGATGGACGACGCAACAGCGGCAAAAGTCGCTGCTTTAGCCAAATCGTTGACTCCCTCATCCGCCGCAACCGAATCGACCATTCACTTCCTCATGTCTCAAGTTCTCGAATCGAGCAAAGGTGCTCTCGCTCCAATTCCTTTACCTGAGGAGAAGAAGGACGAAGAGAAGGAGAAGAAGGGAGATTCGAGCACGACCGATCAACCTGCTGCAACCAACGATGCCACCTCGAACGGAGACGCTACGAAGGAGGAGGACAAGAACGACAAAGACGCTCATATTCCTGGAGACGTTCCCCTCGGAGACTTCTACCAAACCGCTTTCACCCTCGCGTGTATCTCGGAACTCGTTGCAGCTTACAACCCAGCCAAAGCCAGCTTCCTCACCTTCTCGACTCGACGAGGAGTAACGGCAGCAGCAGCATCGAACAAAGAAGTTATCGCCCCGAAATCTCGATCTTCCTTCCTCTACTTTCTCCTCAACGATCTCATCCCTTCGATCGGATTGACTCCAGCTTCCGACTTTGACTCGAAACGACGAACTTCTCTTTGGGGGTGGGCATCACTCGTTATCGTCGGACTCTGTTACGACTCGACAGCAGCCTCGATTGGATCTGCCAGCGACAGCAAAGACTCGGCTCAAGAGATCACCGTCGTTCGCAAAGCTGTCCTCGACGCAGTCGCAAAGGCTTATCGAGAAGCGATGGCATCTACAGAACCTACCGAAGTCCGTTACGCTCGACTCAGCGCTCTCTCCGACCTCTGTTACCGACTTCTCACCGCTCGACCTTTCCCTCACGTCACCAAAGTTCATTCCGAAACCTCGATGCAACTCGCCAAACTCATGCTCGAAAAGAACTTTGCTACGATCCTCACAAACGCTCTCGCCGAAGTCGACCTCAACTTCCCCAACGTCAACACTCTCATCAACGCCATCCTTCGACCACTCGAAAACTTGACGAGAATCGTCACCAAAGTCGGTCGAGCGAAGAACAGCGCTCCTGCAAGAAATCGATTCTCTGACGAATCTTCCGATGAAGACTTGTCCTCGATGAGTGAAGGCGACGAAGATGGAGTCGATGTCGACAGTGACGAGGAACAGAACGAAGCTCCCGATTTGTACCGCAACTCTGCACTCGGAATGTACGAAGGAGAACTTGAGACGGGTCAGCACGACGATCAATACATGACTGGAGAGGACTCAGAAGGTTACGATGAGGATGATGAGTTGATGGAGGAGATGGACGAAGCAGGATTAGACGGAAGTGATCTATCGGATGCGTCTGACGATGAAGACGAAGTAAGCTTTCCTTCTCTCTCTTCCCGAATTGATCTCGTTCATTTGAATTGACTCTTTGTGCCTCGTTTAACAGGAAGGAGATATGCAACACTTCGACGATGAAGACATGGAGGATATGGAGGACGAGTTGGAAGATGAACACGAACATGGATCTCACATCGATGCCGATGATATCGACGAAGAACACATCATCGACGACGATTCTACCGGAGATGAGGAGGAAATGCTCGAAGCGTTCGAAGATGGATTGGAAGGAGCAGACGATGATGGATGGATCGATGAGGATGAGGAGGGAGGAGGAGAGGATGGGATGGGACACGGAGATGAATTAGTCTTTGACGGAGATGCTCCTATTCAAGCGATGGATGACGAGGATGATATGGATGAAGGAGCTGAAAGTGGAGAGGAGTTCTTCACTGACGAAGAGGACGCCATCACTGGAGAACTCGAATTCGATCCCGAAATGACTGAACAACTTCGTGCTCAATCAACTGCTCAAGCTTACGGTTGGGATCCCGTCACTGGAGGAGATGGAAGTGGCAATCGACGCAATCGCATCATGAGTGAGTCATCTTCACTCCTGAATCTTGTTCTCTCATACTGACTCACTCATTTTTGGTTAGACGAGGAAATGATGGCTCTCAGTGATGCTGGAATGTTTGATCGACCACGACAGACCTCTCACGCCGCTGCTCATCCTCTCCTAGTCGAAGCACCTGCACCTGAAACCGCCGCTGCCGCCAACTCTCGAAGATCTCGTGGAGGAGCTACATCTCGAGATTCTCCGGCTTATCAAGAATGGGTACGATCAATCGAAGCGATGCTTGGTCCGAACGGTCTCAACACTCTTCAAGACGTTCTCGGTTCTCACGGACTCTCTCATCTCAATGGTCCCGATCAACTTCGAGTTCAACTTGCCCCCGGTCCCAACGGAGGTATGGCCGTAGTCATCGATCCTTCTCCAGCTCTTCGCAACGGAGCTCAACCTATGGCACCGGGAGAGTCTCTTTCGAATCGACATGGCTCAGGTTCTGGTGCGACGGGAGGCGCTGGAGGATCAAGTTCCCGTTCCGCTGCTCGACAAATCTCGGATCGAATCAACGCTGCTTCAGCTTTCCTTCCCGTACAAACGAATCAAAGATGGCAAGAAGAAGGTCGAGTTCTCCAAGGTGAGCTTGAATCCGCTCTCTTCTGCAGTGTTCCGTTCACTGACTCCCCCCTTTTTACGACATAATAGGTTCTGTTCTCACAGCCGAACGGGTGGCACGACTAGTCAATCACCTCATTAATGTTCTCCACCCTCCTGCTCGAGCTGAGAAGAAGAAGGAAGAAGAACGTCGTCGCAAGCGAGAGGAGGAAGCTGCTGAGCAGATGAAACAGGAAGCGAAGGAACAGGAGGAACGTGAAGCTGAGGAGAGGAAACGTCAAGAAGAGGCGAAGAAGAAGCAAGAGGAAGAAGAGGCTGAGGAAAGGCGACGACAAGAAGCTGAATCTGCCTCCGCCGCTGCTTCGATGGAGGTCGATCAACCCGCTTCCGATATCCCAGACGACGTCGCCGAAGTTATGAACCTCGCTCGATCCCTCGCTGCCGGTCTAGCAGTTCCCTCGACCAACAGCCCTACTCCCGATGCTACCCGCTCTGCCACTCCTTCAGTCCCTGCTCAACCTATTCCTTCATCCTCCAGCACCACCGAACCTTCGAACGCTATGGAAGAGGAGGAGGAGGAGCCAGTCGCCGCTGCACCAGAAGCTAGTGGCTCGGGAGCTCAACAACCTGTCGAACGAGTCACGATCATGATTCACGGAGAAGAAGTCGACATCACTGATACTGGAGTCGATCGAGAATTCCTTGAAGCTCTGCCGGACGACATGCGAGAAGAAGTCCTCAGTCAACATTTCCGCGAGACTCGATCATCTGGACCTCCTCCCGCTGTTCCCTCTCACATCAACTCCGAATTCCTCGATGCTCTCCCTCCAGATCTTCGAGCTGAAGTCCTCCGTCAAGAAGCTGCCGAGCAACGCCGTCAAGATGAGGCTGCTGCTAGAGCCAATCGAGGTGAAGAAGCCCAAGACCAAGCTCGAGATGAACAAGACGAGGACGAAGATAGAGATCAGGATCAAGATCAAGACCAAGACGATGAAGGTGCAGGAGTAGCTCTCGGAGGTATGGATCCAGCTGCACTTCTCGCTGGACTCGTTGGACAGGCAGCTTTCGGAGGACCTCCTCCAGGTGCTGAAGGTCTCCCTGGATTCGCCGAATTCATGGCTCAAGGTGCACCCGGTCGTCGAACTGGAGGTGACGTCGCTCGCCGATTAGCAGGAGGACCTCGTGGAGCTGGCGCTGGAAACCCAGGAGGAGCTGCACCACCAATCAAGAAATCAGTTCCCCATCGCGAAGTCATCCAACTTCTCGACAAATCCGGTCTCGCTACTCTCGTTCGACTACTGTTCTTCCCTCAACCTCTTCGCCGCAACTCTCTACAGAAGGTCCTCGTCCACCTTTGCGAGAACTCGCGAACTCGAGTCGAACTCATCAACCTCCTCTTGACGATCTTACAAGACGGAACTCGCGATGTTTCGGCTGTCGACAAGAGTTTCTCTCAAATGTCGATTCGAGCTAGCAAGTCTCTCCTCGCCAAAGACAAGGACACTCCCAAGAGGAAAGTCCCTGAAACTCCTGGACCTAGCACTTCTCTCCCTCACTTCCCCGGTGAGAGCGTACCAAACCTCATCGCTCAACGATGTCTCGAAGCTCTCGCTTTCCTCGTCAACGCCAACGATCAAACCCCTCTCTTCTTCCTCACTGAGCAAGAAGTCGCACTCAGTCGAAGAGCTGCCAAGAAGGGTAAAGGAAAGGAGAAGGTAAGTTTTCTTTTTTGATCTCGTACTTTCGCTGTTCGTCGAGCTGATTCTTTCTTCTCCTTCCCCAGGCTCAACCTTCGACTACCTTCCCTCTCATCATCCTTCTCGGTTTACTCGAACGACCTGCACTCCTCAAAACTCCCTCGATGATGGACTCTCTCACGACCCTCCTCGCCTCAGTCACTCGTTCCCTCTCTGTCCTCCAGAAGAAGCCCAAGTCGACCGAGACGCCTGCTACTGCTGCCGAACCTACCCCAGCACCTGCGCCTGCATCGACAGAAGCCCCCGCGACGACAAATCCCGGCGAGTCTTCAGGAGAAGCTGTCGTTCCTGCTCCTGCCGAGTCATCCGACAAGGGTAAAGAGAAGGAATCACAAGAACCACCTTCTGCCGACATCCTCCTCAAGACACCTCCTCAGATCCCGGAAGCTAGTCTCCGACTCGTCGTCAACGTTCTCGATGCTGGAGAATGCTCAAGTCGAACCTTCTCTCAAACTCTCACTCTCATCCAGAATCTCTCCCATCTCGAATCTGGTCGCGCTACCATCCTCGACGAACTCAAACTTCGAGCCGAGAGGATCTCAAACGACCTCATTCCTGACCTCAAGGAACTCCTCGAAACGATCAGCCGAGATGAGACGGTCAGCAGCACCACCCTCTCCAAATTCACTCCCGCTTCCTCAAGTCAAGCGAAACTCCTTCGAATCCTCAAGACGATTGACTTCTTCGGTACCGCACCCAAGAAGAGCGCTTCTTCAAAGGCGAATGCCGAGAAGACTCTTTCACCAGAGGAGGAACAAGTCAAGGCTCTCTACAGTCATCTCGCAAGTTCGGATCTTTGGAAACGATTGGGAGATACTCTCGGGGGAATCGAAGCGAAGCCAGAACTTCTTTACCTCTCGACTGTCCTCCTTCCCCTCATCGAATCCCTCCTCGTGGTCAACAAGTTCACCGACGCTTCTTCAACCGAGTTCATCGACTTCACTACCGCTCATTCCAAGATCCTCAACACGATGGTGCGAAACAACCCTTCTTTGATGTCGGGTTCCTTCGCCGTTCTCGTTCGAAACTCGACTATGCTCGATTTCGAGAACAAGCGATCAGTGAGTTCTCTTCTATCTGTTTGTGTATTGTCTGATCGATACTGATTCACCTTTACGCGGCAGTTCTTCTTCTCTCGCCTCCACGACCGAAGTCAACGTCAACGAGGTCACTACGCAACGATCAACCTCAACGTTCGACGAGCTCATGTCTTCGAAGATTCTTTCCACGTCCTGCAACGAAAGTCTGGAGACGAGATCAAACATGGCAAACTCAACGTTAAGTTCTACGATGAAGAGGGAGTCGATGCGGGAGGTGTCACTCGAGAATGGTTCGGAGTCCTCGCTCGACAAATGTTCAACCCTGGATACGCTCTCTTCCAGCCTCAAGCTGCGGATGCGTTGACTTATCAACCCAACAAGGTGAGCTCCCTCTTTCTTTTCTACGCTGAGACTTCGACTGACTCTTCCGACTCCCGAATCTCACTCAGTCTTCCTCTGTCAACGAAGAGCATCTCTTGTACTTCCGATTCGTCGGTCGCATCATTGGTAAAGCACTCCACGATCAACGAATTCTCGAAGCCTACTTTTCTCGCTGTGAGTTTCCTGCACTTTTGGTCCTCTTTTGCCTGACGCTGATTCGGATCATGTTATTCTTCCTTCAGCCGTCTACAAGCACATGCTAGGTCGACCAGTCGACCACCGAGATTTGGAATCAATCGACCCAGAATATTACAAGTCACTCGTTTGGATGCTCGAAAACGATATCGACGGAATCATCGAACTCAACTTCTCCGTCGAACGAGATGAATTTGGTGTTGTCGAAACGATCGATTTGATCCCGAATGGTCGCAACATTGTCGTTACGAACGAGAACAAGGGAGAGTACGTTCGATTGATCGCAGACCAAAAATTGTCGATTGAAATCAAGGAACAAATGGATGTAAGTCGATCAAACACTCTCTCCACATCATGAGGAGTGAATACTGATGGAAAGTGAGAATGTAGGCTCTACTCAAGGGACTTTACGAGATTGTTCCGAAAGACTTGATGCAGATCTTCACGGAACGGGAACTGGAATTATTGATCTCTGGTCTACCCGAGATTGATGCCGATGAATGGAGAGCGAATACCGGTAAGCTATACTTTGACCTTTTCCTCATTCGAAGATTTGAACAGAAACTGACTCTTCTCACTGGTTCTCTTCGTCTCTAGACCTGGTCGGCTATACTGCAACAGATCCTATAGTCGGCTACTTCTGGCGTGCTGTGAGGTCGTTCTCGCATGAAGAGCGAGCCAAGGTGAGTCTCCAGCTCAATCCTTTGAGTGCGAAATCTCGCAGCTACTGACACTCTACCATTCCTCTTAGCTTCTGCAATTCGTCTCTGGTTCATCTCGTGTTCCTCTAGAAGGTTTCGGTTCTCTCCAAGGAATGTCGTAAGTTACAACTTTCCACTTCTTTCGCACTTTTTCGAAAAACGATTGCTGACTCTCTCCCTCTTCTTCTCTCTTCCTCTTTCACTCTCTCTCTCTTTTTTTTTTGTTCACGATGACAAAGAGGAGTCACGAGGTTTAATATCCACAAATCCAAGCCAGACGCAGGATTACCGACCGCACA
>Ga0308170_10002040_pt1 | contig 17887 bp, 13 predicted proteins | sample PhyBR2_2_FD_202136 | JGI IMG/M metagenome (GOLD analysis project Ga0308170, IMG submission 202136) | Phyllosphere microbial communities from UC Gill Tract Community Farm, Albany, California, United States - DLSLSB.R2 | ecosystem: Host-associated > Plants > Phyllosphere > Unclassified | place... | reverse complement strand
GCGCCGCAGCGTCGGATCAGATCGGCCTCGTCGATCCCGATCGTCGCCAATGTCCGCCGGATCGTCGGGAACGTCCCCTCGCCGACACCCAGAATCCCGATGTCACGCGATTCGACGAGCGTGATCGCGACGCCGCCCGGCAGATCAGCGCCGAGCCGCTTGGCGAGATAGCCTGCGGTCAGCCACCCGGCAGTGCCGCCGCCCACGATCAGGATCCGCTTGGTCATCACAGCCTCGCTTTGCCGCTCGCCGACACGGTGTCGACGAGCGGCGTATCATCGTCAGAAGGCGAGGTTGATACCAGTGCTGATACGACGATCGGCCTGGAACCAGCTACGCCCGACCAGCTTGCCGCCGGGATACCCGCCCATCAGCGTACGCTGCGTCGACGCGGTCAGGTTGGTCCCCTGCACGCCGAACGACAGATAGTCGGTCACCTTGAAGCGGACGCCGGCATCGATCGACCCGTAATTGCCGCCATAGATCGGCAGCGCGATCTGGGTGGAGGCATCGAGGCCGCCATCCTGATTGCTGACGACGCCTGGCGCGCTGTAATAGGTGTACGTGCCGTTCGTGCCGTTGCTGTTGGTCGACAGCAGATATTGCGAGCGCCACGAGTACGCGATCCGCAGCGAGATCGGATTGCGCTCATATAGCAGCGTCGCGTTCAGATTGTGCTTCGACAGACCCACCAGCGGCGCGTCGCTCTTCACCGCGCCGGTAATGTCGCGGTAGACGTCGCCCGGATTGCTGCTCTTGATGAACGTGTAGTTGCCCTCGAACCCGATCCCGGCAAGCGCACCCGGCAGCATGTCGAAGAAGAAGCGTCCGCCGACCTCGACGCCCTTGACGGTCGCCGCCTTGGTCGAGTTGCTGTAGTCGGTGGCCGACGCCGATACATTCTCCGTCGTTCCATCGGTAAACTGGACCGTCACCTGCCGGGTCGTCAGCGCGTAGATCGGCAGGTTGGTCAGCCGCTTGTAGAATGGGGCGATGTGGAACGACGTGCCCGCGCGTCCGTAATATTCGAGCGAGAGATCGAAATTGTTCGACAGCGTCGGCTTGAGCAACGGATTGCCGGTGTCCGCGGTAAAGTTGTTGAACGTCCCGATCCCGCCCGGAGTCTGACTGGGCGTCGTCGCCACGCCGATCGAACCCGAGGCGCGCAGTGCGTTGAAGGTCGGCAAATCCATCGTGATGTTATAGCCGCCGCGCACCTTGATCTTGTCGGTCGGCGCATATTCGAGATTGACCGACGGCAGGACGCGCGTGAAGTCGGCCTTGCCGCCGCGTGCGAGGAAGGTGTTCGCAAGCGTCACCTGAGCGCCATTGCGAATGAAGACGGTCCCGCCATTCTGCTGGATGAAGCCGCTGCCCTCGTTCTCGATGCGCACGACCCGCACGCCGATATTGCCGGAGATGCCGCGCGCGTCGCCCTCGGGGCCGAAACGCACCAGCGCATAGCCTGCGATATTCTTGGTGCGGTTCTCGACCTGATCGCCCGGCAAGACGAAGCCGACCGGCCTGATCGCCAGGGTGCCGTCCGGATTGAACTGGCCGCCATAGCCGGTGACCGGGAGAGGACCTGAGGCCGAACAATCGAACTCACGACCGGTGCAGAAGCCGGCAGGCGGCGCCGTTACCAGCCCGGTGCGGTTGGCGTTAAACCGGTCCGCCAGACTTTCCGACGCGAACATCAGGTTGCCGGGCAGCGTCGTGTTGCCGCGGAAGAAGTCCTTGAACGCGTGGCTGGCGACGTCGCCCGGCGCCGCGTTGGCGTAGGTTAGCTGCGGGTCGCCGTTCCAGCCGCGGCCGAGCGCGGTCCAGTTATAGCCGTTCGACAGGTCGCGCTCGGTCCGCTTGGCATAACGGCCACCAACCTTAACCGACCGGAAGAAGCTGTTGTCGAACTTGTATTCGGCATCGAGCTGCCCTGCGTCGAGACGGCCCTTGTTGCGTTCGTTGTGCGGCATCGACGCCGTCCAGAAATAATTCGCCGGATCCGCGAACGACGCCTGCGTCGCCGGGCTGACGGTGATCTGCGGCAGGTCGCCGGTCAGATCCATGCCGAAGCTCTGGCCGAAGCCGATGTCGCGAAAAATGTCGAGGCGATCGTAGATCTGACGCGAGTCGACGCGCTGCAACGAGCCCTTGAGCGACAAATGGCTATCAACGGGTGCCCAGGCGAACGACAGCGAGTAATCGCGTGTCCGCGTATTACTCTCCACGAACCCCTTGTTGCCGCTGCTGTTGACCGCGCCGCCGGTGGGCAGGAACGTGGCCGTATCGCGATTGAAGAGCGCGTCGGTCTTCGTCAGCAGGCCGTTGCTGTCGAACGTGCTGCTCGCCGGATCGACCGCCAGCGTCTGCGAATCGAGCTGCGTACCGTAATCGCTCGACTGACTCTTGTAGCGCGACTGGAAGAAGCTGCCGGTGAAGGTCAGCGACTCTGCCGGCTGCCACTGCGCCGCGCCATAGATGCCGTAGCGCTTATACTGGAACGCCTCGTCACCATACGCGAAGCCGCTCGGGACGTACTTGCCGCTGCCATCGCTAAGCGTCGTCTTGAAATACGGGCTGACGCGAATGAACTGCGACAGCGAGCTGAACTGGCTGAACGCGACGTCGCCGAGCAGGCCGATCCGGCCGATCGGCGTATCGAACGAGTCGGTGATCAGCACCGAGCCCGACGGATCCGCCTTGTTCGCCATGTCGCCGAGCGCGAGTTCGCTGGTGCCCGCGATATGGAACTTGCCGTTGAAGTCGAACGGCAGCTTGGTGCGCAGATCGATCTGGCCGCCGGTGCCGCCCTCGATCAGGTCCGCTGTCGATGCCTTGTAGACGTCGACTGCTGACATCAGTTCGGGGGTCACGTCGCTCCACAGGATCGCGCGACCATTGTTCGCGCTGAAGATTTCGCGGCCGTTGAGGCGCGAAGCGACGCCGGTCAGGCCGCGCACCTGCACGCCCGAACCCTGGACCGAATAGTGATCGGGATCGCCGAGCGCGGCAAAGCGCACGATCGACACGCCCGAGACGCGCTGCAGAACTTCTGTGATCGAGTTGTCGGGCAGCTTGCCGGCATCGTCGGCGACGACCGAGTCGACGATCGTCTCGCTGCGCCGCTTGCGTTCGTCGGCAGCCTCGAGTGCGGCGCGGCGACCAGTGACGACGATGTCACCATCCGTCTGGTCCGCTGCGGGCTCGCCGACATTCTGCCCAGGCACGGCGGCCTGAGTCGTGTCGGGGGAGATGCTTTGTGTCTCAGCCTGCGCCCACGCCGTGCCGCTTACCCCAGCGGTCAGCAAAGCGACCAGGGATACACCGGTCCGCATTGCAGCAACGGCTCCGCGGCGCCGATCAACGTCAAGAATATGCGCGCTCATGAAATCCTCCCCCTTTTTTCCGCAGCAGGCTCTTGGCCGTCGCAGTCCCCAACCGGCACCTTATCAGCCTGGTGCTTCGTTCCGTGTTAGCCCTACCATTATTATACGACAATTAATTTCTTTGTCATATTTTACCATTCGAACGCGCGCCGGATGGCCGCCCGGAAACGCTCGGCATCGCTGCGGTCCGGACGGCGCCTTGATCGCGGTCAACACGTTGCTTGTCCGCGATCAACGCCCCAACTCTCCAGCGCAGATAGCCCGGCCGTATGGATTACAGGAGCCGGACCATGACGACGTCGATCAAGAGCCTCGCCCTCGCGGCATGCGCAGTGACTGCGGTCGCATCCCCCGCTTTCGCGCAGGCCGACGCAGCACCGCGACAAGGCATCGCCGCCGGCGACGTACTCGTCCGCGTCCGGGCGATCATGGTAGCGCCGAACGAGACCTCGGGCAGCGTCCTGCCCGCGTTTCCCGGCGAGCATGTACGCGTCAACGACAGCGTCATGCCCGAGGTCGACGTCACCTACATGGCGACCAACCATATCGGCTTCGAGCTGATTGCCGCGACCACCAAGCATCAAGCCGATGGCCGCACCGGCACGACCGGCTCGATCGGCAAGCTCGCCTCGACTTGGGTCCTGCCGCCAACGTTGACCGCACAATATCACCTGAACCCGATGGGCAAGATCCGGCCCTATGTCGGTGCCGGCTTGAACTACACGATCTTCTGGAACGAGAAGGCGTCGTCTGGGCTCGCCGCCGCGGTCGGACCGACCGACGTCCGCATGAAGGACAGTTTCGGCTGGGCGGCACAGGCGGGCGTCGACATCGACATCACGCCGAAGGTCTTCCTCAATCTCGACGTCAAATACATTGACATCGACACGACCGCACGGCTGCGGACGACCGCGGCCGGCACGCAGCGGGTCGCGATCAGCCTCGATCCGCTCGTGTTCGGCCTCGGGCTAGGCATTCGGTTGTGACGCCGCACGCGTTTTGCATCCAGTGCCTCGCATACAAGCCCCGGTTCGCATGACTGGCCACCATGAAGGTGCGCCACATGGAGCATCCTTTCCACGACGACACGGGTAATTTCGGGAGTACCAATTTTGCCTCGGACCGCGTGTTCGGGACGCTCTATCGGCGCGGCGAACGGCTGGTCAAAAACCCGACGGTGTTCAATCTCGGCTATACCGACGTGATCGCGGCCCGGCATCCGTGGGGCGCGCGACGATCGCATCCGAGGCCGGCGCGACCGCGAGTTGTTGATCGCACAGCGCGACCATCGCCGGACGGTGGCTGACCATGATCAGCCCCTGCCCGGTTCTTGCGAGCCGCACGGACAGGCGGTCGGCGACGCGTCGCTCGGTGGCGGTATCGAGTCCCTCGGTCGGTTCGTCGAGCAACAGCCACGGCACCTTGGCGAGATAGGCGCGGGCAAGCGAAAGCCGCCGCCTTTCGCCGCCCGACAAGCGTACGCCGTGCTCGCCGATCCAGCTGTCCAGACCGTTCGGCATGGCCTGGATCACGTCGGTTAGCGCAACGTCGGCGAGCACTGCCCACATCGCCGCATCCTCGGCCAAGGGATCGCCGAGCGCGAGCGTGGCGCGGATCGTGCCCGACAACAAGGCCGCGTCCTGCGGTGCCCAACCGAAGGTCGCGCGGCGGATGGCGAGTGGGATGCTGACAATGTCCTCGCCGTCGACGAACGCCATGCCCGACTCCGCCGAACGAAGACCGAGCAGACTTTCCACGAGCGTGGTCTTCCCCGACCCCGATGCGCCGACCAGCGCGACGCGCGTACCCGCCGGCAGGACCGCGCCGAGCAGAGCGATCGACGGCGCGGTTACGCTCGCGATCGCGGCGTCCGGCTCCACCGCAGCTGGCAGCAGATGATCTAGCCGCGCGACAGCCTCACGCACCGCGCTCCGCTGCGCAAGGCTGCGCAGCACTGGCCCCGCCGCGTCGATCGTCATGACTGCCGCCAGCGCACACAACGCGGCGATCGGTTCACCCGCAGGCGCGGCGAGCAGCAGCGCCGCGAGTCCTGCCATGCCAAGCGCGACCGCCTGGATGAACTCGAACCACCCCGCGACGCCAGCCTGCGCGCGTTGCGATGCCGCCAGACGCAGACTGCAGGCATCGATCGCGGCCATCGCGTTCGCCTCGATTCCGTAGCATCGGAGTTCGGCGGCGGCATCGGCCATGCCGGCAAACGCTTCCTTCAACGCTCCGCTCGCGCGCTGCACGTCGCGTCCCGGTCCTTCCAACCGTCTCGCTAGCGCGGTCGCGATCATCAACAAACCCACCAGGCACAGTACCAACGCCAGCGCAGGCCGCCACCCTCCCAAGGCACACAGGAGCAGGCCGCTCGCCAGCGCAGCGATCATGCCGGGTACCGCGGAGAACCGGACGAACTGCGCCTCGACCACGTTCACGTCCTGGACGATCCGTGCGGTCGCCTCGCCCTGGGTGAGCGCCAGCGCCTGATCCACAGGGCCGCGCGCCAGACCGAGGAACAGCGCGGGGCGAATGCGGGCGAGTGCGCCGAACGCTGCGTCGTGGCTGGCCAGCCGCTCGCCATAGCGCCCGGCGGTGCGCAGGATCGCAAGCAGACGGATGCCAGCACTCGGCAGCATATAGTTGAAGCCCTGCGCGGCGATCGGTCCGGCAAGCCCGGCGACCGCGGCGGCGGTGATGAACCAGCCCGACAGCCCGAGCAGCACGACCGACGCCATTGCGACGATCGCCGCATAACCGCTCGCTCGCCACAGCCCGCGTCGTTGCCGCCGTCGCTCGTCGGTGATCAGCGCTTCGAACGCGGTCACGCCTGCTCTCCCAGGTCGATCACGACATCGGCGATCGCGGCCAGCCGCGCGCTGTGCGTTGCGATGATCGTCGTTCGCCCGACACAAGCCCGCGCGATTGCCTCGATCAGGCGCTCTTCGGAGTCCGCATCCAGATGCGCGGTCGGCTCGTCGAGCAACAATACGGGCGCAGCTTTCAACAGCGCGCGGGCGAGCGCGACCCGGCGTCGTTCTCCCCCCGACAGCCCGCTGCCCCTTGCGTCGATCGCCGCACCCAACCCTCCACGCGCGAGCAGCACCGGCGACAGCCCGGCAATCCGTGCGACCTCCGCGATGCGCTCGGCCGAGGCGCTCGGATCGGCGAGCGCGATGTTCGAGCCGATCGTTCCGGGCAAGATCAAGGGCGATTGCCCCATCCACGCCGCGACGGGCGCGATGCTGCCGATCTCGGCAAGGCTAAGGTCGCCGATCCAAACGCGCCCCTCGGACAAGGGCGTGAGGCCGAGCAACAGATGCAGCAGGCTGCTCTTGCCGCTCCCCGAGGGACCGACCAGCGCCACGACCATGCCGGCCAGAACCTCGAACGAAACGCCCGATACCGCGGCGCGGTCTTGGCCGTCATAGCGGATCGCGACGGACTCGAAGCGGATCGTCGGCGCGGCACTGGACCAGACGGGAACGACCAGCGAAGGCGCCGTCTGGGCCTGCTCGACCGTCGCCAATCGCTCCGCCGCAGTCTCCGCCGCCTGTCGATCATGATAGGCGGCTGCCAGCCGCCGCATTGGCGCATAAAACTCCGGCGCGAGCGCGAGCACGAAGAACGCGCGGCCGATGTCGAATGTCTCGGGCACCGGAAACGGGAGCAGGCCCAACAGGTTGAACCCGGCATACACCGCGACCAGCGCGACCGACAGCGCGGCGAAGAACTCGAGCGCCCCCGACGACAGGAACGCGACGCGCAGCACGCGCATCGTCCGCCGCGCAAGATCCTCCGCAGCGTCGCCCAGCACCGCGGCCTCGCGCCCTTCGCCACGAAAGGCAAGGATGATCGGCAGCGCGCCGATCCGATCCGCGAACAGTCCCGACAACCTGGCGAGCGCCACGAACTGACGGCGCGACGCGTCCGCCGCGGCACCGCCTGCAAGAATCATCGCCGCGAGGAACGGAAAGACCGTCGCCACCAAAATCGCCGCCGCAATCGGGCTAGCGATGGCGGTCGCGGCAAGCACCAACAGCGGCGCGATCGATGCGGCCATCCGCGCGGGCAAGAAGCGCGACACATAGCCATCGATCGCATCGACCTCGTCCACCGCCGCGGTCATCAATGTACCGGTGGTCACGTCGGAGCCCGGCGTGCGGTGCAGCGCCGCGTCGACGATCCGCCGCCGCAACCGCGTCTTCGCCCGGTACGCACCGCTCGCGCCGACGCGCGCCGCCAGCATCGCGCACACGCCACGCCCGATCGCCGAGACACCGGCGAGCACCACCCAGGGCAGCATCGCCGCGACGCCCGCCGAAACCGCGACGACTCCACCCGCCAGCCCTGCCGCGAAGCCGATCGCCGCAACGCTGTCGAGTACCAACAGGCTGGCCGACCCGCGCGCGCCGCCGCCGTCCGCGACCACCGCGCTCAGATACGCTTTCGACGCACGCGCGCGCTGTTTCGAACCGTCGCGTTCGGTAAGGCTGTCCATGCCCGCCGCCATCGAGCCCCAGACCGCGCGCGTCTTTGACCGCGGTCAATGTTCGCGTCGCCGACCGCGGCTAGCCCGGGGTCCAGGCAGCGCCGTCGACGGCCTTGCGGGGAGCATCACCATGGACCTTGGGGTCATCGATCTGTCGCGGCTGCAATTCGCGTTGACCGCCCTGTACCATTTCCTGTTCGTGCCGCTGACGCTCGGGCTGTCGATGATGCTGGTCATCATGGAAGCCGTGTACGTGATGACGAACCGGCCGATCTGGCGCGTGATCACGCGGTTCTGGGGGCGCATTTTCGCGATCAACTTCGTGCTGGGCGTCGCCACCGGCCTGACGATGGAATTCCAGTTCGGTACCAACTGGTCGTATTTCTCGCATTATGTCGGCGACATCTTCGGCGCGCCGCTCGCGATCGAGGGGCTGATGGCGTTCTTCCTCGAGGCGACGTTCGTCGGGCTGATGTTCTTCGGGTGGGACCGCCTGTCGAAGCTTGGCCACCTCTTCGTCACGTTCATGGTCGCGCTCGGCACCAATTTATCGGCGCTGTGGATTCTCGTCGCGAACGGCTGGATGCAGAACCCGACCGGCGCCGAGTTCAACACCGACACGATGCGGATGGAAGTCAGCGATTTCGGCGCGGTGTTGTTCAACCCGATCGCACAGGCCAAATTCGTTCACACCGTCAGCGCAGGCTATGTCTGCGCCTCGGTCGTGGTGCTCGGCATCTCCGCCTTCTGGCTGCTGAAAGGCCGATACACTGCAGTCGCTCGCCGATCGATGACGGTAGCCGCGGCGTTCGGTCTCGCCGGCTCGTTGTCGGTCGTCGTGCTTGGCGACGAGAGCGGCTATGCGCTGACCGACAACCAGAAGATGAAGCTCGCCGCGATCGAGGCGGCCTGGCACACCGCCCCTGCCCCCGCCGGCCTGACGCTGTTCGGGATACCCGACGTCGCCTTACGCAAGACCCGCTACGAAGTGCAGGTGCCTTGGGTGCTCGGCCTGATCGCGACGCGCAGCCTCGACAAGGAGGTGACGGGAATGTCCGAACTGGTGCTGAAGGCGCAGGAGCGGATCACCTCGGGAGTCATCGCCTATGACGCGGTTCAGCGCCTCAAGGTCGACAGGACCGATGTCGTCCAACGTGCTCGGTTCGAGGCGCATAAGTGCGACCTCGGCTATGCGCTGCTGCTGAAACGCCACGTCGCCGATCCGCGCATGGCGAGCCGACAGCTGATCGCGGCGACCGCGTGGGACGTCGTGCCGAACGTGCCGCTGATGTTCTGGAGCTTCCGGATCATGGCGTTCATCGGCTTCTTCATGATCGCGCTGTTCGGTGCCGCGTTCGTGCTGACCTCGCTCAGGCTGCACACCCAGACACGCTGGTTCCTCAAGCTCGCCGTCATCGCGATCCCGCTGCCATGGATCGCGATCGAGCTTGGCTGGATGCTGGCCGAGATCGGTCGCCAGCCCTGGGCGATCGAGGGCGTGCTGCCGACGTTCCTTGCCGCCTCGTCGCTGACCCCCGGGGTGCTGTGGGCGACGATCATCGGCTTCACCGCGATCTACGGCACGCTGGCGGTGATCGAGGTGCGGCTGATCCTCGCGACGATCCGCAAAGGGCCTTTCGAGCATGACGAGGATCCACAGCCGGTTTCGGGCCCGATCCTCGAAGCACCAACGCCACCCCTTCCCTTGGCTGCCTGACAGGAGACACGACGATGTTCGAGTATGAAACGCTGCGTCTGATCTGGTGGGCGCTGATGGGAATCCTGCTGATCGGGTTCGCGTTGACCGACGGCTTCGATCTCGGCGTCGCGGCGCTGCTCCCGTTCGTGGGGCGCACCGATGCAGAACGACGCATGGTGATCAATTCGATCGGGCCGACCTGGGAAGGCAACCAGGTGTGGTTTATCCTCGCGGGCGGCGCAATCTTCGCGGCGTGGCCGTTCGTCTACGCGATCAGCTTCTCGGGCTTCTACCTCGCGATGTTCCTTGTCTTGGCGGCGCTGATCCTGCGCCCGGTCGGGTTCAAATACCGCTCGAAACGGCCCGATGCGGCATGGCGCTCGCGCTGGGACTGGGCGTTGTTCGTCGGCGGGTTCGTGCCGGCGCTCGTGTTCGGCGTAGCGGTCGGCAACGTCCTGTCAGGCGCCCCCTTCCGCCTCGATAGCGACCTGCGCGCGTTCTTCGACGGAAGCTTCCTCGGCTTGTTTACGCCGTTCACGTTGCTGTGCGGGCTGCTCTCGGTCGCGATGCTGGTGCTGCACGGCAGCGCGTGGCTGGCGATCAAGGTCGAGCATGGCCCGGTACACGATCGTGCGCGCAAGTTCGGCACGGTCGCTGGAATCGCGTCGCTCGCACTGTTCGCAGCCGGCTGGGCGTTCGTGACCTATGGCGACATCGGCTACCGGATCGTCGGCGCGATCGATCCCTCGGGGCCTTCCAACCCGCTACGCACTACCAGTGAACTCGCGCGTGGTGGCTGGCTCGCCAATTACGGCCTCTACCCGTGGATGATGATCGCCCCCGTCCTCGGCTTCGGCGGCGCGGCGCTCGCGCTGTTCGGCATCCGGCGTGGATCGGAGGCCGCCGCGTTCGCTGGGTCGTCGGCGTCGGCGATAGGAATCATCGCGACGGTCGGGCTGTCGATGTTCCCGTTCATCCTGCCGTCGAGCATCGACTCGCATTCCAGTCTCACCGTCTGGAACGCGTCGTCGAGCGCCAAGACGCTCGGGATCATGCTGTTCGTCACCGCAGTACTGTTGCCGATCGTCGTCGCGTACACCGCCTGGGCGTACAAGGTCATGTTCGGCCGGGTGACCACGCAGGAGGTCGCGAGCAACCCCGATTTCTACTGACCCTCGATCACCCAGGACATCTGATCATGTGGTATTTCACCTGGGTTCTCGGCCTTGGACTCGCGGTCGGCTTCGGCATTCTCAACGGCATCTGGCATGAGTTCCATTTGCCGATCGAAGACGATCTGGACGCTCCGGCGAACTCGTAACGGTCGCGTAAAGAATTCGCGCGGATATCGTGCGCCTTCATACTATACTCGATCAATGGCTCACCACGACATCTGCACAGATTGCGCGGTCCGCGACAAGGCGCTGTGCAGCAGCCTGAGCGACGTCGAGCTGGGCGCGCTGAATACGCTCGGCCGTCGTCGTAAGATCGCGCGCGGCCAGACGTTGATCTGGGCGGGCGACGAAAGCATCATATGCGCGAATCTGCTGTCGGGCGTGCTCAAGCTGGTCGCGGCGACGCCCAACGGCCGCGAACAGATCGTCGGACTGCTGTATCCCGCCGATTTCGTCGGCCAGCCCTATGCCGGCCACGCCGACTTCACGATCACCGCATTGACCGAGTCCGAGCTGTGCATCTTCCCGCGCGACGCCTTCGAACGCGTGCTGGAAGATCACGCGCGGATGGAGCGGCTCTTGTTGCAGCGTACGCTGGCGGCGCTCGGCGTCGCCCGGACGCGGATTCTGTCCCTCGCCCGACAGTCGGCGCAGGAGAAGATCGCCGGTTTTCTTCTCGACATGGCGACACGGGCCACGGCGACCGGCTGTCGCGCGACGCCGGACGGACCGATGACGTTCGACCTGCCGCTCACGCGCGGCCAGATCGCCGATCTGCTCGGGCTGACGATCGAGACGGTGAGCCGCCAGATGACCCGGTTGAAAGCTGCCGGCGTGATCGCTCTACCGGGGGGCCGCGCGATCACGATCTCCGACCCGGATGCACTGCAAGGACGCGCCGAGGCGGCCTAGACCACGCTGCGCTCGCAAAGCCCGCGTACCAGCATGCCGCGTGCGCCACGCGTCAGACGTCCGGCGCCGAGCATCAGGATGGCGAGCTGGGTGAAGTCCATCGCCTGCCGGGCCCCGTCGAAAAAGCTCCGCAAGATTATAGCCGAACGCTTCCGCGCAGGGCGTCGTAACGCCGGACAGCGCGGCGAGAATGTCATCGGCCTGGATCGCCTCGCTCGCATGACGCGCCCGCACGCGCGCCATCACAGCCATCGTGAGGGGATCGCCCAAATCCCGCGCGAACAGCGCGTCGACCACCGCAGTCTCGTCACGCGGTTGGCTGATGACAACCGCGCGCAAGTCTCGGCAGATCGCCTTGGCTTCGGCATCGGACAGCCGCCCCGGCAACGCATCGGCGCACGCCTCCAGCCGATCGCACACGTCGCGCAGCCGGGCATGGGCAGCAACCAGCCCTGCCAGATCGAGCTCGTGGATGACATGCCAGCGCGCCGCGAACGGCACGACGCGCGCGGCAAACTCGTCATGCTCGGTCATCGCGGCTCTCCATGAGCCGCGGTCGCACGCCATTTCGCGCGCGACATTGACGACGGTCAATCAGGCCGTGCGATCCGCCACCTCACGCTCGCGAAGGCGGTCGCGAAACTCCGCCAGCCGCGCGCGATACCCATCGGCATCGCCATATTCGAGGAATGCGTAATAGCGGTGGAGCGGATCGCTGACGCGGAGCGCGTGCTTGATCGGGCACCAATATTGCTCGGTCCGGCTGCTGACCTCGCGGACGAACCCGATCAAGCCGTTGGCATAGGAGCAAAAGGCGCAGTTGAGCGCCTCGATCCGGTTCAGATAACCGAGATGCGCGCGGTCGAACATGATGTAGTCGCGCCGCCGCACCCGCGCGATCCCGTAGGCGCGGAAGCAGATCGCCTGATACGCGGTGACCCAGAGGTCGACGATGACCAGCGGCACGATCAGCGAATAGATCACCGGCGCGGTGACGATCGAGACCAGGTCGGACCGCGCGACGAACCGCAGCACCGACACTTTCAGCCGCCGCTGCGCATCGAGCACGCCGTGTTCGAACCCGACGATCCGGCCGGTGAGTTCGACGCCGAGTGCCCGCCGCCTGTTCTCGATCTCGCGATCGAGTTCGCCCTGAAGCCGCACGATCTCGTGCGCCAGATCCTGCATCCGCTGGATATCGATCGTCATGCGGTCTCCTCGACGGGCGGAGATCGCCCTTGGGAGGCAGCCTAGCGCGCACCAACCGGCCCGGTAGCGTCGGAAACTACGTGTTTCCCGACGCTGCGGGGACGCGGGCTTTGCGGTTAGCACGACGTGCATCGCCATCGACGGCGCGCAATCGCAAAGGATTTCTCATGGTCGAACTCGTCAGCGAGCGTGCAGCCGCCCCGCGTACACTCCCGGCCCTGTGGTGGAGCGCCGACCTGACGACACGCGACGGTTGCGTCTTCCACGTCCGCCCCGCCTCGCCCGCCGACGAACCCGCGCTCGCGGAATTCTTCGAGCATGTCGACAAGGAGGACCTCCGCTTCCGCTTCCTCAGCGCGATCCACAAGGTCGGTCACGACCAGCTCCGCGCGCTCGTCACCGTCGACCACGAGCATATTGAGAACTTCCTCGCATTCGATCCTGCGACCGGGCGGATCGTCGCGACCGCGATGTTGGCGGCGGACGAGAGCCTGACCCGCGCCGAAGTCGCCGTCGCGATCCGCGCCGATTTCAAGCGCCGCGGGATCAGCTGGACTTTGCTCGATCACGTCGCGGCATTCGCCCGCGCGAAGGGGATCGCGACGCTCGAATCGATCGAGAGCCGCGACAATCACCAGGCAATCGAGCTGGAACGCGAACGCGGCTGGATCGCGTCCGCCTGCCCGGGCGATCCCGCATCGATGATGCTGCGGATGACGCTGTCAGCCTGACGCCGACATCGCCAACGCCTCGGCATACGTGGCGGTGCTGGTCATCGGCCCTAGCCGGGCGCGGCCCAGCATCGCGGCCGGTTGCGCGGCCATGCCGCAGAGAATAACGCGCGTATGCGTCATCCCCGCCCGCCGCAGCAGCTCGGCGATCGCCGCGACGCCGCTCGCATCGAGCATCGGCACGCGTTCCAGCCGCAGGATCAGCACGCGCGGCACGCTGCCCAACCGGCGATAGGTATCCATTAATCCGGCCGCGACACCGAAGAAGAATGGCCCGTCGATCCGGAACATTTCGACGCCGGCAGGCAGCGCCGCGCGTTCGGTGGGCGCGTCGTCTTCGGGGCCAATGATCGCGACCGTCTCGCTCATTCGCGCCATGAACAGCAGCGCGGCTAGCGTCACGCCGACGCCGATCGCCACCGTCAGGTCAACCAGCACCGTCAGGCCAAACGTCAGCAGCAACACCGCGCGGTCGCCATTGGGCATCCGCAACAGGCCGACGAAGCGCTCCTGCTCGCTCATCCCCCAGGCGACGACGAACAGGATCGCCGCGAGCGCCGCCATCGGGACGAACGCCATCAGCCGCCCGCCGAACACCACGAACAGCAGGATAAACACCGCGTGGAGCATCCCCGCGACCGGGGTCCGCGCGCGCGCCTTGATCGCGGTCGCGGTGCGCGCGATCGCGCCGGTCGCGGGCAGCCCGCCGAACAGCGCCGACGCGATGTTGGCGATCCCTTGCGCGACCAGTTCCTGGTTCGACCGGTGCCGCGATCCGATCATCCCGTCCGCGACGACCGCGGAGAGCAGCGCCTCAATACCGGCAAGAAACGCGATCGTGAACGCCGAGGGCAGCACCGCCTGAAGCTTCGCGAGCGTCCAGACGGGGAAAGCCGGCATCGCTATCCCGTTCGGCATCGCCGGAAAACGCGAGCCGATCGTTGCGACATACGCGCCGCTCGCGATGACGACGACTGAAGCAAGGACGACCGCGACCAGGAACCCCGGCACGCGCGGTGCGATCCGCTTGAGGATCAGGATGACAGCGAGCGCGCCCATGCCGATCGCGACGGTCGGCGCGTCGATGGTCCGGATCGCGCCCGCATAGGCCGCCCATCTCGGCACGAAGTCGGCGGGCACCGAGGCCATGGCCAGCCCGAGGAAGTCACGAACCTGGCTCGACGCGATGATCACCGCGATGCCTGCGGTAAAGCCCGTGACGACGGTATAGGGGATGAACCGGATCATCGCCCCCAACCGGGCATAGCCAGCGACGATCAGGATAATGCCGGCGAGCAACGTCGCCAGGACCAGGCCGTCATAACCGTGCCGCGCAATCACGGTGAACACCACGACCACGAACGCCCCGGTGGGGCCACCGATCTGGACGCGCGATCCGCCGAGCGCCGACACTAGGAAGCCTGCGACGATCGCGGTGATCAGCCCCTTGTCGGGTGAAGCGCCGCTCGCAATGCCAAGCGCCATCGCCAGGGGCAACGCGACGACCGCGACCGTCGCGCCGGCGATCGCATCGGCGCGCAACGTGGCGAGCGAATAGCCTTCGCGCATCGTCGTGACGATCTTCGGGACGAAGGCGGTCACGCGCGGCGTTGCCATAGCGCAACCACCTGCTTGGTCACTTCGGTGACAACGATCGTCCCAAAGACCGCGACGACACAGAACCGCATCGTCGCAGCCGAGACCGGCGACGTCCCGAGCACGCTACCGAGCGGCGGCCACAGCATCGCGGTCGCCTGCAACGCCAGCGCGATGCCGACACCGACCAGCAGCCAAGTATTCGAGAACAGCGGCTCGCGGACGATCGAGCGACGCTCGCTGCGCATGCACAGCACATAGGCGTTCTGGAACAGCACCGTCATCAGCAGCACCGCGTTCTGGATTTCGGCCAGCGGGCGCCCCTCGGCCCGCATCTGCGCCACGAGGCACAGCGCCAGCCCGGTCATCAGCAGTGCGGGCGGGATCATCAGCGCGATCGCGCTCCGGTCGAGGATCGGCGCGCTCGGCGGACGCGGTGGCTGGCGCAGTTCGTCGCCCTCGCCGCGACCAAAGCCTAGCATCACGTCCTGCGCGCCGTTCGTGACGAGGTTGAGCCACAGCAGCTGCACCGCGGTCAGCGGCATCGGCAGGCCAAGCATCACCGCGCCGATGAACATGCCGATCTCGGCGACCCCGGTGGCGAGCAGAATGATGACGATCCGCCGGACGTTGGCATAGGTCACACGCCCCTCCTCGACGCCTGCGACGATCGACGCAAAATTGTCGTCGGCGAGCACCAGGTCGGCGGCGCCCCGCGCAATGTCGGTGCCGGCCACGCCCATCGCGACGCCGATATGCGCCGCCTGGAGCGCGGGGGCGTCATTCACCCCGTCGCCGGTGACCGCGACGAGTTCGCCGCTGGCAGCGAGGATGCGGACGATCTCCAGCTTCTGCACCGGTTCGATCCGCGCGAACACGCGGCCGCCGAGCACGAGCGCGGCTAGCCGCTTGGGCTGGTCCGCGAGGTCGGTCATTTGCGAACCCGTGACGACTTGATCCGCCGCGACCTCGAGCCCGAGCCCCCGCGCGGTGGTGAGCGCAGTGCCGGGATGATCGCCGGTGACCATCCGCACGCCGATCCCGGCCTCGGCACAGAGCGCGATCGCGGCGGGGACCTCGGGGCGAACTGGGTCGATCAGCCCGATCCAGCCGAGTAGCACGAGGTCGCTCGGCGCAATCGGATCGGTCGTGCTCTTGCCGTCCGACGCGGCGACTGCGATCACGCGATAGCCCTGGCTGGCCATGGCGGTGGCGGCGGAGAGTGCGGTGGGGTCGATCGCACGACACATGTTCCGGATGATCTCGGGAGCGCCCTTGGCGAACACGCGAACGCCCTGCCCCTTGGCCACCGCGACGGTCGAGAATTTGCGGACCGGTTCGTACGGCAGCGCCGCAGTCCGAACGACGGCGTGCAGCGCGGCCAGATCCTCGCCGCCATCGCTCGAGAACCGCAGCAGCGCGACATCGACCGAGTCCCCGACCGGTGCGCCATCGGGTCCGATCGACGCCTCGTTGCAAAGCGCTGCCGCCCGACGCATCGCGCCCAGATTGTCCGCACGCCAATCCGCGTTCGCGAACGCACGGCCATCCGCCAGCAATATTTTCTCCACCGAGAGGATGTTCCGCGTCAGCGTCCCCGTCTTGTCGCTGGCGATGATCGTGCACGCACCCAGCCCCTCGACCGCAGGCAGCGAGCGGACGATCACGTTCCGCGCCGCCATCCGCCTGGTCCCCGCCGCCAGCGCAACCGTCACCGCGATCGACAACCCCTCGGGGATCGCCGACACCGCCAGCGCGACGGCGAGCAGCAGGATCTGGTCGCCCGGCCGCCCCTGCACCAGCAGGACGAGCGCGAACGGGATGATCAGCGCGATGGTCGCGATGCTGATCTGCCGCGCCAGCCGGTCGAGCCGGACGACGAGCGGTGGCGGCGTCGCCTTCGCGGTCCGCAGCGACGCATCGATCGCCCCCAGCGCGGTATCAGCCCCCGTCGCGACGACGATGCCGCCACCACGCCCCTGCTCGATCATCGTCCCTGCCAGCACCATCGTCGTCCGCTCGCCCGGCGCGGTCCGCTCGGGCAACAGCGCCGCCTGGTCCTTGGCGACCGCGACGGATTCGCCGGTGAAGGTCGACTGATCGACGCGTAGCGCGCTGCTCGACGACAGGCGGATATCGGCGGGCACCGCCATGCCGCTCTCCAGCGCGACGACATCACCGACGACGAGCGCGCGCGCGTCGATCACCGACACCGCACCGTCGCGCAGCACGGTCGCGGTCTGCCCGATCATCCGCCCGAGCGCGGCGAGACTGTCGGCCGCCCTGCTCTCCTGCACCGTGCCGATCGCCGCGTTGACGAGCAGCACGACGCCGATAAATCCCGCATCGGTGTGGTGGCCAAGCCCGAGCGAGATCGCCGCCGCCGCGATCAGCAGATAGATCAGCGGACTGTCGAACTGCCGAACGAACAGCCGCAGCATCGACGCGACGGGCGGTGGCGCGAGTGCGTTCGGGCCGTCATGGATCAGGCGCGCGGCAGCATCGCTCGCGCTCAAGCCGGTCGCACGGGTGTTCAGCAACGCCATCACGCGTGCTGCCGACGTCGCATGCCAAGGTCGCGGAACGAGCGTCGGCGTGTGCGGCTGGTCGATCGGGCGCTCGGCGATCACTGCCCGGTCGCCTCGACAATCGTCACGGGCGTACCGGTGCCCGCGCTCGCCAGC
>Ga0308170_10002037_pt1 | contig 17909 bp, 20 predicted proteins | sample PhyBR2_2_FD_202136 | JGI IMG/M metagenome (GOLD analysis project Ga0308170, IMG submission 202136) | Phyllosphere microbial communities from UC Gill Tract Community Farm, Albany, California, United States - DLSLSB.R2 | ecosystem: Host-associated > Plants > Phyllosphere > Unclassified | place... | reverse complement strand
TCGACGAGATCGCCGACATGCAGGGCCTGAAGCCGCAGGTGTCCGCCATCACCGAAGCCGCCATGCGCGGCGAACTCGATTTTTCGGAGAGCCTGAAGCGCCGCGTGGCCCTGCTGGAAGGCCTGCCGGTCGACGCACTGGAGCGCGTCTACGAAGAACGCCTGCGCATTTCCGCGGGCGGCGAAGCGATGCTCGAGGCGGTGCAGGCGGCCGGCCTGAAGACCCTGCTGGTGTCCGGCGGCTTCACCTTCTTCACCGAGCGCCTGAAGACCCGCCTGGGCCTGGACTACGTGCACGCCAACGTGCTCGAAGCCGAGGGCGGCGTGCTGACCGGACGCGTGGTGGGCGGCATCGTCGACGCCGAGGAAAAGATGCGCACCGTGCAGCGCGTCTGCGCCGAACTCGGCGTCGATCCGAAGCAGGCAATCGTGATGGGCGACGGCGCCAACGATCTCAGGATGATGGGGATTGCCGGCCTGTCGGTCGCCTTCCGCGCCAAGCCGGTGGTGCGCGCCCAGGCCGATATTGCCCTGAATTTCTCCGGGCTCGACGGCGTACTGGCCATCCTGCAATAAACAAGGCGCCACTCGCACGAGGTGTGAGGTGGCGCAAACAGTTTTCACGTTTCGACTCCCGGATCAGCAGTCTAACGCTCGTCCAACCCAGGAGCCGAACATGACACCGACCCAGTTTCCCGAAAACGATGGCGTCGAGAATGACGCCGCTCCCGCGAATCAAGCTCCGCCGAATCAAGCTCCGCCGAGTCAAGCCCTCCCGAGTCCGCCGCGCCGCAATTTTCTCCGTGCAGGCCCCGCCCTCGCAGCGGCGCTGGCCCTGCCTGCCACCGCACTGGAGCCGCTGGCCCTGGCGGCGGCGCCCTGGGTCGCCACCTGGGGAACGGCGCCGGCCGGTCCGCCGCCCGCGGCCTCGACGATGGTGCTGGCCAACCAGACCCTGCGCCTGATCGCGCATGCCAGCGTCGGCGGCAGCCGCGCGCGCATCCGCATCTCGAACGAAATGGGCAGCGCGCCATTGTCCATCGGCGCGGCGCGCATCGCCCTGCGCGCCAGCGGCGCGGTGCTGGTTGCCGGTACCGACCGTGCCTTGCTGTTCGGCGGGCGGGCCTCGGTCACGATCGCCGCCGGTGCGGCGGTGCTGTCGGATCCGGTCACGTTCAACGTGCCGCCGTTTGCCGACCTCGCCGTCAGCCTCCATCTGCCGGCCTCGACCCGCGTCACGACCCTGCACAACCTTGCGCTGCAGACCGGCTATGTCTCGACCGCCGGCAACCACAGCGCGGTGTCCAGCCTGCCGGTCGCGCGCAGCATCGCCGCCTGGCCCTTCCTGACCGAGGTCGACGTCAGCGGCGCCTGGTCCGGCCTGGCCGCCACGGCGGCTGTCGCCACGCTCGGCGACTCGATCACCGACGGCCAGGGCAGCGGCGCGAATACCAATCAACGCTGGCCGGACATGCTGGCGCGGCGCCTGCAGCTGGAACTGGGCGTGGCCGGGAATATCGGCGTGGCCAACCGCGGCATCGCGGCCAACTCCCTGTTGAAGGATTATCCGGAGGCGATGCTGGCCGGCCAGAAGGCGCTCGACCGCTTCGACCGCGACATCGCGGCCACCTCCGGCGTACGTTGGGTGATCGTGCTCGTCGGGATCAACGACATCGTCTACAGTTCGGGGTCGAACCCGATCCCGGCCAGCAGCCTGATCGCCGGCCACCAGCAGCTGGTGGCGAAGGCCCGCGCACGCGGCCTGCGCGCGGTCGGCGCCACCCTGGCGCCTTTCGAAGGCCACCTCTACTACACGGCGGCGCGCGAGAATGTGCGCAAGAGCTTCAATGCCTGGATGCGCAGCAGCGGCACCTACGATGCGGTGGCCGACTTCGAACTGGCGCTGCGCGACCCGGCCCGCAACACGCGCCTGCGCGCCGCCTACGACAGCGGCGACCACCTGCATCCGAACAGCGCCGGCTACCAGGCGATGGCGCAGGCGGTGCCGCTGACCATCTTCACGCAGGGGTAAAGGAAGGGGTCACCGAGGGCGAGCGTTTCAGGCAGCGCAACGTGAAGGTCGAACGCGTGTGGCGCACGCCGGGCAGCTTGTACAGCTTCTGGCGCAGGAAGCGCTCGTAGCCCTCGGTGCCGGCCACCGCCACCTTGATCAGGTAATCGTATTCGCCCGACAGCAGGTAGGCTTCCATCACTTCCGGCAGTTCGGCCAGGGCGTCCGAAAAGGCCTTGAAGATCTCGTCGTCGTGGCGGTCCACCGTCACCTCGATGATCACGGTATCCGGCACGCCCATGCGGCGCTGGTCGAGCAGGGCCGCATAGCCGGTGATGTAGCCGCCGTCCTCGAGCGCCTTGACGCGGTGCCAGCACGGGGTCGGCGACAGGTTCACCGTGTCCGCCAGTTTCTGGTTGCTGATGCGTCCGTCGCGGCCCAGAGTACGCAGGATCTGGCGGTCGATTTCGTCGAGTTGGCCGTCTTTCATGTGGTCTTCCTTGTCTATACAGGCGTCGTTGAAGATAGTTCTTTCGCATTTTACTCTCCACACAAAAGAATCATCCATATTCCGGCGTCCAGGCAGCCGGAACAGAAGCACATTTTTTGTGCGCTGCAGTATGATTCCGCCGTCTTATGTAAGGAGTACTTTGTGTCGGAAGCAGTATCCCGCGGCGGGCTCGGTGTCCAGGGCGCCGCCTTCAATGCCGAATTGCCCCTCATGCTCATCACGCCTGCGCTGTTCGCCGCCAATCTGGTGGTTGCGCGCTGGGCCCAGGGTGCGGCGATTCCCCCCGTGTTCCTCGCCTTCGGCCGCTGGGCGCTGGCCTTCCTGATCCTGATGCCGACCGTCGGCCCGCGCATGTGGGCGCTGCGCGGCACCCTGCTGGCCAACTGGCCGCGCATCCTGCTGCTGTCCACGCTGGGCATGGGCATGGCGGTGGCCCCGCAATACATCGGCGCGCGCCACACCGGCGCCGCCAACGTCGCCATCATCCTGGCCGCCTGTCCGGCCCTGGTGACCCTGGTCGAACGCCTGGTGTGGAAGGCCCCGCTGGGCCGCCGCCAGGGCTGGGGCCTGATGGTGGCGATCGCCGGCGTGCTGGTGGTGCTGTCGAAGGGCGACCTGGGCGCCCTCGGCCAGCTCGAGTTCGGCCGCGGCGACCTGTGGGTGGTGCTGGCCGCGATCGGCTGGTCGCTGTACACGGTCTTCAACAAGCGCGTGCCGCTGCCGCCGCTGCCGGGCACCGTCAAGCTGGCGGCCCTGATCGGCGGCGGCGCGCTGGTGCTGGCGCCGTTCGCGGCCCTCGAAGCAGTCAGCGGCGACCTGCCGTCCTTCGGCGACGGCCGCCTCTACGTGGCGCTCGGCTTCCTGGCGATCGTCCCCAGCCTGGGCGCCTACTTCTGCTTCGACCGCCTGGTGGCGGTGGCGGGTCCGGCGCGGGCCAGCATGTCGGTCTACCTGATCCCGCTGTTCGCGACCTTGGCCGCCTGGCCGCTGCTGGGCGAAGCGCCCCACCTTTATCATGTGGCGGGCTTCGGCATGATCCTGGCCGCGGTGGCCCTGTCCAGCCGCCGCCGGCGCTCCTGAGCTCGTCTCACGTTTCAAAAAAGTGAACAGGTGTAACAGCCTGTAAATCCAAAAGCGGGCGCCGCGAGAAAATGGTTAGTATGCAGGTGAGGAGAACCGCCATGAAAAAACTCGCCATCATTCTTGCAGTTGCCGCACTGAGCGGCTGCGCGACCCAGTATCCGGGTCCCGCCAACTACGGCACGCGCGCTTACGCGCAAGCGCCGGACGCGAACGGCTGGCAGGTCGTCTCGGTGACCCCGGTCCCGAACGGCACCGCGGCCCAGGCCGCCGCTTCGGGCGACACCGGCCGCGTCACCACCTCGGACGTCGTTACCTACAGCCCGGCGCCGAGCGGCCCCACCTACGTGACCCAGCCGGTGTACGTGCCGGCCCCGGTCTATGCGCCGGCGCCGGTCTACGATCCGTTCTGGTATCCGCCGATCTCGATCGGCCTCGGCTTCAGCTGGAGCAACTGGGGCGGCCACCGCGGCTACCACGGCGGCGGCCGTTGGCGCGGCCATCGCTAAGCGGGAAAATCTGCACTAAAATGGGGAGGTCGCACTGCGGTGCGACCTCTTTTTTTTCGCCCCGCCATACACCCTCTTCCTTACGTTTTTCTTACGCATTTGCATGAATGACGCATGGTGCAACGCGTCACATGAATCGTTTGCTGTTGCCCAATTGCTATCCTAGAATGGCTCGACGACGGGTCTGCGCCGGCCTCGGCGCGCGCCAGCGTGCGGCATAAAAATCAACTACGGAGACAGCAATGGATTTCAGACTGAAAGCATTGGTTGCAGGGGTAGCACTGGGTTTTTCGATGTCGGGCATGGCGGCGGAGCCGATCAAGATCGGCGTGTCCGGCCCCTTTACCGGCGGCTCGGCGCCGATGGGCGTCTCGATGCGCGACGGCGTGCGCCTGGCGGTGAATGAAATCAATGCCAAGGGCGGCGTGCTGGGCCGCCAGCTCCAGATGGTCGAACGCGACGACGAAGCCAAGCCGGAACGCGGCGTGCAGATCGCCCAGGAACTGATCAACAAGGAAAAGGTGGTCGCCACCGTCGGCTACATCAACACCGGCGTGGCGCTCGCTTCGCAACGCTTCTACCAGCAGGCCAAGATCCCGGTGATGAACAACGTCGCCACCGGCTCGATCGTCACCAAGCAGTTCGCCAACCAGCCCGAGAACTACGTCTTCCGCAACTCCGCCAACGACACCATCCAGTCGACCATGATCGCCGAGGAAGCGATCCGCCGCGGCTTCAAGAAGCCTGCGATCCTGGCCGATTCGACCAACTACGGCCAGCTCGGCCGCGAAGACCTCGAGAAGGTCCTGGCCGCGAAGAGCGTGAAACCGGTCTCGGTCGAGAAGTACAACATCGGCGACGTCGACATGACCGCCCAGCTGTTGCGCGCCAAGCAGGCCGGCGCCGACGTCGTGCTCACCTACGGCATCGGCCCCGAGCTGGCGCAGATCGCCAACGGCATGCAGAAGCTGGGCTGGAAGGTGCCGATCGTCGGCAGCTGGACGCTCGCGATGGCCAACTTCATCGACAACGCCAGCGCCAACGGCAACGGCACCCGGATGCCGCAGACCTTCATCCAGAACCCGGATACGCCCAAGCGCAAGGCCTTCATCGACGCCTACGTGAAAGCCTACAACCCGCCGAACGGCCGCATGCCGTCGGCCGTTTCGGCAGCCCAGGGCTACGATTCGATCTACCTGCTGGCCGCCGCGATCCAGCAGGCCGGCTCTACCTCCGGCCCGAAGATCGCCGAAGCGCTGGAAAACCTGAAGACCCCGATCGAAGGCGTGGTCACCACCTACAACAAGCCCTACACCCACACCGACCACGAGGCCATCAACTTCGAGAACACCAAGTTCGGCGAAGTGCAGAATGGCCGGGTTGTGCCGGTGAAGTAAGCCGAACTACCCGTACCACTAACTCGTCATTCCCGCGCAGGCGGGAATCCAGGTTTGCTTGCGTTTCGACCGCGCTCGATGAACTTGGGTTCCCTCCTACGCGGGAACGACGTGCATGCGTTTCGGTTCAATCAGGGTAAAAAATGGACATCCTCCTCCAGCTGGTCTTCTCCGGGATCGCGCTCGGCATGATCTATGCCGTCATCGCCTTCGGCTATCAACTCACATTCGCCACATCCGGCACGCTGAACTTCGGCCAGGGCGAGGCCCTGATGCTGGGCGCCCTGGTCGGCCTGTCCCTGGTCGGGACGATTCACGGCGGCCCGTACATCAGCTACTGGCTGATGGTCCCGCTGGTGATGGTGTTCGGCGCCCTGCAGGGCATGTTCGTCGAATGGATCGGGGTGCGCCCGGCGATCCGCATCAAATCCGAGTTCGGCTGGATCATGTCGACCATCGCACTGGCCATCATCTTCAAGAACGTGGCCGAGAATATCTGGGGCAAGGACGTGCTGCCCTTCCCCTCGCCGCTGTCGTCCGAGCCCTTCACGGTGATGGGCGCGAACGTGCAGCCGATGCAGGTGGCGGTCATCATCGGCGCCGTCGCCATCATGCTGGCGGTCGAGATCTTCAACCGCAAATCGATCTACGGCAAGGCGGTGGTCGCCACCGCCAACGACCGCGACGCGGCCGGCCTCATGGGCATCAACACGCGCATGGTGATCACCTTCTCGTATGCCCTGTCCTCGGCGACGGCGGCCTTCGCCGGCGCCCTGGTCGCGCCGCTCACGCTGACCTCGGCCACGATGGGCGCCTCGCTGGGCCTGAAGGCCTTCGCGGTGGCGATCATCGGCGGCCTCACCTCCGGCATGGGCGCGATCGTCGGCGGCATCATCCTCGGCATCGCGGAAACCGCCACCGGCTTCTACCTGTCGACCGGCTACAAGGAAGTGCCGGGCCTGGTGCTCCTGCTGCTGGTACTGGCGGTAAAGCCGTCCGGCCTGTTCGGCAAGGCCGCGATCAAGAAGGTATGAAGCATGAATAAAAAACTCGCCGCCGCCGTCGCGCTGGGCATCGTCCTGGTTGCGGCCTACCCGCTGCTGTTCGCGAATCCCTACTACGTCCACCTTGCCGAGACCATCCTGATCTACGCCATCCTGCTGTATGGCCTGGACATCGTGGTCGGCTACACCGGCCAGGTCTCGCTGGGCCACGCCGGCCTGTTCGGCATCGGCTCCTACATCACCGGGGTGCTGGTGCTGAAACTGGCGATGCCCTGGTACGTGACCCTTCCGGCCAGCGTGGTGGGCTGCGCCCTGTTCGGCGTGATCCTCGCCCTGCCGGCCCTGCGCGTGACCGGTCCCTACCTGGCGATGGTGACGCTGGCCTTCGGCACCATCGTGCAAATCCTGATCAACGAGATGACCTTCCTGACCGAAGGCCCGCTCGGCATCCAGCTGCAGAAGCCTACCGTACTGGGCACCGAGCTGACCGAGGTCCAGTACTACTATGCGGTGGCCGGCTTCATGTTCCTGTCGCAGCTAGCGGTGCACCGCCTGCTGCGCTCCCATGTGGGACGCGCCTTCGAGGCCCTGCGCGACAGCCCGATCGCCTCGGACTGCATGGGCGTCTCGGTGTACCGCTACAAGGTCTACGCCTTCGTGATCAGCGCCGGCTTCGCGGGTCTCGCCGGCAGCCTGTATGCCTATTCGGAGCAGTACATCTCGCCAAACAGCTACAACTTCGAGCTGACCATCCTGTTCCTGCTGGCGGTGATCATGGGTGGCCGCAAGAGCCGCCTCGGCTCGCTGATCGGCGCCACCATCGTCGTCATGCTGCCCAGCCTCCTGGCCGACATCGAGGTGTTCCGCAAGATCGCGATCACGGCCGCCGTCGCCGCCGTCATCATCGCCGCGCTGATGCTGGCCAAACGCCGCACCACCGTGTCGCGTGTCGCGGTGCCGGTGGTGGCGACGATCGGGATGGCCGTGGTGGCCTACAAGCTGGACAGCATGGTCGACTGGCGCCTGACCATCTTCGGCCTGATGACCCTGTTCGTTGTCTACTACCTGCAGGACGGGATCGTCGGCTTCTTCAAGAGCCTGTTCGGCCGCGGGCGCGTCCATGTCGCCGCGGTCGAGGGCGCGAGCGAGGTTGACCCATTCGCCGGCGTACGGGCATCCGGTGTGGGTGCGGAAGCAGGCGCCGACAGCGGCGAGCTACTGCGCGTGGAGCGGGTGCTGATGCAGTTCGGCGGCCTGAAGGCGCTGAACCAGGTCGACCTGAACGTGACGCGCGGCTCGGTGCACGGCCTGATCGGCCCGAACGGTTCGGGCAAGAGCACGATGATGAACGTCCTGACCGGTATCTACAAACCGACCGCAGGCGGCGTCGTGTTCGCCGGCCACCCCATCACCGGCCGCACCCCGTCGCAGATCGCGCTGGGCGGCATCGCCCGCACCTTCCAGAACGTGCAGCTGTTCGGCGAGATGACCGCCACCGAAAACGTGCTGGTCGGCCTGCACCACAGCTTCCGTTCGACGGTGGCCGACGCCATGCTGAGCACCCCTCGCTACAAGCGGGAGGAAGCGGCGGCCCGCGTGCGCGCGGCGGCCATCCTCGACTTCATCGGCCTGGCCGACCTGGCGATGGAAGAAGCGCGCAACCTCCCCTACGGCAAGCAGCGCCTGCTGGAGATCGGCCGCGCGCTGGCGCTCGACCCGCGCCTGCTGCTGCTGGACGAACCGGCGGCCGGCCTGACCGCGCCCGACATCCGCGAGCTGATGGCGATCATCCGCAAGATCCGCGACCACGGCATCACCATCGTGCTGATCGAGCACCACATGGACGTCGTGATGTCGATCTCGGACACCGTGACGGTGCTCGACTTCGGCCAGAAGATCGCCGAGGGTACGCCGGGCCAGGTGCAGTCGGATCCGAAGGTCATCGAAGCCTACCTGGGCGGCGCAGCAGAAGCGCCGCCGCAAGCCGCCGCACATTGAGAGGACCAGCCAAGATGCTATCGATCCAGAACCTGCACGCCGCCTACGGCAAGGTCGAAGTCCTGCACGGAATCTCGCTCGAGGTCCCGAAGGGCAAGCTGGTGACCCTCATCGGCAGCAACGGCGCCGGCAAGACCACCACCATGCGCGCCATCTCGGGGATGATCAAACCGAAGAGCGGCAGCGTGCAGCTCGACGGCCGCGACATCACCGGCCTCGACTCGCACCGCATCGCGCGCGCCGGCCTCGCCCACTCGCCCGAGGGCCGGCGCGTGTTCGCCACCATGAGCGTGACGGACAACCTGCTGCTGGGCGCCTTCCCGCGCTTCACGCGCGCCCGCCCGAAAGGCGACATCCAGCACGACCTGGAGCGCGCGCTCGAACTCTTCCCGCGCTTGAAGGAGCGCCGCACCCAGCTGGCCGGCACCCTGTCCGGCGGCGAGCAGCAGATGCTGGCGATGGCGCGCGCCGTGATGCTGAACCCGGATGTGATCCTGCTCGACGAACCGTCGATGGGCCTGGCGCCGATCCTGGTCGACGAGGTCTTCCGCATCATCGCGCGGCTGAAGTCCGAGGGTGTGACCATGCTGCTGGTGGAGCAGTTCGCACAGGCCGCCTTGAACGTGGCCGATTATGGCTATGTGCTGGAGAATGGGAGTATTGCCGTGCACGGACCGGCGGCGGATTTGAAGAGCGATCCGAAGGTGGTGGCGGCTTATCTGGGGGGCGGGCAGGCGCATTGAGCTGCCGACCTGCCGCGACGGCGGCGCGGCAGGTCAGTTCTTTCAAGCCGTCGTCTTCGGCTTCGCCTGGATGACCGTCTTCCACAACTCGCGCTTCAGGTTCGCGACCATCTCGTTGGAATAGGCGTAGGGCGGCGCCTGGATCGACACGATGCGCCAGAATTCGCCGTTCACCTGGGTCACGCGCATTTCCACGGCATTGCTCTTATCTTCCAGCATGACACCGCTGGATTGCCAGGATGAGTGGGCGTCCAGCTCCAAAAATTTTCCGCCATCCTTGTAACGGATATCGGCCTTTTGGGCTTCCTGCAAAGCCGCCGCATAGCCCCCCAGACTGACATCCATATTGCGTTCGACACCGATGATCACCACCGCGCGGCCATTCAATTCCGTGAATGTGTACACCTGTTCACCATCGTCGTTCTTCGACTGGGAGTAGCGCCATTGCGCATTGATCGACGAATTCAGGCCGGTCACCGGGTTCTGCCAGATAAAGAACTTCTGCTCGCTCACCTGCTGATGAGCGCGTACGATTTCCCGGTCCTGCTCTTTCAGTACGCCAATGGTGACCACCAGGGCAATGGTGAGTAACAGGAAAAGACCAGTTCGCAGCCATCCGGCCTTGCCGGCACGGACGTGCACCCCGGTGTTTTCGTCATAGGATGTTCGCCCGCTTGTGTGCACGTACCCGCTTTGCCTGTAGAACGCAAACAGGTTAACGAGCGGAATTCCAAACCCGAAGCCGCGGCTCCATACCGCGGCATTACGGCCGATATAACGGCCGAGGGACAAGCGCTCGCCGGTTGCGTCCGCCACTGCAATACGCAGCAAGGCCTTGCCTGGCGTGCTGCCGAAAACGCCGTAGACGAGTGCGTCGAAAAGGAAAGCAAACGGCAGCACGAAGAATCCGAAGATCTGGCTGCTGGCCGGCTTGCCGATCCAGGAGATAAACGCTGGGGAGTACTGCCCGAGCAAATAAGCAGCGCACCATCCAAGCAACAGGCTTTCCCACCAGAGGTCGAATATCCGTGCAAAGAAACGCCGCCAGTTGCCTGCTACCGGACACTCGAGCACCAGTTGCGGCGCGTTGACGATCGGGACGGGCGGAGGAACGGCGGCACGCAAGCCATTCAGCTCAGGCACCCGATCCAGTTGCGTCCAGGCGCCGATCCCTTCTTTCCAGACCATGGTGGCGTCGCTGACCGCACCGTGCTGCAAAAGGCGCTTCAATTCATCATCTTCGATCGGACCGATGCGTTCATTATTATGGAGATACCACCACGTGCTCATCCGGAATCCTCTGTTGCGCTGAATTGAAATCGAAGATCGGATGCTACTGCTTGTAATTAACGGAGCGCAACTTTTTTATTGTTGTTGTGATACCACTTTCAGACACTGCGGCCATCCCGGTAGCGAAGAATGATACCAATAGCACTACAAAACGAAGCCCTGCATTCATGGGTTGATCGTCCGGATCACCATGTCATCATGCCCCGGTCCGCCGTCCAACGGCCTCCACTGAAAGGCATGCATGAAACCCTTGAAGACCCTCCTCTTCGCCCTCGCCCTGCTCGCACTGGGCGGCTGCGCATCGATGTTCGAGCACACCGGCGCGCGCCAGGCCGGCAGCATCGTCGACTACCTGTATCCGAACGCGAAAGAGGCGCCGAAGATGGAGCCGACCGTCACCAGGTTGCGCCTGCCGGTGCGCGTCGGTATCGCCTTCGTGCCGGGCGGCGGACGCGCCGTGCCGCAGGACGCCGAGCAGATGCGGCTGCTCGAGAAGGTCAAGGCCTCGTTCTCGGAATACGACTATATCGGCAGCATCGAGGTCATCCCGAGCGCCTACCTGCGCCCGCGCGGCGGCTTCGACAACCTCGACCAGGTGGCGCGCATGTTCAACGTCGACGTGATCGCGCTGGTGTCCTATGACCAGATCCGCTTCAACGACACCAACCGGATGGCGGTGCTGTACTGGACCGTGGTCGGCGCCTATCTGATCAAGGGCGACCAGTACGACGTGCAGACCATGGTCGATGCCGCCGTGTTCGACGTCCGCAGCCGCAAGCTCCTGTTCCGCGCGCCGGGCATGAGCCAGGTGAAGGGATCGGCGACCCTGGCCGGCTACAGCAGGGAGGTGCGCGGCGCGCAGTCGGACGGCTATGCGCAGGCGGTCGACCGGATGATTCCGGCGCTGCAGATGCAGCTGGCTGGCTTCAAGGAGCGGGCGAAATCCGATCCGGGCATCGAGGTCGAGCGCGGCGAGGGATATCGCGGCGGACGCGGCGCCGGCGGATTCGGCTGGACGTCGGCCCTGCTGCTCGCCGGCGCGGCTTTCTGGATCGTGCGCCGCCGTGCTTAGGACGGCCCCCGTTTCGTTTGCACTCGCCGGCATCTGCCTGCTGCTGGCCTGCGCGGGCGAGCCGGCAGCGTCCGGACTCGCCTGGGAGCGCGTGGCCATCCTCAACGGCGAGCTGTGGCGCCTGTGGAGCGGCCACCTCGTGCATTTCTCGGCCTCGCATGCGGGAGCCGATGTGCTGGCCCTGCTTGCATCGGGTGCGCTGGCCGAACCGCTGATCGGCACGCGGCGCTTTGCGCTTGTGCTGGGCGGCGGCGCCTTGCTGCTGTCGCTCGGCCTGCTGATGTGCGCGCCGGAGTTGCACGAGTACCGCGGCGCCTCCGGCCTGGCCGTACTGACTGCGGTGCTGGGCGGGGTGCTGGCCTGGAACCGCTACCCGGGCAGTCGGCCCGTGCTCGTCTGCGCCGCGCTTGCGCTGGCCAGCAAGACGCTGTGGGAAGCCTGTGCGAACATGGCTGCATTCACCGACCTGCCGGCGGGCGTGGCCGTGGCCTGGCAGGCGCACCTGTTGGGCGCCGTGCTGGGTGGCTGCGCCGCAACTGCCCTCCGCCGCTCGGCGTATGAGGAAACCCATGCTTGATATCGCGGTCGTACAGCCCGGCGAACTCGCCAGGATTGCCAGTTTCTACCAGGCCGCAGGATATGGCGGCGGCGTGTCGGCAGCCGACGTGACGTTCGCCGCTTGCATGGACGGCCGCCTGTCCGGCGTGGTCCGCCTCTGCGATGAGCACGGCGTCATCGTCCTGCGCGGCATGCAGGTCGCGCCCGAGTTCCAGCGCCAGGGCATCGGCCGCGCGCTGCTGGCCCACTGTATTCCCTGGCTGGACCGCGGCGCGGCCTGGTGCCTGCCTTACGACCACCTGACGGGATTGTATGGCGAGGCCGGCTTCGAGCCCGCGCCGCCGGATGCGTTGCCGGCCTTCCTGTCCGAGCGCCTGGCCGGCTACCTGGCGTCGGGCCAGCGGGTGCTGGCGATGCGGCGCTCAGCCCCGGCCTGATCCGAGCGGCAGTCGGGCACCCAGCCGCAAGGCCTGCGCCACATTGCGCGCCGCCGAACGCAGATTCTCGCGCGCCTCGGCCAGCGCCTCCTGCACCGTGCACGGCCGGCACACCGCCGCGAACACCGCGTCGATACCGTGCGAATGAACGGCCGACGCATCCCGCGCCAAGCCGCCGCCGATCGCGATCACCGGCTTGCCGAAGCGCTTGGCCACCCGCGCCACCCCGACCGGCGTCTTGCCGCCGACGCTCTGGCCGTCGATCCGCCCTTCGCCGGTGATCACGAGATCGGCATCGCGCACGGCCTGCTCCAGCCCGACAGCCTCGGCGACGATCTCGATGCCGGGGCGCAGGCGGCCTCCCAGGAAGACCACCATCGCCGCGCCGATACCGCCGCCGGCCCCGGCGCCCGGCATGCCGGCCACGTCCTGGCCGAGGTCGCGCGCGATGAGGCGGCCATAGTTCGCCAGGCTGGCATCGAGTTGCGCGACCATCTCCGGCGTCGCCCCCTTCTGCGGCCCGAAGATGGCCGACGCGCCGTTCGGCCCGGTCAGCGGATTGCTGACGTCGCAGGCAATATGGAATTCGCTGTCTTTTACGCGCGGGTCCAGTCCCGATGCGTCGATGCGGTCCAGCCGCGCCAGCTCCGCGCCGCCCGGACCGGTCTCCGCGCCGCCGGCGTCAAACAGGCGCACGCCGAGGGCCTGCAGCATGCCGGCCCCGCCGTCGTTGGTCGCACTGCCGCCGACGCCGAGTACGAAGCGGCGCACGCCGGCGTCCAGCGCGTGCAGGATCAGTTCTCCGGTGCCGCGGCTGGTCGCGCGCAAGGGATCGCGGCGTTCCGGGGGCACCAGTTCGAGCCCGCTGGCGGCGGCCATCTCGATCACGGCCAGCGGCGCGCCGCCGTCCGCTGACGAAGCCAGGCCATAGAAGGCGCCGACCTGCTCGCCCAGCGGCCCGGTGGCCTCGAGCTCGACGCGGCGGCCGCCGGTGGCGTCGATCATCGCCTGGACGGTTCCCTCGCCGCCGTCGGCCACCGGCAGCTTGACGATATCGGCGTCCGCGAAGACCTCGCGCAGGCCGGCCTCGATGGCCTCGGCCACCTGCAGCGCCGTCAGGCTTTCCTTGAACGAATCCGGGGCAATGACGATCTTCATGGAGTCTCCTGGCTTGTAGCGTTTCGTTCGAGTATAGGCCATAATCGATCGACAACTCTTCCCGGACACTGCGATCATTGCCGCGCGCCTGCTCCGCCTTCGCCTACCGGATGGTCCTGCTGCTGGCCTGCGCGGCCTGGGCCGGCATGCAGCGCAGGCAGATCGAAGGCGGCGACTTCATGGCCTACGCGGCTTCGCTGCCCTTCTCTGCGCGCCAGCGATGCTGCGTTTCGAAGGGATATGCAAATCCCACGGCTCCCGGCGGATCCTGCGGGACCTGAGCCGCAGCTTCGCACCCGGCGTCCATGCGCTGCGCGGGCCGAACGGCATCGGCGAGTCGGCCTTGCTGCGGCTGCTGGCCGGGATCGAGGAGCCCGACGGCGGTACGGTCCGGGTCGATGGCATCGACCTGCGGGCCGACCTCCCGCCGCGCGCTGGGCGCGAAGCTCATCGAATTCGAGGCGCTGGCGCTACATGCCGAACAGGTCGTGTGAATCGAGAATGGCCCAGGTGATTTCGGGATGGCGGTCGAGCGCCTTGCGGATCGCCGCCGGAATCGATTGCCTGACCTTCTTGCAAAGACCCGGCCGGTCTTCCAGCAGGATGACGATGCCGCGCAAGGTGCGTACCTCGTTCGGACCGGGCACGATCTTCAGCTCGACGCCGAGGTTGGCGCGGATCTTCTCCTGCAGGCGCCTGAGCTCATCGTAGCTCGAGATGTTCTCGATCCGCGCGATCAGCTTCTGCTCTTCCATGCGCGTCAGGCGCAGGGGGCGCAGGTCGGCGCCGGGCTCGACGAGCAGGCGCTCGCGCTCGCAGACGCAGGCGCCTGGCGGGCATTCACTGCGGAGTGGGAAGCTTACCTGTTGCAACATGCTCTCACGCTGGTTGGCAAAGGACCGTCATAGTGTACATCACGGTCGGGTTCATTCATTGTGCGGCGCGCGCCAGCACGGCGCTCATGCGCTGCCAGTGCGAGCCTTTCCAGTAGACCCGCCCGCACAGGTCGCAAGTGTTGAATTCGTCCTGGGCCGCCGCGACCCGGGGCGGCAGGCGGTCCAGGACCTCGGCCTTGGCCACGCTGCGCAGCGGCGCGTTGTCGTGCAGGCAGCGCGTGAACGGGCGGGCGCCCCCGGCCAGCCCGAAGTGCTCGAACAGCTCATGCAGCTGGGCTTCGGGCCGCTGGGCGCGCACATAGCAGCCATGGTCGATACCGCGGCGCTTGAGCAGTTCGCGGTCGCGCGTCAGCACCACGCGCTCCTGGTCCGCCGCCAGGGCCTCGACCTGGTCGCCGCTCAGGCTGTTGTCGTAGATGGTGTCGAACCCGGCCATTCGCAAGAGGCGCGCGAGGCCGCCGAGGTGGGCGTCCGCCACGAAGCGGATCCGCCCCGGCGGCAGCGACGGCGCGGGCATCAGGTCGCTCACATCGAAGCGGGTGAAGTGCGGGTAGACGGCGACCCGGTCGCCCTCTTCCAGCAGCAGGTCGAGGCCGGCGTTTTCGCCGTTCACCAGCACCAGCTCGACCTCGGTGTGCGGCACGCCGAGGGCTTCGATCATGTGCTTGGTGGTGGCCATGCGCGCGCACGGGGTCGTGATCTCGCGCCCCTTGCGCTCGCGCGGCAGGAAGTCGTTCAACTCGCCGTAGAAGCGGAAGGTGGCGCAGACCATGGTGCTCACTTGCTCATGGCAGGCTGCAGCGCGCGCAGCACCTCGAGGGCGTTCGGCACCGCTGCGAAGGCCGCCGTGTTATCGAAGATGCACCAGCAGTCGGCGCCGCCCGCGCCAAGCAGCGCGATGCGCCGCTCGACCTCGCGCAGGAATTCCGGCGGATACTTCGAGTAATACACCCTGGGCGTGCCGTGCAGGCGGATATAGCTGGCCTCGGTGGTCGGCACGTGCGGGCCGGGCTGGCCGGCCGGCGGATCGGCCATCACGCGGGTCACGCCGTGTTCGCGCAGGACCTCGGAGGCGGCGTCGGAAAACCAGCTCGGATGGCGGGCTTCGAGCGCCAGCATGCAGCCGACCCTTCCGCGCAGGCGCGGCAGGAACTCGCGCGCCGCCTCTTCGTCGAACACGCCCTTCGGCGGCAGCTGGACCAGGATGCAGCCGAGTTTCGCGCCCAGGTGATTGACCTCGCCGGCAAAGCGGTCGAGCAGCTCGTCGGCGTCGCGCAGGCGGGCCTCGTGGCTGATCGACTTCGGCAGCTTGACGGCGAAGCGGAAATCGGGCGGCACGCTGTCGGCCCAGCGCGCGTAGGTCTGCGGCTGGTGCGGGCGGTAAAAGGAGGAGTTGATCTCGACGGCGGGGAAGACGGCCGCGTAGCGTTCGAGGTGGCTGCCTTCCATGGGGAAGTCGGGCGCCACGTCCTTGTGCAGGCTCCAGCCGGCGCAGCCGATCAGGCGCGCGCCGCCGGCGACGGTGGGGGCTGGGGTTTCGCTCATGGGCAGATTCTATTCCGGGAGTATGGGCACGCGTCGCACGGCCGGCATTACAATATGAACAATCGCATATCGAATCGCAGGAGAAACCCAATGACCGATCCCTTGCACATCGTCTGTCCGCATTGCGACGCCGTCAACCGCGTCGCCAGCGAGCGTCTCGCCGACCAGCCCGTCTGCGGCAAATGCACGAAAGCGCTGTTCGAAGGCAAACCGCTGGACGTGAACAGCGAGCGCTTTACGCGCCACATCAGCCGCAACGACATTCCGGTGCTGGTCGATTTTTGGGCCGCCTGGTGCGGGCCCTGCCGCATGATGGCCCCAGGCTATGCCCAGGCCGCCGGCCGACTGGAGCCGCGGGTGCGGCTGTTGAAGGTGGATACCGAGGCCTCGCAGGACCTGGCGGGGCGCTACGGCATCCGCAGCATCCCCACCATCGCGCTGTTCCAGGGCGGCCAGGAGATCGCACGCCAGGCCGGGGCGATGGATGCAGGCAGTATTATTTCTTGGGTACAATCCCGGGCGAGCGCCGCCTGAGCGCGCGATCGGCTATCGTCGGCTTTACGACGTCACCAACTCACCACAGGAGGACGCCATGTCCCAGGAACTCGTCTACGAACGCGGCGCCGAGGATGCCAAGCAATTCGCCCGCATCCTGTATCTCGCCCACGCCGCGACTTTCTTCTTTTCGCTCGGGCTGCTGAACATCATCGTCCTGATCGTCAACTACATCAGGCGTCCGGACACGGCCGGCACCATCGTCTATTCCCACCACACCTGGATGATCCGCTCGTTCTGGTGGTACGTGGTGGCGATGGCGGTCGCCTTCGTGCTGGCGATCACCATCATCGGGATTCCGCTGGCCTGGCTGGTCGGCGCCGCGGCCTGGCTCTGGATGGCCTACCGCATCATCCGCGGCTTCCTCGACCTGAACAACAACCGGCCGATGCCGGTTTGACCGGCGCTCAGTTCGGCGCTCAGTTGTTCGGCCCGTCCCTGCGCAGGCGGGCCTCCAGTTCCCGCAGCCGCACGTAGTAGGCACGGCCCAGGCGCCCGACCGGCCGCGTGCCGGTCTGCTCCAGCAGGTCGATGCGGTGATCCTGCTCGCCCTTGCGGCCGGTGTACACCGCCTCGTCGATGTGCACGTGCTGCACGCTCCCCATGATCCACTTGTTGGCGCCCATGTCGAGGATGTCGTGCAGCTTGCATTCGTAGGCGACCGGGGCGCGGGCCACGCGCGGCGCCTTCACGATGCTGCTCGGCGCCTCCGCCAGGCCGGCGTAGCGGAACTCGCTGTCGCCGGGCGCCAGGTCGGCGGCTGTCTTGACCATCTCGTCCATCAGCTGTTCCGGCACGATGTTCACCACGAACTCGCGGGTGGCCACGATGTTCGCGTAGGTGTCCTTCGGTACCCACTCGCCGGCGTGGTTGTCGCCGCGCGGACCGCAGCTGAAGCCCAGCATCGGCGGCGACGGCGACACCACGTTGAAGAAGCTGAAGGGCGCGATGTTCGACACGCCCTCGGCCGACACCGTCGACACCCAGGCGATCGGGCGCGGCACCACGGAGTCGCGCAACAGGAAGTACATCTCGGTCGGCTGGAAGTCGGCGGCGGAAAGCGAAATGGTCATGATGGTCGATGGTCGATGGTTTGAAGATTACTGCTGCGGGTCGTACAGCTTTTCCTTGATGAACAGCGCCGGC
>Ga0308170_10002036_pt1 | contig 17918 bp, 16 predicted proteins | sample PhyBR2_2_FD_202136 | JGI IMG/M metagenome (GOLD analysis project Ga0308170, IMG submission 202136) | Phyllosphere microbial communities from UC Gill Tract Community Farm, Albany, California, United States - DLSLSB.R2 | ecosystem: Host-associated > Plants > Phyllosphere > Unclassified | place... | reverse complement strand
TGGAAGTAGCGGCGCTCGTAGCGCACGCCTTCGGTCAGGGTGGTCTCGAAGGCGCGGTTGACCGAGTCCTTGATCTGCATGGCGACCGACACCGGCATCGCGGCGATGGTGTTCGCCACCGCCAGCGCTTCTGCCATCACGGTATCGGCCGGGAACACGCGCGACACCAGGCCGGTGCGCTCGGCCTCGGCGGCGTCGATCATGCGGCAGGTCAGCAGCATGTCCATGGCTTTCGACTTGCCGATGGCGCGCGGCAGGCGCTGGGTGCCGCCGGCGCCCGGGGTCACGCCGACCTTGATTTCCGGCTGGCCGAACTTGGCGCTGTCGGCGGCGATCAGGAAGTCGCACATCATCGCCAGCTCGCAGCCGCCGCCCAGCGCATAGCCGGAGACGACGCCGATCACCGGCTTGCGCACGTTCAGGATGTGCTCCCAGTTGCGGCCGATGTAATTGCCGGGATAGGTGTCGGCATAGGTGTAGTCGGCCATGGCGGCGATGTCGGCGCCCGCCGCGAAGACCTTCTCGCTGCCGGTCAGGACGATGACGTTGACGGCCGGGTCGGCGTCGAACTTGTACAACGCGTCACCCAGCTCGTTCATCATATTGTCGTTCAGCGCATTCATCGCCTTCGGACGGTTCAGGCGGATCACGACAACCTTGCCGTGATTCTCGATCAGCAGGTCAGAATATTCCATGGGGCATCCTTTCATAAGATAACCCTTCGATTGTAGCGCCTTGGATGGCATAAATGGCAAGGGCGCTTTGTTATCATTGCGCCGTGTCTCCAATTACTTTCCTCCGCAAACTGAACGGCGATCCGCAACTGCGCAATCCCGATTTCCGCCGCTTCTGGTTCAGCAGCATCCTCAGCAATTTCGGCGCCCAGATCACGCTGCTGGCCCTGCCCATCTGCGCCGCCCTGCTGCTGCACGCCACCCCGGCCCAGATGGGCACCCTGGCGGCGCTCGGTTCCCTGCCCTTCCTGATCTTCGGCTTGCCCGTCGGCGTGCTGCTCGACCGCAGCCGGCGCCTGCCCGTCATGCTGTGCAGCGACGCGATGGTGGCGCTGAGCCTGGCGAGCGTGCCCTTCGCCTGGTGGCAGGGCTGGCTCAGCATCCACTGGATGTACGCGGTCGAGTTCGTCCTCGGTACCGGCCTGGTGGTGGGCGGCGGCGCCGAGCAGATCTTCATGACCTTCCTGGTGGGACGCGACGGCCTGATCGATGCGCAATCGAAGTTCGCGGCCACCGAATCGGCCTCGCGCCTGCTCGGCCCCGGCCTGGCCGGCGTGCTGGTGCAGGCGCTGGGCGCGCCCTTCGCCATCCTCTTCAATGTAGTGGGCTTCACGGTGTCGATCTGGAACCTGCGGCGCGTCAAGGCGCGCGAACCGCAGCCGGTGCCGCCCGAATCCCACGTATGGCGCGACATGCTGGACGGCCTCGCCTTCGTCTGGCGCCAGCCGGTGCTGCGCCTGCTGGCCTGGACCTCGGCCTGCTGGCACCTGCTGTTCTACGGTTACATGGCGCTCTACGTGCTGTTCGCCACCCGCGTGCTCGGGATGTCGCCGGGGATGATGGGCACGGCCCAGATGCTGGGCGGGGTCGGCGTGCTGGCCAGTTCGGTGCTGCTGAAGCCCCTGACGGCGCGCTTCGGCGCCGGCGGCACGGTCGCGATCGGGCTGTGCGCATCGAGCATCGGCTTCGTGCTGATGCCGGCGATTCCGCGCGACCTGTTCGGCAGCAGTACGGCCAGCGCGGCAGCCTATGCGCTGGTGGTGTTCTGGCTGGATTGCGGCGCCACCCTGTTCTTCCTGCCCTACCTGGCCCTGCGCCAGCGCGTGACGCCGGACGCCTTGCTGGGCCGGATGACCTCGACCATGCGCTTCATGACGGTGGCGATGGCGCCGGTGGGCGCGGCCGGCGCCGGGCTGCTGGCGGAACGGATCGGCGTGCGCGCCGGCCTGGGCATGGTGGCGGCCGGCGCCCTGCTGCTGACCCTGGGGACCCTGTTCGGCACCCGGCTGCACAAGATCCGCGCCTGAACGGCCGGTCAGCGGCTCAGCGCGACGCCTGCACGGTCGCCGGCCGGGGCAGCAGCACCCACAGCTGGCCGCGCTGCTTCATGCGCCCGGCATTGTCGGCGGCCTGGTCGCCGAAGCCGAAGAAGAAGTCGGCGCGCACGGCGCCGCGGATGGCGCCGCCGGTATCCTGGCCCATCACCAGGCGCTGCACCGGCGCCTCGCCGGCCGGTTCGGTGGTCGACAGGAAGACCGGCGCGCCCAGCGGCAGGAAGGACGGGTCGATCGCCACCGAGCGGTTCGGCGTGAGCGGCACGCCCAGCGCGCCTTTCGGGCCGACGCCGGGATCCGGCAGGCGCTCCTCGCGGAAGAAGATATAGCTCGGATTGACGTTGAGGAGTTCCTGGCGGCGCTCCGGATGGGCGGCGATCCAGGCCTTGATGCCCTGGGCCGAGGCCTGGCCGGCCGTCAGTTCGCCCTGCTCGACCAGCCAGCGCCCGATCGCCTTGTAGGGATGGCCGTTCTGGTCGGCGTAGGCGATGCGTACCGTGTCGCCGGAATCGTCGAGCTGCACCCGGCCCGAACCCTGGACTTCGAGGAAGAAGGCTTCAACCGGATCGTCGACCCAGACCAGTTCCTTGCCCGGCAGCCGCGCGCGCTCGATCTCGGCGCGGGTACTGTAGGGCACCACGGTCTTGCCGACCAGGCGGCCGCGCAGGCGCATGCCCTTCAGGCTCGGATAGACGCTGGCCAGGTCGACGGTGACGAGGTCGTCCGGCACCTTGTAGAGCGGGGTCTGGTAGGCGCCGCCGCGCTTGCGCGAGCCGTGCAGCATCGGTTCGTAGTAGCCGGTGATCAGGCCGGTGTCCGCGCCATCCGCGGCGCGCACCTGGTTGGGCACGAAATACGTTTCGAAATACTGGCGGATCGCCACGCCGTCGCCGGTATCGACCAGTTTGGCGGCCGCGCAAGGCGCCCTCCAGTCCGGCTTGTTCCCCAGCGCGCGGCAGGACGACAGGTAGGCCGGCCAGGCCTGGCGCAAATCGTCCTCCTGCCAGCCCGGCAGCGCCTCGAAGCCGACCGGCGTAAACAGCGGCGCAGCGGGCGGCTGCTGTCCCGGTCCGGACGGCACCGGCGCCACCGGCGGCGGGATTTTCACGGGCGGCTGGGGCTGAGGCTTCGGCTGGGGCGAAGGCACCGGCCGGGGTTTCGGCGCCGGCTTCGGTGGCGCCGTGGTACAGGCTGCCAGCAAGGCGGCAATGGAAACTAGCCCGGCGAGGCCGCGGCCGGGTACACTTCGGCGTGTCGAAAACATAAGGAACCGTTATGTGGATACTGGTATTGGAAGCGGGAGCGGCACTGTGCCTGCTGATCTTCATCGTCTGGTGGACGATGTTCTCCGGACGCAAGTAACGCCCGGGCGGCGCCGGCTCAGTGCAGGGCGCGCGGCAGCGACAGCACGAATTCCGGGATCGTGACCTCGAAACGGTGGCCGTCCTCGGCCACGAAGAAGTATTCGCCGGTCATCGAGCCCTGGGCCGTCTCCAGCTGGGTGCCGCTGGTGTATTCGAATTCCTCGCCCGGCTTGAGCAGCGGCTGGTGCCCGACCACGCCCAGGCCGCGCACTTCCTGGGTCTTGCCGCTGGCATCGGTGATCACCCAGTGGCGGGAGATCAGCTGGGCCGGCACATCGCCGGTATTCTTGATCGTGATCGTGTAGGTGAACACATGCAGTGTCCGGTCCGGTTTGGATTGTTCCGGCAGGTACTGGGTCCTGACATTGATCGCGAAATCGTAGACGGCCATGGTTTTCCTTTTTTCTAAGGCGCCATCATACAACGGTGGCGGAAAGCGCGGCGTCGTACAATAGCGGTCTTTCTGAATTGCAGACTTCCAGACCGCCATGACCACCTACCGCATCGCTCCCAGCATCCTGTCCGCCGACTTTGCCCGCCTGGGCGAGGAAGTCAGGAATGTCGTTGCCGCCGGCGCCGACATCATCCACTTCGACGTGATGGACAACCACTATGTCCCGAACCTGACCATCGGCCCGATGGTGTGCCAGGCCATCCGTCCGCACGTGCAGGTGCCGATCGACGTCCACCTGATGGTCAAGCCGGTCGACCGCATCATCCCCGACTTCGCGAAAGCCGGCGCCGACATCATCACCTTCCACCCGGAAGCCTCCGAACACGTCGACCGCTCGCTGCAGCTGATCCGCGATAACGGCTGCAAGGCCGGCCTGGTGTTCAATCCGGGCACCCCGCTGCACTACCTCGACCACGTGATGGACAAGATCGACATCATCCTGATCATGTCGGTCAACCCGGGCTTCGGCGGCCAGTCCTTCATTCCGGAAGCGCTGAAGAAGGTCGCCCAGGCGCGCCGCCTGATCGACGAATCGGGCCGCGACATCATGCTGGAGGTCGACGGTGGCATCAAGGCCGACAACATCGCCGCGGTGGCTGCCGCCGGCGCCGATACCTTCGTGGCCGGCTCCGCCATCTTCGGCAAGCCCGACTACAAGGCCGTGATCGACGCCATGCGCGCCGAGCTGGCCTCAAGCCAGGCGAAATAAGGATGAAGGCGGCGAAGTTTACCGATGGGGCGGCCATCCGGGCCGCCATCATCGACCTCGACGGCACCATGCTGCACACGGTGCCGGATTTCGAACTGGCGCTGAACGGCATGCGCGCGGAGTTCGGCCTTGCCCCGATCGACCAGGCCACCATCGAACCGATGGTCGGCAAGGGCTCGGAAAAGCTGATCCGCGACGTGCTGGCCCTGGACTACGACAGCGCCCGCATCGACGCCGTGTTCGATGACGCCATGGCCGCCTACCAGCGGCACTACCTGGCGATCAACGGCGAACGCGCCACCCTGTTCCCGGACGTGATCGAGGGACTGAAGGCCTTGAAGGCGCAGGGCCTGCGCCTGGCCTGCGTCACCAACAAGCCTGTTGCTTTCACTTTGCCCCTGCTGGACAGGAAGGGCCTGGCGCCCTGGTTCGAGCTGGTCTACGGCGGCGACTCGCTGCCGAAGAAGAAACCCGATCCCCTGCCCCTGCAGCAGGTCTGCCGCGACTTCGGCCTCCTGCCTTAAGCCGTGGTGGCGATCGGCGATTCGAGCAACGACGCCGAGGCGGCGCGGGCCGCCGGTTGCTTTGTGCTCACAGTGCCATATGGTTATAACCACGGAATGCCTGTGCAAACTATTAATTCCGATGGTATAGTTGATTCGCTGCTCGATGCAGCGAAGCTGATATCTGCTCACAACAGCACGTCAAACTAACTTATCTATACATGTTTTTCACCAAAAAACACACTGTCAACCAAACCGGCGCCCTCGAGGCCTGGCTGTGGCGACGCTGGCAATCCTGGGCTAACTAACCCCCGTTGATTGCTGCCGGTGCACGCCCTGCGTGTACAACAAACCGGCAGGTTTTTTGAAGAAAACGCCGGCCGCTCTCCCTCCTCGCGGCCGGTCCGGAGAAAAGCATGACCGAACTCGAATTCAAATCGCTCGCCACGCAAGGCTATAACCGTATCCCCCTGATCGCGGAAGCCTTCGCCGATCTCGAAACCCCGCTCACGCTCTACCTGAAGCTGGCCCAGAGCCAGGACGCCGGCAAGAACACCTTCCTGCTCGAGTCCGTGGTCGGCGGCGAGCGCTTCGGGCGCTACTCCTTCATCGGCCTGCCGGCGAAGACCCTGCTGCGCTCGACCCAGGACGGCCACGGCATCGTCGTCGAACGGAACGGCGAAGTCGTCGAGACGCACGAAGGCAATCCGCTCGACTTCATCGAAGCCTACCAGCAGCGCTTCAAGGTCGCCCTGCGTCCGGGACTGCCGCGCTTCTGCGGCGGCCTGGCCGGCTACTTCGGCTACGACACCGTGCGCCACATCGAAAAGAAGCTGGCGGGCAAGGCGCCGAAGGACGAGCTGGGACTGCCGGACATCCAGCTGATGCAGACCGAAGAGCTGGCCGTGATCGACAACCTGTCGGGCAAGCTCTACCTGATCGTCTACGCCGATCCCGCCCAGCCGGAAGCCTATGCGCGGGCGCGCCAGCGACTGAAGGACCTGCGCGTGATGCTGCGCCGTAGCGTCGACGCGCCCGTCACGTCGAGCTCGGTGCGTACCGAAGCGGTGCGCGACTTCAGCAAGGAGGATTACCTGAAGGCGGTGGCGGTGGCCAAGGAATACGTGATGGCCGGCGACCTGATGCAGGTACAGATCGGCCAGCGCATCCGCAAGCCCTACGTCGACTCGCCGCTGTCGCTGTACCGCGCGCTGCGTTCGCTGAACCCCTCGCCCTACATGTACTACTACAACTTCGGCGACATGCAGATCGTCGGCTCCTCGCCGGAGATCCTGGTGCGCAACGAACAGCAGGCCGAGGGTGGCCGCAAGGTGACCCTGCGTCCGATCGCCGGCACCCGCCCGCGCGGTTCGACGCCGGAACGCGACACCGAGCTGGCCCACGAGCTGCTGAACGACCCGAAGGAAGTCGCCGAGCACGTGATGCTGATCGACCTGGCGCGCAACGACATCGGCCGCATCGCCAAGACCGGCAGCGTGAAGGTGACCGACCGGATGGTCATCGAAAAATATTCGCACGTGCAGCACATCGTCTCCAACGTGGAAGGTGAACTCAAGGAGGGCATGTCCAACCTGGACGTGCTGCGCGCCACCTTCCCGGCCGGCACCCTGACCGGGGCGCCGAAAGTGCGGGCGATGGAAGTGATCGACGAGCTCGAGCCCGTGAAGCGCGGCATCTACGGCGGCGCCTGCGGCTATCTCTCCTTCGGCGGCGAGATGGACGTGGCGATCGCGATCCGCACCGGCGTGATCAAGGACGGCAACCTGTATGTGCAGGCGGCTGCGGGCATCGTGGCCGATTCCATCCCCGAGATGGAATGGCTGGAAACGGAAAACAAGGCGCGCGCCGTGCTGCGCGCGGCCGAACAGGTCCAGGACGGACTGGATGGGGAGATCTGACATGCTGCTCATGATCGACAACTACGACTCGTTCACCTACAACATCGTGCAGTACTTCGGTGAGCTGGGCGAGGATGTGCGCACGGTGCGCAACGACGAGATCACGCTCGAACAGATCGCCGACATGAACCCGGACCGCATCTGCATCTCGCCGGGGCCGAAGAGCCCGAAGGATGCCGGCGTCTCGGTCGACGTGCTGAAGGAATTCAAGGGCAGGAAGCCGATCCTGGGCGTGTGCCTCGGGCACCAGGCGATCGGCGAAGCTTTCGGGGGCAAGATCATCCGCGCCAAGCAGGTCATGCACGGCAAGACCTCGAAGATCGCCCACACGGGACTCGGCGTGTTCAAGGGCCTGCCGAGCCCCTTCACCGTGATCCGCTACCACTCGCTGGCGATCGAGCGCGCCTCGCTGCCGGCCTGCCTGGAAGTGACGGCATGGACCGACGACGGCGAAATCATGGGCGTGCGCCACAAGGAATTCGACATCGAGGGCGTGCAGTTCCATCCTGAATCCATCCTGTCCGAGCACGGACACGCCATGCTGAAGAACTTCCTGGAGCGCTGACATGATCACCCCGCAAGAAGCGCTCCTGCGCTGCATCGAACACCGCGAAATCTTCCACGACGAGATGCTGCACCTGTTCCGGCAGATCATGTCGGGCCAGATGTCGCCGACCTTGGTCGCGGCCATCACCATGGGCCTGCGCGTGAAGAAGGAAACCATCGGCGAGATCACCGCCGCGGCCCAGGTCATGCGCGAGTTCTCGACCAAGGTGCCGATGGCCGACACCACCAGGCTGCTCGACATCGTCGGCACCGGCGGCGACGGCGCCCACACCTTCAATATCTCGACCGCCTCGATGTTCGTGGCGGCCGCCGCCGGCGCGCGCGTGGCCAAGCACGGCGGGCGCAGCGTGTCTTCGTCCAGCGGCAGCGCCGACCTGATCGAAGCCCTGGGCGCCGAGATCGACCTCAAGCCCGAGCAGATCGCCCAGTCGATCGCCCAGACCGGCATCGGCTTCATGTTCGCGCCGAACCACCATGCGGCGATGAAGAACGTGGCGCCGGTACGCCGCGAACTGGGCGTGCGCAGCATCTTCAACATCCTGGGGCCGCTGACCAATCCGGCCGGCGCGCCGAACATCCTGATGGGCGTGTTCCACCCCGACCTGGTCGGCATCCAGGTGCGCGTGCTGCAACGCCTCGGCGCCGAACACGCGGTGGTGGTGTGGGGCCGCGACAATATGGACGAAGTCTCGCTGGGCGCCGGCACCATGGTCGGTGAGCTGATCAACGGCGAGATCCGCGAATACGAGATCCATCCGGAAGACTTCGGCCTCTCGATGATCTCCAGCCGCAACCTGAAGGTCGCGAACGCCGCCGAATCGCAGACGCGCGTGCTGGAAGCCCTGCGCGGCGAACCGGGTCCGGCGCACGACATCGTGGCGCTGAATGCCGGCACCGCGCTGTATGCGGCCGGCGTCGCCGCCTCGATCGAAGAAGGCCTGCAGAAGGCGCGCGCCGCCATCGCCTCGGGCGCCGCGCTGGCCAAGCTCGACCAGTTCGTCAGCGTGACGCGCCAGCTGGGCGCGGCGAACTGAGATGCTTGCTCAGTTCCTGGGAATTCACGACCTCCCTGTCTTCATCGTTTCGGGGCTGTTGCTCAACATCCTGCCCGGCCCCGATTCCCTCCTGATCATGACCCGCAGCGCCACCCAGGACTGGCGCGCCGGCAGCGCGGCCGCGATCGGCATCGGCGCCGGCACCTGCGTGCACATCCTGGCCGCCGCGCTGGGCCTGTCCGCGGTACTGGCGACATCGAGCGCGGCCTTCACGGCGGTCAAGCTGGTCGGCGCGGCCTATATCTTGTGGATGGCGCTCGGCCTGTTGCGCAGCAAGAAGCAGGAAGACAGGGTCCAGGCCCCGGTGCTGCCGCGCCTGCCCTACCGGAACATCTTCGCCCAGGGTTTTCTCACCAATGTGCTGAACCCGAAGGTGGCGCTGTTCTTCCTGGCCTTCGTCCCCCAATTCATCAGCGCCGACGCGCCGAACAAGGCCCTGGCCTTCATTGTCCTCGGCTGCATTTTCAATCTCAACGGCATGCTGTGGTGTAACGCGCTGTCGCTGTTCACGGCCCGGGCGAGCGCGCGCCTCAAGCTCGACCCTGTCGTGTCGCTGTGGCTCAAACGCGTCACCGGCAGCCTGTTCGTCTGGCTCGGCGTCAAACTGGCGCTGTCGAAGCAATCCTGAAGGTCCATCATGTCCGACATCCTGAACAAGATCCTGGCGGTGAAAGCCGACGAAGTCGCCGCCGCCAAAAAATACCGCGACCTGTACAGCCTGCGCGCCGAAGTCGAGGGCGACAGCGAACTGCGTGGCAATCTGCGCGGCTTCGAGGCGAACCTGCGCCGCAACATCGACGCGGGGCGCGCCGGCGTGATCGCCGAAGTCAAGAAGGCCTCGCCGTCCAAGGGCGTGCTGCGCGCCGACTTCCAGCCGGCCGCCATCGCCGAGAGCTATGCCGGGGGCGGCGCCTCCTGCCTGTCGGTGCTGACCGACGCCCAGTTCTTCCAGGGGTCGGGCGAGTACCTGAAACAGGCGCGCGCCGCCTGCGAGCTGCCGGTGATCCGCAAGGATTTCATGGTCGACCTGTACCAGGTGTACGAAGCGCGCGCGATGGGCGCCGATGCCATCCTCTTGATCGTGGCCGCCCTGGATCATGGCCTGATGGCGGAACTGGAAGCCTGTGCCCAGGAACTCGGCATGGATGTGCTGGTCGAAGTGCATGACGGCGACGAGTTGAACGCTGCGCTGCGCCTCAAGACGAGGCTGCTGGGCATCAACAACCGCAACCTGCGCACCTTCGAGGTCACGCTCGACACCACCATCGGCCTGCTGCCGAACATCCCGGCGGAGCACCTGGTGGTGACCGAGTCCGGGATCCTGGCGCCGGCCGACGTCAAGCGCATGCGCGACGCCAACGTGCATGCCTTCCTGGTGGGCGAAGCCTTCATGCGCGCGCCCGATCCTGGCACGGAGTTGCGACGTTTATTCGACTAGAAGTAATATCGAAGGACCGTCGCGAGCGGCAGCTGGTTTCTGGAGATTCCGGTCATGAAGACGATCATCCGCACTTGCCTGGTACTCATGTTCTTGATCGCTGGCTTGAGCGGATGCTCGAGCGTAATCACGGCCACGACGGCCGTCGCCTCCTCGGTCGGACATGTCGCCAGCGCGGTCGTCCGTCCCTTTACCTCTTCCCCGCCCTCGAAACCTTCTCCGGCGGGACTGGACGACTACAAGACCCAGGTCGCCCAGCACGTCCTGCAGCACAATCCCGAGCGTCACTTCAACGGCAAGCTGCCGTCCATGCTGCCGGCCATCGTGGTGCTGAAAATCACGGTCGACCGCGACGGCCGCCTGACCGAGGTCGCGGTGCAGCGCTCGCGCGATCCCGACGCCTCGCAGATCGCGCTCGACTCGATGCGCCGCAGTACCCCGCTGCCGCCTCCGCTGCAGCTGGCGCAGGCGACGGGCCAACTGACCTTCTCGGAAACCTTCCTGTTCGCGGACGCAAACCGCTACCAGTTGCGCAGCCTGGCCGGGCCGCAGACGCCCTGAATGACCGGCGCTATGCCGCCTGCGGGCAAGCGCCCTGCTTCACTATCCGCTCGGTCGATGCGGGATAGTTCACGAGCTTTTCCAGGGCCCTCCTGGGGCGTGCGACCATCTCGCCGCCGCAGTTCGGGCAACTGTTTTTCAAGACCTTCGTAGCGCAATCGGTACAGAAGGTGCACTCGAAGGAACAAATCCTTGCCTCGGTCGATTCCGGTGGCAGGTCCTTGTCACAGCATTCGCAGTTGGGACGCATTTGAAGCATAGGTTTCTCCTGTATTGGTAGACGCTCTCAATCGATCCGCGGGGCCTTGATCTGCTCGCCGTTCTGGTACAGCACCAGATAGCCGGCCCGGCCCGGGCCAAGCTCGTCGAACACCAGTTGCGCATCGACGGCCTTGAAAAAATAGCGGTTCGCAGCTTCCGGGTAGATTTGCAACTGCCTTTGTCCGGACAGTTGGGCGAACAGACGCCCGTCCTTGCTGGTCACGCTGAACATCATGTCCGGCGCCAGACGGTAGCGGCCGACGAGGCGGGAAAAGACGCTTGGCTCGACCCTGGCCTCGCGATGCGCCGGCGGCAGCCCCAGCGCCAGGCGCGCGAGCTCGTCGGCGATCCTTCCGACCGTCGCCTGCTCGCCATGATTGCCCAGCACGATCACGGTCAGTTGTTCGGAGGGATAATACGCGAGCAGGGATTCGTAGCCATTCCAGGAGCCGCCATGCTCATAAACCTTGCGCGAAAGCCGGTTCTCGACGAACCAGCCCAGGCCGTAATGGTGCCCGCCATCGCTGAACAAGGCGGCGCTGCTGTCCGGGCCGAGGACCTTGCCGCTCACCAGCATCTGCTGCCAGGCCAGCAAGTCGTCGACATTGCTGACCATGGCGCCGGCAGCGTAGGCATTGCTGATGTCGGCCGGTCCGGCCCGATCGATGCCGTCGGGGCCATCGACATAGGGCTGCGCGACCTTCTCCAGAATCCCGCGTCCGTCGTCATAGCCGGTATGCGTCAAGCCCAGCGGCCCCAGCAGCTTCTGCTCGAGATAATCCCGGTAAGGCATGCCGCTGAGCGCCTCGATGACGCAACCCAGCAGGATGTAGCCGGTATTGTCGTACTCGAACTTCGTTCCCGGCTCGAATTCGAGCGGCAGGTCTTTCACCAGATCGATGAGCTGGCGCGGCGTGTGCCCGATACGGATGAGCCTACCGTCGAAGTCCTCGAGCATCGTGTAGCGGGGAATGCCCGAGGTATGCTGGAGCAACTGGCGTATGGTCACCTTCTGCCAGGCCAGCGGCAGATCGCGGACATGCTTGCCGACCGCATCGTCGAGCTGCAGCCTGCGCTCATCCACGAGCCGCATGATCGCGGCGGCCGTGAATTGCTTGCTCACCGATCCGATCCGGAACCGGGTATCCGGCGTATTCGCAATCGCCCATTCGCGGTTGGCGGCGCCGAAGCCCTTCCTGAAGAGCGGCTTGCCGTTTCTGGCGACGAGCACGGCGCCGCTGAACAGCTCATTGCGCACGTAGTCCTGTACCAGGGCGTCCGCCCGGGCGGCATAGCCCGCGGACGGCATGTCCCTGGCCGCTCCCGCGCCGGCAAACGGCAATGACAGGCCGGCCAGCAACAGGGCAGCTTGCGCCACCCATCCTTTCACGGTCCAGTGCATGGCTTCCTTTCCTTATGCAATCAAACGACAGCGTAAGGGAAGGCAGACTTGGCAGCAATGACATCCACCCCAAGATTCCTGCCAAACTCAGGCGGCAATCATGGGACGTCGCCGCCGACGCTCCGGAAGCGGTCGCGGAATTCGCTCGGTGAGGTATGCAGCTGGCGCTGGAAGCCGATACGCATGGCCTCGGCCGAGTGAAAGCCGCAGCGCGCCGCGACCTGTGCCACCGGCAAGTCGCCTTCCGTCAACAGGCGCCTTGCCTCGTCGATGCGCAGCATCTGCACGTACTTGCCGGGCGTGACCTGCATGGCGGCCGTGAATCGGCGCACGAAATTCCTCGGACTCATGGCAAGGCGCGCGGCCAGGGCCTCGATCGACAGGTTTTCGCTCACGTGCTCGGCCATCCAGTGCGCCAGCGCGTCGAAACGTTCGCGCTGGTCGCCCGTCGCGGCGTGCATCAGGCGGGTGCTGAACTGCGATTGTCCGCCCGGACGCTTCATGAAGACCACCAGCTCGCGCGCCACCGCGCGTGCCAGCTCGCTGCCCAGGTCATGCTCGACCAGCGACAGGGAAAAGTCGATGCCTGCCGTGATGCCGGCGGAGGTATGGAATTTGCCGGCGCCGACGAACAGCGCGTCGCGGTCGATGTCCACCGACGGGAAGCGTGCGGAAAACTCGTCGAAGTGCGCCCAGTGCGTGGTCGCCCGGCGGCCATCCAGCATCCCGGTCGCCGCCAGCGGAAATGCGCCGGTGCAGATGGAGGCCACCCGCCGCGCGCGCTCGCACAGCCCGGCCAGCGCCGCGACCAGCCGCGCATCCTCGGCAGCCACGCGGGCGCCGCGCCCGCCGGCGACGAGCACGGTGCCGGCGTCCAGCGCCGCATCGAAGATGCTGTACTTCGCCTGCAAGGCGATGCCGGAGGTGGTGGCGAGAATGCCGGCGCTTGGGGCGGCCAGGCCGACCTCGTAGGGAGCCGGGCGGCCCGCCGCCGTGCTCAGCTCATTCGCAGCCGTAAACACATCCAGCGGGCCGGTGATGTCGAGCATCTGGGCCGGCGGCAGGCCGACGATCAGGATGCGATGAGGGCCGGCCTCCGGCAAGGGCACGCCGCTCAGCTGGCGCTGGGCCGCGCGATCGTCGCTGCCCGGCGCGTACCCGGCGCCACCCCGATGGTGATGACCGGCGCCACGCAGCCCTGCAGCACCACGTCGAAGCTCATCAGCTCGTCGCGGCGGAAGGCGTGCACGGTGACGGTGTCGCCGACGCGGTAGCGCGAAAGCAGCTGGTCCAGGTTCGACGGATTGCCGTTCACGCGCAGGCCATCGATGGCGATCACGATGTCGCCCGCCGACAGTCCGGCCTGGTGGGCCGCGCCGCCTTCGTGTACCTGGCTCAGCTTGGTGCCCAGCTGGTCGCGGCCGGGGTTGGCGTTCAGCGAGGGCTTGCCGTTCTTGCGTTCGTCGAGGACCTTGACGCCGAAGGGCGCATACAGCTTGGTCAGCGGAATGTCCTCGGTGCCGCGCACATGGCGGTCGAACAGGGATTTCAGGCGCAGGCCGCTGACTTCGTCGAACAGCGCTTCGACCTCCTTCTCCGTGACGCCGCGGCCGGTACCTAGAGCGCCGGCGTAGAAATCGCGGCCATAGCGTTCCCACAGCGCGCGCATCAGGTCGTCCAGCGATTTCGCACCGCCGGTCTTGGCGCGGATGCTGAGGTCGAAGGCCAGGCCGACCAGCGAGCCCTTGGTGTAGTAGCTGACGATGGCGTTCGGCGCGTTTTCGTCCTGGCGGTAGTACTTGGTCCAGGCGTCGAAGCTGGATTCCGCGATGCTCTGCTTGGTGCGGCCGCTGCCGCGCCAGACGCTGCCGACGGTCTTCCCGAGCAGCTTGAAATAGGTCGCCTCGCTGATGATGCCGCTGCGGACCAGCATCAGGTCGTCGTAATAGCTGGTGAAGCCTTCGAACAGCCACAGCAGCGGCGTGTAGTTCTCGACCTGCAGGTCGTAGGGTGCGAACACGGCCGGCTTGATGCGCTTGACGTTCCAGGTGTGGAAGTACTCGTGGCTGCACAGGCCGAGGAAGGTCACGTAGCCCTCGCTGCGCTCGGCGGTCTTCGGCGCGGCGGTGGTCGGCAGGTCGGCGCGCGAGCAGATCAGGGCCGTCGAGGCGCGGTGTTCCAGGCCGCCGTAGCCGTCGCCGACCGCCATGGTCAGGAAGACGTAGCGGTCCATCGGCGCCTTCTTGGTCTTCGGCTCGAAGAAGGCGATCTGGGTTTCGCAGATGGCTTTCAGGTCCTGCTGCAGGCGCTCCATGTCCAGGTTGGGCACGCGGCCGGTGACGACGATGTCGTGCGGGATGCCGTGGGCCTTGAAGGAGGCGAGCGCGAAATCGCCCATCTCCACGGGATGGTCGATCAGGTCGTCATAGTCGGCGGCGATATAGGTGCCGAAGCCGTAGCGCCTGGCGCCCAGCTCGGGCAGCGAGGTCGCCACGCGCCAGTCGGCGGCGGCCGGGTCGCCTGGGCGCTGGATGTCGACCTGGTGCGGCGCCGCTTCCTGGCCCTGCACGCGCAGGAACACGCTGGTGCCGTTGAAGAAGCCGTGGGTCTGGTCCAGGTGGGCGGCGCGCACCGACAGGTCCCAGGCATAGACTTCGTAGTGCAGGGTCAGCGGACCGGCCACCGGCGCCGCGCGCCAGGTGTGCTTGTCGAGCTTGACCAGGTCGACCGGCTGGCCGCCCGATTCGGCGCGGATGCGCACGATATTGCGTGCAAATTCGCGGATCATGTAGCTGCCCGGAATCCAGGCAGGGAGCGCGAACACCTGCCCTTGCGGGTCTGGCGCGGCGACGGTGACGGTGACGTTGAACAGGTGGCCCGCGAGGTCCTTCGGCACGATGGTGTACTGCACCCCGGCCGGCTTCTTCTGACTGGTTTTTTTCATGGTGTTGAACAATCTCTCTCTTATTCGCCGTAGTGTAATCGGATTCTTCGGCCGGAGGGGGTTCAAACCGTACAGTAGCTAGATGTCGGCGGGAGTGTCAATATCGCGGAAGATGCCGGGATCCGCGACCGCGATCTCGGTGACGGGGAAAGATTGCAGCAGGCGGCGCGCACCCTGGTCGCCCCGCAGCGCCAGCAGCGCCTCCAGGTGGACGCGGCCCAGGCCGACCGGATTGCCGCGCCGGCCATCCAGCACCGGAGCGGCGATCGGCGCGCCGGCGGCCAGCGCATCGGACAGCAGCCGCAGCGTGGCCGGCGCCACATGCGGCATGTCGCCCAGCGCCACCAGCCAGGCCTCGGGCTGTTTTGGCAAGGAAGCACGGATCGCGTGCACCAGCGAGGCGCCCATGCCGGTATCCGCCTCGGGACAGACGGTGACCTCGCAGCCGATGGAAGACAGGAGCGCGCCCACGCCGCCATCGTCGGGCGGCACCACGGCAATCACGCTGGAGACGACGGCCAGCAGCTTGCGCGCGCTGGCGACAACCACCGGCTCGCCGCCGGGGAGGATCTGGAGCAGCTTGTTACGCTGCCCCAGCGGATCGAAGCGGCGCCCCCTGCCCGCAGCCAGCAAAATGCCAAGGACAGGGAGCGCGCTCATGACAGGTTCAGCTTGACGCGAGGTCGAACGGCAGCTTGCGCAGCCGCTTGCCGGTCAGCCTGAACAGGGCATTGGCGAAGGCCGGCGCCAGCGGCGGCAGGCCGGGTTCGCCCAGGCCGGTCGGCGGATCCTGGGACGGCACGATGTGCACCTCGACTTGCGGCATGTCGTTCATGCGCGCCACCGTGTAGTCGCCGAAGTTCTGCTGCTCGACCACGCCGTCCTTCAGCGTGATGCGGGCGCCCGGCAGCGTGGTGCCCAGCGCCATCAGGGCGGCGCCCTCGACCTGGGCCGCGATCGACAGCGGATTCACCGCCAGGTTGCAGTGCACGCCGGCGACCGCCTTGTGCAGCTTCGGCGCGCCGTCCTTGCCGATCGACGCTTCGACCACGTAGGCGACCACGGTGTTGAAGGATTCGTGCACGGCCACGCCCCAGGCACGGCCTTTCGGCAGGGTCTTCCTGCCGTAGCCGGACTTGGCCACCGCCAGGTCCAGCGCCGCATGGTGGCGCGCGTGCTTCTTGTCGATCAGCTTCTTGCGGTAGGCGACCGGGTCCACGCCGGCGGCATGCGCGGCCTCGTCGATCAGGGTCTCCATCACGAAGGCGGTGTGGGTCGAGCCCACCGAACGCCACCACAGCACCGGCACGTTGGCCTTGGCAATGTGGGCCGACAGGTTCATCGGCACGTCATAGGGTTCGCCCATGCCTTCGACCATGGTGCTGTCCACGCCATTCTTGATCATGAAGTTCTCGAACGGGGTGCCGGCGGCGATCGACTGGCCGACGATGACGTGGTCCCAGGCGACGATCCTGCCCTGGGCATCCAGCTTGAGGTCGGCGCGGTGCACGTGCGACGGACGGTAGTAGCCGCCGCGGATGTCGTCCTCGCGGCTCCAGATCATCTTCACCGGGCCGCTGCGGCCGGCCGCCCTGTATGCCTTGGCGATGTTGACCGCTTCGACCACGAAGTCCGAGGTCGGCACCGCGCGCCGGCCGAAGCCGCCGCCCGCCATCATCGTGTGCAGGGTCACCTGCTCCGGTTTCAGGCCGGCCGTTGCGGCGGCCGCAGCCTGGTCGCCGGTCTGGAATTGCGAGCCGACCCACAGGGTGCAGCTATCAATCTTCAGGTCGACCGTGCAGTTGATCGGTTCCATCGGCGCGTGCGCCAGATAGGGGAATTCGTACACCGCGGAGATGGTTTTGGCGGCGCTGCCGGCCGCGGTATCGGCCTTGCGGGCGACCGCGCCTCTGGTCTTGGACAGCTCGGTGAACTCGGCCAGCTGGGCGGCGGAATCGAGCTTGCCGACGGCGGCGGTATCCCATTCGATCTCGAGGGCGTCGCGGCCCTGCTTGGCCGGCCAGTAGCCTTCGGCGATCACGGCGACGCCACGTCCGCCGCGGTCCACCGGAATCTCCACTACCTCGAGCACGCCGCGGATCGCCCTGGCTTTCGCAGCGTCGAACTTCGCCACCTTGCCGCCGAAGACCGGCGGATGGGCGACCACGGCGACGGCCAGCTTGCCGCCTTCCGGCTTGAAGTCGAGGCCGAACTGCTGGCGGCCGCTGGATTTGGCGCGCGCGTCCAGGCGCTTCGTCGGCTTGCCGATGTAGCGGAACTGCCTGGCTTCCTTGAGGGTGACGGTGTCCGGCACCGGCTGCTTCATCGCGGCGTCGGCCAAGGCGCCATAAGTCGCCTTCTGGCCCGCCGGGCCGTAGACCATGCCCTTGGCGGTGCGGCACTGGGCCGGCTGGACTTTCCACTGTTCGGCGGCGGCGGCCACCAGCATCGCGCGGGCGCGGGCGCCGACTTCGCGGTACTGGGTGAAGGAGTGGGCGATGGTGCCCGAGCCGCCGGTGATCTGCATGCCGAAGGCCGGGTCTTTATACACGTCGGCGGCCGGCGCCAGCTCGGCGCGCACCTGCGCCCAGTCGGCATCGAGTTCGTCGGCGATCACCATCGGCAGCGAGGTGTGCACGCCCTGGCCGAATTCGAGGCGGTTGACGATCACGG
>Ga0308170_10002035_pt1 | contig 17930 bp, 15 predicted proteins | sample PhyBR2_2_FD_202136 | JGI IMG/M metagenome (GOLD analysis project Ga0308170, IMG submission 202136) | Phyllosphere microbial communities from UC Gill Tract Community Farm, Albany, California, United States - DLSLSB.R2 | ecosystem: Host-associated > Plants > Phyllosphere > Unclassified | place... | reverse complement strand
TCGCTAGGAGATACTGCAGCGAGCGAAATGAGAGACGAGCACCTCGAGAGCTGCAACTTCTCTAACTTCTCTCTCCTGATCTCCAGCAACACTTTTCCCATCTTCGAGTATCTTGTGAGCTATCGTATTCCGGCAACTTCTATCGTATTCCTCAATCTACTCATCTACGATATCTACCAAGTTCAAAGTATTCGACACTCCCCCGTCAACGATACTCTAGCTTTTCCCGTTCAACAGCCCCAACAAAGCACCTGCGTTCCCGCCTCCTCCTCCCGCTGGTCGACTCATACCTGCACCATTCTGAGCGACTCCAGGCGACGGGAACTGTTGTTGCTGGTACTGAGGTTGAGGAGGAAATTGAGCGGGATTCGGGTAGGCGCTGAAAGATTGCTGAGAGAATTGGGGAGCGAAAGACTGGGGAGGAGGAGGAGGAGGAGCAGAAAAGTGAGGTTGAGTCGGAGGATGTGAGTAGTACGGTTGGTTTGATTGAGGATAATTCGAGGGTGGAGCAGAGAATTGCGGTTGAGGATTGGGAGGCTGATGAGGGTTGAAGGGGAGATAGCGGACTTGAGGGTGAGGGGCAACTTGCTGAGAATTAGGCTGAGCGAGGGAAGGAAGATTGGATTGTTGAGCGTGAGGAGAGGGAAGAGACGGGGGTTGAGAGTATTGAGGATTCGCAGGGAAAGGTAGAGGTGCTGGCGGTTGAGATACAATAGCCTCAATTGGACGAGAGGTTTGAGGAGGGACGGGTAGAGGAGGATGGATGGTTCGAGAAGGGGAAGGTTCAGCTTGCGAAAGAGGGAGAATCGGAGGAAGAGGGTCTTGTCCGAGTTGTCGAGCTCTGAACTCCTTCAGCAGCTCGAGAGGGTCTTTCCCGCTTCGCAACGAAGAAGGACCTGCAGCCGGAGGAGAAGTAGGAGAAGAATCGAGGAGAGAATGGTGAGAGTAAGGAGAGGAGGGCTGAGGTGCGATGAGGGGAGGAGGTTGAGCTCGTTCTCCCCCTACACCGTTGAGAATCGAGAGAAGACTGCCTCCATTCGGTTTTGAGGGGGCAGCTGGCACAGGAAGCGGTCGTGCGATTTCGGGAAGAGGTTGAGCGTAAAGAGGTGCAGTGTAACCGTTGTGAGGCATCTGAGTTGCTGACGGCAAAGCCATAGGCTGCTGTTGATACTGAAGATGCGTCGATTGCTGCTCGAAAGGCTGAGGAGGAGGAGGTGAGGGAAGTTTCGGACTCGAGAGAGGATAAAGTTGATTCCGTCGCATAACTGGTGGTGGCCAAATCTCGTCATCTTCGGCAGGTCCGTAAGGTTCACCTCGTTTCGTCAACCCATCCATCTCACCTCTCCTCATCGTTCGATCCTGTTCTGTCCATCCTTCACCATTCGACGAACCCGCATAACTTCCCACGGATCCTGGACCTCCAGTCGTCGGAGTCAAAGCTTCTTCTGGTGAAGGCGCAGGTCGAGTAGTAGCTACGTTGAATAATGCTCGCAAGAGAGCGTTGTGCTTCTCTTTTCGTTCGGAATCGTTTCGTTCTGGTCGAAGATGAGAGGGAAGAGGTTGACCGAAATTTGCTGCTTCTGGAGGTGCTTGAGAATCAGAGAAGAGGATAGAGTGAGGTTGCTGGTGAGGAAGGGGAGAAGCTTGATAAGCGGGAGAAGCATGCTGAGAAGGGGATTCGTAAGGAGTTTGAGGAGAATCGGAGAGCTGAACATCGTTGAGCAGATGAAGAAGAGAGCGACTTTCGTTCCGAGGTTGTTCGACTTGCTGCGGCGTGTAGTGAGAGGATCGGCGAGCGGCGGGAGGAGGGGGTGGAGGAGGAGAAGGTACAGCTCCCGATAACAGCTCCAGCAGTTTTGTTTGCTGATTCATCGAAGGTTGTGGTTTCGGTTGAAGGAACGAAGACTGTCGTTCGTAAGCGATATGAGGAGGGGTAGAAGCGACTTCGAACGAAGCGGATCTCGAAGGAGGTGAGAGAGGGAGAGTGTCGTGTGCTGGAGCCGGAGGAGAACCGAAGAAGAAAGCGGTGAGAGCGTCTGTTCCTTGTTGAGTCGTCTCGAACGAAACAGGTTCTTGAGGAGACAAGAAGTCGTCTAACTCGTCTTCTGTTGAATCTGCTTCTGCTGATGTCGAATCGCCCAATTCGATTTCGGAAGGAAGATGATATGTCGGATCGTCGTGATGGTGATGATCAGCGTAGAGGCCGTTGTTGACAGGAGAATGTGGTGGTGAGATGAGGTTGCTTCGAGGGGAGAAGTCGCTGTTTCGAACGGGAAGATTCTTCGGTTTGTGGTGATCGATCCAGAGTTTCAGGTGACTGTACGAAGAGCGAGGCTTTAGTGATTCATCTTGGACACTGACAGTGAGCTTGAGCATACGAGATGAAAGGAGTGACCATATAGAACTTTGCTTGTTTCCCCTCGAGTTGAGCCTTTGTTCGAGTCGTTCTTCCTTTCTTGTCTTTGCTCCACGTTGGAAGGTCATTCAGCTTGAACCAGTCGATTTTCTGTTGTCATCGAAAGCGCATGAGTGGAAGTTGACCCAGAATGAGAGTGCGACTTACCGAGATCTCTTTCCTAGTTCTCGTTTCGAAAACAGTATCCTCTTTAACTCCCGGAACAAAGTACAGTCTGATCTTCTGCTCCTTAATAACCAACTCGACGTAATAAGGTATCCTCTCTGCGCCCTCATCTTCGACATAACCAGGTTGAAATTGTCGAGGGTGGAAATAATCTGTCATATCGAATCCTGTTTCCTCCAAGACCTATCGAGATAGACGAAATCGAATTGAGCTAAGGAATTCAGTTAAACCAAGAGTGAGAGGACGTACTTCTCGAACAGCACACATCGCTTCGGGTTCTTCCTTGTTGATTTTCCCTCGAGGGAAAGACCAAGAAGATCCTTTCGCCCATCCTTTCACCAGCAGCACCTGTATACTTCAACCCGATCAACTTGGGAGGACAAGTTGAGCAGTAATCGAAGCTTACCTTGTCCCAATATTCAGAAATGATAATCGCTCCGCAAACCGGTACTCGTTCTTTGTAAGCCATGAACGAAGTCCAGATACTATTATGATTCGGTAGTAGCTATCGAACGATATACTCTTGTCAGATTGAGGTAATTTGTGGATGAGGAGTTCGAGGGAAAACTCACGTCGTGAAGAAGAGGACAAGACCGAAACATGAGTAACGAGAACGCTTTCAAGCCATACGATGGAAGTAGTCCAGGGTTCAGCGCTGCTGGTCGGATGAAGTCTTCGTAGTACCAGTGTCTGGAAGAGGAGGGAGAGAAAGTGAAGGTCAGCATATCGGTGCGAAAGGGAGTCGTCGCAGCTTATGTTCCGCTCTCCACGTCCGGCCCCTTCAATCCGTAGCCTCATGGTCTTGCTACTGGAGTCACTGAGAGCGCAGAACCTCCTCTGCTGATTGGCCCCACCTCCGGCTTCTGCCTTACTCCTTCTCCCTCCTTTCCTCCTCCCTCCTTACGTATGCCCATTCCCGAACAAGCTGGCTTCCCGTTATAAAGCCTCCTTAACGGTTTGGGCGAGGAGTGGAGTCGTTTTCGCAGTTTGTTGATTCGCGGCAATCTGGAGAGAAGGACAGGAAGAACTCACGCTTGTTCGATTTGAAAGCATACCCTATCCATACTCTCCAACTCTTCTGCTGGTAAATTGACGATGAATCGAGCGCTCAGATCTTCGAGAGAGTGTTCCAAAGTGAGGTTGTGAAATGAAGATTGATGAAGTGATCCATGAGGGTGGGAAGAAGTTGTGGGTGGTGGATCGTGGTTCTGATAGTACGCTGACATGCTAGAGTATCGATTGAGAGTGAATGGAAGCTGTGCAAGAGGTTGTTTGGGTTCAAAGGATTGATGATGAGTTCCCTCTCTTTTCAACTGTTCACTTGCTTTGCTCGAACTCGCTCATTGGTCATTCAACGCGCTCAGGATTGGCCCCATGGAGCGGCAGCTCGAGTCCGCCACTCTGCAAACTGCTTGTTCGTCGTTCTCTCCTTTTCGCTCAACTCGGCAATTCCGCACATCAAGGGCATCAATGTTCTAGCGCCGACGGCAAACAGCCTGACAAGCTTCCTGGGATGTCAAGAGCAGGATCTGCATCGTGAAAGGAAGGGAATCGCACAACCAAGGCCAACTTTCGAGGCAAAGTTCCCCGTCGAACAACTGCTCTCGTCGAGGGCTCGAGTACAGGTTCTCGACGGCGGCGGACGACAGTGCGACGGATCAAGGGGCCGAGAGACTCGCTGAAGACAATGTTGGAGTCGTACGTTAGAGGTTTTCTCCTCGTCAATCAGATTTCGCTCTTCGAAACATCTGATTTCGGGCGCCACAGGGTGAGCAAATCGCTCTAATAACGCTCCTGTTACATCTCAGCAATTGTCCGATGCTGACATTCCGTCTCGTTCTCTGCAGGGACTCGCAGCGAAGCCTCAATCAATTCTCGTTTCGTTCGAATCCGCTCTCTCGCAATCGGCTGTCGATCCCTCGGCTCTTGCTTTCACCTTGCCCTACCTCCGCACTACGCATTGGGTCAGGACGATCTCTTCCAGACGAGTTCGACTTCGCCTTCGCCTTCGCATTCGCTTGTTCGGACGGAGCAATCGACACCCTCTGCATACTCGCTTCTCCTTCTCGCTCTTTCGCACTTCGCTGCTTCTCAACTTTCAACGACGCCAAGCCGCGACGGACACCTGGAAAAGAGTCTTCCTGGGGAAGCCATGCGAGGCAAAGGGAGAACCCGGAGATGTGATCGATTTTTTTCGGAACTTTGAGAAGATTGATTGTCTCGGACGAAAACTCTCGATCGATAATCTTAACGGCAGAGGGCAAAAAAGCTCTTCCCTGCTTCTTCTCCTTCTTCCCATCGACTTTCCGACTGATCAACTACATCGATAACTATGGCGACTCGAGCAGACATCGCTGCCTTACCGACACTGGCCCCTCGAGCTGAAGTTGAATCACTTAACGCGTTGGAGGAAGAAAAGGGAGACTCTTCTCCTCCGTCGAAGGAGGGCTCTTTGCATAAAAGTGAAGGTCCATCTTACTCTTCAGTCATCCCACAACACCCTTGGAGGATCAAGGGACCAGCTATTCTTTTGACTCTCTTCCTTACTCGTGAGTTTTTCCACCTTTTTCACGGCTTATTACTGCTCGGAGAGAATCTAATCCTCTCTCGTTTTCGTTTCATAGTCGGTTCGAACTTTGCTTCAAGCTCCATCTCTCCCCTCAAGAGTACGATCAGGAAGGAACTCGGAGTCAACAACGCGCAATATGCCGATGTGAGCTTTTCTTCTCGCATCTCTCTTTCGCTGGTTCAGTACTCACCTTTCCTTCGTATAGATCGCTACCGCCGACTCACTGATCAATACGATTCTTCCTATCCTGACCGGTATCGCGGTCGATTACTTTGGTCCTCTCGCAACGAGTGTTTACGCTTCGACCGTTATCCTGATCGGAACTATCCTCTCCGCTGTCGGCGCCTCCGTATCAAGTTATCCTCTTGTACTCGTCGGTACGTACCTCCCCTCTACGCCATCCTCTCCTCGTCATTGTCCGCATTCGTGACCCAGACTGATATTTTCTCGACAAATAGGTCACATCGTTCTCGGATTCGGTTCGACGACGATCGAGACGGTTCAAAGCAAGATCTACTCCTTCTACTCCGTCGGTATGATGGGCTTCATTTAGTACGCTCACTTCGCTCGAACCCGTTCATTCGAGGATGCAAAAGCTGATCTTCTTCTCGTCCGTTCGCAGCGGTCTCGACATTTCGATCGGGAGGACCTACAATTTGATCGGAAAGCTTACCGCAGTACCAATCGCTGAAGGTACCGGAACATGGGCTTGGACATTCGGAGTGAGTCTCGAGATCTCTCTCAGTCCTTTCCTCATAGTTCTCATTTTCGTTTCTGCCCTCAGGTCGCCGCCGTGATGTGCGCTTTCACCTGGATCCTCACTCTCGCCTTCTTCTTCTACGAACGTACCTTCCCTGCCGCTCATCGAGTCCCAACTGGTCGACAAGCAGCTCACCACAAAGCCGATTCACTCGGAATCGCTCGACCTGGATTCTGGGCGTCATGGAAGTCGGATCGAAAATACTTCGCAGCTTCGATCATGGCAATCCCAGCTTGCTTTTGGATACTCGACATCTCTCAGCTACTCCAATCGGGAGCTGTCAACACTTATACTTCGAATTTGGCCGACACTATCCGAGTTACGAGAAACAAGAGTAATGCTGCCGCTGGATACACCTCCGCTATCGGACAAGGTTCGCAATATCTTCGCTTGACGCGCTACGCATTGAGCTGACTCGATTCGTTCGAAACAGTGATTCCTATCGTTTTGACTCCTTGTCTAGGTATCTTCTTTGATCGGTATGTTCTCCTTGTTCCTCGCTCTGCAAGTTCGTTGGACTGATCTTCTCCTCGTCTACAGTCTCGGACGACGAATGCATTGGGTTACGGCAACTGGTTCGTTTCCCTTCTCGGAGTTTCGTTTCTTTGGGTCACTGACTAATTTCCGCTCTCGAACAGCTGCTCTCTGGGTCCTAACCTACGCTCTTCTTGCCTACACCAACGTCAACCCTCTCGTTCCTTCCATTCTCGGATCTCTCGCTCTCGCTACGAACGTGCTTCCTTGGATCGTAAGTTGAGACGATTTCTCCTATCTCGCAAAGAACGAGGCTGACGTTCGTTCTTCGAATTCGTAGGCTTCCATTCCTCTTCTCGTTCCCAACCAGGCGAATCTGGGCACTGCATTCGGGATTTACAAAGCTGTGAGTAACTCTCTAAATCCCCCAGAAAGATGCGAAAGCTGACGGTTCTCTTTCACTCCAGCTCAACAACTGTGGAAGCGTCGTCATGAACGTTGCGAGCGGAGCTATCCAAGACAAGTCTGGAACTGGAACTGATCAGTACCGATACGTTTTCGCTTTCATCATCGGCAGGTCTCTCTCTCCATTTCTTCGCGAGATTCAAGCTCATCTCTCTCATCTCGACTCACAGTCATCAAGGGACTCGATGTTCTCTACGGTCTCGGCTACCACTACTTTGACATCAAGTTTTTGAACGGAATCCTCTATGCGAACGAGAAGGAAAGGGTTGCGAGGCAAGACGATGATCTCGTCCTGAGAAACGAGGGATTGAGGAGACCGATCAAAGAGGTCACCTATGTCTCGTTGGGTGTTGTGGGTTGTATGATTGTGATAGCTTGGGTTCTCTATCTTTATTACTCAGTATAGAGCAACTTTGGGCAACAATGGGTAATATAGGATGGGTTCGTGCATTTCTGACGGAGATACGAGAGGAAGCGAAACTTCGCTCTCTCTTTCCTTCTTCTCACTTTCGCCTCGCTCGCTTCGTCCTCGCTCAGTGACAATCTGAACATCATCCGCAAGGTAAAGCTCGTTCCCCTTTCTCCAGCGCGTATTATCTTGTGATCCTGTGGACGATCTACGTTCGTCCCCTTTTCGCTCTCTTCTCCCTCGTCCTCGCTGTACTAACTCGAGCTTAAGCATATATGTAGCCTATCATTTATGTTTGCTCTGAGGGAGGAAACGTTATACCCGTAACTTCCGAAGTGACCGCAGTGAGTTCCGAGTCGAATTGAGCTTTTACTTGAACGCCGAAGCTGACTCTCACTTCGGCACTTGCAGTACCTCGTCCTCGATCTCCTCGCCAAAGTCGTCTTCACCGGTGTTCACCTTTACTCGATTGAAAGGCTCGATTACGAAAGATTGGGTCTCGTAAGTTCCTTTCCTCTCAAATGCTTCTCTGGTCTCGGCTAATCCCCTTCGTTGTACCAGTTGAGCGGAAAGTGGACCGACACCACCGACGTCGTCGACAAGCATCACTCGACACGCTCGCAAGAGATCTCGAATCACCGCTCCGGAAACGAGGAAAACATTCCTCCTTCGGCTTCGACCGCTCCTCCTCATTCGACTGCTCAAGAACCATCTATATTGGACAAGATGGGGAGGCAGAACGGAGAGAGGGTAGCTTGAACAGAAGAGAAAGGATGAACGAACTTCTGTAGATACGTTTTTCTTCACCCACTACTTCCTCGGTGACAATGACGATACTCATTCTCTTCCCGAGCTTCCGAAGCTTCGGACTTTCCGCGGATCGGAAGTGAGAACTGAAAAAAAAAAGAGACGAATCTTTTACCGCTTTCTTCACTTCCTCTCATCTCGACCTCTTCTCGAGTCGACTTTTTGCTGCTTCAGTAGGGCTTTGAGCAAACATGGATCCCCTTCGTCAACAGATCAGTGAGCTCAAAATCCTTTTCGTCGTGGATTCGAAGCATCTTACCTTTTTTTGCTTCCGACATCGTTCCTTTCTCTCTACAGTTAACGCTAGTAAGTCGTGTCTTACGGGATTCAACGCTTCGGACTCGTTACTGACCCGGTTTTGTGGCCCCGTTCGAAGCGATGGATCAATGGCAAACGAAGGAGTGGGTCGCAGTGAAAGAATACACGGCGATATCACAAAGTTGTGAAGCGATTCTAGGCTATTGCGAGTGACACGCTCTTCTGAGAAGTAGACATGCTAGATGCGACTGACGTCTTTGCTTTACGCAGACGAACAAGATCGTCAGTTCCTACTGATCGAGACAGCGAAGAAGGTAATTGAGCGGTGGAATGCGTTCATCGGCACGGAGGATGGACAAGAGGTCGTCAGACTTCAGCTCCAGCGCCTTGCTCGAGTAAGTCCCTAGACCTATTCTTTAATGCGAAAATTGACCCAACAAAGTTTGCAGGCCGACGAAAGATTCAGTCAAGTATTGGCTGCTGAGAATGACGGCACACCTCAGGCTATCTCGAGTCATACAATGTGTGAGTCACCTGACTAGGCTTTGCACATGTCAGGAGCTGAACAACTTGGATGATATTTCGTGAGTAGTCGATAATCGTAAGTCGAGGTTCTCTTACCAGTTCTGGTGTATGCCTTTATCAACGGCGCGACATGACCTGAATTGACGGTACCTTTGCTGCACAGTATCCCGCGACTTCTTCAATACGCTTCACATGAGCAATTTACGTGGACTCGAGATTTGTCGAGACCCTCAAATTCTTTCTCACTGTCAGCAACACCCACTCATGCATTGATTGAGCCTATCGAGCTGATAGTGCCAATTGTGATCCAGATTGTGACCTTTTCAAAAGGCAACCGATCAAGCTGGCGAACGAAATCGGGGATGTTCGTCGTCAACTGATATCTATGACGACGCTAGGCATTATGCTGTGCGAGACCATACAGCAGATCAAGACATGGGTTCGTCCACAACTCTCCATCGTGCTCTCCTCATAAGTTCTGATTCAGAGCGGTTACAGGCTCGAAAGGTCGTCGGACCGAACTCGACGGAACAACGAGCAAGATTCAGCGCTTGGATGCGGCCTCAAGATCACCACACATCAAGGCTTATGCTCAACTTTCCAGCTATCCTCGGACTGTCCAAGAAGTCGTACAGGTTACCTTCTCCTCGAAGATCATCTGACACTCCTTTCGAGACCGTCAAGCGTGCCGAGACGTTTCCCGCTCAGAGAAGCAAGCTTACGGCTCCAGTAGCAATCTTGCACCCTGTGCTCAGATCCCCGCGACCTAACTTTACTCTCGCCCCGCTGTAAAGGTGGATTCCGATTCGCACCAGTAGTCTATTATTCCTTCCCATTTGTGCCTCTCGGCGAGTCTGTTACAAGTCAATCCTTTCTGCTTCTCGTTATCGGTTCCTATCGTTTGAGACGCGAGCGAGCTAATTCGAGAGTGTGCGAAGGATCTTTCGATGCGATCGAGTTTTTGCGAGACGACTAAGCTTAAATTTCCGACTTTTCACGAAACCCATCCGAGCGGCTCCTATCTATTCAGACTTCTAGATATAGCTATCCAAGTACTTTTTGCGATCTCGTTGAAGCGAGAAGGGTTGATTCAATTCCCAACAACCCCCTTTCCTCTGTCTCTCAACTTGGCAACTCGACTTCACCGACTCGCCTCTCTACAGCTCGACCGGCCAGCTCAGATCAATCCTATAGTATTTATCAAGCTACTCGAGCAAACAGAGAGATGGTAGCTTCAAGTGAACAAGAGCCAGTCATTCTTCAAGATGAAAGTGCTGGACCATTCGAGGGTAAGCTCTACCACCCCCTGAGCTATCAGACGCTAACCTGGCACTATTTTATAGGTCCTGAGAAGCTTCTCGAGCTGTGGTTCTCCCCTTCAGAGCGAGATGTTGTAGATCGAGGTTTACCTCTCAAAGGTGGAAGGAAAGGCAAGAAACGGTGGACTGGATTGAGGCAGGTCGAGAGGAGTACTTGGGAAGGAATGCTAGATGAGGTTCAATGCAAAGTACTCAGTGTAATCGAGGGAGAAGAGATGGATGCCTATTTACTCAGGTTCGCTCAACTTTCCCTCCCTACCTCGAACTACAAGCTAACCTAGACGATTAATAGTGAATCATCAATGTTCGTTTGGCCTCACAAGCTCATCCTCAAGACTTGCGGAACCACGACTCTACTCCTCGGTTTACCAACTTTACTTCGAATCGCTTCCGAAACTTGCGGGTTCAACGGAGTTTGGAGATGCTTCTATTCGAGAAAGACTTTCATGTTCCCTGATAGACAGAGAGGGCCTCACAAAGATTGGACTCAAGAGATGAGTTTCTTGGACAAATTATTCGGTGCGTTTCGAGACTTTCGATTGATCTTTCCGATGATCTATTGCTGATGAGTGGAACTCTCTTGAGCACAGAGAACAGCTCGGCATACACAGTGGGAAGAATGAACGGAGATCATTGGTTACTCTACATTACCCCACCACGAGACGACGTTCTCCTTCCTCACGCACTCGAATCCTCCGCTTCCCTTCCTCCCTCGAACCCCAAAACTGCCCTCTCTGAACTTTCAACCTCTCTTTCGACGACCCCTTCCGCACTCCCCCCAGTCTCGCCTCGAAAAGGTACCACTCCTCTCCCGACTCCTGGACTCCCCTCCGATTCCCACCCTGATCAAACGCTCGAAATCCTCATGACTCAACTCTCCCCCTCTGCCTGTCGCAAATTCTACCACCCTTCCTCGACCCCCTCCGCTCCCGTCCCTTACACGTCCCCCCTCCTCGCCGAATCAGCAGGAGACGCCCACTCCCTCGGGTCCCAACTCTCTCAAGACTTGGGATTGACCGCGATCCTCCCTGGTGCAACTCTCGACTCGTTCCTGTTCGCCCCGTGTGGATTCAGTCAGAACGCAGTGAGAGGAGATCGATACGCTACAGTTCATGTAACACCCGAAGAAGCCTACTCCTACGCCTCTTTCGAATGTAATTTCGATTTCAACGGACTCGGCCGCACCTCTAATTCCTCTCGTAACCCGAACCCTCACACTCTACAAGAATTAGTCGAAAAAGTATTGAACATTTTTGAACCTTCGAAAATGTCGATCACTTTGTTTGTAAGTGATGATGAGGAAGTTGAAGGGGAGGAGAGCAAAATGTTGGGTGCACCAATGGGAGGAGGGGGAGGAGGGGAGAAATCTTTGAAGAGTAGAGCTCATTCAGGGATGAGACAGTTGAGTAACCCGAGTTTGGTAGAGAAGTATGAGAGGGTCGATAGAATTTTGTATGAGTTTGAAGGCTACTCTTTGGTGTATGCAGTGTTTCAGAAGAGGGTCGAAGAACAGGAGGAAGGACAGAAAGTAGAGGGAGGTGTAGAGATCGTTGTGTAGAGCAAACTTTTCAGCTATTGATAGATTGATCGTTTGATATTGTAACATTCTTGGGTTGTTTAGAGGTTTCACTCCATTCATACGGAGAGGACTCAGAGAAACGAGTGACATAAGAAACGAAAGAAAACCATGCAGTTGTTGCAAAAACGACAATTTCGAAGCGACACAAAAGACGAAGAATGCAAAGTTAAACTTGACGTCGTTTCGACTCCTCCTCCCTAGTTTCACTCGAGCTAACCGAATTACTTCTCTGCGAGAAGGAAGTAATCAAGGATCAGTATCTTCGTCTCTCAAACAAAATGATGATTGAACTCCTTCAAACTCACTCGCATTCTTTCCCCCTAATCTCATCCAAGCCGGCACGACTTTGCCCCGATCCCCTCCCAACCCATTCCCTCCAACTTTCCTCTTGTCTCCTACTTTCTCCTCTTTCTTTGGTTGCTCGTTAGGATCGAACGAGGGAGGTGGTGGGAGGGGTGAAGCGATCGATAATAATTCAGAACGGAGTGGTGGAGGTCTTGAGGGATCTAGCTCAATCGATTTTCGAGATCAGCACGATGGAGAAGTGATGAGAGAGAGAGAGAGAGGGAGAAGAGAGAGTAACGTACCGTTTAGAGAATCATTCTCGAATTTAATGTAGAGAGCAGAAGAAGGTGTGAATTCCAATTCCATTAGGTTCTTTCCTTTCCATTTTGGATCACCTTTGATATATTCTGTTCGAGGTGGTGATTGATCTTATTACTCCCGCTCAAATACTCAAAGTCAGCGAAAAGAGGGAGAAAGACAGCAGAGAGGGAAGGGGGACTGACAGAGAACGAAAGGGGTTTGAGAGTGTTCGGGAGCTAAGGAGAGTTTGACGAATTCGTAAAGATGGATGAGTTTGTCGGTGGAGGGAAAAACACCTTCCAATTGAGAACGATCTGAGAATCTAATCCTGATTCTAGTCTGTACAACTCATCCAAACTCCACCATATGAGCCGAGTTACTCTAGTACAGAAGGTAAGGTCGAGATCGCACCTGTGGCCATTTAGCAGCTTTTGCTTTACTCTTCTGTGCCTCTTCCAATTCCCTCAATTTCTGTGTCAACAATGGTCTATCCACCAATTCCTCTCTCTTCTTTACTTGTCCTGCGAACGCCTGTTGTAACTCTACTGGAGTAGGAGCGAAATAAGATTCTGGGAGATCGAGGAATGAGCGAGAGGATTGGGCGAATTTGGAATCGGTTGGTGCGAGTAAGTAACGACATTCGAATGAACGGGATTTCGAGGGGTCAGAGGGGGAGATGGAAGTGAGGGTATGGGTCTTGGGCGAGGTGTAGGGGATGGAAGAGGTTGATGCAGTGGGAGATGGTTGAGAGGAAGGAGTGCAAGTGGGAAGGAGGGAAGTTGAGGGAAGAGGTTCGGGAGATGGGGAGGGGGAGCTGTCCATTGTTGCATCACCTGGTAAGGAGGAGAACATTTGGATAGGTTCAGGAGTGGGCTGAGTAGAGCGAGAGTCGTTCATCTTGAATCGAGTCGAATCGGAATAGTGAGCGAGCTGAGGGTCGAGAGCTGACTTTAGTTGACTTTGAATAGCCCTAGATAGTAGTTGATTGAGCTCTATGAGTGATTCTAGTCAAGTCGAGTGAGGTGGAGGAGAGCAAGAGTTGAGATCCCTTCGTCATTGTTCCCCTCTCTTTCCTACCTATCACTTCCCCTCTCCTATCCACTCCTCCAACCTCACTACAATCCATGAGAGTACTCGTAGCGACAGGTTGTACATCCGGCTTAGGTTCCCTCGCCCTCTCTCAATTCCTTTCCCGTCTCATCTCAACTTCCCCTTCCCTCGACTCTCACAAATACTTGATCCTAGCAGGTCACCGCTCAACCCCTCCTCAAGCACTCTCGGATCAAGCAGAACGATCGAATGATAAAGTTGAATTGAAATGGTTGGAATTGGATCTCGCAAACTTGAATTCAGTCAGATCGTTCGCACAGAACGTCAAACGGGAATTGAATGAAAGAGGAGTGGGTAAAGTGGATACATTGTTGTTGAATGCGGCGGTATGGAAAGCGGAATATGAGAGTGTTGGGTTGGGAGAGAAAGAGTATTCGAAAGAAACGATAGTCAATCATTTCGGTACGTCTTTTCTTCTCTTCTTCAGCTATGCGAGCTTCAGCTGACAAAGTCAAAGGCTGCACAGCTCAATACTACCTCACTCAAGAACTCTTACCACTCCTCTCTGCACCTTCAGAAGAGAGGTCCCGAATAATCTTCACTACTTCCTCACTTCAAAACGGGGTCAAATCACTAGGTAGGTCCTCTTCTCCTACACAGTCAACGTGAATCGTCTGACTGAATTCGGGACGAGGATCTACAGATGATCTACTACCACTTCTCACGTCCCCTTTCACCGAAAACTCGACCTCTCGCTCTCGCTACGCCGCATCGAAACTCATTCAAACCCTTTCCTTCCACCACCTCCACCGGTCCCTTACCTCTCATACTCCCTCATCTTCCTCGTCCGTCACTCAAACTCGAGCAACAAGAGCCTCAGAAATTGATCAAGGCAAAATCGATTTTGTTTCTGTATCACCTGGATTCGTTCCGACGACAGGGTTGGCGAGGGAAACGAGTTGGTGGCAAAAGTTATTGATGAGGTACGTTATAAGTTGGGCACCGTTTTGTACGACTGAAGAGGAAGGTAAGTTTGACAAACTGTTTTTCTTTTTTCTTCTAAACGTTCTTTTTACTCAGTCGGGGACTGATCATGAATGAATGGTCTCGAATTGATAGGTGCGAAAAGGATAGTGGATTGTATGACTCTACCTATCTCGGAACTTGACTCGACAGATTCGACAGATTCGACATATTCTCGATTCATCTTCCGACCCTCGATAGATTCTAGCAATAACGTTTCGCTCAATTCGCTGCTCGCCCAACTCAAGGAGGAAGAAGGACGTGCTAATGAAGGAGAAGGTGTGAAGAAGTGGGAGGAGTTGAGGAAAGTTTGGATGCCTAGTTTAGGGGAGATGCAAAGTTGGACGAGAGATCAGGGAAGCGAGTGAGGAGCAGACAGTTGGGAGAGGAACCGATCCGCTGGAGAGGGGCCATACGAGATGGACAAGAGGTGAAGGAAAGTCAGAGATATCGTAGTATGCTCAAAAACAGAAAAACGGGTACTTCAGGAGATACGCGACAATGAGAAACAACAAGTGACAACGACCGACAAAATCTGATCTAACCGCAAAACCCTCGACAGAACGCCTTGACCTCCTTCGCTCGTCCTCGACCTCTCCCGTTCTCCGCCTAATCATCTCGTCTCCTCCTGACCCTGACCAGTCGCTTTCTTACACCAGTCCCTTACCCCTTCAACCACATCTCTCCTAACATACAACTCCCCTTTCTTGCCTCTCGCCTCCTCCTCTTTCCCCGGAGGAACAATGACCAGGTTCGCCGTTTCCTCTTGCTCCTTCCTTCCTCCCCTCGTATCGTTATGTAACATTTCCGCTATTCTATTCGGCGTGAGTGCGGGTAGGAGTGGGTTGGCAGGGGTAGTCGACATGAATGGAACGAGTTGGGAGAATGCGAGAGTGACGAGAATGTAGGCGTCTGAGAGAGGGGATGGCGTGGGAAGAGAACAAGAAGCGTTGGGTCCACAACATGAATCTGAAGCTGCAGAGGAGGTCGAAGAACGAGGGAGATAAATTGTCGTTTGAGTTGGAAGAGTTGGAGTGGGTTTGAGAGGTGAAGAAGATGCAAGTTTCGTAGAAGTTTCTGAGGGGTTCGTGGTGTCGCAAGAGATTAAACCAGAACAACATTCCTCGACTGTTTCTTTCGTCGGTTTCGTTGTTGCTGTTGTTGTTGTTGAAGGAGGTCCACAATCGAGAATTCCTTCACAACACTCCTTATCCTTCTCTTCTTCTTCCCCTTGACCACAATCGATAATTCCATCACAACATTCCTCCTCCTTTTGAGCTTGAGGTGCAGAGTTGGCGAGTGCAGCAGCAGCCAGGAAAGCGACCGTTTCATCCTCACTCTCTTTCCTCTTCTTCGCACTCGCAGAAGAGGAACACTGTTTCTTTCTCTTCCCTCCTCCTCCTCCTTCTTCTTCCTCCTCCTCGAGATCTCGTCTTCGTTTCTTTGCGATCAAGCCTTCGATCCCTCTGACGCCCTTCATCAATCCGATACAAAACTCCTTGTACTCTCGATCCCTTTTCCTCTTCATCATTCTCTGTTTGTCCTCCTCTTCTTCTCGTTCTCGAGCTTCCAATTTGTCCGTGACTGCTTTCAGTTCCGCTTCTGATGGTAACGAATTGAAATCGGGATAGAGGGATTGCATTAAGTAAGCATCGGGAATTCCTCCCCCTCCTCCTCCTGATCCATCAAGACCACAGAAAGTATCGAGGAAGAATTGTTCGTCTTCGGGTGAAGGAGTAGGGAAGATAGACATGTTGGAAAGGAAATCTGACGTGGTTGAGGGAGGAGTTGAAGAGGTTTTCAAGTTCGCCATACTTGGAGGAGGGATGAGAGCGGGATAGATAGAGGGATTTGGCGAGATTTGTGCGGGTGCGGGAGGAGCGGGAGTGGGGACGGTTGAGGCTCGAAGGTGGGATGAAGGGGGAGTGGGACACTGAGATGGACCAGAGAGTGAGGTTCGTTGATTCTGATTCTGATTCTGAGAAACGGGATAGGGTTGAGTAGTGGAAGGTGGGAGAGTCATTGAGAAAGCGTTGTTGTGAGGAAGATGAGGGTGTTGGTATTGGGAAGGGTAGTAGGAACCGTATGGAGCTGGATTCTGAGGGAAGTTGTGGTAGGAAGGAGGAAATTGCGGAGCGTAAGCTGGAGCGGGAGGATGTTGATAGCTGACACTTGCGTGAGGGTGATTGACGAGGTAAGGAATGGGTTGAGGGTTGTGCTGAGACTGAGGTTGCGATTGAGGAGGATAGCCGGGGTTCTGTTGTTGCAGTCGAGGAGAAAGTTGTTGAATAGGAAGAGAATAGCTTTGAGCTGGTGAGCCGTAAGAAGGAGCGGTAGTCGAAGAGGTCGAAGGTCTAGAGGCTGCTTGCATGATGGGAGAGAATCTCGGTTGAGGCAAAGGATAAGTGGTCGAATCTCTTCGCTCGTGTTCTGGTTGATGATTCGTTCCAGATCCTGAACCTCCAGCTAACACTTCTGCTGCTCCTCTAGCTTCGTCGTTTCCTACTCTCGGTGACTGATCTTCCGTCTCTCCTCCACTACCCTCTTGGTCTCCGTTCTTTCCCTTGCTTTTCCCTTTCGCAGCTTTCTTAGTTTTAGGTTCCGTCGGTTCCATCGGTCCGTCAATCACTTCCTCTTCCGGCGCTGGCCCTGTCAAAGGTTCACCATCCTCAGGTAGCCCACATCTTTGTCGCAAGGCTTTGTTCCTGTGGACGACGCAAAACTCAATTCCTCTTCGCTTCGGAACAACTGAAATGGTATGGTAAACCTACTCGGCAGTCAACCAATCGACAGTAGCTTCAATATAAGTCAAATGAGCAGCTCTTCTGGCCCTGAACGCCCTCTGTACATCTCTCGAACGCTGTGAGAAGTTAGAGAGCGAATTAGCTTGGTTGCCGATGCGAGCGGAATTCGAGCTTCAGTGAACTCACGCTAGGTGGCAATGTATCATCTTGTCTTCTACCTCTTCTTGCTTTCTTTCCACCATTAGTAGTCGACTCTTCGGTCATCTTGGAGAGGGAAATTCGGGTGGAGGCGAGTAGACTTCGAGGTAGAAAGGATCAATGGGGGAAGTCGTAGATTACTTGACCAGATCTCGTGCTGGCTAGCGTGTCGTATCCGTTCTGCTCTAGTCGTGTCGAGGTCGAGTTTAGAAAGAAGATGGAGAATCGGCGATCTCCGTTTGTGAGCGAGCCGCTCAGGTGTGCAGCCGAATGAACGCTCAGGCGTGATAGACACCCTTTTCTAAAGTCACTTGCGAGTCGGGTTGGCGAAGATGTCGATCTGGGGGAAGGAATGAAAAACAATTTGTAATTCAAAAGGAATCGCAATCGAAGCACATTTTCGATTTTGATCTTCGCACACAAGATACAGAGAGCGGTCAGCGATGGAAGCGCTATCATGGCTACGAAAAAGCGATCAGTTTGCTATGGATATTTTATTCGCATTTTCGCATTTTCAAATCTACTCCTTCAAGAACCCATCTAACAAATCTATGAACTCTTTCGGTCGTTCGGCATGCACTATA
>Ga0308170_10002033_pt1 | contig 17934 bp, 18 predicted proteins | sample PhyBR2_2_FD_202136 | JGI IMG/M metagenome (GOLD analysis project Ga0308170, IMG submission 202136) | Phyllosphere microbial communities from UC Gill Tract Community Farm, Albany, California, United States - DLSLSB.R2 | ecosystem: Host-associated > Plants > Phyllosphere > Unclassified | place... | reverse complement strand
CTCCCCCCCCCCTCGCCCGCGCACCCGCAGCCCACGCGCGCCGCCGCCCTCCTCTCAGCCTTCACCGCCTTCCGCACCGAGCTCGACACGCACCACGCGCAGCGCGAGCGCGTCGTCAAGCTCTCGCGCGACGTGACGGCGCTCAGCAAGCAGCTCATCTTTGTCCTGCACCGCGTTGGCGCGGCTGGGGCTGGAAAGGGCAGGGAGGCGGTGCTGAGGGAGGCCGAGGGCAAGATGGACGGGCTGAGGGCGCTGTTTGCGAAGCTGCAGGGCGAGGTGAGGGGCGCAGACTTCTGGAGGTGAGTCGGCCGTGCTTGCTCCGCCTGCGTCGCGCCGGCGGGTCGTGCCCCCGACCTGCCTGCTGCGACTAGCTCGCGAACGTCGCGACTGACACGCTTCTCTACGCTCGCAGGTACGAGCGCAGCGTCAGCCCAGGCATCCAGGAATACGTGCGTCGGCGCTCTCTCCCCCCCTCCTCCCTCGGCGCGAGCTGACGCTCCTCCTTATGCGCGCAGCTCGAGGGCTTCACCTTCTACTACTACCTCGAGCACCACACCCTCCCCACTCTCGAGCAGGCGCAAGCCTCGCTCTTCCCTCCCGCCCCGCCCGCCGACGCGCCCTCCTCCTCCTCCGCCGACCCGTCCGCCGCGCCCGACGCCGCCCCAGCACCGACCTCGGCCCCGGCGCCCGCGCCTGCGCCCGCGCCCGAGCCCTACTTCCACGTCACGGTCGACGACTACCTCGGCGGCGTCGCCGACCTGACGGGCGAGCTCATGCGCCTCGCCATCGCGAGCGTCGGCAAGAACTTGACCGAGTCGCTCGTCGTGCCGGGCTCGGGCTCGGGCGACGACAGCAAGGGCGAGGGCAAGGGCAAGGGGTTCGCCGATATCGAGCACATTGGGAGGCTCGTGAGGGAGATCCAGGCTGGTGCGTCGGCGGTCGTCCTCCCTTTCGTCCTCGCTCGAGCGCACTCGCTGACTCTCCTCTCCTCCCCTCCCCTTTCCCCACCCGCTCTCCGCCCTCTCTCACCCTCCTCGCGCACCGCACCCGCAGAGATGACCCCGCTCGCCGCCTACGCGCGCTGGCTCCCCAAGAAGCTCACCGTCCTCGACCAGTCGCTCGCAAAGATCGAGAACGGTGCGTCTCCCTCTTCTCTCTCCTCTCCCTCTCGACCTCGCGCACCAGCTCGATCCCTCGGCTGACTCGCACGGGGACTTGCGCGCCCGCAGCATCGTACAACCTCCGGATCCGCGGCGCCGAGTACCGGGACTCGCCGGCCATGCTGCAGGCGCTCGCGAGGCGCGAGGCGGGCTCGGGCGGTGCGGGTGCGGGTGCGGGTTCGGGGAGGGAGGAGGCGGTCGGTGCGTGAGGAGGGAAGCGCGTAGCTGGAGGACGAGCGAGCTGCAACTGCTTCGAGAGCGACTTGACGCTCGCCGCCGGCCTGCGGGAGCTTCTTCGAGAGTCGCCGAGCAGCGGGGAAGAGCACGCGACTCTTCTCGACGTGCGAGTGCGCTAAGGGAAGCAGGCTACGGGCACCAGCTCCTCGAAGGCCTCTTCCCCGCCGCTGGAGCGATGAGACACTGTGGGAGCAGTGTGCCGGCCCTCTCGCTCCTCCCTCCTGCTCCTCCAGCACCATTCGCCATGGAGCTCTACAAGGCGTCTTCCAACAGCCTTCCGTTCGCCCAGACGGCCACCGCTACCGCCTTCGAGGCCCCTGGGCTCGCCATCCCCTTCACCGCCAACGTTGACGAGGCGAGCAAGCACCTCGTCCTCAGTTGGGGCGAGGCCGGCGCCATCAGGATCTCGCAGTGCAGCGTCAGCTTCCGCCATTCGGCTGCAGGCGCCGCCCAGTTCGACAACGCCTTCAGCGTCGTCCAGTTGGACGACGGGTCCTTCGCCGAGGACGGGCACGTCGTCAGCTCGCCGCTTCCGCAGGCGATCATCGGCGCCGACTGGTACATGATCGAGGTGCAGGTCTACACGGCGCAGGCAGACGTTCTGCTTTGGGTGCGCCGGTCGCAGGAGCTCGAACGTCGTCTCAGCAGCGCGGCCTCCTTCTGCAGCTGTGCGTCCTCCTCTTTCTCGATCCACAGTCATAACAGCGCGGTGCAAAGCTGACGCATACTCCCTCTGCAGCGACGGCCCGCCACCAAGCCCCGAACGACGCCTGTCTCGACTTCACCCAGCTCGGCCGCCAACTTTGGACGACCCAGGCCCTCCTGTCCGCCTCCTCGCCCTTCTTCAAGGACCTCCTCTCGTCCGACTTTGTCGAGGGCAAGTCGACCGTCGCCGAGCTCTCGAACGAGCCGGCGGAGCAGATCTCGTACGACTTTGACGACTCGGACGCCGAGACGGACGCCGCCGACCTCGAGTCGGACGCCGACGAGCGCTCGGCCAAGCCGCTCGCGCACTACAAGCGTATCGCCATCACGGACACGTCGTACACGACGTACCTCGCCGTCCTCGTCTGGCTGCAGACGCGCCACATCTTGTTCGCCCCGCTCGTCTCGACTTACCTCGACCCGCATAACGACCTCTCCCTCGCGCGCTCCTCCCGCCTCGACATGCTGCGCCCGACCCAGGAGTCGCAAGACGTCCTCCTCTCCCTCCCTTCCCCAACCCCTGCCTCGCCCAAGTCGGTCTACCGCCTCGCCGACTACCTCTCGCTCGACGACCTCAAGCAGCTCGCGCTCGCCCACCTCGTGTCGCGGCTCACGCCGACCAACGCCCTGTACGAGCTGTACGGAGACGTCGCGACCGTGTACCCAGCCGTGCGCGACGCCGTCCTCGATTACGTCGTCGCCAACTGGAACGAGGTCAAGACGTCGGCGGCGGTGCAGCACGTCGAGGAGAGCGCAGAGGCCGGCGCGCTCCGGTCTGGGGCGGCAAAGACGGCGATGCTGCTTGCGGCGCGCCTCGGGCAGGTCGGGCGCTGAGGAGGAGGGTCGAGGAGGAGGGTCGAGGGAGGGTCCGAGCGGGAGGAGGCCTAGCTTGAAACGTCGTCGCAGTTCTCGTTCTCGTTCTCGCTCACAGTCTCGATGAGAACGTCGTCAAGGGGCCTATGCACAACAGAGAGTCTACAGAGCCTCGTCTCGTCTATGCTGCCCGTGCTGGCTCGACCTTGACCGGCAGCCCGACGCCCTCGTCGTGCGGCAACGCTCGCGCCGTTGCCTCCTCGCTCTCGCCGACCTCGGCCCGCCGCCGCTCACCGCCCATCTTCTCGTCCCGCTCAGCTCGTGCGCCCTCGCTCGCCTCGCCCGCCCGAGCGCCCGCCCGCTGCGCCTCGACATCGACCTTCTCAAGTGGGCCCGCCCTCGCGCACGACGAGTCGCGCGAGCCCGGCTCGCTCTGCAGCTCTGCACGCGTGCGGCGCGCTCGCGGGTTGAGGACGAGGGCGAGGAGGAAGATGACGATCTCGGCGAGGAGGACGACAGCTGCGAGGAGGGAGGGAGGGAGGGTCAGTGCGGGTGCGGCGAGAGGGAGAGGGAGGCGGGAGGGGGACGCACCGTAGCCGGCAAAGGCGATGCCGTCGAACGAGTCCTTGAACGCGAGGCTCATGATGGAGAAGACGGCGCCGAGCGAGTCCTGCAGGGGCGAGAGAGCGTGAGCGACGAGAGCTCGACTGCGTCCGGCTCGACAGTGAGAGGGGACGGACCATTGCGAGGAAGAGGTACGAGAGCGCATAGACCTCGCGCGCCTTGTATATCTCGTAGAACTGCGGCACGAAGCCGACGAAGAGGAAGATGTCGCTCAAGATGCCCCAGAGCATCGTCAAGCCGTCGCTGTGGTGGTGGTGCTCGACGAACTGCGGGCGACGCTCGAGTCAGCGTCGCGAGCGAGCAGGCGAGGAGAAGAGAAAGTGGACGCACCCTCGAAGCGTAGACCATGCCGACCTCGAACCCGCTGCACGCGACGGCGTAGAGGAGGAAGGTGCCGACCGCGCTGAACCAGCGAAAGCCCTTGTCGTAGAAGAGCATCTGGCAGAAGATGACGGCACACAGTGCGCCGTAGCAGTGCGGCTGGACGACTGCGAGGGCGAACGTGTGGGCGAGGGCGAGAAGGAGGGAGAGGGCGAAGGAAGAGAAAGAGGTCGAGGTGGGCGAGGGACGGTGGGAAGGGTCAGCGCGGCTCCGGGAAGCAGGCAGAGCGAAAGAGAACGCACTGATCGGGATACTGATGTTCTGGACGATGGCAAAGATGCCGAGACACGCGCCCGAGAGCGTCCACGAGATGCTGCAGGTCGACGAGGGAGAGAGGGTCAGTGCTCGCTCGACGGCACCCAGCTGCATTGCCCAGTCTGCTCGGCCGCTCTGAGCCCTCCTGTAACACGCTGTGAGGCACTGCAACACTCTGCGAGGCTGAGGGAGGGAGGCAGAGAGGGAGGAACGGTGCGGGACGCACTAGAGGAGTGGCGCCAGGCCCTGCGTCGTCTTGCGCTTGTAGTTGAGCCATACTTGAGGTACGAGCTGAATGCACCATAGCACCGTGCCCAGCCAGCCGAAGACCTGCGTACGAGGAGAAGGTGGTCGTCAGCTGGATGGAGCGACGAGGAGGACGAGGCGGGGGAGCTCGCCGCGGCACCTGCGCCGCTGCTCGAGGGGACGCACCTGTTCACACGTGTACCTCGCAGTCATGGCAGTCGTCAGTGAAGGAGCTGGTGCGGTCGAGAGAGCGAGCCATTGAGCGGCGTCCACCTTGGTGAGAGCGCGCTTCGCTGCCGCCTTTAGCCGCAAGCTGTCGCCTTTGGTTGGCCAGTCAAGCATCCTCATCACTGGCTGCCAATTTCGGAGACGGGTCTTGCGCGCGCGCTTGCCGCCTCGCGCTTCCCTCTCCTTTCTCTCGCGCGCTCTCCCTCGCCGTCGAGACTCGTTCAGACCAAGGGCAGGCGGCTCGCGAGTAGCAGAGAATAGAGAACACGCGGCGTTGCAGTTCAGCCGACAAGAGAGGCCGAGGCGAGGGCGCTCGAGAGGCGCTCGACCTTGCGCTTGGCGTCGGCGAGGACCTTTGCCCTGCGAGCGAGGAGGCGAACAGTCAGTCGCTGCGCCTTGAAGACAGACACAAGAGAGCGAGAGAGAGGGGGACGCACTCGTCGGACAGCAAGCCCTCGACCCGAGCGAGTTGCGACTGGCCCATCCCGCCCGCACCGTTCCGCGCCGGCGTCCCCGCCGCACGCTTCGCCTCCTCCTTGCGGCGCAGCTCCTCGAGCGCCGGACGCAGCAGCTCCATCTGCGCCTCGAGCCGCTGCGCCCTGAGCGCGAGCGGCGCGCCGCCCGCCACACCTCCCGCCGCCGCCGCGACCGCGGCCGACCAGCTCCTGTCCTCGTCCTCGTCGACGCCGCCGTCGACCTGCTCGCTGAGGCGCTCGAGCTCGTCGAACCACTTGCGCTCGACGGCGCTCACCTGCGGCTGGTGCCCCTCGACGAGCCGCTGCAGGACGCGGTCCGTGCGCGCGAGCAGCGCGAGCTGCTTCTCCTCGGCAGCGCGCACCCGCTGCTCGACGGCGCCCGGCGCACCCGACGCACCGACGCTCTTGCCGAGCTCGGCGCGCCGCGCGTCGAGCTCGCGCACCTTGTCGACCTGGCGCACGAGCTCCCTCATCTGGAGCTCGACGCGTGCCGAGACGACGCCCGACGCGGCGACGAGGTCGCGCATGGCCGTCTGCGCCGCCTGGACGTGCTTGCCGAGCTGGCGCAGCGTGTCGGGCGTGATGCGCAGCTCGTCGCGCGTGGTTGGGAGGCGAGTGAGGACGGGGAGGGCGGTGCGCAGGCGGGCGAGGAAGGGCGGGACGGTGAAGGGGGTCTGGGAAAGGAGCGAGACGTAGGCGGGCTCGGTCGGAATGGCGGCAGCGGGCTTGGCGGGCGCGGCGGCGGCGGCAGGCGCGTCGTCGAACGCGGTCGCGGAGGCGTCGATGCGCAGCGCGAGCTCAACGCCGACGGGCTGCAGCGCCGCCGTGACGAGCACGAGCGAGTACCCGAGGTACACGTCATTGAGGAGCGCGAGGCCCTCTACGGGCTGCGCGGCGGCGGCGGCGCCCTCGTCCTCGCCCTCCTCCTCCTCGCCGCCCGCGCCGACCGTCTTGAGCACCCAGCACACCTCGGTCCCTCCCTGCGCCTCGAGCACTCCCTCCCTCAGCTCCCTCTCGAGCGCCTCCTCGTCCTCGTCCTCCCTCGCCGCGCCCCTCAGCGCCTCGCCCATCGGGCCCAGCCACGGCCCGAGGAACAGGCAGTGCGCGCCGAGCGCGTGCCGCACGTACAGCGTGTCGGCGCCGTACAGCGGGTCGCGCACGAGCACGGGCGCGTTGTGCGCGAGCGCGCGCGCGACGACGTGCGAAGAGCCGGCGGGCGAGAGCGCCGTCGCGAGGCCGAGGTCGATCGACTCGAAGACGGCGAGCGTCGGCAGGTCGGCTGGCTCGTCGTCGCCGGCGGCGGCGGGCTCGTCGTCGTCGTCGTCCGAGTCGAGGTTGGCGGCGCCGAACCCGCCGCCGCCGCGCCGGGGCGTCGAGCGGTTGCGCAGGACGAGCGCGCCCGAGCGAGACGAAGGCGCGGCCGCAGAGACGGGCGGCGGCGCCTCGCCGACGAAGCGCGCCTCGACCTTCTCGACCTCGAGGCACAGGTCGACCTTGCCGTCGCGGTACGCGATGGCGAGCACGCCGACTCCCTCGCCCTCGTCGCCCTCGCTCTCTCCCGCGCCCGCCGCGCCGCCCGACGACGACGACGACGCGAGGTACGCGAGGTCGCACGCCGCGCCGTCGGCGCCGTTGTCGAGCTCTGCGGGCGCGGGCTGGAGGAGGAACGGGCCCTGGAGGCGGGGCGCGAGGGCCGGGCGGGATGGCGAGACGACGTCCCGCGGAGTGGACGGGTCGCGCTCCTCGTCGGCGTCGTCGTCGTCGGCGCGGTCGGGGTCGGTGGCGAAGGCGGGCGGCGCAGAGGTCGTCACCTGGCGGACGAGCGAGCTGACGTACTGCTGCTGGAGGCTGTAGCGCTTCTCGAGCGCGGGAAAGGGCGAGGCGGTCGAGAGGTAGTCGACCTTGGTCGAGACGAAGGCCGACAGGGCGTGGACGTAGTTGGGCGTGAGCGACCTGCGCATGATCACCAACTTCAAGTCAGTCTGCGGGTCTGTAGAGCGAGCCGAGAGGAGACGAGGGCGAGAGCGAGGACGCACGCCTTCTTGGGGAGGAACGGGCACATGGACACGACGTCGCCGTTGCGCATGAGCGCGTACAGCGTCAGCGGGCCCCAGTCGCCCCTGCCCTCGCCAACGCACAGCGCGACGGCCGTCCTCGCGTCCCTCTCGACCGCGTCGAGCCCGAACCCGCCCTTCCTCCCCGCGCCCGCACCCGCGCCCGCACCGCCGGGCACGAACGAGAGCACCTGCGCGGGCTCGTCGAGCGACTCGGAGACGGTGTACTCGCGCAGGGTCGCGTCCGACGTGAGGACGACGAGCGACGACGCGTCGTGCCCGAGCGGGTGCCACAGGACGGACGCGACGGCGGGCGAGCCGGGGAGCGCGTGGTAGAAGGCGCCGACGGGGAGCGAGCTGTGCGGACATCGACCGTCAGCTCCAGGCGCGACGCAGGCCGTGTATGGCCAGCGGCCGCCAGCTGGATCGAGGGGACGCACCGGCACTCGAGCGTCTTGCTGACCGTGTTGGTCCACCCTCGGCGCGGGAGGACGACGACGACGACCGAGTGAGCGCCGACGACGGCGAGCAGCTTGGATGTCGGGTTGACGACGAGCTGCTGGATCTCGAACGTGACGGCGGGCGCGTTCAAGACCTGCGAGCGACAGAGTCGGAGGGTGAGCCGGGGACGAGCGGCGGCGGCGAGGAGGGGAGGGAGAAAGCGGGCACGCACCTTGTATTCGCCGAGGTCGATGTCTTCTGCAGGCAACTCGCCCGCCTCGGTCGCGCGGCTCTTGACCTGAGCGAGGCTCGCCATGCGCAGCTCGCTGCCGACGGCGACGACGAGGTCGGTCCCGCGCACGACGGCGACGCGGGTGGTGCGGCCGCCCTTGATGCGGCGCTCTGCGCCCTTGGCGGTCGAGGCGGTGGCGTGGGACGAGCGGCTGCGCTTGAGCGGGTGCGGCTTGGTCGGCGAGGACGAGGGCGAGGGCGAGGGCGGGTTGGCGAGGCCGAAGAGGGAGCGGCTCGAGGCGGACTGGGAGAGCGGGGCCGCCGTCAACGACGAGCGGCCGAGTGCAGCGTGGGCTGCTGCTGGTGCGCCTGGTGGTGGTGCGGCGGTCGAGCGGGCGAGGTCGTTGGACGACGAGGACGAGGCTGGCGGAGGGAGGGTCCAGACGGGGTGGTGCGCGAGAGCCTGGAGCCAGGGTGCCATGGCGGTGCTCGTGGGCTCGATGAGCTGGTCGCTGTCGAGCTGGAAGCTGGCCGTGAGAGCGAGAGAGCCGACAGGGAGCGGAGAGCAGCGACGAGGCGAATCTCCCAGACCTCGGCTCCGGCTCCTCTCGCTAGAGCTGCGCTGATCGGCTGTACAGATTGATTAGGAGCTGGTACAGAGGACAGTACCAGCCAAGCAGCACCAGAGCGGGGAGCGCCGGCTGGACGGATTTCGGTCGACCGCTTCCTCGACTTTCCGCTCGACGTCGGTTCGCTCGTCCACCCCACCGCTCCCTGCGCACCGCCATGGCCCGCCCACCGGCCCTCGTGCACCTCGCACAGCAGCCTGCCCGAGCAGCCGCCGCAGCAGCCTCGGCAGCAGCGACCGCCCCCGCCCAGCTCCCGCTCTCTCGCCGCTCCTTCTCATCGGCCGCCGCCGCTCCCTCGACCACCACCACCCGCAGCCGCTCGACACAGAGCACCCTCAACGGCTGGACCACAGAGCAGCAGCCCCTCGCTCGCCGTCGCTCGGCACCCTCGTCCTCGGTCCGTCCTCCTCTCCCTCTCTCCCTCTCTCCTCTTGCTCGCTCGCCCCGACTGGCAGCTCACCCTCGCCCTTGTGTGTGCGCAGCGCTCGTTCCACGCCTCGAGCACCCGCGCCCTCAACAAGAACCCGTACAGCGTCCTCGGCGTCAAGAAAGAGTCGTCGGCCAACGAGATCAAGAAGGCCTACTATGGCGTGCGTCCCTCTCTCTCTCCCTCCTACCATCCTCATTCAGGGCATAGCTGACGCCGAGACTCCCCCGACGCAGCTCGCCAAACGCTACCACCCCGACTCGAGCACCGAGAAGGACGCGAAGGAGAAGTTTGTCGAGATCCAGGAGGCTTACGATGTGCGTCCTCCCTCCCTCCCTGTCCCCTCGCCGACCTCGTCGAGCGGCCCGACTGACTCGAAACCTCTCGACGTAACAGGTCCTCTCGGACGACAAGAAGCGCGCCGACTTTGACCGGTTCGGCTCGGCGTCGACCCAGCCGGGCTTCGACTCGGACGCCTACGCGCGCGCCACCTCGTCCTTTGGCGGCGCCGGCTTTGGCGACTTTTTCGGCGGCGGCATGGGCGGCGGTTCGGGCGGGCCGGGCGGCGCCGACATCTTCGAGTCGCTGTTCGGCGCGTTCGGGCGCGGCGGGTCGGCGGGCGGGCCGCGCCAGTCGGTGCCCGTCGGCGACGACATCGAGGTGTCGATCTCTGTCCCGTTCCTCGACGCGGCCAAGGGCGCGTCGCGCACGATCGCCATCTCGCCCGTCGTCGACTGCCACACGTGCCACGGCTCGGGCCTGCGCGAGGGCATGCACAAGGCCCAGTGCGGCTCGTGCGGCGGGTCCGGCACGCGCACGTTCACGATCCAGAGCGGGTTCCAGATGGCCTCGACGTGCTCGGCGTGCGGCGGGTCCGGCAGCGTCGCGCCGCCCGGCAGCAACTGCGGGACGTGCGCCGGCGTCGGCAAGGTGCGCGAGCGCCGCACCGTCGAGGTCAAGATCCCGCCCGGCGTCGACGACGGCATGAAGATCCGCCTCGACGGCAAGGGCGACGCGCCGCTGACCGCGGGCGGGTCGAGCGCAAAGGCCGGCCGCAACGGCGACCTGTTCGTGCGCATCAACGTCCAGCCGAGCAAGGTCTTTTCGCGCCAGGGCTCGAACCTGTACCAGAACGTCAACGTGCCGTTCTACACGGCCATCCTCGGCGGGCGCGCGCCCGTCCAGACGCTCGACCGCGACGTCGAGGTGCGCGTCCCGCAGGGGACCCAGCCCGGCGAGGAGATGGTCCTCCGCGGGCGCGGCGTCAAGAAGCTGTACAAGGACGACCACGGCGACCTCGTCGTGCGCTTCAACGTCACCATGCCGAGGTGCGTCTCCCCCCCCTCTCTCTCTCCTCGTCTTGCCCGCACTCGGAGCGAGCGCTGAGCTGACCCTCGCGCCGTTCTCTCCCTCGCCGTCGCAGGTCTCTCTCGCCCGCCCAGCGCCGCATCCTCGAGCAGTTCGTCGCCGAGACCGACATGCCCGGCTCGACGGCGCACTACCCGTCCGCCTCCTCTTCCACCTCCTCACCCTCCTCGTCCTCCTCGACCCGCCGCACGACCCCGTCCTCCTCCGCCTCTTCCGCAGGCGCAGGCGCCGCCGCCTCGCCCTCTCCAGCAGCCGACGAGCCCCAAGTCGCGACCCCTCCCCCGCGCGAGGGCGCGCCGGACAAGCCCCAGTGGTGGAGCACCATGAGCGACGACATCTCGTCGACCGCGACCGACAAGGCGCGCGCCGCCGCCGCTGCCGCTGCCGCCGCGGGCGCGGCAAAGGGCGCGAGCGCGTCGGTCGAGGACAAGCTCGACGAGGCGCGCGAGCGGTTCGAGAGCGTCAAGGAGGACCTCGGCGAGGCCGTCGAGGGCGGCGGGGACAAGGCGGCGCAGGGCGTCAAGGAGGGCGCCGAGGACGACAAGCACTCGCTGCTGGGCGACCTGTGGAAAGGTGCGCGGCGCTGGTTTGGCCGTTCTTGAGCCCGAGTCGAGGAACGAGTCGTGCTGACGGGTCCGTCCCCCGCCCTCCTCGCTCCTCCCTTCTCCCTCCCTCCCTCCCTCTTCACCGCTCTCCTCCCTCCTCGCGCCGACACCCTCCCTCCTCACGCTCGCAGCCGGCAAGAAGAAGGTCAAGAAGGCCAAGGAGGCCGTCTGCGACGACGACAAGGACAAGAAGCAGTGAGCTTCGAGCGAGGGGTCCGTGCGCGCCTCGCGCCCGTCGTCGTCTTGTCTCGTCCCCTCTTCATAGAGCCTCGTCGCACTCTGTAGCGCTCTCGCACCGCACCTCTCTCCCTCTCTCCCCTCTCACCGCATGACAGTACAAAAGCATCGTCGTTCGAGTCTGTGCGCACGAGCGTGAGCGAGAGAGGAGGAGAGCCTGCTCGAGAACGGCCTCCTCGCTTCCTGCTCTCGGCTCGCTATGTGCACGAGGAGCATAAACTCGGGTGCAGGTTGCGCGTGGGTATCTATGGCTACAAGAGGTGAGGAGGGGATACAGGCTTTGACTGCGAGACTGAGGAACGACCGCCTGCGAGGAATACATGTGCGAGGAGGAGAGGAGAGAGAGACGCTCTAGAGGGATGCACAGGTAGGGGGAAAGGGAGACGTCTAGCGCCCAAGCTGGCCGATGATGGCGCTGAAGAGAGGAGGAGCCTTCGAGTCTGCGCGCGCGAAAAGAGAGCGAGGCAAAGTCAGCTCGAGCCGCCGACGAGGAGAGAGAGGGAGAGGAAAGCGAGAGACGCACAGAGCTCGATCTCGGACAGGCCAGCCTGCGACGTCGTCGCACTCGTGCCCGTGACGGTGAGGCGCACGCCCGAGACGGTGAGCCCCGCCGCACCGAGCGAGACGTGCCCGCCGCTCGAGGGCACGCCGGTCGGGAGCGTGATGACGGTGCCGTCGGTAAAGTTGAGCGTCGCCGACGTGATGGTCTGGAAGTAGTTGACGCGCCCGACGAGGAAGACGTCCTTGAGGGTGTACTGCGCCGGGAACGACAGCTCGAGCCACTGACCCTTGGTGCCCGTCGAGACCCACTCCTGCGCGGCGTTGCCGAAGCCGAGCCACGAGACGCCGCCGTAGCTGCCGTCGATCGCGCCCGCGGGAGGCGACTTGGCGATCGACGACGAGGCCTTGGCGACGACGCCCGGGAGGCGGGCGATGTTGACGGTGCCCGCGGCGGTCGCCGTCGGGAGGCCGGTCGGCGTGGTCGACGTCGACGAGGGCTTGAGGGTCGACGACGAGGAAGGTGCGGCCGTCGACGAGGCGACGGTCGACGAAGAGCGCGTCAAGGTGACCATGCCGGTCGAGGGAGGAAGGAGGGAGGACGACGACGACGACGAGACGACCGAGGACGACGCCGGGCGCGACGACGAGGACGGTGCGACGCTCGAGATGACGCTCGACGAGGACCGGAGGATCGACGAGCTCGAGGCGACGGTCGAGGAGGGCAGTGCCGACGTCGAGTTGACCTTGGTGCTGGACGCGACCGACGACGACGACGACGAGACCGAGCTGGCGACCGAGCTGGCGACCGAGCTGGTCGGCAGCGCCGACGACGAGGCGTTGCGCGAGACGGAGCTCGAGGCGAGGGAGGACGACGTCGGGATGAGGAGCGTTGACGAGTTGGACGCCGACAAGGTCGCGCTCGCGCTCGCGAGGGTCGAGTTGGCCGACGCCGATGCGCGACTCGAGCTCGCCGAGGCGAGCGTCGTCGAGTTGAGCGAGGCGGATGCGGTCGAGCTGGCGAGGACCGTCGAGTTGCTGCCGGACGACGACGCACGGACCGTCGACGAGGACGCCGCCGAGCTCAACGTCGCGTTCGCCGAGACGGACCCGCTCGAGAGCACGCTCGACGACGTCGCGTTGGCGCTGAGCGTCGACGACATGCTGGCGTTGGTCGAGCTCAACGACGCCGAGAGCGTACTCGAGGCGCTCGCCGACCTCGAGATCGTGCTCGTCGAGTTGGCGCTCGCCGACGCCAGGCTCGAGCTGTTGCCGGTGCTCGACGGCAGCAGGCTCGACGAGCTGTTGCTCGTGCTCGACGGGAGCAGGCTTGACGAGTCGGTGCCGGTGCTCGAGGGGAAGAGGCTCGACGAGACGTTGCTCGTCGCGCTCGGGAGGACGCTCGACGAGTTGAACCCGCTCGCCGTGGCCGACAGCGATGACGACGACGAGTTGCTCCCGCTGGTAGATGCCGACGCCGACGAGTTGAAGGCCGTCGACAACATGTTGAGGCTCGCCGACCCGGTCGAGCTCGGGAGGAACGACGTGATGGTCGAGTTGGAGCTCAGGGTGCTGCTCGCCGAGGCGTTCATCGATGCCGAACCGAAGAGGGACGACGAGGTGGCGTTTGGGAAGAGCGACGAGGTGGCGTTCGGGAGGAGGGACGAGGTCGCATTCGGGAGGAGAGACGAGGTTGCGTTGGTTGGGAAGGTCGAGTTGAGGCCGAGGGTCGAGTTGAGCGGCACGGTCGAGTTGAGCGGGAGCGTCGAGTTGAGCGGGAGCGTCGAGTTGAGGGGGAGCGTCGAGTTGAGCGGGTCGGTGCTGTTGGCGAGGAGGCTCCTGCGGGCGCACGAGCTCGAGGTGAGCTTCGGCCCGAGCCTGCGAGAGAGAGGGAGAGAGAGAGAGGACGCACGGGATTGAGCCGTAGACAGCAAACTCGGACAGGCCGCACGCAGCGGTCGACGGCGAGACGGCCGTCACGCGCATCTTGATCGAGGTCGTGAGGATGCCCGGGACCGAGATGTTGGTCGCCGAGCCGTCGTTGTACAGCGCGCCCGTGCTGACGAACGACCCGTCGTCAAAGATGAGGACGGCGCCCGTGATCTGGTCGACGAGGTTGGGCCGGTCGTAGAGCGACACCTGGGCGACCTTGACCGGGTACGGCCACGAGATGTTGAAGAAGGCGCCCTGGCCCTCGTTGTTCGACGACCACTCGAGCGAGTCGTCGCCCGAGCCGTCCTCGAGGTAGCCGCCGAGCTGCCCGTTGATGGCGTTCTCGCCCGGCTGGCCCGGCGCCGACGACGAGACGAGGACGGTCGCGTTCTGGAGCGCGAGGTCGTCGGACCAGTCCTCGTTGTCGAGGTCGCCGACGACGGGCGCGTCCTGGCCCGGGTTGCGGCCGACGACGGTGAGGTTGACGGGCGTCTGCGGCTGCGAGTAGAAGCACGCGATCTCGGACAGGCCGACCGACGAGCTGCTCGGACCGGCGCTCGTCACCTGGAGCTTGATCGACGAGACGTTGACCGGCGTCGACAGGTTGAGGACCGTCGCCGAGCCGTCGTTGTTGAGCGCGCCGACCGGGACCGACGAGCCGTCCGAGAAGGCGAGCGTCGCGCTCGTCGCCCAGTCGTTCTGGTTCGGGCGGTCCCACAGGACGATCGAGTCGACCATGTAGTAGGCGTCCCACGTGAGGTTGATCCACGGCGTGCGCTCGTTGTACGACGCCCACTCGGCCGACGAGTTGGCCGGGTAGCCGCTGATGACGCCGTCGATGGCGCGGTCGGCGCCCTGCTGTGCGAAGCTCGACGACGCAAAGGCGTGCGCCGACAGGGCGAGGTCGGCGTACGCGCCGTTGCCTGACACGACGCCCGAGCTCGTCGTCGTCGTCGTCGCGCCGTCGTCGATCGAGCTGCCCGGCGTGCAGCCAGGACACAGCACGCCGAACGCCTTGAACTCGGCGAGGCCGGCCGAGCCCGTCGCCGCCGACACGCTCGTGACGGTCATCTTGATCGAGCGCGTGACGACCGAGCCGCCGAGCGAGACGAGCGTCGCCGAGCCGTCGTTGGCGAGCGCGCCGAACGAGACGGTCGAGCCGTCCGAGAACTCGAGCGTGCCGCCCTGGATCCAGTCGTTCGAGTTGATGCGGTCGTACAGCGCGACGGCCGAGATGTTGTACGTGTCGGCCCACAGGACGCCCCACCATGCGCCGACGCCCTCGCCGTTCGAGGCCCACTCGGCAGAGTAGTTGCCCGGGTAGCCCTGGACGTTGCCGTCGACGGCGGCCGACGCAGGCTGGACCGACGACGCGCTCGAGGCAAAGACCTGGCCGAGCGGCGCGACGTTGTCGAGGTCCTCGGGGAGCACGACGGGCGTCTCGGCGGACCCGATGTACGACTGCTCGGCTAGGTCCTCGCTGACGATGTACTGGCGCAGGAGCCAGTAGGTCTCGCCGCGGCCGGCCGACCAGCACGCCGAGAGCGACTGGCACTCGGCGTAGTCGTAGGGCGTGTAGGCGAAGAAGGCGTCGCACTTGCTCAAGAATGCCGGGTCGTCGAGGCCCATCGTCGGCGCAAAGTTCTGCGAGGGGCTCGAGCGTCAGCTCCTGCTGCCGCAGCCGACGGACCTCAGGAAGTGGAGAGAGAGGGACGCACCTGCGCAGGGTAGCCCATGTAACCGGCCGTCGACGCGTTCGAGAACTGGCTCGCCGCCTCGGTCGCGATGCGCGCCGAGGCGAGGTGGTCGGCGTGGTCGCCGGCGTCAAAGTCGGACAAGTTGTCGAGCGTGCGGACCCAGGAGGGCTGACGGGCCGTGAGGATCTCGCCGAGGGCGCGCTTGAGCGACGAGAGGGTGAAGGTGGCCGTGCCGGGCTGGTTGCGGATGGACGAGATCGAGCCGAAGTAGAGGTTGCGGAGCGACTGGTAGCCCGTCGAGGGGAAGCTGCGGAGCACAAGGTCCTGCGTCAGTGCCCGGGCCTCGCTCTTACGTCGAGGGATCAGAGAGGGAGGGAACGCACCCAGAGCCGTCCATGTTGCCGTCGGGGAGGCGGAAGTGAACGCGCTGGATGTGCGGCGCGCCGGCGAGCGTCGTGACGAGGACCTGCTGCCCGCCGAACGACGTCGTGAACTCGGTCCAGCTCGAGCCGACGCCGGCCATCTGGGCGTACGCGGCGCCGTTGCCCTGCTCGCGGCTCAGGGCGTAGCTCGAGCCCGACGTGCCCGAGTCGCCCGCCGTGAGGATGACGGTCGTGATGCACGCCCCGCTCGAGACGTCGGTCTGCAGGTCGGGCGCCTGGAACAGGAGGTCGTCGTCCGGGTGGGCGATGATGAAGACGGTGCCGCCGACGCAGTTGAAGACCTGAGCGAGCGCCGACGTGGCCTGGACGGCGAGGAGGAGGAAGAGGGCGAAGGTGGTGCGGGCGGCCATGGCGGCGGCTGGACGTTGGCGCTGCCGGATCGAGGGGTACAGAAGTGGTGCCGGATAGGCGAGTGGGAGCTGCAGGGCGAGAGGTTGGGAGGTCAGCTTCGTCGAAGCGAGGGCGGCGAGGGGAGGGCGGAGGAACAGTGACGCACGAGGACGACCGTCGAGTGAAGAGGACCAGCCGATCACTCTAGGTGGCACGTGTGCTTGACGACGACGAAGAGGAAGCAGGCGACGGGGAACGAGAGGTGGAGCCGAGGAGAGCCTGAGGTGGGAGGAGGAGGAGGACGAGCGGGCAGCAATTGACGCTGGGCCTGCGCCGGACCTGCGGGCGGTCTAGTCCAGAGCGCACTCGAGTGCACGCCGATCTCGTCGACTCGCCTTGTGGCCGTGTTGGACGCGGGCCGTTCATCTGGGTCGAAAGCGGCGACGCGGCGGAGCGGGGGCCGATCTTGGTCGAGGGTGCGGCCGGGATCACCGCTTGCTGGTGCCGGCGGTGCGGTTGAAACAAGCTCAATCGGTGGCAATGAAGGCCCAGGCGAGCAGGGTGCTGTGACGGCGAGCGAGAGCGCGCCTTCCTCGCCCGGCCTTGCTCCAGCTCGCCTCCTCGTTCAGCAGCTTGTCTTGTTCCGCGAGACAAGCTTGTCGCAGAAGCCCACCCGCCTGTGCATGTGGCTTTCGCTCGCCCGCTTTCGGGCTCTCCAGGCCTCGACCTCATCGCTCGCGCCGGGCAGGACGAGTGAGCCTCTTCGTGCTCCCGCTTCGTCTCACGGCCGACCACCACCAGCTACACAGCTCCTCCCTTAGCAGCCGGTCTGCTCCTGTGCACCTGCAGCCTTCTCGCCGACACACACGCCCACCCGCACCCTCGTCACTCGTTCCTCCCGGCCGCGAACAGCTCGTCGTCCTCGTCGTCCAGCCCAGCCTCGCCCTCGCCCCCGAAGCGCCTCGCACAAGCTCAACAGCCACTTCAGCAGCCGCCATGCGCTCGACTCTCGTCCTCCTCGGTGCCGCCTTGTCGGCGGTCGGTGCTCTCGCCTCGTCGGGCCACGATGGGCGGGTCCCGGGCCACCTCCGTCAGAAGCGCGCCTGGTGCGTCCTCTCCCGCACCCTCTCGAGCCTCACAAGGAGCAATTGCTGACGCTCCCGACCTCCTGCAGGGGCCACCGCCGCGCCGAGTCCGTCGGCTCGCCGACCATCTCTGCCGACCCGGCGAGCCAGACGTTCCTCACGGCCGTCCCCGAGGTCGTCCAGGACTTGCTCACCGTCACCATCTCCAACACCGAGGCGGCGAGCCCCGAGACGACCGCCCAGGCTGTCGGCGCGACCCAGGCCGCCGTCGGGCCGCTCACCTGCGCCCCGAGCGTCCCGTTCGGCGGCTCGTGCGACCCGAACGCCAACGCCTGCTGGTGCGTCCCTCGCTCTCCTTCCTTGCTCCACCCTTCTCTGAACTCGAGCTGACCCCTTGCCCTTCGCCTGCAGCCAAACCGGCCTCTCGTGCGTCGGCGGGACCTGCGAGGCGCTGTGCACGCTCAAGACGCTCGAGCCGTACTGCGACGCGTCGCTCCCCTGCGACGAGTCGCTCGGCTACACGTGCTACAAGAACCGCTGCCGCCCGCCGTCGGGCGCCGTGCGCGTCCAGATCGGAGAGCCGTGCGACCAGGGCGCGGGCAACACTCGGTTCTGGTGCGTCCCCCCTCTCTCTCTCTTTCGCTCGTGCTCGAGCGAGCTCGTCCTGACGACTGCGCCTCGCTCGCAGCATCCCCGGCAAGGGCATCTGCTTCGCCGGCACCTGCCTCTCGTGCTCGCAGCATGCGTGAGCGACCCTCCCCCTCCTCCTCCCCCTCCCGACCTCCTCCTCTCATTCCTCCTCTGCATACCCCCTCTCGCACTGTGTAGCTCG
>Ga0308170_10002026_pt1 | contig 17958 bp, 13 predicted proteins | sample PhyBR2_2_FD_202136 | JGI IMG/M metagenome (GOLD analysis project Ga0308170, IMG submission 202136) | Phyllosphere microbial communities from UC Gill Tract Community Farm, Albany, California, United States - DLSLSB.R2 | ecosystem: Host-associated > Plants > Phyllosphere > Unclassified | place... | reverse complement strand
TGTCGACCTCGCGGCCGAGGCTGGTGGTCAGGTTGGCGTCGCGCATCTGCGGGATCACGGCGCGCAGGTACTGGATCAGGGTGCGCTGCATGGCCGAGGCGCGCGGCGGATCGGTCTCGATCAGGTGCTCGACCGAGGCCAGGGTGTTGAACAGGAAGTGCGGCTCGACCTGGGCCTGCATGGCCGCCATCCGGGCTTCCGACAGCTGGCGCTGCATCGATTCGCGTTCGGCGACCGCGGTGGCGCTCTGCATCTCGGCCTCGGCGCGCTTCTTGCCGCCCATCAGGGCCTTGGTGCCGAACAGGGCCATGACCAGCAGCCAGACGAAGCTGGTGAACCAGGTCGAGGCCTGCTTGTGATAGCTCCTGGCCTTGGCTTCGGCGGCATCGTCGACGGCCGCCTCGATCGCGTCGGACAGCTCTTCGCCGATCTGCGGCGGCAGGTCGATGTGGACTTCGCCGCCGTTCGCACTGCGGATCAGCTTGGTGGGCGCGCGGCTGTCGCCCTTGCCGCGGCCGGCCGGCGCCGGCGGCTGGGGCGGCGTCGGCGGGACGGCTTGGCCGGCCTTGTCCGCCTCGGCAGCAGCCTTGTCCGCCTCCACCGCGGCCTTGCTGGCTTCCTCCGCATGCTTGAGTGCGTTTTCGGCAATCCTGTCGGCCTGCGCGGTGGCCTTGTCCGGCGTTTCCTCGTTGCCCTTGCGCTTGGGGCGGGGATTGATGTGGATGCCGCTGTCGTCGATCGTGATGGCGGGCTCGGCCTTGCGCGCGCTGCGCTCGGTACGCACGTTTTCCTCTTCGCCGCCGGAGAACAGCTCGTCCTGCAGGATTTGTCCGGCAACCAGCATCAGCGCGGCGAACAGGAAGAATTTCCACCACGACAGCTGCGTGACCCAGGTGGCAACCGTGTCGAACGCGTGATACAGCCACGACAGGGTATTAGAGAAATACTGCTGGGTCGAACGCCGGGTCTGCATCGAGCTCTTCTTGATTAAACGGTAGTTGGCGAGTTTAACTGCTTTTGCCCCAGCATCACTGTTGGGATGTTGCAAATTAATTCCTCGCCGACGCCAATGCCAGCGCCGTGCGACAGCCTGCAGGAACAGGGGAGTGGACTGCAGATCGGGTGCAAATGCAATTGGAAAGCTTCAATATTGCAATGTATTATGAACAGTCACCTGGCTGTGCCAGCCCGTTATTCGTTCTTCATGAAATGAAAGGGTAAAGCCGTGTCGACCGTTCCCCAACGCTACCGCCTCGTAACCCGCAGCGACTTCGACGGCCTGGTCTGCGCCGTCCTGCTCAAGCACCTGGACATGATCGACGACATCCTGTTCGTCCATCCGAAGGACATGCAGGACGGTAAGATCGCGATCAGCCCGCGCGACATCACCACCAACCTGCCGTATGTGGCCGGCGCCCACCTGGCCTTCGACCACCACCTGTCGGAAACCATCCGCAACAGCGGGCGCCGCGAAAACCACGTGATCGACCCCGGCGCGCCCTCGGCGGCGCGGGTCGTGTACGACTACTACGGCGGCTCGCGCGCCTTCCCGGCCGCCTGGCGCGGCATGATGGATGCGGTCGACAAGGCCGACGCGGCGCGCTTCTCGCGCGAGGAAGTGCTCGATCCCTCCGGCTGGAACCTGCTGAATTTCCTGATGGACGCCCGTACCGGCCTCGGACGCTTCCACGACTTCCGCATCTCGAACTACCAGCTCATGATGGACCTGATCGGCCATTGCCGCACCCTCGGCATCGACCAGATCATGCGGCTGCCCGACGTGCAGGAGCGCGTTGCCCTCTACATGGAGCACAACGAACTGTGCAAGCAGCAGATCCGCCGCTGCGCGAAGGCCCACGAGAACCTGGTCGTGCTCGACCTGCGCGAGGAAAACATCATCTTCGCCGGCAACCGCTTCCTGATCTACGCGCTGTTCCCGGAGACGAATATCTCGATCCATGTGCTGTGGGGCCTGAAGAACCAGAACACGGTCTTCGCCACCGGCAAGTCGATCCTGAACCGCAGCTCGAACACGAATATCGGCGCGCTGATGCTGGAATACGGCGGAGGCGGGCACGAGAATGCGGGGACTTGCCAGGTGTCGAACGACATGGCGGAGGATGTGCTGGGGGCGCTGGTGCAGAGGATTACTTCGGAAGGCTGAAGCCGAACTACCGTCGTTCCCGCGCAGGCGGGATAGTGCCCTTGGCACTATCCCTCCAGGTTTGCTGGCGTTACGACAGCTCATGCAGAACTTGGATCCCGCCTTCGCAGATACCGTGTTCTTCAGGCCGGCTGATACGACCGCAACATCTCCTGCGCCGCCTCCGCCTCCAGCGGCTCACTGAACAGCCGCCCCTGGAACTCGTCGCAGCCATGCGACTTCAGGAATTCCGCCTGCGGCCGCGTCTCCACCGCCTCGCCCACCACTTCCATGTTCAGGTTGTGCCCGATGTCGATCAGGCTCTTCACCAGGGCGCCGGTGCCGTCGGCGATGCCGTGCACGGTGGTGCGCGAGAGCTTGACCTGGCTGGCTTCGAGCTGCTGCAGGTAGCCGAGGTCGCACAGGCCGGCGCCGAAGCCGTCCACCGACAGGACCACGCCGAGCGCGCGCAGCTGGCGTGACAGCTCGCGCCCGAGGCCGGGATTGCGCAGCAGGCCGTCGATCGGCAGGTCGAGCTGCAGGCTGTCGGGCGGCAGGTCGTGACGCGCGAGCATGGCGCACAGGCACTCCACGAAGTCGCCCTGGTTGTATTCGCGGTAGGAGACGTTGACGGTGACCGGCACCTTGCGCACGCTGGCCTGGCGCAGCTGGGCGGCGAAGGCGCAGGCCTGGTCCAGCACGCGCCGGCCGATCGGCACGATGACGCCGATCTCCTCGGCTTCGGTCAGGAAGCGCCCTGGCGGCAGCACGCCGTGGTCAGGATGATTCCAGCGCAGCAGGGCCTCGAAGCCCATCACCTGGCCGGTGCGCAGCGAGACGCGCGGCTGGTAGAGCAGGAACAGCTCGTCGTTGTCGAGGGCGTGGTGCAGGCCTTCCTCGATCTTGCGCTTGGCGTCATTGCTCGAGCGCATATCGGCCGAGAAGAAATGCACGTCGTTGTGGCCATTGCCCTTGCCGTGGTACATGGCGACGTCGGCGGCGCGCACCAGCTCGGTCGCGGTGGTGCCGTCGTGCGGATAGAGGGCCACGCCGACGCTGGCGCCGACCGGGATCTCGCGGCCGTTGAAGGACACCGGGATCGCAAAGCTCTGGCGCAGCCGTTCGATCATCCGCAAGGTGAAGCGCAGCGAGGGCTGGTTGGCCAGCACCAGCACGAATTCGTCGCCCGACATGCGCGCCACCGTGTCGCTGTCGCGCACCGAGGCCTGCAGGCGGCGCGCCACCACCTTCAGCACCACGTCGCCGGCCTCGTGGCCGAGGGTGTCGTTGATGGTCTTGAAGTTGTTCAGGTCGATCAGGACGGTCGCCACCAGCGACTTCTGGCGCTGCGCCACGTGCACCGCCTGGTCCAGCCGGTCCCACAGCAGGTTGCGGTTGGCCAGCCCGGTGAGCGGGTCGTGGTTGACCTCGTGCTCGAGGTGGGCGGTGCGCTGCATGGCCGCGGTGACGTCGTTGATGACGCCGATGAAATGGGTCACGGCGCCGTGCTCGTCGTGAACCGGGGTGATGTTCAGGTCGTTCCAGAACAGCTCGCCGTTCTTGCGCAGGTTGCGCAGCACCACATTGACCGGGCGCCGCGCCGCGATCGCTTCGCGCAACTCGGTGCGTTCGCCCGCATCCATGCCGGGCGCGGCCATGAAGCGCGGATCGCGCCCGAGCGATTCCTCCGCACCGTAGCCGCTGATGCGCTCGAAGGCCGGATTGACATACTCGATCGGGTTGTCGGGGCCGTCGCAGCGGGCGATCACGATGCCGTTGCTGGCCGCGTGCAGCGCGCGTTCGCGCAGGCGCAGCCTTTCCTCGCGCTGGCGCCGCTCGCCAATGTCGATGCCGACCCCGAACACGTATTCGCCGCCGTTGCAGCGCACCCGCGTGCCGCACAACAGTACCGGAATTTCCTTGCCGTTCTTGGCGACGTAGTCGACTTCGAGCTTCATCTCGGCGCCATCTTCCAGCACGCGGCGCAGCGCGTCCGTGAGGAAGGGGCGTTGCGGCAGGTCGAGCAGGTCGGGCCCGCGGGCGGCCGCCAGTTCTTCCGGCGCCATCCCGGTCAGGCGCTCCAGATTGCGGTTCCAGAGGACGAGACGGCCTTCGCGGTTGAGGGCATAGAAGGTGCCGGGAAACAGGTCGACCACGGCCGACAGCGGTGTGCGCGCGACATTTTCGGATTCGGGCGAACCGCGTTCGAACTCGGCGGTGACGGCGACCGCGCAGCCGAGCGGCCGGCCGTCGGCGTCGACCTGCGGGGCCAGCACCAGGGTGGCGGCGAAGATGCGGCTGTTGCTGCAGCGCAGGTCGGCATTCAGCTGGGCGCCTTCGGGACGCTGGGCCAGGGCGGCCCAGCCGGCGGTCCAGGCGTCACGCGCGCTGGCGACGAACAGCTTGGTGATAGGACGGCCGAGGATGCTCGCGGCCGGCATGCCGAACAGGGTCTCGCAACCCCGGTTCCAGCTGATGATGCTGCCCGCGTCGTCCGTCAGGAAGACGGCGCGGGCGGGCGGATCGGTATCGAACATGCGGTCCCCCATGCAAGGTCAACCGCCGTTGGACAGCGGTGCCGGGGAACCGTTCCGCGCAGGATATCAGGCGGCGGCTTCGGCGCGCGCTGGCAGGGCGACCTGGTTGTCGATGCTGAACTGGTAGTCCTTGAACACGTGCTCGGCCGACAGGATCTGGTAGTTTCCGTCGCCCAGCTTGTGGGTAGTGTCCTTCAGGCGGTAGGTGGTCGAGCCGCAGGTCCAGCAGTTGAAGTTGCGCATGTGGGTGCACAAGCAGGTCTTGTCGAACACGCGGATGTTCTTCGAGTCCGGATTCGCCTGCACCTCGCGGTTGTACGAGTTGATGTAGGCGCAGTTGCCGGTCGCGTCCAGCAGGTAGCCGTAGGACTCGCAGCCCGGGCGGATGCCGGAGCCGATCGCCGGGGTCTGCTTCAGCATCCGCATCGGATAGCCGGTCGGCGAGACGCCGTTGACGATGATGTCTTCCTCGCTGGCGCGGAAGTATTCCTGCTTGACCTCGTCGGGCAGGCCGCATTCGTGGGTGACGGTGAAGCGGGTCGCCACCTGCACGCCGCCGGCGCCTTTTTCCAGGAAGCCCACGGCATCGCTGCCGGTGAAGATGCCGCCCGCGGCGATCAGCGGAATGTTCAGCTGTTCGGCGCGCATGAAGGCATGGATCTCGTCCATGATGGTGTGCAGGTCGTACTGCTGCCAGTCGTCGATGCCGAAGCCGAGGTGGCCGCCGGCCAGCGGGCCTTCGACGATCACGTAGTCCGGCAGGCGGTCGAGGCGCGAAACCTTACGCAGGAACAGTTGCAGTGCACGCACGGACGAGACGATGATGCCCAGCTTGGCGTCGCGGAAGCGCGGATGGTCCTTGACCAGTTCGAAGGAACCGAGGTGCAGGCCGGCCGACATGGTGATGCCGTCGATGCCCGCGTCGAGCGCCGCCGACAGGCGGGTGCGCAGGGTTTCCTTCGGCGCGTTCATGGTCAGCTTTTCCATGCAGTTCACGAAGATCAGGCCGTCGCCTTTCTTCGCGTCCATGGTTGCGCCCACGTGCAGACGGGTTGCCTCGGCCAGGCGGTCCAGGTCGAACTGGACCACCGATTTGTCCATGTTGTTGATGTTGAACTTGTAGAGCTTGGTCTTTTCCTTGACGAAGCTCGTGTCGAACTTGCGGTCCGAGACGTCCGGGACCATCGCGTCGGAAATATGGCCAATGCCGCCGAGGCGCGCTGCCTCCAGCGCCAGTTCGGAAGTCGAGATATCGACCCCCATTCCGCCGATCATGATGGGCACGTATTCCTTGTTGCCCAAACGCAGGCGGAAATCATCTACACGTTTCATTGCATTCCTTAACAGCCATAGACTAATCGCCTGCCATTTTACCGCAGGAGAGGGTAGTTACAGAGGGCCATTTAGCGCACGGTCGTGCGGTAACGGCCCGGTCTTCCGGTCAGTCGCGGAAGTTGTTGAAGGCGAGCGGCAGGTCGGTCACATCCTTGCGCAACAGGGCGATGGCTTCCTGCAGGGTATCGCGGTCCTTGCCGGTGACGCGCACGGATTCGCCCTGGATCGAGGCCTGGACCTTCATCTTGCTTTCCTTGATCAGCTTGGTGATCTTCTTGGCGTCCTCGGACTCGATGCCGTTGCGCACCTTCAGCACCTGCTTGACCTTGTCGCCGCCGATCTTTTCGATCTTGCCTTCGTCCAGGAAACGGACGTCGACCTTGCGCTTGGTCATCTTGTTCAGCAGGACATCCTTGACCTGGGAGATCTGGAAGTCGGAATCGCCGAACAGGGTGATTTCCTTGTCTTTTTGCTCGACCTTGGCCGAGGTGCCCTTGAAGTCGAAACGGGTCTCGATTTCCTTGCTCGAGTTTTCGACAGCGTTCTTGACTTCGACCATGTCTGCTTCGCAGACCACATCAAACGATGGCATTGTGTGTTCCTTTTTTTATTGGGTGACGAATGCCGATATTGTAACGGACCGTTGGCGTCGGGGCGCCTGTTTCCCACTATAATCAGCGGGTCAACCCCGGACCCAGCCATGCAAGCATTGCCCATCGAACAAGACATCTCCCTCCAGCATTTCAACACCTTCGGCATTGGCGCCCGCGCCCGGCGCTACCTGCGCGTGATCGACCCCGCCCAGCTGGCGGCGCTCGCCGCCGACCCCGCACTCGCCGCCATGCCGCGCCTGGTGCTGGGCGGCGGCAGCAACCTGCTGATCACCCGCGCCGAGATCGGGCAACTGGTGCTGCACATGGCCCTGATGGGCAAGGAGATCGTCGGCGAGACGCCGGACGCCATCCTGGTGCGCGCCCGCGCCGGCGAGAACTGGCATGGGTTCGTGCAATGGACCCTGGAACAGGGACTGGGCGGCCTGGAAAACATGTCGCTGATCCCGGGCACGGTGGGCGCTTCGCCGATCCAGAACATCGGCGCCTACGGAGCCGAGGTCAAGGACCTTTTCCATTCGCTCACCGCCTTCGATTTTGCGACCGGCGCCACGCGCACGATGGACGCCGCGGACTGCCGCTTCGCCTACCGGGACAGTGTGTTCAAGCACGAAGACGGCCGCAGCCTGGCGGTGCTGGACGTGACCTTCGCGCTGCCGAAAGCCTGGACCCCGAACCTGCGCTATGCCGAGCTGGCCCGCGAACTCGACGGCGTGACCGGCCCGGGCCCGCGCCAGGTGGCCGAGGCCGTGATCGCGATCCGCCGCCGCAAGCTGCCCGATCCGGCGGAGATCGGCAATGCCGGCAGCTTCTTCAAGAACCCGGTGGTGCCGGGCGAGCACTGCGCCCGCCTGCTGGAACGGTGGCCGAACCTGGTCCACCACCTGCAAGCCGACGGCAGCGAAAAGCTGGCGGCCGGCTGGCTGATCGACCAGTGCGGCTGGAAGGGCAAATCGCTGGGCCGCGCCGGCGTCTATCCGAAGCAGGCGCTGGTGCTGGTCAACAATGGCGGCGCCAGCGGCGAAGAAGTGCTGGCGCTGGCGCGGGCGATCCAGGCGGACGTGCAGGAACGCTTCGGGGTGCTGCTGGAGCCGGAGCCGGTGATGATCTGAGTTTGTCAGGCCGGGGGCGCCGCCGGTATCTCGAGCCCTTTGGCCACCGCCGGGCGTTGCAGGAAGGCCTGCAGCGCGCGGCCCACGTGATGGAAGTTGTCGAAGCCGACCAGCTCGCGGGCGCCATCGAGGGATTGCAAGGCGTTTATCCAGGGAAAACTCATGATGTCGGCGATCGTGTAGCGCTCGCCCATGATCCAGTCGCGCCCATCGAGCCGTTTGTCGAGCACGCCCAGCAAGCGCTTCGCCTCGTCCACGAAGCGGTCGCGCGGGCGCTTGTCTTCCCAGTCCTTGCCGGCGAATTTCAGGAAGAAGCCCAGTTGCCCGAACATCGGCCCGATGCCGCCGTTCTGGAACATCACCCACTGGATGGTTTCGTAACGCCCGCCGGCGTCCGGCGGGATCAGCTGGCCGGTCTTGTCGGCAAGGTAGAGGAGGATGGCGCCCGACTCCCATAAGGGCAGCGGCTGGCCGCCGGGCCCGTTCGGGTCGATGATCGCCGGGATCTTGTTGTTCGGGTTCAGGGACAGGTACTCGGGCGAGGTCTGCTCCTGTTTTTCGAAGGCCACGCGGTGCACCTCGTAGGGCAGGCCGGTTTCCTCGAGCATGATGGCGGCCTTGACGCCGTTCGGCGTCGGCATCGAATACAGCTGCAGCCGGTCCGGATGCTGCGCCGGCCACTTGCGATTCACCGGAAAACCGTTCAGGTCCTGCATGGCGTCGCTCCACGGGTGGTCACCGGGCCATGGTAGCAAAGGACCCGGCCGGCCGCCGCGCGGCTCGCTCAGCCGGCGGCCGCCACCCGGTTGCGCCCGGCCCGCTTGGCCTCGTACAGCGCGCCGTCGGCGGCGGCGACCAGCGCCTCGATGCTGCCGCCTTCGCCCGGCAAGGCGCTGGCCACCCCGATCGACATGGTAACCGTCCCGCAGGGCGCGGCCGGATGCGGCTGCGCCAGCTGTTCGAGGTGGCGGCGGCAGTCCTCGGCCAGCTTGAGGGCGCCGTCCAGGCCGGTTTCCGGCAGCAGGATCGCGAATTCCTCGCCGCCGTAGCGCGCCGCGAGGTCGGCCGGGCGCTTCAATTGCCCGGTCAGCACGGCGGCGGTCTTCTTCAGGCACAGGTCGCCGGCCGGATGGCCGAGGCTGTCGTTGTAGTGCTTGAAGTGGTCGACGTCGCAGATCAGCAGCGACAGCGGCGCCTGCTGGCGGCGCGCGCGCTGCCATTCGGCGTCGATCGCTTCGTCCAGGCGGCGGCGGTTGGCGATGCCGGTCAGGCCGTCCAGCGCGGCCAGCTTCCGCAGTTCGAGGTTGGCCTGCGCCAGCTCGTCCTGGCTGGCGCGCAGCGAGCGGTAGGCGGCGTCGCGCTGCAGCAGGCTGATGTAGCCGCGCGAGTGGTGGCGTATGCGCGCCACCAGTTCGAGCTGGTCGGGCAGCTTGACCAGGTAGTCGCTGGCGCCGACCGCGAAGCCGTGCGCCTTCAGCCTGGCCTCTTCCTTGGCCGACAGCACCACCACCGGCACTTCGCGCAGGGATTCCTCGGCGCGGTAGCCGGCAAGCAGCTGGAAGCCGTCGGCGCCCGGCATCACCAGGTCCTGCAGGATCACGGTCGGCCGCAGGGACAGCGCGGCCGCGTGCGCGGCCCGGGCGTCGGTGACGTAATGGAAGTCGATGTCGGGATGGGCGGCGAGCATGCGCCGCACGGCTTCGGCGATGATGAGCTGGTCGTCGACCAGCAGCACGCGTATCTGGTAGCTGGCGGGGTCTGGCTCGGGGTTGACGGGGCTGACTGCGGACATCGGGTGATTTGAATTGGCGAACATGCGCGTGTCTTTACGAGTCGCCGATTCTATCCGATAACCACACTGATATATTGTCTAGCGGAAAAATTTTCTCGGCAGCGTTCATCTCGGCGGCGGCGCGCGGCATGCCGTACACCGCACTGCTGGCTTCGTCCTGGGCGATGGTCGTATGGCCGGCGGCGCGCATCGCGAACAGGCCGGCGGCGCCGTCGCGTCCCATGCCGGTCAGCAGGATCCCGGCCGCCGCGCGTTCCCAGTGCCGCGCCACCGAATGAAAGAAGATATCGATCGAGGGGCGGTGGATCTCGTCGCGCGGCGCGGCGTCGTAGCGCAGCCGGTGGCCGGGCACCAGGCGCAGGTGGTCGGCGGTGGTCGCCACCTGCACCATGCCGCCTTCCAGGTGGTCGCCGTCGGCGATCGGCGCCACCCTGGCGGGGCTCTGCTCGCCCAGCCATCGCACCAGCTGGGCGGCGAAGCTGCTGTCGATGTGCTGGACCACCACCGCCGCGGTGTCGGGCGGCGGCTGCCAGAGCGAGAACAGGCGTGCCAGCGCCGCCGGCCCGCCGGTCGAGGCGCCGATCGCCACCAGGCGCGCCACGTGCGGCACCCCGGCCGGCACCGGGGCGGGGCGGCCGGCGACCAGCTTGCCGATGGTGCGGATCTTGGCCAGCAGCGCCGCCTCGCCGCCCGGCTGACCGAGCAGCACCGGGGTCGCGACCACGTCGAGGGCGCCGGCGCCGAGGGCGCGGAACACCTGGCCGACATTGTCCTGCGGCCGTGCGGTGACGACCAGGATCGCGCAGGGCGCATTCGCCATGATGCGGCGGGTCGCCTCGACGCCGTCGAGCAGCGGCATGTCGAGGTCCATCAGCACCAGGTCCGGCCGCAGGTCGGCGCACAGGCGCACGGCGTCGACGCCGGTGCGCGCGATCCAGGCCACCTGGTGCTCGCCGCTGGCGGCCAATACCCGGCGCAGGGCCTCGGCCGCAATCGGCACGTCGTTGGCGATGCCGATCCTCATGGCGCTTCCGCCGGCAAGGGCGCGCCGATCAGGTCGCGCACGGCGTCGAGCAGGGTGGCGTCGTGGAAGGCGCCCTTGGCCAGGTAGTAATCGGCGCCGGCTTCGAGTCCGCGCGCGCGGTCTTCCGGACGGTCCTTGTAGGACACGATCATCACCGGCAGCCGCTGCAGGCGCGGGTCCTGGCGTATCCGTTCGAGCAATTTGATGCCGTCCATGCGCGGCATGTCGATGTCGGTGATCACGAGATCGTAGGCGCCGGCGCGCACGCTGTTCCAGCCGTCGACGCCGTCGAGGGCGACGTCGACCCGGTAGCCGCGCGCCGCCAGCAGCTTGCGCTGCATCTCGCGCACGGTGAGTGAATCGTCGACCACCAGGATGCGGCGCGCGGCCTGGCGTCCGTCCTGGCGCGCGCCGGCGCCGGCCGGCACCGGCTGCAGCGATTCGCCGGCCTCCAGCAGGCGCGCGATCGACAGCAGCATGTCGGGCACATCCAGGATCAGCACCGGCGCGCCGTCGTCGAGCAGGGCGCAGGAGGCGACGTCGCGCAGCTTGCCGAACACCGGCTCGAGCGGCTGCACCGTCAGGCTCTGTTCGCCGCGCACCTCGTCCACCACCAGGCCGTAGCGCTCGCGCGCGCCGCCGATCACGACCACCGCCAGCCCGGCGCCGGGCGTGGCGTCGCCCAGCTCGAGCACGCGGCCGGCCGCCACCAGGCCCAGGTGGACGCCCTCCACCTCCAGGTACTGGCGCCCGGCCAGGGTCTGCACCGCGCCGGCGGGCACCCGCAGCACGCGCTCGGCGCGCGTGATCGGCAGCGCATAGGCCTCGCCCAGCACCTCCACCACCAGCGCGCGCACGATCGACTGCGTGACCGGCAGCACGATGGCGGTGCGGAAGCCGCGGCCCGGCGTGGACTCGACCCGCACCGTGCCGTTCCGGGCCTGCACCGCTTCGTGCACCACGTCCAGGCCGACCCCGCGGCCGGAGATCTCGTTGGCATCCTCCTTCAGCGAAAAGCCGGGCAGGAACAGGAACTCCATCAGCTCCGGGGTCGACAGCGCCTGGGCGAAGCCGGGCGCGGCCAGCCGGCGGGCGACGGCGGCGCGGCGGATCCGCTCGGGGTCGACGCCGCGGCCGTCGTCGCTCACCTCGATCGACAGCATGCCGCCGCGGTGGCGCGCCTCCAGCCGGATGGTGCCGGTGGGCGGCTTGCCGGCGGCCGCGCGTTCGGCAGCCGGCTCCATGCCGTGGTCGACCGCATTGCGCAGCAGCTGGCCCAGCGGCGCTTCGAGGCGCACCAGCACGGCGCGGTCGACCAGGGTGTCGGCGCCCGTCACGTCCAGGCGCACATCCTTGCCCAGGCTGCGCGCGAGGTCGCGCACCATGCGCGGCAGCCCGTGCAGTCCGTCGCCGAAGCGGCACATATGCAGTTCGAGCACTTCGTCGACCAGGCGGGTGGCGACGCCGGTCGCCTGCCGCTCGTAGTGCTCGGCCTCGAGGATGCTGCGCTGCAGGCCGTCGCGCAGCGGGCGGGCGCGCTCGTCGACCACGCGCGCCAGTTCCAGCAGGCGCGGATCGCCGCCGGCCACGATCGCTTCGCGCAGCTGCTCGAGGGCGCTGAACATGCCGTGCTGCTGGCGCTTGTGGCGCTGCAGGGCATCGATCCAGGGACGCAGCTGGCCGGCGTGCAGGCGCGCCTGGCCGGCCAGGGTCAGGAGTTCGTTGCCGGGTTCGAGGCGCGGCGCGGCGGCGGGCAATGGCGCCGGCGCCGGCGCGGAAGCGGCGGGCACCGGGGCGGGCACCGGGACAGGCACCTGCGCGGCGATCGGCGCCAGCGGCATGACCGGTGGCGCCTCCCGGGCGCCGGCCCGCAGCGCGCCCAGTGCGGCAAGCGCCGCCTCGACCCGGCCGCCATGCGGCCCGGCGTCGATCAGCTCGGCCTCGGACAGCGCCGCCAGTTGGCGCATCAGGTCGACCGCCCCGAGCAGCAGGTCGACGCCGGCCGCATCGAGCGCCAGCCGGCCCTGCTGGGCGGCGATGAACACGTCTTCCATCGCATGCGCCAGCTTTACCATCGGCTCCATGCCGACGATGGCGGCGGCGCCCTTGGTCGAATGCGCGGCGCGCATCATCGCTTCCAGCGTGGCGGGATCCTGGCCGCGCTCGCTGCGCAGCAGGCCGTCGGTGAGCACGCGCGCCTGGGCCTGGGCCTCCATGCGGAACAGCTCGAGCATCGAGAAGCCGCTCAGGTCGCCGCTGAATCCGTGGTCGATGCTCATCGCAGCAGCCCCAATACTTCACTTTCCAGCATGGCGGCGTCCAGCAGGCCGGCTTCGACGGCGCCGCCGGCGATCATGCCGGCGACCAGCGCCGCCGGCAAATGGCCGAGGGTGGCGGCAGGCGCGCGCATGGCCGCCGATGCATGGCGCAGGATGCCGTGCATCTCCGCGACCGGCACCGCGACGCGCTGGCCGCGCAAGCCCAGCACCAGCAGGCGCTCGAAGCTGTGGCGGCCGGCCGGCGCCGGCGCCCCGGCGGTGTCGATGCCGAGCAGCGCCGCCAGCGAGACCGCCGGCAGCACCCGGCCGCCGACGTTGACCACGCCGAGCAGGGCGCCGCCGGAGCGGTGCGGCAGGCGGTGCACGGGCGCCGGCGGCGCCACCGTGACGGCCAGCGCGACCGGCACCGCCAGCCACTCGGCGCCGATGCGGAACACCATCGCGGCGGCATCGGTGGCGGCGGGCGGCGGCTCGGGCCGGGCCAGTTCGCGCGCCCAGGTCGCGCGGTAATCCGGCTCGACCGGGCGCTGGAGGTTGCGCTGGGCCGCCTCCGCGTAGACCGGGCAGTTGCGGCAGTGGACGTGGCGTTCCAGCTCCGCGCAGCTGCGATCGCCGGCCACGCCGATGCGGCGCCAGCAGTCGCCGGACGATTCGCCGGACACGGGCGGTTGCGTCATCGCCGTGCTCCCGGGTCGCGCCGGCGCGCATGGACGCGGGCGGCGCGCCGGCGCAGCAGGGCGGCGTCATCGGCGTCGCCGCGCTGCTCGATCAGCAGGGCCAGGCTGCACAGCGCTTCGTAATGCTCGGGCTGCAGGAAAAGGCAGCGGCGCCAGTGGCGTTCGGCCACGCGCGGCTGGCCGGCGCATTCGCTGGTCAGGCCGAGCAGGAACCAGGCTTCGGCCAGCTCGGGCTGCAGGGCCAGGATTTCCTGGCAGGCCCGCTCCGCGTCCGGCAGGCGGCCGGCGTCGGCCAGGCGCCGGGCCTCGGCCAGCAGCGCCGCCAGGGAGGTCGACGCCGGCGCGCTCGCCGGCGCGGCGGCTTGCCGCGCGGGCGCCGGCGCCGGGGCCTGCGCAGGCGGCATCGGGGCGGCGGGACGCGGGCGCCGCCGCACCGTCGCCATGCTCTCCTTGTGCAGGGCATAGGGATGGCGCAGCGATTGCGGAGAAAAGCCCCGGCGGCAGAAGGCCGGGGCCTCGGCATGGCCGGACAGCAGCAGGCCGTCGTCGGCCAGCAGCGCCTCGATCGCGGCGGACGCGGCGGCGCGGCCGGCATCGTCGAAATAGATCAGCAGGTTACGGCAGAACACCAGGTCGTAGCGTGCGCCGCCGATGGGCAGGGTGGCCGGGCGCAGCAGGTTGCCCTGGCTGAAGCGGACGTAGCGGCGCAGCGCATCGTCGATCAGGTAGTCGTCGCCCTCCTGGCGGAACCAGCGGTCGCGGAAGGCCAGGTCGGCGTTGCGGAAGGCATTGCGCGTGTAGCGGCCCAGGCGCGCGCGTTCGAGGCAGGCGCGCGACAGGTCGACCGCGTCGATCCGGCACTGCGCGGGCGCGATGCCGTTCGATGCCAGCGCCATCGCCATCGAATACGGCTCTTCGCCACCGGCGCAGGGAATGGTCAGCAGGCGCAGCTGCCGGCCCGGATGGCTCAGCAGGCGGCGGCGGACGAAGCGCAGCGCGGTGTCGAATACGTCCGGATCGCGGAACATCCAGGATTCGGGCACGATCACGAGGTCGACCAGGGCCTCGAATTCCGCCGTGCCGGGCAGCGGCGCATAGTCCTGGCCCGCGTCCAGGCCGAGGCGCAGCATGCGCTCGCGCACGGCGCGCTCGACCACATCCGGCGACAGCACCAGGCCGGTGCTGTCCTTCAGCAGCTGGCCGAGATTCATGCGCAGGCCTCGCCGAACAGCAGGGTTTCCACTTCGGGCGCCAGCAGGCGCTCCGGCTCGATCAGCTGCAGCATGCCGGCGGCCCGGCCGGATGCCCCGGTATCGCCGGCCGCAAGGCGGCCGAGCCAGGGCGCAGCCAGCACACCGCCGTCGCGCAGTTCTGCGCCGATGTCCGCCACCCCGGTCACGCGCTCGGCCTTCAGGCCCAGGCGCCGCAGCCGGCCCGCCGCCCCCACCTCGACCAGCAGGATGCGGGTGTCGTAGCGCACCGCATCGGGCGGCGTGCCGGCCAGGCGCGACAGGTCGATCACGGGGATGACTTCGCCATGCAGGTCCAGCAGGCCCGGCACGTAGTGAGGTGCCCCCGGCAGCGCCTTCAGGCGCGCCACCGGCAGCACCCGCAGCACGGCAGTGAGGGGCAGGGCATAGCGTTCGCGCCCGATGTGAAACGCCAGCACCTTCATGCGCGGGTCTCAGTCATTCACGGAGAAGGTGGCGACCGACTGCTGCAGGTCGCCGGCGGCGTACTGCAACTGGTGCACGGCCTCGCTGGTGGCCTTCAGCGACTCGACGGTCTGCTGGCTGGCGTCGGACAGCTGCAGCATGGTGCCCGAGATCTGCGAGGCGCCGACGGCCTGCGACTGCATCCCCTGCAGCACCATGTCGAAGCGCGGCGACAGCTTGCGCACCTGGTCCATCATGCCGGACAGCTGTTCGGCCACGTGGCGCGCCTCGCCGACGTTGCGGCGGATCTCTTCGGCGAATTTGTCCATGCCCATCACGCTGGCCGACACCGCCGACTGCATCTCCTTCAGCATCTGCTCGATGTCCCAGGTCGAGACCGAGGTCTGGTCGGCCAGGCGCCGGATCTCGGTGGCCACCACCGAGAAGCCGCGGCCCGCCTCGCCGGCCTTCTCGGCCTCGATCGCGGCGTTCAGCGACAGGATATTGGTCTGGTCGGCGACCTTGGTGATGGTGGTCAGCACGCTGTTGATGTTGCTGGCTTTCTCGGACAGCGCGGCCAGCTTGGCGCCGATCGAATCGGTGGCATTGACCAACTGCTGCATGGTGTGGTCCATGTGCTTGAGCTTGTCCTGGGCGTCGGCGGTGGCGCTGGTGGTGTAGTCGGCCACCTCGGTCGCTTCCTCCATCGTGCGCAGCAGCTGGGAGGTATTGGCCGACATTTCCTTGGTGGTGGCCAGCACCTCGACGCTGGTCTGGGCCTGCTCGATGCCGGTCGCTTCCTGCTGGCGCGCGGAGGCGGCGATCTGGGTCGCCGAGCTGGCCACCTGGATGCCGGCGCGCTGCACATTGGTCAGCAGGCTGCGCAGGTTGCCGAGCATGGTCGCCAGGCCTTCGCCGAGGCGGCCGATGGCATCCTCGCCGCGGATCTCCACATTGCCGGTCAGGTCGCCGCGCGCGGCCTTCGAGACCACGCCGAGCAGGATGTCGACCTTGGCGCGCAGTTCGCGGCCGGCGGCCATTTCCTTGGCGTGGCTGTCCTCGATGGACTGGGCCATGCGGTTGAATTCGATGGCTACCTGGCCCAGTTCGTCGCCCGAGAGCACCTCGGCGCGCGCGCCGCGGACGCCGTCGCCCAGCCTGCGCGCGGCGTCGGCCAGGGCCGCCAGCGGACGCGAGACGGCGCGCACCAGCACCGTGCCGATCAGGACCGCCAGCAGCACGCAGATCAGCGCGCCCACGCTCAGCAGCGCGCGCATCGACTGGCGCAGCGCGGTCGTGTCTTCCCTGCGCTGCTCCAGCAGGCGGTTCTCTTCGGCGGCGATATCGTCGAGGATCTCGCGCATGCCGGCCACGTTGGCGGTGCCGGCCAGGACCGCCGCTTCCGTCTGCGCCTGTACCGCCGCCGGGTTGCCGGCGGCGCGGCGGCGCAGTTCGATCTGCGGCGCGATCGCCTTGTCCATCCAGTTGACCAGCACGGGGTCGAGCTGGCGCAGGCGCTCCTTCTGGGCCGGATTGTCGGCGGTCAGCTCCAGCGCGCGGCCTACGTGGCTGCGGGCGCGTTCGTACTCGCTGCGGATCGGCGCGACCAGGTTGTCGTTGCCGGTCAGGAGGTAGCCGCGGGTCGCGCTCTGCACCTGCAGCACCGAGGTCGCGATGTGGTTGGTTTCCAGCAGCACCTCGAGGGTATGGCGGTCCCACGCATTCGCTTCGGACAGCCGCGCGAAGTTGTTATAGGCCAGGATCAGCAGGAACAGGATGATCGCGACGATGGCGCCGAAGCCCAAGGTCAGCTTTTTCTTGATGCTTAAATTTCGCAACATATCCGCAGGGGTTCGCAGGGGCAGAGCCCGGTTTTATCGGTTGGGCTCGGACCCCGAAGTCGCCGACGCCGGAGTCTCCATGAAAAAGAGGCCCAGCCTCAAATGTAACATTTAGCCGAGCTCAAGTCGAAACAAAAGTGCACTAGCGCAACAAATAGGCATCCGGCGGCAAAGCCGGCAAGCCATGCCGGCGCCGCGCCTGCACGCACTTCCCGTCGCCGATCTGCACCTCGCGGCAGGGATCGGGCCGCCGTTCGTGGACGCCGCAGGCAAACGAACCGCCGCCGGACTCCCGCAGGGCCGCGCAGCGCGTCCACGTCCACGGCGCACGCGAGAACGACTTCAAGGCGGCCCGGGCCGCGTCCGACAAGTACACCCAGCCGCTGCCGGACACCCCGCAGACCGTCGTCGTCGTCAAGAAGGAGCTGATCGAGCAGCAGGGCGCCGTCACCTGGCCGAGGCGCTGCGCAACACGCCGGGCGTGGGCACCTTTTTCCTCGGAGAGAACGGCAATACGAACACCGGCGACGCCATCTACTTGCGCGGCTTCGACCGCTCGGGCAGCGTGTTCGTGGACGGCATCCGCGACCCCGGCTCGATCTCGCGAGTAAGGGGTATGAAAAAAGCCGCTGACCCTTCCGGATCAGCGGCTTTTGCGTTGCAGTGCTAAGGGATCACTGACCGCGCTTGGCGCGAGCCTTCGCCGCAATCCGCATGCGCAGCGCATTCAGCTTGATGAAGCCGCCGGCATCCGCCTGGTTGTAAGCGCCGCCGTCTTCGTCGAAGGTCGCGATGTTCATGTCGAACAGCGAATCGGTCTTCGAATCGCGCGACACGACGATCACGTTGCCCTTGTAGAGCTTGACGCGGACCCAGCCGTTCACGCTTTGCTGGGTGTGGTCGATCAGGGTCTGCAGCGCGACGCGCTCCGGGGCCCACCAGTAGCCGTTAT
>Ga0308170_10002025_pt1 | contig 17969 bp, 15 predicted proteins | sample PhyBR2_2_FD_202136 | JGI IMG/M metagenome (GOLD analysis project Ga0308170, IMG submission 202136) | Phyllosphere microbial communities from UC Gill Tract Community Farm, Albany, California, United States - DLSLSB.R2 | ecosystem: Host-associated > Plants > Phyllosphere > Unclassified | place... | reverse complement strand
GGTCGACTTGCGCTTGAGGTGACGCTCGATCGAGAGGAAGCGGCAGCACAGAGCGAGCGGGGACTGGGAGAGCGTGCCCGACCTCCTCGTCCACAAAGCGCGTTGTCGGGCGCGCACGCTTTGGCCCGCTTCGAGCTCAGCATGGCACAGGCTCGTGTACGTCTTGGAACGTCGCTCTGGTGATGTACAGCTCGAGAGAAGCGGTAACGAGAGCTGCAAAGCGACGTCCCCGCTCCTCCTCCTCCTCGCCTTCGCAAACTGGCTCTCGGCGGCTCGTTGCGACCCTCTCCCGCCTTGTTGAGCACAATCCTGTACTCAGTGAACCTCTTTGCATAGAGCACGAGCTTCTGCCCGCAGAATAGCCGCACTCGCATTAGCTTCGCTCGACGATATTTGTATTGACCGTTTGTATGGCTGAGCACTAATGCGCACGGCTACTAATGGGGGAACATGCCGGCCGTTACTAATCCTTTCCTAATCGAGCTGCTTGACCCGAATAAGCATCGCTTGCTTGACTCTGCCTTACGATTTTGAATTTGACCAGCGCTGGCTCCGACTTACGCTGGCCGCCGTCGCCTTGACCTCCTGGATCAGCAGCAGCTCTCGCTCGTTCGCGCTCCTCTCGAGTTCCTTGACCTCAGCGAGCCACTAGACTCGAAGACGTCGAAAGCAGGGCTGTGCTCGCCGCCGTCTCGTCGCGGCCGCTCGGACCTCGTCGTCGTCGACTGTGCTCCAAGCTGACGCTCGCTCTCTCCCTCCTCGCCCACAGTTCGACCAGCGCAGGGCAGCCTACTTTCGACAGATGCGGTTCGGCCTGTTTGTGCGCATGGCGCTGCTCGCGCTCGTGATCCACTCGTCGTCGTGAAGCGTGCCCGCCCTTCTCTTCGCTCTCTCTTCTCCACATTAGCTCGTCCACTGTCCCCCCTTGCGTAGCGTTCATTTCGTCTCATCTATCACCATCTGCAACCCAGAGCACCGGTCATCTCGCACCGCGACAGCGACAGCGTCTCGGCGTTGAGAGCAGGACCGTGCGCTGGCATGAACTTCCTTCCTTCTCCTCCGGCGAGAAGCGGCGGGACGACGCCGCCAGAGCCGCTGCTCGCCGAGCGGACGACGATCGACCGAAGAGCAGAGCGCGAGGCCGACTGGAAGGCGGCCCAACGGCGAACGGTCGGCCGCCCGAGTTGGCCGTGAGCAGGAAGCGACAACAGCGAGTCGAGACGGTCCTCTCCTGCCGAGGAAGTGAGCTTGACCCGGTGTACCCGTTACAACAGCGCGATGATAGGGATAAGGTTACAACAGGAGAGCCCGCCCGGCAAGGAAGAATAAGAAGGAGCGCTCAGCCGGCCACCTTCTTGCTGCGGCCGAGACGCTTCTTCATGCGCTGCAGCTTCTTGGCGCTCATCTGCGAGCGGTAGCAGTTGGAGTGAGTCAGTGAGACCGCACAGGGAGGAGACGGGCTGCGAGCGAGACGAGGACGCACCCGTGCGGCCATCTGCTCGAGACGCAGCTTCTCCGCCTCGCGCTCGCGCCGCTGCTTGGTGATCTCCTTCTTGCGCTCGAGGTCGGCGACCTTCTCGTCCTTGATCTCCCTGCGAGCGTACGGAGCACAAAGTCAGCTCTAGAGCGAGAGAGTGGGAGAGGCGAGGGTGCGAGGCAGAGAGGGGACGCACCTCTCGATGAGCTTGACGGCCTTGTCGCGCTGGTTGCGCTCGGCGCGGGCCTTCCACGCCTTGTCGAGCTGGTCCTTGTTCTTGCTGCCGGCCGACGTGCGCACGGTCGGCTTGTTGTCGCCCTTCCACCAGCGGCCGCTGACCTTTGTCGCGAGCGGCGTCTCGAGCTCGGGGACCTCGGCGTCCGTCTTGACCTCGGGGTCGTACGTCTTCTCGACGGGGCGGTCATGCCAGACGGGCTTGGGGACCATGATGGCGGCGGAGGGGAGGGCGAGTCGGGGTGGTGCGGGGAGGGCTGATCTGCGGGCGATGGAGCGGCGAGGACGAGGAGCGCGAGAGGGAGGAAGAGGGTGCAGAGTGGGTCAGCACAGGTTCCTGGTCTAGCCCTGAGTATGTCCATGGCCCGCCTGAGCCGTCCTGGCTGGGGTGAAGCCGCCGAGACGGGGTTCGAGATGAGGAGGAGCGAGGCCAGCTCCACGGTCCAGGGCCGGCCTCTGGAGGAACGGGAGGCTCACCTGGCTGGTGCGAGTCGTTGCTAGAGGCGTGTAGTGCGAAAGTTGAGCCTGCCGAGCAAGAGCAGAGAGGCGATGAGGCTTGGGACGGCGAGAGCTTGCTCGCGACGACGAGAGCGCGCTCAGCTGTCCGCCCCTCTCCGCTCTGCAGGGCTTGCTAGGATTTGCAAGGCCCAGTCGATAGTCTTGCACGCTCCCTAGCAGCGGCCCTCGCAGTCGGAGAGCCGAAGCGAGCGAGCGCTCGTCCAAGCTCGTCGTGCACGTGCACCGCCTCGCCCTCACAGCTCTCGTAGCCAGCAGCGCAAGAGATGAACACAAGTGCACTGCGTCGTTGCGGTCATACACACACTGCTACTCGCCGCCGCCCCTCAGTCCTGCTGCCCGCTGAGCATGTCCTGCAGCCGTCGGACGATCACGCCGACGAACGCCTCGCGCTGCCGCCAACTCGACCCGGCGTTCTTCTGCGACTGCGAGACAGGGAGAGCAAAGTCAGCAGGTGCGAGGTGGGTCGGGGGACGAGGCAGGGAGAGCGACGCACGAACTGCAACCCAGTGAGGCGCTCGGACAGCTTGGAGAACTCGTCGGCGAGGTCCTCGCGCAGGCTCGGCAGGTCAAACTGCGACACCGAGAGCGCGAGAGCCGGGTCCTTGCGCGCCTTGAGCGAGCCGGCGAGGCCGAGGCCGACGTCGGGCCGCGACGAGGCGCCCGTCTCCGAGGTGCGGTCGGCGTCGAGGTAGAAGCTCACGTGGCGGAACAGGATGAGCAGCGCGAGCTCGAGGATGTCTGCGAGGGCACCCTTCGTCAGCTTCTGGGGGGGTCGCAGAGTCGACAGGAGGGAGCGGGCGGGACGCACGGAGCGAGGCGTTGAGCTTGAGGCGGCACTTGTCCTGGAGCGAGTGGAGCTCCTGCCCGATCTTGCCGCGCCGGTCGCCCTCCGACTCGTCCTCGGCGGGGAACTCGAACACGTCCTCGATCTCGTCGAGCGGCTTCGAGTCGAACCCGTCGAGCATGTCGGCGAGCGTGTCGAGCTCCTGCAGCCGGCTCGAGAGGACCTGGGCCGCGTCGCGCAGGAACGCGCACAGCGACCCGAGCGACTGGCCCGACGCGCTGTTCTCGCCGTACTTGAGCGAGGGGAGGAAGACGGGGCGGAACGCGTTGGTGCCGGCGCGCTTGCGGGTCGCGACGCTCTGGTACGTCAAGAGCGCCGCCTCGACCGACTCGACGAGCGTGTCGACCTTGTCGCCGAAGATGGTCGAATTGGTGCGCAGCGCTGCAGGAGGAGAAGGCGAGTCAGTGAGGGTGCGAGCAGACAAGGGCAGAGAGCGAGATGTGAACGAGGACGGACCGAGCACGAGCGTCTGGTCCTCCTCGCGCTCGACGTCGTTGGACGGCGTCACGCGCGCGACCCAGTCTTGCGGGCCGCAGATCTTGGCCGAAAGAGCGAGGAGCGCCGAGTGGAGGCCGCCGAACGAGGACAGGGTGGACTGCAGGGCGTGCAAAAAGGTCAGCTTCGGCTCGAAGCGGGGAGGCGAGGCGAGGCGAGACGTGGACGCACCATGTCGTCGTCGGGCACAGAAGGGAGGACGATACCGAGGAGCGTGATGATGAGGTGCGCCTCGCGCAAGAGCGCCGTCGTCTGGTTGGCCGCGCAGTCCTTGAGCGCGATGAGGAGGTTCTCGCGCTGGCCCGTGAGGAACGCGAGCGCCTGCCGGGTTGCGACGGTCGTCTCGGCGCCGAACGAGACGAGCGTGTTGACGACGAGCTGCAGAGCCGGCAGGAGGAGCTGGTGATGCCGCTCGGTCGCGGGCGGGATGAAGCCGTCGAAGTCTGGACGAGGAGACGGCCGTCAGCAACGGTCCAACCTCGAGGCGCAGCAGGTCTGGGGAGGACAGGGGACGCACCCATGGACGACGTGTCTGCGACAGGACGAGCGCCGAGGAAGTCGCACTCGGCGAGTCGGCCGAGCAGCTCGGCGGCGAGCAGCTTCTCGGCGCCCTCCCGGGTTGACGCCAACCGAATCAGGAACGACATCTGCGCCTCGTAGACGTAGAGCGCGTTGAGCGAGGCTGCGAGGAGGGCGGGCGGTGCGTCAGTCGAGTCTCTTCGAGGGCTGAGGCGGAGGAGAAGAGGGGCAGGGACGCACGAGGGTCGGGCTGAAGCGTGGCCTGGAGGTCGGCCTCGGCGTCCTTGAGCGCGGCGATGAAGTTCTGCAGGTAGCCCTGCTTCGAGAGGAGCGCGAGCACCTTGCTCGTCGCGTTGCCCTTGTCGGCAATGGCGACGAGCGCGTCGAGGACCGTGAAGGCGACTGTGCGCCAGACCTCGTGCCCGACGGCGGCGTCGCGACACACGACGGGCAGCAGGCGCTCGAGCGCCGAGGCGAAGATGGAGAAGTTGCCCTGCTCGAGCGCCGTCCTGCGGCTCGTGCGGCGCCCGCTCGCTGTCCCGCCGGCCGTCGACATGCCGTCGAGCGAGAAGACGTCGTCGTGCGCCGTCGCAGACCCTGCAACGCTCGCCGAGTCGTCGAGCGTGCGCGAGAGGGCGGGCGACAGCGCTGCGAGCTTGTGCGAGTACTGGACGTAGTTGAGGACGACGGCGTAGAGGTTGCCTCGGACGACGGGTGCGATGCCGGGCTGGAGGATGGCCTGGAGGACGGCGCGCAGGACGGCGTGCAGGCGCTCGGGCGGCACCGACTGGACCGACTCGCCCGACTCGACGAAGAGGAGGCCGACCGTCTCGTCGCGGAGCTTGGTCGCGAGGAGGACGGCGGCGCCGCTCAGGAGCTCGCTGATCGAGGCGTCGACCTCGGACGCGGCGAGGGGAGGGAGGATGGCCGACAGGAGGTCGAGGATGAGCGAGTGGCGGCTCTCGGCGGGGACGAGGTCAAACGCCTTGGCGAGGACGATGTCGAGGAGGGTGCGCCAAGCCTTGAGGGCCTGGAACCGCGCGAACTGGATCTCGCGGCGGTGGTTCTCGACGACGAGCGTCTCGACGATGGCGCGCGTCTCGCGCTTGACCTCGTCCTGCTGCTGCGGCGTGCTGAGCAGGCCGCGGTTCTGCAGCTCGCGCCGCGCGGCGCCGAGGAGGGCCAGGAGCGCGCCGAACTCGTACGTCTCGCACCCGCTCGCGTCGCGGCGCAGGCACGAGTCGAACCGCAGCTCGGCGAAGAGGCTGAGGCGGTACTCGGCCGGCGAGATCGAGTCGTGCCACGCAAAGTCGAACGAGTGGAAGATCTCGAGCATGCGCGGCAGGCCCTGCTCGAGGCCGCCGTTCTGCTCGAGGAACGCCGGCACGTCCTCGTCGAGCGCGTTGGGCGTCTCGAGGAGCGCGGCGACGAGCTCGCCCGCCCGGCGCACGTCGCTGCCCGTGGCGAGGACGCTCAGCTCGAGGGCGGCCGACTCGAGGAGCTCAGCCTCGGACCGGAGGACGGCGCACACGGCCGACGACGACGTGACGACCTGCTTGCCGTCGCCGTACTGGACCGCGCCGAGCGCGCCCTGGGACGCAGGCGGGACCGAGAAGGGGAGGGCGAGCGACTGGCGGAGGAAGAACTGCTCGCGGTTGCGCAGGTAGCGCGATACGACGGCCGACGTGAAGGGGTGGACGCAGAGCTGGCGCACGAGGCGGTAGCACTGGGCGGCGAGCGTCGGGTGGCGCATGAGGGCCGAGACCTGCGAGCGAGAGGAGGCGAGTCAGTGCACGGCGACGACGAGCTGGAGAGTAGGTGAGGGAAGAGAGCGCACCTGGACCTCGCTGTCATCGTCCGAGACGTTCTGGGCGAGCAGGTCGAGCACGACGTGCAGGCCCGTGCGCACCGTGTCGGCCGCGTCCGGGTCGTCGATCGTCATCTCGTCCGAGCGCGCCTGGACGTCGAAGCCGAGGAGGAGGTGCGCGACGTTGGGCGCCGTCTTGTCGGTGCGCGTATTGACGAGGAAGAGGTCGAGGATGGCGGTACGGATGGCGCGACGCAGGCCGTCGGCGTTGCTCGCCTTCTCCTCGGCGTTGACGGCGTCGTCGAACGAGGGCTGCCACTCGGACGCCTCGAGCTCCGACTCGGGCACGTCGTCGCCCAGGCGCAGGACGAACGCCTCCTGGATGCGGAGCGTCTCGGGCGACGCCTGGAGGAGGCCGACGAGGCGGTTCATCTTGGTGCGCGACTGCTCGGGGAACTTCTGCTGCACGTCGAAGAAGGGCGAGCCGGCGACGAGGGCGAGGATCTCGACGGCGCACAGGGCGATCTCGTTGTCCTCCTCGCACGCGACGAGGAGTGCGACCTGGATGACGACCTCCGAGTTGTACAGGAACGCCTGGTCGAGCGGCGTGAGGGCCTTGAGGCGGCCGGCCTTGTCCTGCGGGACGTGCACCGAGCTGTCCGACAGCGAGGGGAGGGCGACTTCGAGGAACGGCGCCTGGATGTCGAGCGTGCGGCGCAGGATGCGCAGGCACCGGAGCATGCAGCTCGTGAAGAGGGGCGTCCCGGCGAGGTTGTTGCGGATCGAGTCGTACCCGGCGGTGACGATGGTGAGGACCGTCTCGAGGAGGGCCGTGCCGCCCAGGAGGCGCGCGAGGATGTCGAAGCCCGGGTGCGCGACGAGCTGCTGTAGCGGCGACGCCGCGCCGCCGGCCGACGTGCGCCCGCCGCTCGCCGCCCAGGCGAGGAAGGGCCCGAGGTCGAAGCTGACGAGGCACTTCTCGACGAACGCGAGGCAGACGTCGGTCACCTTCCAGCGCTCGCGCGGGTCGGCGTACTCGCGCTGACCCGCCTTGAGGAGGACGTCGTCGACGACGAACTTGAGGTACGGGTCGACGCCAGGCGGGCGGTTGGGCGCACCGAGGCCGTCCGGGATCGTGTTGGTGTCGAGGTCCGTGCCTCGGCGGATGGGCTCGCCGCCCGTGACGGGCGTGTGGATGAGCGTGTTGAGGAGCTGGACGAACGCCGTCGACTCGGGGTAGATCTTGTTGGGCGCCTCGACCTCCTCGAGCTCGGTGAAGATGCCGCCCTCGAGCGTCAAGGGCTCGGGCCCGCGCATGAGCGCGCCGATCGAGCGCGACCCGGCGAACCCGGCGCCGCCGCGAGCGTCGCGACCCTCCGAGACGGCCCAGGTCGGGAGGATCTGGCTCTGCTCGAGCGCGGCCCACGTCTTGCGCGCGACGTCGACGCCGAACGAGCCGCCCGGGCGAGCGAACGCCTCGATGGCGGCGAGCAGGCTCGCCTTGAGCTCGATCGGGACCGAGCGGCTCGTGAGGGCGAGGAGGGTCGGGACGGGGCGGTGCCGCTGGCTGTCGACGAGGGTGGCGCGGGCGACGTCCGAGTAGGCGACGACCTGGCGGAGGAGGCGGATGAACGAGCGCAGGAGGGGGACCTCCTCGGGCGGCATCTCGCCCATGGCGCCCTCGGCGTTGGCGCCCGCCTCGAGCGGCCGGTCGGGGAGGTTGTTGAGGTAGAACTCGAGCGCGCCGAAGAGCGCCGCCCACGAGCACGACGACGACGCGCCGTGCTGCGCGTGCCCGTCGATCGACCCGCCGAGCGACAGGAACTCGAACGCGTGCGTCGCGCACCGCGGGCCCGACGCGAGCGCGGCGACCATTTCGTAGTAGGCGCGCATCATGGCGGGCGGGCGGCACTCGCTGCCCCAGCGGAGGAAGGCCGACAGGCGGCTGCTCGTCGTGCTGACGGCGGCCGAGGTCGACGCGTCCGACGCCGCCTCCTCCCAGAACTTGAGGCCGCCGTCCGGGTTGTTGCGGTACAGGGTCGCGATGAGGAGGAAGAAGGCCTCGAGGTCGTGTCGGGGCTGGGCGGGCTGGCTCTCGGCGGCGCCGCGCGAGGACCGCAGGCCGCCGCCGCGGTGCGAGGTCGAGACGACGTCCTCCTCGCGGTTGCGGAGCTTGCGCAGGATCGAGATGCGGTTGGCGATGACCTCGACGACGAGGAGCTCGACGAGGTCGACGACGTAGTCCTGGAAGGCCGGGTCGACAGGCACCTCGCCGCCGAGCGCGAGCGCGTCGCCGCCGACGCTGCCCCAGATCTCGTCGAGCTCCTGGTCGCGCTTGAACGAGAGGACCGACCGGCCGAGGAACGTGAAGACGCCGGCGTCGACCGCCGCCCACGTCAGGCTGTCGACCGCCTCGCCGCCGTCCGTCTCGAAGTTGGGCACCACGCGGGCGGCCGTGTCGAGGAAGAGCGACCACTGGAGCTGGACGACGGCCTTGAGCTGCGGCGAGGTCCAGTTCGAGGCGAGGTCGGTCTTCATGCGGCTGACGAACGACGAGTCGGTGAAGAGGGGGTAGGCTTGCTGGGCGGCCAACTCGTTCGAGGTGTCGAGGGCGGCGAGGATCGACGCGAGGAGGTAGGTGACGGTGCTGTCGGCGAGGGCGGCGGTCGAGGTTTGGCGAACGAGGAGGTGGAGCTCGTCCTTGCTCGCGGTGCGGCTCGCGCCGATGAAGAAGACGAGCTGGGCGATGAGGCGGCGCTCCTCCTCGAGGCGCTGGACGCGCATTTCGGTCGTCTCGTCGGGGAACGAGGGGCTCTGCCCCGCCGGGACGAGGGCGTTGTTGGACGAGACGGGTCCTCGAAGCGACGCGCGCAGCTTGTCGGCCTGCGCCTGGGACGCCTCGAGCGCGCCGATGACCTTCTCGACCCACGAGCCCTTGGCCTTGGCCGCCCCTCGCAGCTCGACCTCGGCGCCGCGACCGCGCGTGAGCTCGTCGCACTCGCGCTCGAGGACGCGCTGGATGCCCGAGGCGACGACGCGCTCGTCGACCGACATGGCGCCTCGCCAGATCTCGTGCAGGCAGAGGAGGAGCGAGGTGCGCTCGTCGAGGTAGACGAGGAGGCCGCTTTCGGCCTTGCTGCGGCCGGGGCGGGCTTTGGCGCTGATGCTCCAGGCGACGAGCGAGGCGCACAGCTCCTCGGACGCATCGAGGGCGTCCGAGAGGAAGAGGATCTCCTTGGCGAGGGCGGGGCTGGCGGGGTACGAGTTGCCCGTCGCGACGTAGGTGAACGAGCCTGCGAGGAGGAAGCGAGGGAGGGGAGAGGGAGGAGGGAGGAGGAGGGGGAGATGAGAGGACTGCGTCAGCACACCCTCACGGGCTGAGTGGGTGGGGCGAGCAGGGACGGACCCTTGTTGAGCTGCTCTCGCTGCTTGCTGTCCTTGGCCGGCGTGTCGAGGAAGGCGAGGAAGGCGGGTCGGGCCCGCTCCAGCTTGAGCTGCAACTTGGCGAGCGTGTGCGGGTCCTGGGCCGGTGCTGGATTGGACAGGGCGTGCTGCAGGAAGCGGTGCAGCCGCTGGAAGCGGTCCATGGCAGCAGCAGTGACGCTGCGCCGCGCTGGGTGGTGGTGGTGGTTGAGCGAGGAGGAGCGTCTCGTCGCTCGCCTCGTCGGCCTCTCCCTCGTCCTCGCGCTCGCTCTGCGGGGCTCTGCTTGGCCTGCAAGCTACCGCATCACCTGCTGCTCACCTTCTGGCGAGGTCCTGGACGCCAGGGAGCCGACCTCACCTCTGCGCTCCTCCTTCTCCCGCGCCTCTCTCTGCTTGCTGGCTACGAGTGCAGCTCGCTCGGTGACATCCTGCTCTCATGCACACGCCAAGCTGCTCTCGGCTCTCTACCTCTCGCTCGCACCGCTGGCCCTGTGCGGTGACCACTGCTCGCAATGCACGGCAAAGACGCTCTATCCGACCGTGCCCGCCATGAGGTGCTCGCCGCCTGCCAGCAGGGCCGAGCTGAAGACGCCGAGGAGCGAGCAGATGACAAAGTTGGTGATGCTCGAGCCGATCTCGAGCCACGAGCCCTGGTCGCTGACCCGGAAGAAGAACTGCGAGAGGTCGACGTGCGTCAGCCTGGGTTCACGGCGTCGTGTGCGGGCGCGCATGCTCGAGAGAGGTCGCAGCCGTGAAAGAGAGAGAGGTGGAGTGAGAGAGGAGGAAAGGGAGGGAGGGAGACGAGGAAGGAGAGAAGAGCGGCCGACGCACAAAGATAGTGAGGAGCTCAGAGAGCACCGAGCCGACGAGGAAGAGCGACAGTGGCGGCAGGTGCAGTCGCCGGTTGATGACGCTCGATGCAGCGGCGAGGGCGACAAAGGGGATGAGGAGCTTGAAGAGGAGGAGCGCGCCCTGTTCGAGAAGGCCGGCGGCTCGTCAGATGAGGACCGGTGCAAGCGGCGAGGGCGAGGGCGCACCATGGGGAAGGGCGCAAAGACGGTCATGAGGCGATAGACGGGCTCGAGGTAGAACTGCAGCGCGGGGATGAGCAGGTCAGCCTCGGGCACGGCGCGACGAGGAGAGGAGGCGGGTGAGGAGAGGCGACGCACCGACGAGATGCTCGCGACGTTGCCGACGCCGAAGAAGCCGAGGTGCAAGAAGGCGAGAAAGAAGAGGCTGACGCGCACGTGCGCGAGCCTGATGAGCCCGTCGGTGTTGGGCTCGTCCGCCGCGAGGCTCGACTCGAGCTGGACCCAGGCGACGAGGGCGGCAACGTAGACGCCGTAGAAGAGGGCCTCGTACGAGAGCGAGAGGATGACGAAGGCTGGTGCGAAGGCGAAGAGGAGGACGGCGAGTCGCTCGGGGTATGGCTGACCTCGAGGGCGTCCGTGCACGAGCGGGAGAGACGAGGCGGCGGCTGCGAGCGCGCTCAAAGCAAGGTCAGTACAAGCCCGATCGTCTCGAAAGAGAGCTCACGCACCGAGCACGAGCCACCCTGCATACTGGTTGACGACGGGGAGGCCCTGCTTGCGCTGAAGGCTGAGGGCGGACGAGCATGTGACGACGACGCAGGCTGCAGTGAGGCCGACCTGCGCGCATGTAGAGCTCCGTGAGCGACAGGCTGGAAGCAGGTAGAGGCGTGGAGAGACGCACCTCGGCGAGCAGGAACCGACGAGTGCGCGCCCAAGTCGGCGACGCCTTGCTCTTGAGCAGTCGAAGCGCGCCAACAGACATGACGATGAGGAGCCCTGCGCCGCTCGACCTGCAAGATACCGAGTCAGTCAAGGTACGAAAGGTCTCCAGAGTAAGATGCGAGAGGGGACGCACACGATGCTCAGGTTCTCGCCCTTCTCGACCGGCAGCAGCGGGAACACCGCCAACGCCGCCATCGCCGCCGCCCATCTCGACAGGAGGGCACCGCGAGCCGCTCGCACGCCGGGCGCGAGCATGCTGACGGGCCACACGGCGCCCATGCCGAGCGCGATGAGGGCGAACGCGCGCCGGTCCGAGTAGCCGTACGCCAAGGCGAGGAGCGACAGGACGACGGCGCCGGTCGAGGCGCACAGCCGTGCCAGGCTCGTCGTGCTTGTGCGCGCGGTGCGAGCGAGTGCGGCGAAGGGCGCGGGGTCGCGCAGGACGGCGAGCCAGAAGGCCGAGGGGAGGAAGGCGTAGAGGTAGTGCAACGAGGGGGCGCGCTCGACGGCGAACCGAGCGCACAACGACGTGAAGGCGCCGATCGGGAGGCCTGCCGCGATGGGGAAGCGGGAGGACGAGGAGGGAGGGAGAGCGAGGGAGCTGCCGAGGATGGTCTGGGCGAGGAAGGCGATGAAGCCGAGGTAGCCGATGGTGACGAGGGTGCGCAGGAGGAGCCAGTCGTACCTGCGTCGACGACATGAGTCAGCGAGGCGAGCAGGAGAGGGCGAGAGGCGGAGGAAGGGGACGCACTTCTGGAAGTAGCCCGACGCCTCGAGCGAGAGGTCCGAGAGCAGCTCGCTGCGCTTCTCGGCCATGACAAAGTTGCCCTCGGCGAGCAGCTCGGCGATGCCGTCGACGTGGTGCGCGGCGGAGAAGGTGCCGTCGGCGGGCGAGTCGACGAACTTGGGGAAAGGGCGAAACTTGAGGGCGTGCCGCTTCTTGAGCTCTGCGCGACAAGTTCAGGGGGAACGTCAGCTGGGTCGCACCAACAGGTGTGCAGGGCTGGACGCACCGCTCTTGGCGTCGGCCTCGGCGAAGAGCTGCCTCGCATTGGCAAAGGCAGCGCGCGCGCGCAGCTCGGGCGAGGCGTCGAGGTAGTCGAGCGGGATCCGGCCCGCCGAGTTGGCCGGGAGCGGGATGCCAGCGAGAACGGACTGCGAGTGAGGGCTTCGAGAGTCAGCGAGAGCGCATGCTGACGCGCGAGGAAGAGAGGAGACGCACCATGAGCGCCGCGACATCTGCCTGGTCGACGTCCCTCCTGACCCCGCTCAAGCCCCACCCCTGCGAGTACTCGTCGTGCAGCGCCGGCTCCTCCCAGTCGGCCCGCCGCTTGACGCCCTTGCCCCACGCGACGAGCGGCGTGCGCGTGTTGTCCGGGTGCCCGTCGCCGTGGTTGCCGAGGCTGCTCATGCCGTGGTCGGCCGTGAAGACGAACGCCGTCTCGCCGTCGTCGCCGTAGAACTCGCCGAGGAGCTTGACCGTCTCGCGCACGACGTAGTCGACGACGCGGATGTTGCGGTGGTACTCGGGGCCGTGAGGGCGGTACGAGTGCCCGGTCGTGTCGAGGCCGAGGAGGTGCTCGAAGAAGACGACGCCCGGCTCGTGCAGCTTGGCGTGAAGCTTGGCGTCGGTCGAGGCGTTGCGGAGGAGTGCGCGCAGGTGGTTGAGGACCCACAGGTCGAGGTGAACGGCGTCGGCGGTAAAGTCCTCGGCCTCCTCGTCGTAGCTGAACGCCGCGACGCGGTCCGGGTCGCTCGCGCCGAGCTTGAACATGGGGAGGATGTCGGGCGAGCCGAAGGTGAAGGCGTGCGACGACTGGTTCAGGACCGAGTCGAACGGGACTGGGTTGGTCGACCACCCTCGAGTGACGGCCGACACGTCCTCGTACATGCCGCCGATGAGGGCGACGTGCCCTGGCCGGCTCTCGGTCGGGACCCGAGTGTGCGACACGCCCCACTGCGCTTGGCCCGACTGGATCAGGGCGCGAAGGAAGGGCGCAGGGGTGGTCGAGCCGTCGAGGTCGTCGGCGAGGGCGGGCGGGTCGTCCGGTATGGGCGCGGGGAGCGGGTCGGAATGGAGGAAAGGTGGATCCGGGTAGGTTTGGAACAGCTTGTCGGCGCGCAAACCGTCGCCTGCAGGGCAGGAGGGTCAGCTCGCCCGGTCGAGGTGGGGGAGGAGAAGGGGGACAGGACGCACCAACGAAGAGAACGACCCGCTTGGCCATGGAGCTAGACTCATGCTCGACGATGAACCTCGGCGAGACCTCGACGACGGGCGTCTTGAAGTAGATGTCGAAGATGGACGGGACGAAGGCGACTTGGGCGAGGAGCGAGATGAGGAGGACCATGTAGGGCGAGCGGCCTCGCCGTGGTGCAGTGCGCGGCTCTGCCGGCGACTGTAGCCTCTGCGGCTGCTGTACCGCCATCTCGGGCGGGCGAGAGGGGTGTGACAGAGGTCGGGAGGCGCGGCGAGCTCTCGTATCACGGCACCGCCCCGGTCGCGAGGCGCAGGTGCTCGTCTCGCATCTGCGAACGCTTCCACGACAGCCATGGAACGCTCACAGTGTCCAGGCACGAAGCGAGAAGTCCGGCAACGCGTTCGGCCGCTGGGAAAGGAGCTGAAACTCGCTCGCGAGGTCGACGAGCGCGTTCACAATGCTCGCCGCGCTTCTACAGGCTCCGTCTTGACCCGCTGCACCGCTACGAGCACGACCTCATCCACCTCATCCTCCTCGTCTTCGCCCTCGTTGCCGTCGAGCCGGCCGGCGGGTCCCTTCGAGCGCGCGGGTCCCTTCGCGCTCGAGCGCTCCTCCTCGTGCAGCTGCGTCGGCTCGTCGACGTCCTCGTGCAGCTGCGTCTCGGCCATCTCGACATCGCCGTCGTGCACGTCGGCTGCGACATGCGGCTGCAGCGCCGGGCCCGCCGCCGACGACGTCGACGCCGCCGCCTCGTCGAGCCCATCGCCGAGGCTGTGCGGGCTCGGCATGCGAGGCAGGCCGAGCGCGGCCTGCGTCGGCTCCTGCTTGACAACAGCCGAGGCAAGGTCGGGTGTTGAAGAGGGCGTGGGGAACGAGGGCGTGGGGAACGAGGGCGAGGGGAGGTAGAGGCGCAGGTGCTGGTCGATGCGGGACGAGGCGAGCTCGCGCTCGGCGGGCGAGAGGACGGACGTCTTGAACGAGGCGCGCTGCAGAGGGACATAGTCAGCGTTAAAGCTGAAGAGTAGGAGACGAGCTGGACGAGAACGCACCATGGCGAAGCCGACGCCGCGAGTCGTGAAGGAGAAGACGTCGCGGAACTCGCCGTGCGTCTTGCCGCAGCCGAGGGCCGTCATGCGCGCGAGCGTCAGCTTCTTGACCGTCTGCAGGGGTGTGAAGAGTCAGTCCTTGGGGCACAGCGCGCTGGCAGTGAAGCAGGAGAGGGAGAGAAGCCGACGCACGTTCTTGTTCCTCGTCTCGATCGCGCCCTCCTTCGTCCCCTCGGGCGCCGCACTCCCCTCCCTCGGTCCAGCGCTCGGCAGAACCGTAACCTCCCTCTGCGCCCTCCTCGCCTTCTCGCCCGAGCCCGCCGCTGCCGCGCCGCTGCCGCCGCCGCCGAGCGCAAATTGCCCGACGGGCAAGCTCGAGCTGCGCGCCATGCCCTTCGCCCGCCCGCCTCGCGCCCCGCCGAGCGGCGCACCGAAGCTGCGCAGGTCGGCGACGGCATCGAGCCCCTCGCCGCCGGCGTCGTCGAGGTCGTCGGCGTCGCCGAGCACGCTCGAGAGGGACGGCGTCGGGCTCGGGGCGCGGCTCGCCGAGCGCGAGGGGCGCTGCGGGTGCGGGCACGGCGCGAGGTCGTCGTCGGAGCCGGGCGGCGAGTCGAGGAGCATCGACGAGCGCGAGAGGGTGCGCTGGAAGGGCCGGCCGGCCGGGCCCGAGGTCGAAGCTCGACGAGGAAGGCCGGCTTGAGCGAGGGGCGGGAGCGACGCCTGTCGAGACGAGGCCGAAGAAGAGTTCGACGCAGTGGAAGGGAAGCGCGACGAGGCGGACCGGGCGAACGGGCGACCGGCGGCCGAGAGGGGAGGAGGCGGCGGCGGAAAGGCGATGCTGGGCGGCTGCGACGAGTTGGCGCGAGGGCGAGAGCGCGGCGGGGCCATCTCGTCGTTCTTACCGAGGAGCGACGCAATGACCTTGTCCTTGGCGGTCTGGCGCTTGGGCTTCTTGGCCAGCGGCGGGGCGAGGTCGGTCGTGGAGGGCATCGAGAAGGCGGACGCCGGGAGGGAAGCCGTTTTGCGCAGCTTGTTGGCGAAGAGACTCTCTGTAGGAGTAGGTCTTCGAGTCAGTATGAGTCTTTGAGAGAGCGTGAGGCAGAGCTGGACGCACCTCGCGGGAGAGGGTCGTCTGGCCTCGGCTTCCTCACGGTCGCACGAGCGCGGCGGCCGAGGAGCAGCGTCAGCGCCGGACGCGGCGGCGGTGTCGAGGTGGACGAGGATGCCGGGTCGAGGTTCTCCTGCTCGTTGGAGAGGGAAGGCAGAGCCGCGAAGAGGATGACCTCCTCACCTGCGCGCGCACGAAAAAGGCCGAGTCAGCGCCCGCTCCTGCAGTGCGCCGCCGCGGTAGAGAGAGGAGGAAGAACGCACCTCCAGCATCGAGCGTGACGCCGTGCCCTGCCCTACCCTCGCGGCAGAACATGTCCTCGAACCACTCGACCGTCGCCGGACACCTCGCGTCGATGTAGACCCGGACGTCGGTCGGCGTCTCGACCTCGACGAGTCCGAGGTCGGGCTCGTCCCGCGCTCGGCCCTTGCCCTTCTTGCCCGCCGAAGACGCCGCCGCGGTCGTCGCCGACGCCTTGTCGGGCGAGTCGCCCGCTCGACGGACGCGCACGTCGCTCTTGACGGCGATGGGCGCGCCGCGAAGCATCTCGAGTCCGAGGCACATGTCGGCGCCCGAGGCCGTGTTGGACGAGGCGGACGAGAAGGGGTCGTCGAAGGGCGAGAGGGACGAGGCGGGGGGAAGTGGGGAGGCGAGCGAGGACGAGACGGTGAAGAGGTGGGCGATGAGGGCGACGCCTGCGAGTTGCGCGCGCGTCGCTGGATCAGCTCTAGCTTCGTCTCGGGGGTGGCAGGAAAGCTGGACGGACCGTGCAAGGCCTTGCCGTCGGTGGTGGTGAGCCGGCCCCTCCACAAGAGCCGACAGCCCGCACCGCCTCCCGCGGCAGGAGCCCCCGACGCGGCTGCATGCTTGTCGATGGCCTCCTGCGAGGCTTGCGGCGGGGCGGCAGCTGCTGCAGGGTGGCTGAGGGCGACGCGCTTGTTCTGTGACGCCTGGTCGAGGTCGCGTGTGGGTGAAGGTCGTTTCGAGCTGCTCCTGGGCGAGAGCGGGCCTGGGAGGGCGCCGTGAGGTGATACAGGGCTCATCAGAGCGCGTCTGACGCGCAGCAGTGCGAGTTCGGCGAGTTGGCTCGGACAGAGCCGAGGCCGTTCGCCTGAGAGGAAGCTCGACTCGACTCTGTCTCGTCGACACCGCCAGCAGCCACAGTTGCACCTGCCCAGCACTCTACAGCTCGACAGCATGGCCGACAGCAATCCTGGACCTTCGCGTGGCGCCGCTCGTGGCAGGGGAGGGTCTCGAGGCGGCTCATCAGCTCGCGGACGAGGAAAGGGCGCAGGGCGCGGCGCACGGGGTCAGGACGAGGAACAGCACGGCGGTGTACCTTCAGGTGCGTCAGCTCTCCCCTACCATGTGCGCGCGGCTCCTCGAGCTGACCCCGCCTCCCCCTCCCTCCTCGTCCAGGCTCCGTCTCGAAGCTCAAGGCCCAACTCCGCCAGACCAAGCGCCTTCTTGCCCGGGTGCGTCCCCGTTCTCTCTTTATCCACCATATCCACCATGAGCGTGCGCTGACGCCATATCCACGCCTGCAGGAGGACCTGAACCCCGACGTCCGCACGACGAGCGAGCGTCGCCTCGCTCTCCTCGAGGGCGAGCTCGTCAAGGCCGAGCAGTCCAACGTCGAGAAGAAGATGGTTCAGCGGTACCGCGGCGTCAAGTTCTTCGGTGCGTCGTCTCTTCACCTCTCGCCGTACCGCAGCTCGTGATGCTGACCCCGACGACCCGCCCGCAGAGCGTCAGAAGCTCCTCCGCAAGATCAAGCAGGCCAAGAAGGCGCTCGCCGACACGCCCGACAGCTCTGAAGCGCAGAGCACGCTCCTCGACGCTCGCGTCGACCTGTACTACGTCCTCGTGCGTTCGCCTCTCCCTGTTCTCGCCGACCGTCCCTCGGCCACAGGCTGACCATCTCTCCCTCGCCTCGCAGCGCTACCCCAAGACCGACAAATACGTCGCCCTCTTCCCCGACGGCGTCTACGCACCCTTCGTCGCCCCCTCCTCCCTCAGCACCGACGCGACCCCCGCCGAGACCAAGCGTCAGACGCTGCGCGCTGCGATCCGCAAGCGCCTCGACAAGGGCGAGCTGCCCGCCGAGGTCGAGCTCGGCGAGCTCGGCATCGAGGGCGAGGAGGACGTCGGCTCGGGGCCGGCCAAGCGGGACCGGGACGACGCCGACGAGGAGGAGGAGGCCGCGCCGCCCGTCGTCGAGGAGCGCGCGGCCAAGAAGCCCAAGCGCGCGGCGCCGGCGCCAGTCTTCGAGCGCGTACCTCCGCCCGTAGCCGAGGCCGACGTCGTCGAGGCGGCCGTTGCGGCCGACGGCGAGCCGAAGAAGAAGGAGAACCGGAAACAGCGCAAGGAGCGCAAGCGCGCCGAGGAGGCGGCAGCGGCCGCAGCGGGCGGCGCAGCACCGGCTCCTGCGGCGGCGACGGCAGCAGGGGAGCCGAAGAAGAAGGCGCTCGCCTCGCAGGACGCGGCGATGAAGGACGCGAGCTGGAAGAGCAAGACCAAGGCCGAGCAGCTCGTCGAGCAGGAC
>Ga0308170_10002023_pt1 | contig 17984 bp, 18 predicted proteins | sample PhyBR2_2_FD_202136 | JGI IMG/M metagenome (GOLD analysis project Ga0308170, IMG submission 202136) | Phyllosphere microbial communities from UC Gill Tract Community Farm, Albany, California, United States - DLSLSB.R2 | ecosystem: Host-associated > Plants > Phyllosphere > Unclassified | place... | reverse complement strand
AATCGGGTTCGGGCGGCGAAAAAGTGGCGAGCCAAGCGGGTGATTTCCTAGAGACAACGAAATTATCTACAGTCATCCGGTTCTTGAGGAGGTTCTTCGGGGATTGAAGGCGTTTTGAAGCGGTACCCCGGCAGTTCAGGGGATGGTGGTTCGGCATGAATAACGCACGTGATAAAGCCGAATAAAGCCGAAGCGAAAAGCCGCGCAAATGCGCGCCGCACAGAGTGAAACCTGCCGGGCGCGCCAAACACAGGGAACAGGGTTTTGCCGAGCAAGCGGCCCGACGACGAGAGACGAGGACGAGCATGACCAACGCAATTTGTGGAGCACCGACGTGAAACAGAAACCGAACACGGAAGACCTGGCTATCGACAGGCGGCTGGAGAACTGGGGACATTGCCAGCGCGGCAAGGGCGGCGGCTCGATGTTGACCAGGGAAACGCGCCGCGTGTCGCCGTACGGTGGCCAAGGCTACAAGTGCATGACCGATGTGGTCTGCACCCTGATGCGGGAGGCAGCGAGCGGGCCGAAAGGCGGGCCGGTCACGCAATCGAAGCTCGACTTCGACGACGCGGCAACGATCAACGCTGCATGGCTGATCCTGCCCACCAGGCAGAAGTTGCTGCTGCGCGACTTCTACGCCCTGGGCCGACCCGTGAACGTGATCTGCCGCGAGATGAGCATCAAGCACTGGCCAGCGTCGCACTGGCAACGCGAGCTCAGCGCCGCACAGGCCGCGATACAATCGCTGGTCGAGAAGAATACGGAGCGGCACGAGTGAGCACGGACGAGAGCAAATTCCAACGCGGCGAGTGGTTCGAAGGCCAGTTTTACCCGGATGAGGGTGACCCGGAAGAGCGGCCGGCGCCGCCGCGTGGACCCGGCATTCCAGAAGCCGACCTCCAGCTGCTCGAGCTGGCCGCGCGCGCCCTTGGTGCTGTCCGGGTCGAAATCGTCGAGGGCGAGCAGTGGGTGAACCTGCACTTCGAGGATGGGTCGACTATGTTCGGCTGGAACCCGCTGCGGCACAGTGACGATACGTTCACCATGTTGGTCCGGCTGGAGATGCTGTATGAGCACGCTGGCTTCACCTACAAGCTGGCCGAGGAACAAGGACGCGAAGGTGCTGATCCGGTCGTTGCCGCCCGCCGTGCGGCCGTGCGTGCTGCTGCCGAGATTGGACGGAATCAGACGTAGACAAAAGTTCCTGAACGAAATTTCTTGACGGCAGTTAATTCCACCAGTAAATTTCGCACCTACAACTTATTTCCGTCAAGAACACGACGCGGCCGGTTCCCGATTGGGAGCCCGCGGCGTCTGTAAATAGAAAACGAAGCCCCGCTGTCAGCGATGACGCGGGGCTTTTTGCTTTGCGACGGAACGTTTGACCAGCCGGGAACAGCAGCGGCACCAGACCACACCAGGAGAACCACATGCTCAGATCGCTCCGCCGCCTTGGCACTGCCGTGCTGGCCGCCGTGATGGCACTCGCCTCTTGCGGCGCGCCCGCGCTGGCCACCCAGTCCAAGGTGATGCACGTGCCGGCCAACGCAAGCAAGCCCGGCAGCCGCGGCCTATTCAACGACCTGGTGCCGCCAACTTCCGCAAACGCCTACGGCCGCAGGGGCGCCGGCATCTCCGTCGCCCAGGGCAAGCGCGATGCACGCAAGGCCCGGAGCGTGGCCCGAAACCGCCGGCACCACCGGTAACGCACAGTGTCTCCGCTCTTGGCCACAAGCCAAGGGCTTCGCCCGCCAGGTGCAAGCCTGTGCGGGTTTTTTTATTCGTAACGTCACGTGAAAGGGGGTAACGATGGGCCGCAAGTCTTCTCTCACCCCCGAGCAGTGGGCGGAAATCGAGCGCAGGCACCTGGTCGACAACGTGTCGATCAATGCCCTCGCAGCCGAGTTCGGCATCAACGAGTCGTCGATCCGGCGCAAGATCAAGCCCGGTAAGGCGGCATCGCCCAGCGGGAAAAGCCCGCTGCACGTGCTGGCCGAGGAGAAGGTGCGCGTCGACAGTGAGAGCAAGCGCATCACGGCCCAGATCGCCGGCCTGCCGCAGGCCCAGCAGCTGATCGTGTCCGACCTGGCGCGCAAGCTGAGCAACATCAGCGAGCACATCGGCTCGGCGGCCGAGATCAGCGCCGCCTCTGCGCACCGCCTGTCGATGCTGGCCAACCAAGCACTGGAAAAGGTGGACGAGGTCAACCCGCTCAGCACCGCCACCGAGCTGAAGACGTTCGAGGCCCTGCAGAAGATGGCGAACGGCGCGAGCGAGATCCCGATGAACCTGCTGCGCGCGAACAAGGACACGATCGAGGACTTGGGCAAGCGTAACGCCGAGCAGGCCAGCCCGGTGAACCCGGCGCGCGGCACCGTCTTCAAGATCGTGAGGCCGGCGTGAGCGCTGTGATCGAGCAACCGCTGGAAATCGAACTGTTCGAAGCGTTCGAGTTCCTGCTGTACCCGAAGCGTGTAAAGGTCCCGTTCGGCGGCCGCGGCGGCGCCAAGACCGAGGAAATCGCCGAGATCCTGGTGTGGATGATGTGGCAATACGGCACGAAGCTGCTGTGCGCGCGCGAGTTCCAAAACTCGATCGAGGAATCCAGCAAGGCCGTGATCGAGGCCAAGATTGAAAAGCTCGGCCTGGGTGACTTCTTCGATATCCAGAACGATGGCATCTACGGCCGGAATGGCTCATGTGCCAAGTTTGTCGGCCTGGCTCGCAACGTCACCTCGATTAAATCGAAGTTCGGCTACAACATCGTCTGGGTCGAGGAGGCGGAAAACGTCAGCGAGAACAGTTGGAAGGTGCTGGTCCCGACGATCCGCGAGGCAGACTCCGAAATCTGGATCAGCTTCAACCCGAACGAGCCCGACGCGCCGACGTACAAGCGCTTCGTGCTGCCGTACATCGAGCACATCAACGCCGAGATCGCAGCGGGACGGCCCGGGGTCTACGAGGACGATTACACCTACGTGCGTAAGGTGTCTTACCGGGACAACCCGCGCTTCCCGGAGGTGCTGCGCATCGAGATGGAGCGCGACAAGGCCAGCAACTTCAAGAAGTACCTGCACGTCTGGGAGGGCGAGTGCAACGCCGACTATGAGGACTCGGTGATCGAGCCGGAATGGATCGACGCCGCCATCGACGCGCACAAGAAACTGAACTACACGCCCCGGGGCGACCGCGTGATCGGCTTCGACCCGGCAGACAGCGGCAGCGATGCGAAGTCCGTGGCTAAGCGCTACGGCATGCTGGTCCAGGACGTGACGCGCTGGACCGAGGGCGATATCGACGACGCTATCACCCGCACCTTCGACGACGCCTTCGAGCACCGGGCCAACATCATCGTGTACGACAGCATTGGCGTCGGCGCCGGCGTAAAGGTTGGCCTGAAGGAGCGCATCGCCGGGCGCGACATCGATGTGCAGGGCTTCGGTGCCGGCGACTCGCCATGGCCGGGCGTCTACGAGAAGGATCGCAAGAACGAGGACGTGTTCCGCAACCTGCGCGCCATGGGCTGGTGGCTGCTGCGCGACCGCTTCAAGCGCACCTACGAGGCACTGGTTAAGGGCGAGTACCACGATCCGGCGACGATGATCAGCCTGTCGAGCGACATCAAAGACCTGCAGCAGCTGAAGACCGAGCTGGTACGCCAGCAGCGTAAGCGCACTGCCGGCTCGAAGATGATCCAGCTGGTCAGCAAGGACGAAATGCGCGCGAAGAAGATTCCGTCGCCGAATATGGCCGACGCCCTGATGATGTGCTTCATGGTCCGAGACAAGCAGAAACAACCGTATGACTTCACCAAATCCGCCGCGAGCGGCGCAAGGGCTTTGTAATGGCGAATGACCTCAAGCAGGCGCAGGAGATGTACCAGGACGCGATCGAGGCGACGCGCGAGCAGCGCATCCAGATCGAGGAGGACCTGAAATTCTCCGACCCGTCCAACCCGCAGCAGTGGGATGAGACGATCAAGCGCGCGCGCGAAACCGACCCGGGCGGCGCGCGGCCGTGCCTGGTGATGGACCACACCGGGCAGTACGTGGCGAACGTGTCCGGCCAGGTGGTGAAGTCACCACCGTCGATCCACACCGTGCCGGTGGGCTCGGGCTCCGACATCAAGGTGTCCGAGCAGCTCGACGGCATGCTGCGTCACATCGAATACGCCAGCCGCGCGCAGACCCACTACGGGATCGCGCTGACCTCGGCGGCTCGCACGGGCGTGGGCTACCTGATCGTGCGGCCGGAATACGTTGACCGCGCGCTGGGCTACCAGGAGCCGCGCATCTGCGCCGAGGCGGATCCGCTGCGCGTGGTCTTCGACCCTTGGAGCGTGCAGCTGGACGGCAGCGACGCCACCTTCGGCTACCTGCTCACCTCGATGAGCGAGCGTGAGTTCGAGCGCAGGTATGGCGCCAAGGCCGAAAAGGTCAGCTTCGGCGCCGACCAGCGGCACACGGACGGCCATGGTGAGCGCAAATCGATCGTGGTCGCCGAGCAATGGTACAAGGAAGACCAGACCCGCAACGTCATCATCTGGGCCGGCCAGGACGGGCAGGACGTCACGGGCACGGAAGACGAATACCATGCTGCGTGCCAGGCTGCCGGGCTCCAGCTGCAGTTCCTGCGCAACTACCGCGACAAGGTCCGGTGCGTGAAGTGGCGCACGATGAGCGGCGCAGCGATCCTGGAAACGGTCAAGAACCAGGACGGCAGCGAGGCTTTGTACCCAGCCGATCATATCGGCATCGTGCCGGTGTACGGCTACTGGGGCATCAGCGAGGGTCGCCTGAAGTACTGCGGCATCCCGCGGCGGGCGATGAACCCGCAGCGAGCATACAACTACCACAAGTCCGAGGAGCTGGCCTACATGGCAAGCGCACCGAAGGCGCCGTACATGGCGTCGGTGCGGGCAATCCGCGGGCTGGAAGCGCTGTGGGACCGCGCCTCGACCGACTCGCGCGCCTACCTGCCGTACAACGACGTTGACGAAACCGGCCAGCCAGTGCACGCGCCCACCCGGCCGAACGTCGCGGTCAACCTTCAGAACCACATCGTCGGCGCGCAGGAAGCGCTGCACGACCTCGAGGCCTCGATCGGCATGTACCAGGCCAACCTGGGCGCACCGAGCAACGAAAGCTCGGGCGTGGCGATCGACGCACGCAAGGAACAAGGCGAGGCGTCCACGGCGCACTTCCCGCAGAACTTGGCCGCGTCGCTGGGCCAGGTGGGGCGCATCGTGGTGCAGATGTCGGCGCGGCTGATCGACACCAAGCGGCAGCAGCGCATCCTGGGCATCGACATGAAGCCGGCGAGCATTACGGTCGATCCCGAGCAGAAGCAGGCCGTGGAGCAGACCGACCAGGGCATCAGCATCAACCCGAACGTCGGTTCGTACGATGTGCGCGTGGTGGTGGGCGCGAGCTACAGCACCCAGCGGAGCCAGGCCCAGACCGCCCTGGCGGAGGTCATGCGCAACAATCCGAACATGACGCCGGCGATCGCGCCGCTGTGGGCTCAGAACCTGGACATTCCGCACGCCGACAAGCTGGCCCAGGTGCTGGCCGCGATGGCGCCGCCGGCGGTGCAGGCGATCCTGAACCCGGATACCGCTAAGCAGCCGAAGCCCGAGCAGCTGCTGCAGCAGGTAGAGAAGGCGCAGGAGGCGCTGAAGGAAGCGATCCAGCACGCCCACGATGCGCAGGCCGAGGCCGACCAGGCCGAGCAGAAGCTGCGCGACAAGAGCGCCGAGCTCGATGCCAGGGCGCGCGAGCTGGACATCAAGGCCTACGACGCCGAGACCAAGCGCCTGCAGCTGACCAGCACGGCCATGACGCCGGAGCAGATCCAGCTGATGGTCGCGCAGACGATCAATACCATGCTGAGCCACCCCGACCCGCTACCGGGCGAGATGGATCAGCCGAATGCGGCTCAGCAACAGCCCGGGCAGCCCGTCGAACCGCCGCCGCCCGAAGCAGCTGCGCCGGTGCCGCCCGATCCATCCGACCCGGCGCCCGCGCCAGACGATTCCGCTGCCCAGCAGCAAACCCTGAACCCGCCGCCGGCGGGTTTTTCTTTGCCTGACCCACAACAAGGAGCATGACTTTGGACCCGAACAACAACGCATTGCCAACTGGCGGCACCGCCGCCGCGGCGGGCGAAACCGTGAACAACGGCGCCGAACACGAGATCACCCAGGGCAACCCGGGCGAAGGAGATGGCGGCGCCGGTGGTGGCGAGGGCAAGGAACCGGCAGCGGAAGCGAAGAAGGAAAAGACCCCGGAACAGCGCGAGATCGACCGCCTGCGCCGCCGCGTCGACAACCTGACCCGCCAGAAGTACGAACTGCGCGCCAATGTGCCGGCCGTAGGGCAGCAGCAACAGCAACACCAGCAATCCAGCCAGGCGGACGACGACGAGCCCGTGACGCTGACCCGTGCCGAACTGAACCAGCGTATCGCAGAGCAAGCCAAGCAGCTTGCACCGACGATGCGCGAGCAGCAGGCCGAGGCCGAGCGCCGCCATGGGGTCGTGACCTCACTCGCCAAGGAATGGGGCCCGGAGAAGTTCGACACCCTTTCGGCGGAACTGGATGAGGCCTTCGGTGGCCTCGCCGATCGCAGCGGCATGCCCAAGCCTGCCACCGACGCGATCTTCCACGCCGACGATCCGAAAGGCGTCATCGAGTACCTGACCGACCCTGACAACGCGGATGAAGCAGAAAGCCTTTCGAAGATGAGCGCGCTGCAGGCCGGGCGCGCGATCGCCAAGCTCGAGCAGAAGCTCGAAGCCGAGAAATCGAAGGCCAAGCCAAAGCCGAGCAACGCCCCTGCGCCGCTGGAACCGGCGCGCGGCGGCGGCGTGCCCAACGGCATGCCGGATCCATCCAACACCAAGGCCTACATCGCCTGGGCGAATGCCCAGGAACGGGCACAACGCTAAATAGGAGCCAAACATGGCAAACGCACTCGTCACCTCGCAGGTCATTACGAACGAAGTCCTGCGCATCGCGCACAACAGCAGCGCCTTCCTGGGCAACATGAATTCGGACTACAAGGATTCGTGGGAAAAGGAACTCAAGCCGGGCCAGACCGTGAACGCCCGTGCGCCGGTCCAGTTCACCCATCGCACAGGCGAGACTACCAACGTGCAGGACATTACCGAGCGCAGCGTGCCGGTCACCCTGCAGCCGCTGCTGGGTCTGGATTTTGCGGTCGGCTCGACGGAGTTGGCCACCTCCATCGGCAACGATGGCAAGGTCAGCAAAGCCTTCAAGGAACGCTACCTGCAGCCGGCCGGCCTGAAGCTGGCCGCGATCCTGGACTACAGTGTCGGCAACATCCTGAAGAACGGCGCCCACCAGCTCGTCGGCACCCCCGGCACCCCGCCTGCCACCTTCGCCGACCTGCTGCAGGCGGGCGTGCCGCTGGACCGCATGAGCGTGCCGCGCGACGGCAAGCGCATGGCAGCCATCGAGCCGGGCGCAAACGCCACCATCGTCGCGGGCCTGTCGGGCCTGTTCAACAACCAGGGCGTGCTGGCCGAGCAGTACAAGAGCGGCATCATCAAGACCGGCGCCGGCCTGGACATCGCAATGAGCCAGAACGTGCCATCGCACACGGTCGGCCCGCTGGGCGGCGCGCCCGTCGTGAACGGCGCGAACCAAGGCCTGATCAATGGCGGTACCACCGACAACCCATACGCAGCTACAACCAACCTTGTCACCAACGGCTGGACCGCTGCAGCTGCCCTGCGCCTGAACCAGGGCGACACCTTCACCATCGCGGGCGTGTTTTCGGTCAATCCCGAGACCAAGCAGTCGACCGGCGTGCTGCAGTCGTTCCTGGTGACCGCCCAGGTGTCTTCCGATGCAGGCGGAAACGCAACCATCCCGTGCAGCCCGGCCATCATCGCCGGCGGCGCATACCAGAACGTGACTGCGCGTCCGGGCGCGGGCGCCGCGATCACGATCACCTCGGGCGCTGCGAACACAACCTACACCCAGAACATGGTATGGCACCGTGACGCGATCACCTTCGTCTCGCCCAAGCAGGAACTGCCGGGCGGCATGGACATGGCCTACCAGGCGTCGCTGGCCGACGAGGGCGGCGTCTCGCTGCGCTTCGTGCGCGGCTTCGACATCACCAACAACAAGTTCGTCAGCCGCTTCGACATCCTGTGGGGTGCCGCGGTGACGCTGCCGAACTTCGCTGTCCGCCGCACCAACTAAGGCGGCCCGGGCCGGTCGAGCAGGCCGGCCCTCCCTTCCACTCTTCCAGGAGAACACGATGTACCCACTGAACATGAAGTTGGTCGAAGGCATCGGCTTTGCCGTCGCCAACGATGAAGACGAACACCAGGCGCTGACCGCACAAGGCTATGGCCCGGCCTACGTCGCCCCGGCCAAGCCGGCCAAGGGCGCCAAGACCCCGGCTGCCGCCGGCGAGTAAGCCATGACCACGGCCCGCACCATCATCAGCCTCGCGCTCGAGAGCATGAACCGGCTGTCGCCCGGGGAAGTGCTCGACGCGGACCTGGCGGCCTCCTGCCTGCGCCGTCTGAACGCGATCGCCGACGACTGGAGCGCGGGCCGCGACATGACGCCGCAGGACGTGATCGCATCGGGCGCCGTCACCGGCCCGAGCCTCCAGCTGGGCGCGGGCACTTTCGCCGCGATCGCCGCCGGAGAAGAGATCATCTCGGCGCAGTCTGACGGCTATCCCATGTCGCTGGTCACTATGCAGCAGTACAACGACATCCGCCTGAAGAACCAGGGCGGCCGGAAGTGTATGCACATGACGGCCTGTCGACGGTCTATCTGTACCCGGCCTCGGCCGGCAACACCGTCAGCCTGTTGACGCGCGCTCCGTTCGCCACTTTCGCCGACCTCGACACCGCCTACACCCTGCCGTCCGGCTACCAGGGCGCATTTGCCGCTTCGCTGGCGGTGGCGATGGCTCCGGCACTGCTCGGCGGCGTGACGCCGGGCCTGGCAGCGGCCAAGAAGGAAGCACTGTTCAACGTGGCGAACGCCAACGTGCGCCCGGCCATGGTGCCGGCCAACCCGATGGCGCCGCGCGCCACGAGCGGCAACATCCTCACCGGCTGGAACCGATGAGCGGCCGCAACTTCATCGCCTGCATCGGCCCCAGCTACCACCTGGACGACCGCAAGGCGGCGGTGCAGACCGCGATCAACTGCTACCTCGAGCAGGTCGAGGGCCTGGGCGAGACCCGCACGCTGACGCAGGTGTCGGCGCCCGGGCTGGCCCTGTACCTGTCGCTGGGCGCCCCTGTGCGTGGCCAGCGCAACGTCGAGGGCCGCTGGTTCGTGGTCGCCGGCGGCACCCTGCTCGAGATCGTCGCAGGCGCCGCCGTGAGCCGCGGTACCCTGTCGAGCGCCGAGGGACAAGTCGGCATGGCGCACAACAACAGCCAGCTGGTGATCGTCGGCGGCTCCGGCGGCGACGTCTTCAACCTGAGTACCAACGTGCTCGCGCCGATCACCTCGGGCGGCTGGCGCGGCTCGAAGTCAGTCGGCTACATCGACGGCTACATGATCTTCGTGGCGCCCGGTACCGACCAGTTCTACATCACCGCGCTCGACGACGCGAGCAAGATGGACGCGCTCGACTTCTCGTCGGCGGACGCGCAGCCGGACAACATCGTCGGCGCCCTGGTATCGCACCGCGAGCTGATCCTGCTGGGCGAGTACACCACCGAGATCTGGATCGACAGCGGCGGCGCACTGTTCCCCTTCGTGCGCTACAACTCGGCGCAGATCGATATCGGCTGCGTCGGCCCGAACGCTGGCATCGTCGCCGCCGACTCCGTGTTCTGGATCGGCCAGACCCGCACCGGCAAGGGCATCGTCTACCGTATGGCAGGCCACGCGCCCGTGCGCGTCTCCACCCGGGCGATCGAGCAGATGTTGGCCAAGTCCACCGATATCAGCGCGGCCACCATGTGGACCTACCAGGTGGACGGCCACGAGTTCATCGGCATCAACGCGCCCGGCCTGGCCACCACGCTGGTGTACGACGCCGCGATGCAGCAATGGCACGAGCGCGCCGAGTGGGGCTCGGGCTGGGCGCCGCTGCGCGTGACCTCGGTCTGCCTGGTGAATGGCGGCCAGTACGCCGGCGACGCGCAGGGGAACCTGTACCTGGTCGACCCGTACACCTACGCCTATGGCGCGGATCCGCTCGTGCGCGAGCGCACCTGGCCCCACATGGTCAAGGCCAGCATGGAGCCGATCACCTTCCGCGGCCTCGAGCTGGCCTGCACAACCGGCTACGGCGGCAACGTGACGCTGGAGATCTCGAACGACGGCGGCTTCAACTTCGGTCCGAAGCTGCTGCGCTCGCTGGGCGCGATCGGGCGCTGGATGCAGAAAGTACGCTGGGTGATGCTAGGCACCGCCAACGACCGCGTGTTCCGCATCCGCTGCTCGGACCCGGTACCGTTCAACATCCACGCCGTGGCGGTCGACGATGCTTAGTGTTCCTCCCCCAACCCGGGTTGCATTCGGCACCCTGCAGGTGGGCGGCCAGAAGTTCGAGCTGTTTGTGTCGCCGGAGTGGGCACGGTATTTCCAGTCGCTCAACATCCAGGTGGCATCCCATGGCGTGACGCTGGCAGAAAGCGCTGCGCACAGCGCACTGCTTGGCGACGGCATGGAGGCGCCGGATGTTTTTCCGGGACCGCCCGGCCTGCAGGGCCTGCAGGGCGACCCGGGCCTGGCGCTGTTCCTGCTGCAGGACGATGCGCGCGAAGAGCCGCTGATGGTGCCGCCGGCGGTGAATGGCGTCTACGTTCCGCTCGAGTCGAAAGACGCCCCGGGCGGCGTGCCGGCGCTGACGCAGTTCAAGCTGAACCTCAAGAACGCAGCCGGGACGGTCACCAGCTGGTTCGCCAGCGTGGCCACCGCGGCGCGCACCTGGAGCATGCCCGACAAGAGCGGCACGGTGGCATTGCGCGAGGACTTCGCGACGCCGCCGGCGATCGGCAGCACTGCGCCGGCCGCGGGCAGCTTCACTTCGCTTACGGCTTCGGGGGGTAGCGACCTCAAGGCGCTGACGGCAACGACCGCCAGCGTCGACACGCTCGTGGCCTCGGGCGGGTTCGGCTGCAACGGCAAGGCGGCCCAGTCGGCGGCGGCATCGGGCGGCACGCTCGCGGGCGTCATCGCGGCGCTGGTGGCAAACGGCATTCTCTCAAGTTAAAGGACCAACATGGCATCGAACAAAACATTCCGCTTCGGCCCCGTCGCGCTGACCGCGGCGCTTACCACCAACCTGCTTAACCCGCCAACGGCTGCTGGAGGCGTGAACGCGGGCGCATCTCCCCAGTACATCGTGCTGAAGCATATGCGCATCGTCAACAAGAGCAACGCGGCGGCAGCTTTCTCGATGTGGCTGGGCGCGACCGGCGCGAATGCGGCCGGCACCGAGGTGATCGGCCAGGGCCAGCTGATTGCCGCGAACGGCTCCTACGACTGGTATGGTCTGCTGCGCATCGATGCTGCCGACTTCCTGGTGGGCGGGGCAAGTGCGGCCGGCGCGCTGTCGGTGTCTGGCGAGGGCGAGATCGGGGTGGCGGGATGACGGATCTGCAAACCATGGACACGGCGCTGGATGCGATCGAATCCACCGGTAGGCCGACCCGCGAACAGATACTGACAATTGAGAAGTTCATCCTCGGTTGTCCACAGGTCGAGACCCCGACCAAGCACTACTTTTCACCCGGGATCTACGCGCGCGAGATGTTCATCCCGGCTGGGACCGTGCTGACTGGCGCCGTGCACAAGACCGAGCACCTGGTGCAGTTCGTCGGCGATATCACGGTGCTGACTGACGGCGGGATGCAGCGGCTTACCGGGCGTCACACGTTCGTGAGCAAGCCAGGCGTCAAGCGCGTCGGTTATGCGCACGCGGATACCTGGTGCACCGGATTTTTTGCGACCGACAAGACCGATATCGAAGAGCTGGAAAACGATCTGGTCGAGGATGCGCACCTGCTGCAAAGCCGTGTGCCTGTCCTCGAGCATGCACACGAACTGAAACTGGGAGGCTAAATGTTTGGAATGTCCGCAGCCACGGCTGCACTGGTAGGGGCAGGAGCGGCGACGGTCGGCAGCGCGCTCATCTCGAGCAACGCCGCCAGCAAGGCCGCCGACAAGCAAGCCCAGGGGACGAGTGACGCGCTGGCCGAGAATCGTCGCCAGTTCGACGTCACCCAGGCCAACCAGGCACCCTACCTAGAGGCTGGCAAGCTCGCACTCGGCAAGCTGGCGACCGAAAACGACACGCCGCTCGACGCGACCGGCATCCAGATGGATCCTGGTTACCAGTTCGGGCTCCATCAGGGCCAGCAGGCGATCGACCGGCAGACCGCAGCGGCCGGTGGGCGCATTTCCGGCGCCGCGCTGAAGGCAGCAGCCCAGTACGGTACCGACTACGCCACCAACGGCTACAGCGCAGCCTACGCGCGGGCGAACCAGGCGCGCACGGACCGGCTGAACCGCCTGGCCGCGCTGGCCGGCGTCGGACAAACCGCGACACAGAACGTCGGCGCACAGGGTGCAAACACGGCAGGCGCGAACAGCGCCCTGGTGGTGGCGGCCGGGAACAACGCCGGCGCCGCTACCCTCGCCCAAGGCAACATCTGGGGCAATGCCGGCAACCAGTTGATGGCCCTGTACGGGCGCAAAACATCGGCCGCGCCGAACTCGTACACCGCTGCCAACCAGTACTCCGGAGGCAACGACGGATGGACCATGCCGAACGGCGAAAGCTTGGGCACATAACAAGGAAAGCACATGGCCAACGACAATATCTTCCAGCAATACCTGGCGCCGCCGAAATCGGTCATGGAGTACTCCGCCGAGCTAGACCAGGCGGACGTGCGCAAGCAGGCGCTGCAGCAGAACGCGCTTGAGCTGGCCGCTGGCCGGCAGAAGTTCGACGAAGGCCAGCAGGCCAGCCAGCGCGCCGCGCAGCTGCGCACGGCGCTGATGGGTCTGCCCCAGGGGGCAACCGACGATCAGCGCATCCAGGCAATGCGCGGCACCGCGACGCCGGAAGGATTTGCCGCGGCGGACGCGCTCAGCAAGTCGCTGATCGAGCAGCGCAAGGGTACCGCGGCCGCAGCGAAGGACGAGGCGGAAACGGCCAAGACCAACCTGGCCCGCGACGCTGCACTGCACGATTTTCATGCGCAAAAGCTTGCCACGGTCCAGAGCCCCGAGGATGCCCTGGCCTGGGCGCAGGAGGGCCAGGCACTCGGCTTGTTCAAGCAGCCGGGGCAGTATGAGCGTGGTGTCGCGGCGATCCAGCAGGCGGCGCAGGATCCGCAGACCTTCGCTAAGTGGAAGGTGGCGGCGATGCAGGGCGGCCAGTCGGTGACCGAGCAGCTGAAGCAGCAGCTCGAGGCGGCCAAGCAGGCCGAGCAAGTCCGCCAGTTCGGCGTCACAGATCAGCGGATCAAGTCAGAAGGCGATGCGAACCGTGCCAACCAGATCAAGGTGCAGCAGATGATCACCGACAGGGCCGAAAGCGACGACGGGTCCGGATTGAGCGACGCCACGAAAAAGCGCATTGCGGTGCAGTTTGTCGACGCCGGCGATACCAGCGGCATGAAGAATGTCGGCCGCGGCTCCCAAGGTGCGAAAGACCTGCGGGGCATCCAGAACGCGATCACCGACTACGCCTCCAGCAAGGGCATGTCGCCGACCGAGATTTCAGCAAAAATCGCGGACTTCGAGGGTTTGAAGAACGGGCTGCGCACATCGGCCAACATCAGTGCACGGGTCGAAAACGCGATCTCGGAGGCCAAGGAACTGGCGCCGCTGGCGATCGCCGCCGGCCGCGAAGTGTCGCGCAGCGGAGTCCTTCCGTTCGGCAAGCTCGGCGTGATGTTCAACACCCAGACCAACGACCCGGCTCTCAAAAAGTTTGCCACCGCGAATAACGGCCTGGTGACCGCCTATGCGGGCGCAATGGCGCGCGGCCAGAAGCCGACGCAGGCTTCCTTCGATCATGCGCAGCACCTCCTCAGCGAAGCACAGGACCAGGCCTCGTACGAGGCTGCGGTCAACCAGTTATATGCCGAAATGGATGCCGCATCCCGCGCACCGCAGAACGTGCGTGCGCACCTGCGCGACCAGATCAGCGGCAACGGTACACACGGCAGCGCGCCGGCCGGCAGCTCGTCCACTCCGCCGAAATTGGGCGACGCCAAGCCGTCGCTCTCCGACATTTTCGGGCACTAAGACATGGCAGCCATTCAAGACAAGATCGCCGCAGCCAAGGCTGCAGGCTACAGCGATGCCGAGATCGCCGGCCACCTGGCGTCTTCTCCCGAGTATGGGGACAAGGTAAAGGCAGCGACAGCTGCAGGCTACAAGCCGGAAGAGATCGTCAGTCACCTGGCCAGCGCACCCACAGCGGCCCCCAGCGCAGCCAGCGGCACCGGCAGCGCCGGTAAGACGATCAGCGATGGCACGATGGGCTTTGGCGCCGGCGCCGGTACCGGCTTCGGCAAGATGGTCCTCGGTGCGCAGCGCCTCTACGGCAAAGTGCTGGCCGCGGTAGACGACGTCATGCCTGGCAAACCCGCGCCGACGTTGGCAAACGTGGTCAGCGGCAAGAAGCCGACATCATCCTTATCGCGCATTGCCGACTGGCTCGTGCACGACGCCGATGCCGGTAAGGCGAAACTCGAAGCCCAGAACGCGCCCTACAAGGCTGCCAGCCCGATCGCCAATGGCGCAGGCGAAGTCGGTGGCCAGATCGTCGCGACGATGCCGCTGGGAGCAGCGATTCCGAACGCACTGCGCTCCGTGGCCGGCGCCAAAACGGTCGTCGGCCTGGTGCCTCGCACAGCCCAGGCTTCTGGCGTTGGTGCGATGTACGGCGCCGTGACCGGTACCGTCAATTCGAACGCCGAAACCCTCGGCGGCATGCTGGCCGATGGCGGGCGCGGCGCGGCTACCGGCGCGGCATTTAGCGCTGCGGCCACGCCGGCTACGGCGGTACTCGGTGCGGTCGGCAGCAATGTGGCGCAACGCTTCTCGAAGACCAGCGCGGCGGAATACGCAAAGCAGAAGGTCGCCGAGGCCTTGGCGCGCGACGCGCGCGGCGCATTGGCCACCGGCGGCTCGATCAATCCGCTGACCCAAGTCGCGGCGCGCTTCAGCAAGCTGGGCGACGAAGCGGTGCTGGCCGACGCCGGCGGCCGCAACACCAACCAGCTGCTCGACACGCTGGCGATCCTGCCCGGCCGCACCAAGGAGGCAGCCGCCAACCTGCTGCGGCAGCGCACGGCCGGCGTCGGCGCCCGCATGCGCACTGCGGCCGAAGAAGCGCTCGACACCCAGGGCCAGCGCCTGCCGACCACCGTGGAGTCGCTGATCACGCGCCGGCAGCAGGGTTCGGCGCCGCTGTACAACCAGCTGCGCAAAACGGACATCGTCCCAAGCCAGGACCTGGTCGACATCATGAAGCACGCAGAAGAGCTGGGGGTGACCAAGCTGGGTCGCGAGATCGCCACCGCACGCCAGATGCCGTTCACTCTCGACGCCAAGGCGCCGGCGAAGTGGAACATGGGCGACCTCGACCACGTGAAGCAAGGTGTCGACCAAGTGCTGTCCAGCCGCAAGGCGATGAACCAGGATGGTACCCTGACGCCGCTGGGCAACGCCTACCAGGATCTGAGAACGAAGCTGGTGTCCGCCCTCGACGCCGCGACTACCAACGGCAAGACCGGACAATCGCTATACCGGGATGCGCGCGAAGCCTTCTCAGCGCCGTCGCAGCTCATCGACGCGGCCAACGCCGGCAAGCTGGCGATCAACCGTGACGAGACCAGCATTCTGGGCATGATGAAGGGAATGTCGGACAACGAGCTGCAGGCGTTCCGGATCGGCGCCTTCGAGGGACTGCGCGCCAAGCTCGGCACCCAGGGCGGCCAGACCCAGATCATGAACATGTGGAAGGAGCCGGCCACCCAGGAAAAGCTCAAGGCTGTATTCGGCGACCTGCGCTCCTACCGCGAGTTCGCCTCGAGCGTGGCCAAGGAAGCGCAGCTCAAGCGCCTGCAGAGCGTCGGCCAGGGCTCCCAGACCGCCGCGCGCCAGGCAGGCATGGGCGATCTCGACCTAGCCGCTATGAGCGATGCCGGCGCGGCCGGCGCCGCGCTGAAGGCCGGCAATGTGCTGTCGGCGATCGGCTCCGCGAAAAACGCATGGAATCGCGTGGCCACGCCGCAAACCGTGCGCGACGAGATGGGCAACATGCTGCTAGCCAGAGGTTCCGCCGGCGCACGGAACCTGAACAGCCTTGAGGCACTTGTCCAGGGCATCAACCAACGCAACATGCTGCTGTCGAACAACATCGGCGTATTTGGCGGCCAGATGGGCGGCAAGATCGTCACGCCAGCGCCGCAGCAGCTGAAGTAAGTCACCGTTTCATCCCAGCGGCCCACCCTGACCCGGTGGGCTTTTTTCATCCCGGCCCCGCTCATGCGGGGCTTTCTTGTTTTAGGACCACCGATGCCAGCTAGTCAGCCAGCGAGCTTCAACCTGCAAGAGTTCACGGACGTCGGCCAGTTGCTGGTCGGCGGGCGGCTCTACACCTACATCTATGGGACGACGGCGCAGAAGATCGCGTTCACCGATCCAGATGGCACGGTGCCGCATACCTATACGCCCGACGGTGCTGGCGGACAGTACATCGCGCTCAATGCGCGCGGCGAGCTGCCGACACCGCTGTACCTGGGATCCGGGTCGTACGACATCGCGTTGAAGCGCGCCGATGGGTCGACCGTGTGGACCCGCAAGGCCGATGGCGTCGACAACCTGCCCCGGGCGAACGCCGAGTCGATGGCAGGGCCGGACGGCGCCAAGGGTGTAGGGTATGGCGCCGATAAGCTGGCCGGCGCACTCGATACCTTGCGTTTGCCGAGCTATGTGTCGCTGCGCGACTATGCAGGCCCGCAAACGGCTGCCTATATCAGCGGATTTCTTGCCACCAAAGCGCCCAGCGGCATCGCCGGCAATTTCGTTGTCGATGGCAAAGATACGACCAGCGCAGACAACGGCGGCACGATCATCGTCGACGCAGCCGGCCGGCGCTGGAAGCGTCAGTTTTGCGGCCCCGCGTACGTCGAGTGGTTCGGCGCCAAAGGGGACGGCGTGTCGGACGATACCTTGGCCATTCAAGCAGCCATCAACGCGGCCATGGTGGTCAACGGCGCGATCGGCTTCGGCCCGCGCAATTACCTGGTGACGGCCCAGCTCTTGGTAACCGGTTCGTTCCGGTCGGTGCATTTACAGGGATCCAGGACCGGCAACCACCAAACTGCCAGCAGCGCGGGCACCTGTTTGGTGTCGAGCGCTGTGGGCAACAGTACAGTGATTCGCGCCGAGTTCCTCACCTTTGCCAACGAGAACATCTCGATCGACGGCATCAACTTCTATAACCCGACGCTGAGCAAAGTCAACGGTGGCTACCCGATCAAGATCGTGCGCGGCGCTGCCAACGGCCGCTACATCTCGGGTTTCCGCTTCTCGAACATCGGTGTGATGGGCTTTGGCGCCGGCATCGGCTTCCAGGGCCTGAACACGGCAAACGCCGACAACAACTTCATCGGCAACGTATTCCTGGAAAACTTCAGCGTGCAGGGATGTGGGATCGGTATGCAACTGGCAAATTGCTCGCTGAACCTGGTTACACTGAGCAACACCCTGTTTTTCGATTGTCCGTATGGCGGCATCCGGTGCGAGCCGGATGGCGAAGTGGGTCCGGGAACCGGCAAGGGCTCCGTGTTCATCGGCACGCTGTGCAACAAGACCCACATGGAGGGCGTCGGCGGGATGTTCCGCACGTGTTTGACTCCCGTCCTCGACTCCCTTGGGCACGTCATCCGCAGCTCCCTGACGCTGATCGACTTCAGCCATGAGGGCTGCGCCGGTAC
>Ga0308170_10002016_pt1 | contig 18006 bp, 28 predicted proteins | sample PhyBR2_2_FD_202136 | JGI IMG/M metagenome (GOLD analysis project Ga0308170, IMG submission 202136) | Phyllosphere microbial communities from UC Gill Tract Community Farm, Albany, California, United States - DLSLSB.R2 | ecosystem: Host-associated > Plants > Phyllosphere > Unclassified | place... | reverse complement strand
GTCCATGGTGGATTGAGTCCGAATGTTAATTCTTTGGATCAGGTGAGCTGTTATAACTCTTACCTCATGAGTTCTCGGATGAAGACTGACGATTTTTGTCTATCTCACATCTCCCTCCCTACTTCGACATCTCAATTCTATCAATGTAGATTCGCCTGATTGATCGAAAACAAGAAGTGCCACATGATGGAGCAATGTGTGATCTACTCTGGTCAGATCCCGATGGTACGCAAAACTCGCTCTCCGCTTCTCCGCTTCTCCCCTTCCTCAACTCTCCCTTCCCTCTTCTGTCCCTTCGCTCACCGACGAGCTTTTCACTCTTGAGCAGATATCGAAGGATGGGGTCTCTCACCAAGAGGAGCAGGTTACTTGTTCGGTGCGGATGTAGTGAAACAATTCGTGCATTCGAATGGATTGGATCTGATCGCGAGGGCTCATCAACTGGTACGTCTTACCTTCTCTTTCATCATGAATCCGCCAGAGTACTGATGACGGCGGGTAATACATGCAGGTAATGGAGGGACACAAGTTAATGTTTGAAGATAAGATCGTGACTGTTTGGTCTGCTCCTAATTACTGTTACCGGTCAGTCGCCTCTCCATAGCTAGCCCTTTGACGATGACTGACGCTAGTTGGCGTGACGACGACAGATGCGGGAATGTAGCGAGTATATTGGAACTCGATGAGAATCTGAATTCGACTTATCAAACGTTCGAAGCTGCCGCTCAGGTACGCTCCCTTTCTTCGTCAGAACTTGATCGTTTAAGCTGATCTGGATGTCGGTTGAGTGCGTACAGCAAGACTCGAGAGGCATTCCAGCGAAAAGTACAAGTTTACAATATTTCCTCTAGAATCATTCCCTCACTTCCCTCCCCTTCCTTCTCTCACTCTCTCGCTGCCTATCTGTCGGTTCTCTGTCTGTGTTCACTTCGAGAAGTTACGCAAAGTGGTATTCTGTTTGTACGAAGGATCTCGTTTTTGTGTGTTTCGCCTCCCTCATGTTGCAATTGTTTCCTTTTTCCCCCTCCCCTCTTATCTGTCCTGCATATCGACGATGCAACGTATCCTTCCGACGAATCTACGTACTTCATTAATGCGACCTCGCTTTCGTTCGATCACCGAGAGCCTGAGATCAACTTCAACAGTTCGCTTCTTTTTCCCTCTTCTTCTCTCTCTTCTTCGACACTCACACATCGCCATTCTCAAAGATGGTCAAACACATCACGGTTAAACTTGATGGACAAATCTTAGCTCAAGCAGAAGAGTCGAAGACGCAATCGGTCGAAGGGAATTTGTGCGTGTTCTCTCTCTCCCTAATCGCCGGAAACAGATCCCGATACTGATCTCCTAATCGCCCTCTAGCTACTTGTGAGTCTTCCTACTTCTCTATCTCAAGTCGATGAGGAGACTTCACTGATTTCCCCGCCCCCTCTTCTCATCCGAACTTGCGCAATTACAGCCCTCCTTCAGCACTCAACAAAGAGTTCTTCAAAGACAGTCAGAACAACTCTCACACCTATTGCCCCTGGAAAGTGAGTCGTCGATTTCCTCGCAATTTCGAGTTTTCGAACTTCGCACTGAATTCAAAGAACTCGTCGACTTGCAGGGTGAAGCCAGTTACTATGATATCCACGTCGGATCGAAAGTATTACAAGATGCGGCTTGGTACGTCCTCCTCTCTCTGCAGGTAACCCGCGCTCTCATCTCGTTCGATCGAAGAAACCTCTTCTCGAACTTGGACTGATTCTTCTCCCTCGCAGGTACTATCCCGAGACTAAACCAGGAAAGGCCGAGACGTTGAAAGGATTCGTCGCTTTCTACAAGAACAAGGTTGAGATTCACTCTTGAACGAGAACCGAAGGACGGGAACAGACAAAGTTGTAACTGTTTCGTGCTTGAGCGATCCGAAGAAATGCAGTACCCAATTCTATCAGTATTTGATCAAGGAGTGCAGCGAGAGAGCGAGAGAGCGAGAGTCGGAGAGGCAGAGGAAAAGGTGATATCATTGAGCGAGTGCGAAAGGAAGCAGAGATATTGAAGCGATAATACAACAGCGGAGTCCTTCAAGCGGTAACGGAAACGGGGGAATTTACGAATCATATGTAAAGGGTATATCGTGGAATAGGAAAGGGATAGACTAAGTAGCGGGATTGACCTTGACCTCTTGCTCCGAGCGATGTTGTTTCTCCTTCTCCTTCTCCTCTCCATCTTCGACATTCTTCATCAAACCCCTCTCGAACGCTCTCAACAACAGCGCCAATCCTCGATCCGTTCTCTCCTCGTCATCCATGTCCTCCTTCCTCTTCCCTTCACCCGGCAACCTCTCCTCCTCCTCATCCGATTCATACCCATTCTTCCTAACCTCTCCCGAAGCTCTCGCTCCCTGTTCTTGAGAACTGATCTTTTCTCTCTTCGCTTCATCTTTCTCCTCTTGTTCTTCTTCGGGAAGTTTGTGACCCGTCAAAGTAGACTTGATGCGTGATGTGAGAGCTTTCTTGGATTTGTTGAATTTCCCATACTTTTCAATCCCTCGGATCGTCATGACCTATGCCCATTGAGCGAGCTACTGAGTTCTGACACTCCAGGAAGAAGGGCAGTAACAAGAGAAAAAGAGAGGAGACGAACGGATTTCGAGATTGAAACGGACGACATATCTACTCCTTCTTCTTCGAGACCTCGGACGAACGCTTTGAAGTGCATCGTTCCAGCTCGATAGTGACCGGAGAGAGGAGATAAGGAGGTGAGCCTCCCGTCTGAAGCTTTGATCAATCCTGCTGAAGTCACTCGAGCTCCGAAGAGGAATGAAGAATGTTGGAATCCACCGGTTCTAGAGATGACGAGAGAGTGTCAGCTAGAAGGAAGGGGAAGATGCGAGAGAATCTTTTCCGGAGAGAGAGCTCACTTTTTGATCGAAACGAAGAGTCCATTCTGTGAGTGTCGTTTCAGATCGAGAGTCAGCCGCTTCAATCACGCACTTTCAAAGGAGGAACACTCACGGTCAGATCAGACACATATAACCATCTGTTGACGCCATGATGACAAAACGCGCGATCCCAAACATTCAATGATCTGTTCACAACGCGGGAAACGAGAAAGGAAGTAGAAGGGGTCAGCTCACGTATTCTTATTGATCGTTTTACGTAGCAAGTGATCAACGACATGAGCAGGAGATGTGTAATATTTGACTCGCTTTTTGAATTGTTTGATTCCTTTTCCTTGTCCTGCTGTACCTCCCTATTCAAACGGAACGAACGACTTCGTCAGCTTGAAGTCGAAAGAGCAAGAGACTGAGATCGAGAGACTTACCTTGTCGCCATAAGCTTTCGAACCCGCTCTGATCTCATCCGCAACCTCATCGTCCGAACTCGAACTCGACGAACTCCCAAAATCGCTACTACTAGCACTACTCCCCTCTGCCTCCTTCGCCTTCCGAATCTTATCCTTATCCTCCTCTTGTTTCTCCTTGAACCTCGCTTCACTAATCGGAACGACCCCTCCTTTCTCCGGTCCCAAATCTTCATGATACTTTGAGGTGTCGAGTGGTTCTCCATTCTTGGCCCACACGAGGAGTCCAGATTCGTTCACTATCACTCGGTAGGTCTCTCGTTGTTCGGCGGTAAGGTAGGCGATTCGTTCTTCGTCGAGTCTCTTGCGAGGGCATTCGTCTAGTTCGAGATGCTTGCCTTCTCCTTCGTCGAGCCACTGTATCGCAGAAGGATTCAATCAGCTCATACTTCGACGAAGATGGAGGTTGCGAGTGCGTACGTGAAAGAAGTTCTCCTGAAAGCGAGCAACATCAGAATTCAGTTTGTTCTTCTCTTCGCTCAAAAGCAGGGGAGACTCACGCTCGTGTCGGTTTCATTCCATTTCTGATGATAGTATTTGAGATTAGATGCGTAACGATGCTTTCTGTACGAGATTCAGACAAAACGATCAGTATCCTCAACGAATTGAGATGAGTCTTTCGAATCTACGTACGAATCAACGATTTCCTGTGCATACCACGCTCGCTCGTCAGTAATCTCGCACCTACTCGACTACTCAGAGGAAGTGTGACGAACGAGCCAGTACTGAGGTTCCATTCTCTTTGCAGCGTTTCTCTCCTCTTTAATCTGTTCCCTCTCCTTATCATTCCTCGCGAGCGCCTTCATCTCTTCTTCCTCACTCGGTTGTTGCATGAGATCTGCACTATTCTTCTGTCCATCGGTGAGCTGTCCAGCATAGACGACAGAACGATGCCATCGAGAAGCTGTTCATAATCGGGAATTCCGTCAATTCTTTCGCGATTCTCCGTTTCTTTTTGAGCGGTAAGTGAGAAGTCAAGACTCACTGGCGTCGTTCTTTCCATCCATCTGTTCCTTCCCTGCAGCTTTGAGTTTTCGCTGTTGCAGCCCATCGTCGAACCGTTTCGAACTTGTCAAATTTCGACCTTCTGCCGTTCTTCTCCCGACATGAGCTCTGTATATCAAGTTCGAAATGGTCAGTTACGTCCCTTGCAGTACATCAAGAGCGATTCCAATAGAATCCATCCGATCTTCCCAAGTTTCATTTCCCTTCCCATCTTGGCCTTTCGAAAGATGAAATGAGCAAAACAAGCAAGAGGGAGCTTACCTATAGTTCTTCTGCATCAATTTGGCAGCTTTACTCTTCTCTTCATCACTCCCTTCTTGTTCTCTCTGACCTTCCCCAGCTGCAGTTTGTTGATCATGATTCGACTCCTGTCGTTTCTTCTCTACTCTTTCCCAAACTTCTTGAGCGGCTTTTCGATCTTGATCTATACTTGAAGAGGCGTAATCATACTTCATCCTTATTGTCGAATTGGGTGTGATCAAAAGCAAAGAGGGAGAGAGAGGAGGAAGAAGGGAAAGAAGGGAGAGAGTGGGGCCGCCTGTGAATTTTTACTGAGTGACAGCGCGAAAACTGCGAAGTCTTTCTGAGAATGCCGAAAAAGAAGAGGACAAATAAAGTTTTCTAAATAACGGGATAGCGTGGTTTGTTCGCAGCACATGGCGGGAGAGAGTCCGAAGAATGAGTTACGAATGGATCAACAAGAAAAGAAGTTACAAGCTCAAATGAATGAAGGTTCCGCTCCTCCTCCTGTTCTTCCACCTCCTCCCAATTCCGACAAAGCCTTAACGAATTCACTAGGAGCCATGATTTCCGTCGAACCATATGTAACACTCTTTTGCGATCCTTGCACGACTCCCCCTCCTCCTCCTCCCGTAGTTGATCCATTCAATCCACTAGTAGCGGGTTGACCAGTTCTCGATGCCCATTCACTCATGTTCCCATATTCAACCAACGATCCACCTCCGACGACAAACACGACGGCTTCATTGAAATTCTGTCTTCCTCTGCCTTGACTCGCAGCTGCTGGTCTAGCAGCGGAACGTCCTCCAGATCGAGGATCGAACAAAAGGTATTCATCTGTATCTTGTAAAGCTTGCGTAGAGGCAGAGGAAGGATCCATGAGCGCTTCGACTAAGCGAGTGATAGGGAAATCTTTGCGAGCGGGAAGGAAGTTTTTCACTCCTGAAATTAGGTTGTCGAGTCCGACTCCTCCGATTCCTCCATCTCGTAATCGATCAGTGAGCTACCATACAAATTCTGCTCGGTCAGTTCTGTGTCGAATCGAACTGATGAGGGGAAAGTGAACGTACTCGGTTAGAGAGTGAACTGAAACCTTTCATGAATTCACCTCCTGCAGCACTAACCGCGCTTGGTTGAGCTGGAGTCGCAGCGATATTCGACATCCTCATAACATCCCTCAACCTATTTCACTCACTCTTTCATCAGTATATCTCTCGCAAAGATGGAAGAAAGAGAAAGAAGATTACTTTTTAGCGAATTCCCAAGCCCCCATATCCGCACCACTCTCCCTCAAAGCCCTCTCGTATTCGGCCAATTCATCTTTCGCCAACGCTTTCTCGTTCCCACTCGCAACCATCGAGAAATAATAACACAACATCAACCTCAATTTGTCTTCTGGTTCAGAGTACGCCGGGTCTCTCAAAGCCAACAATAGATCCTTCTTTGGCTGCACATCAGAATGCCGACTATGAGTTCCTTGAGGAGGAGATAGGAGAGAGTGCAGGAAGCGCACAGTTTTAGTGATTGCCTCCTCCATTTGAAACAAAGTGTCCAATCCACGATTCTTGATCCCTTGTAACAAAGCAGTCGCGATATTCATATGAGTATCGAGCGTCGTCTTTCTCGCTGTCAATTCCGGGAGCGCCGTGATTGCCGCTTTGAGTGAAGCGGCGTTAGAAGAGAGGTCACTATTTCCGTGGATCGACAATGAGCTCCAGAACCGCGGGAGAGAATGAGAGGAATGATGGAGGAACTCACATTTGAGCGAGATCATTCACGTCACTAACTCCAGTAGATCTAGTAATCTCATTCGCATCTTGTTTATACCTAAAATTCACTCCATCAAACCTCTTCCATCAGTCTCCTTTCTTCTCGAAAGAGTGAGAGTGAAATAGTGTAGGTAGAGCGTACTTGTTGAGTTCTATATCTATTTCCTCTGCGACTTGAGGGAAAGGATGTTGAGCGTTTTTAGCCCAAAAGAAATCTTTCGAATCTAAATCATAAGTTTTTTTAGACATTTTCCCACTTTCTGGTGCCTGTACAGATCGCCTTCCGCAAGCTATCAGTTCTGCGAAACAGAAGATAGGTGTGAAGGGAGTAGGAGCGTACCTCTACTGTTACTCTGTTCAATTTCATTCCGAGTACATCGTTCACTAGAGCTTGATATGTCCAACTGTGTGATAACATGGGTACTAAATCGACATTCCTATCGAACAATACAAGTACTATTCTCGCATCCTTTTTTCATCAGCTTCTCCCCTCATTCCGACCAATTTCAGAGAGAGAGAGAGAGAGAGGATATTCAACTCACGAGGTCTCGCTCCGAATCCACCATCATTCCCACCAGAGAAAGCGTTTACCCCTCTCGAACTAGCCAAATGATCCCTCAACGCTCTATCCAATTTCCTAGCTACCATTTCAGCAGCGTTTCCTCTCGGAGCTCGAATGATGGGTAATTGACCCATCGTCACCAAGACGGAGAAGAGACCTCGAGAGATGGAATCGGTGAGGGATTCAATGAGGGTTTCGGAAGTTGAAGGCGAGTTGAGGAGGGTGTAGGTTGGTGGAAGGGAGGGACGCGGGTTGGAGGGAGAGGGAGAAGGGACTAGAGAAGAAGTTGCGAGGGAGGGTGCGAGAGAGAAGAGTGAGGATGAGAGACAAAGGAAATCGAGATGTTGATCATAGACCTGCGATCAACTAAATTCCTTTCAATACGGAATCCACGAAGGGAGGAGGTAGTGAAGTGAGAGACGTGAAATCGCACCTGTTCTACACCTTCTACAGTTCCATCTTTCGCGACAGTCTCTGCAAACTCCTCCAACAAAGTCCTACTCAGAGCACTCGTGAAATTTACATAGGTTGAACTATACAATCCTTTCTTGAGATCTTGAGCGATTCTCTGAATGTTGACAGAAGAAGGCGAGACGAAATAGATTGCTGGTACATCTGATAATGCTGGTCGTTCAGAATGTAGTTGCCTGCATCAATGAGTTAAGTTAGCGGGAAGTGAGATGCTCCACGTCGGATGAATGAGAGAGAGAGATGAGGAAACGAACATGTGTAGAGTGACGCCTGAATCTCTTAAATCTTGTACGCGTAATGAAGTTGCCAATACATCTTGTGCAATCTTGTCCATTACCAACACTTTCCATGTTGGCAACTGATTACTCGAGGAAGGAGTTAATGATGAGGAGGAGGAGGAGGAGGAAGGGGAATTGAGGGATAGTAAAGAGGAGAGGGCAGTGATTTGTCGTTCTCGTAATGTAGCCATCTTCTAGAAAGGGAGCTGGTTGGAGGGAGACCAGAGGGAGGAGAGAGAGAGCCGAGGTACTCTTCTTCGCTTGTTACGATCCACTTTGAGAAGATGCCTAAAGCACCTAATACACCTCTATCATGTATATTCGCAATCAATAAACCAACAGGTTCACCATCCATGACTGTCAGTCTCTCCTTTCTTCCTTCTCTCGCTCTACCCTTCTTTCAACTAAATTCCCTTTTTGCAGTTATTGAACAAACTCCAACCTTTATTCTCAAGTTCAGCATTATTCAAAGATCAGAACAAATCAGAAGAACCTCAAGAGAAAGGCAAGGGGAAAGGTAGACGAGGGAAATGGAAGGAACAAAGAGTTAAGATGGGTCAAGGAGGTACTCTAGACCCTCTAGCGGATGGTGTACTCGGTAACCTCTTTACCCTCTCCACTCGTCCTCCTCCTCGCTCTGACGAGAGCTTGATTCGACAGTGATCGGAACGAATTCAGCGACGAAACATTTATCTCAATTCTTGGATTGTACCAAATCTTACAGAGCGATCGCGTTATTGGGTTGTTCGACCGATTCGTATGATTCGGATGGAAAGATTGTAAAGACTACGGGGTGGAAAGGGATCACAGAAGAGATGGTCAAGGAGAAACTAAGGTTATTTAGTGGTGAAATTGAACAAACTCCTCCCGTGTACGTCTCATTCTTCCCTATGTACGCTTTCCTTAGCTTACGTACATAAAGGGAAGGATTGTACAGCTACTCTGCACTCAAAATGGATGGTAAACCCTTGTATGAATACGCACGTTCAAATCTACCCCTCCCCCGACCAATCCCTTCTCGCAAAGTCACCATCTCCCAAATCGATCTCCTCTCCTTCACGCCTGGAGAAGCGAGAACAGACAGTTACGAGTACCCGAAAGAACATTTGGATGAGAAAGCGAGGTTGGAAATCGAGAGGTTGGAGAAAATGGTCAAGGAAGGTGGAACTGTTATCCCGAGTGAAGAGGAAGTCGTCAAGAAGGTTGACGGAGAGAGTGAATCAGTTGTCGATGAGAAGAGGGAGGACAAATCATATGAATCTGAAACAACGAGCGGTTCGTCTCTCTCTCACGTCTCTCGATCTCTTCTCTCTGAACTGATCAGAGTAATGAGTCCGAACAGATGGACGACCCCCAATCTTTGAGATCTCTCTGACCGTATCTTCCGGTACCTACATCCGATCCGTAATCCACGACCTCGGAATCGCTTTGGGATCCTCCGCACACGTCGTCAAACTCACTCGCACGCGTCAAGGACAATTCTCTCTTTCCCCCTCTTCAGCTCCCTCGACTACAACAGAATCAACAGAAGGAAACCTCGAGGAAATCGAGAGAGGATGTGTCGAGTGGAGTTTGTTACAGAGGGAGATTGAGAGAGTTGAAAAAATCAAGAAAGGGAGTCAAGAGACCAAGGATGAGGTTGAAAAGGAGAGGGATTCAGAGGGTTGGTTAGAGTGGGAGAGAGAGGTGTTGAGGTTATGTAAGACTGTTTAGGAGGGACGGGGAGTGGATCGAGAGAAATCATCATTCCTCTTGACTTGACCTCGAGGACGTTTCTGAGAGAGACTACAGATTGTTTCACGACATCTGATCACACTCGACCTAGGGGATCGAGTGCCAAAGATACTGAAACAGGAGGAGTCGGATTGTGCAAAACGAAAACAAAACAGGGTATCAACAGTGGATGCGAAAAAAGTACGAAAGGATGTATTGGAATTAAGGGTATAGCAAGAGATGTAAATGAATGAGAAAAGTGAGAGAAAAGCGATACAAGCGATAGAATTCTGGAGATAGACAAGCGATAGATTTCGATTATAGGTTATAGACTCCTCTCGTGTCGTTATGCAAATCCTCATGAGCTCTGTCGATCCGTCGAATCGTTCAGTTGCCATTCATGAGAAAGTACTGAAGGAGCGATGAACTGACTTGAGTAAACGAAGTTGAGCTTCAGCAGGAGTTTCGAGAACGATATGATCTGGTTGACTTGGCCAGGCTCCTTTGTGATAGCCTAGTGACAAACGATGTGAAGGTTTGAGGATATGATTGAGCTGACTCATTGGCAATGTGAGTGAGGCTCGTGAGGGAAAGAGCGAAGTAGAGCTCACCATTCCAACCCAATCTCTCGCTAGACTCTCGAACCCTGGACTACAACCCGTACAAGAGAACCCGTTGCCCAGCTTCTCCAATTCCTCGTGAGCTTGAGCCAAGGGGGCGAATTCACGCTCAGTGAAAGTCGTCTCGGATAGGTCGGCTGCATTGAGGATTGAGGTGACATGAAGAACTTCTCTAGCGTTGATTTCGTACTTTGTTGCATCGAGTGGAGCGGGGTAAGATTCGGTCGAGATTGGATCTCCAAGTCGACAGATGTGGTTGAGAATCTTCGGGAACGCATCGACGTGAGTACAGCGTGAGCAAGTGAAAACGCCGAAACAAGATCGCAAGGCGTCCTTCTTCTCTGAATCGGTGTGATCAGTATCCATGATCCATTTGTCGAGCCAAGGTGAATCGAGTCTACCTCCTTCTCGATACATTTGTTCGAAAGGTCCGATCGAAGTTTGAAGTTTGGCAAAGAATTCTGGGAAGAGCGACATCTTCTTGATTTGAACTTCGAGGCTCAACATCGTACCGTTGTCTCGTAGAGTAGTTGGCGTTACTTCGGCATCGGCGGGCCAGTAGAGTTGTTTGAACGAGTCGAGAGAGAAGTAGATGTCCCACTGTTGCAAAGGGAAGAGTCCGGCTCGTTTGGCGGCGATGGGAAACTTGCGGAGGTGTTCGTGTTCGTTACAGAGAGAGTTGAGTCGAGCTTGTCGAATAGGTGCGAGATCTTGATCGATGACAACTCGTCGAGACGTCTCGAGAATTGGACGGAGAACGTTTCGTACACTCGGCCAAGCTGTACGACAACCAAGTTCTTGAGTCAGTAGACAAACATACTCTGTGAGCGCAGAGATTGGCGTACCATTGCTAGTGAGAGGTCGAGCGGCTCGAACTTGTTTGTGAGCATGAAACTCGGTATTGAAGCTAAAAATATAGAGCGACAGGATCAGTTCTCAGCACCGCGACATGGGGAAGAGGTTTGACTTACTGTCTCTCCTCGAACCCGAGCTTGATGAACCTCGCTTTGATATCGTCCACCCTATCCTTGTTCACTTTCGCTTTCGCATCCAAAGTTTTCGATTTCTGTCCCAGGACCCATTTCTCAATTAAATCACCTTCTTCATACTGTTTCTTGATGAGATCTTTGAGAGTCGTTTCGAAATCTTTGAGTGGTATTGAACCGAAACGAGAATGAGTGAAGGATCCTGAAACGTCGCCATTTTCGATAGCTGATCTTGAGGCTGCGAGTCCAGAGGTAGCGTCTTCGAAGTCTCGGAGGAGGTAGTAAGGTTTGTTGTTACGACCATTCGCTAAAAGCGGTCCCAAGGTGAGTTCCGAGTGGAGCAAGGAGAAAGAGAAGCGACTCACTCGGAATTACTGAAGCGAGGTAAGGAGTTAAAGCGAGCTGTTCTGGTTCGAGTTTCGTGTGATGAATCGAGATCTTGTTCCAGCACTTCTGCATGCAAGCTTTAACTCGCAGGTGTCCATCGATGTTGACTGACTTGCTCCCGCAGACCTGTGCGAGCGTTTTCTTGCTTAGTACTCGCGCTTCAGAGAGTATAGAAAGAATAGAGTGCGTACCTCGCAATCACCGAACAACACGTTAGACCACTTGAGTATGTTCATCTCCTTCGTCAAATCAATCTCAGGTAATTCACTATTCTTCCAACAACTCGTCCAAACTCCCGTCAAAGCCGACGAGTACAAGAAGTTGTGGAATTTCTTGTTGAGTCGACTGATGATGAAGAGTGATTGGAGGTCTCCTGCAGAAAGGATCGAAGCGAGAACGTCGAGAGGGAGTGCGACTAATCCAGCGAGTGAAAGAACCTGGTTTTTGCGAAAGAACCGCTCAATTCTCTAATCATCAACGAGAGTAGTGGAGTAGCTCACCTTTTTTGCTTTACTCTTTCCCTTTGCACTCGATCCAACGCTAGAACGACCCTTCTTATTGCGGTTTGGTGAAACTGTTTCAACCCGAAACCCTTCATCAGCTGCACCTCTCCCTCAATACAGCGAATGAGGGACTTACCATCTTCCTCCTCTTCCTCCTCGTCCTCAGCCTCAGGTTCCTCTTGATCCCCCTCCTCGTCATCCTCTCCTTCACTTGGAGGTTCAATCTCTGCCTCGGATCCTTCATCTTCCGAATCTGTACTCATTCCATCGTCCTTGACTTCGACATAGGAGACTCTAGGTCTTGCGCGTGTGACCCGTGTTGAAGTGCGCGGTTTGATTGGTGCTTTACGAGCCATGTTGGGAGAGGGAGTGGGAGAAAGGGAAGAACAAGAGAGGGCGCGCCTCTACGTGATTTTTCGGGATTTTGTGGAAACAAGGAAAGCGGGAGGGAGGGAAAGGAGAAAGGGACAGCTGTTCGCGAGGTAAGAAAGTGCAAGTGAAAGCGAGAAGTGAGATGAGGAGGAAAAATGCTCGGATTCGACCTTCGAGCGATTTGTTGCAATCCTCGAAAACTCCAGCTAATGACGGGACATCGACTTGCGAGCAGGAACTTCAGGGTCGTCGTGTGAAAGGGAGGTGATAGAATGACAATGAACGAAAGAAAACGAAAGACGAGACCCAAACCAACAAAAATCTACTACTTCAATACAACCCAACCTTTCCTCGTTTAAGCAGAAGCAGTCTTTTGCTCGTAGAATCTATATGATACCCATTCGAGAGTCAGCGAAGACGAAATGGGGAGAGAGCGAAAGAGGAACGTACCGGTAGGCGAAGTAAGCGACGATTCCAGCGAGAGGCAAGAGATATGAGAATCCACCAGATCTATGCGAGGGAGGATAGAATGTCAGTGTGAGTCGGGGAGACTTCGAGCAAGCTTCTCGATGACTCTTAAGCCGCCGAAATCGGAAACTCACGAGCTGTTGGTGCTTGTTCCAGCGGCTTGACGAGCGGTCTTGGTGACTGCTGGTGCGGTGCCCTGGGATCGAAGAATGTCGGGACATTGTCAGTAAGCGCTTTTCAAGCAGGGTATGGCTTGCGAAATCACGAATTTTCGAAAATCCACCTCTCCAAATTGAACCTTTGCCGTTTCTGCACGCTCGCTGACAACAGACGTCCCTCGCTCCGTATGAATGAAAGGATAAGGAAGCGTTTCTACTCACCTCTGGACCATCACCAACCAAATATTTATCCAATATCGCTCTCGCCTCATCCGAGTGACCCACATCTTCAAAAGCTTCCGTAGCATCTCTTCCAGCTTCTCCGAATAAAACTTCGTCTCCTCCTGGGTGCTAGATTACGCGACAAAGGGAACAGAAAAGCGGCGTTAGCATTCCCGTGTCAACTCTTTCGGAAAGTGAGAGGAGAGTGAAGCGCACCTCGTCGAGGAATTTCCCGATTGCGTAGACTACACTCAAAGGGATGGGTGTCAGTCAGAGCAAGGAAAAGCAGTGCAAAGAGGGAGGGGCTCACCTTTGCCGTGAAGTAACATCAAGATTCCTTCTTTACTCTTTGCCTCCTCTGATCTCAGTTCATCCCAAGTGTAAACTTTCGTGTCTGACATATCTATATGTGATTCGTAGTGGTGATGGCGTAGAAGGTGGAGGAAGGAGAAAGATGTTGAGTTTCCACACGACTTCGATTTCAGATTTTTGTTGACTGGCAAAAGTTGCCGCGATCCTCCTTCTCTCCTCTTATTCTCACTCAAATCGCTTCGAATTCTGTTCAGCTTATCTTCTATGCTTCGGATGACCTTTCCGCGCCTTTTGGAACATTCGAAACTTAGTAATTCGTCCAATCGAATCCCTCGCATCTTCTGTTTTCACTGCCGAACCCTCCTTTCCCCTCTCGTACCCTGACTCTGTTCGCTTCAAGGTTATGCCGTGTGGAGACGCGATTGACAGGATCAAAGATGAAGCGATTCAGGTCGCAGGATCACTTGACTTCGCTTTCGAAAGGCTTTTCGCAAGCTGAGCTATCCCGTTGTAGAAGGACGATTCCAACTCTACTTGATTCCGATAGTCAATCTAGGCAAACGATATTGAAAAGGAGTGTGGAACGAGGTGTGCGGACAGGAGGATAAGAAGGAGAGGGCAAATAATCATGAACAAGAAAACGAGAAGAAGAGTAAGGAAGAGTGAATGGGAGGGACCAGCCTCGTGGATGTCTAGATTGTGACGATAAAGAGGTCGACCAGACTCGACCTTGGTGTTCCTATTTAGCGAAGACGAGGTTTCTGAGCCAACTTTGAGCGTTTCTCAGCGAAACTAGTCGAGCTATATCCTCCAGAGGTGGTAGTGGTAGTGGCAGAGGTCGTAGTGGTCGACGAGGACTCTTCGGTGCCGAGAATCGTGAATCCAGGGGAGATGTTTGAGCTACTTCCGATAAGGGCGAGGAAGTATGAATCCCTCGTAACGAGATCGGAGGGGAGAGTGTAATCGACCTCGGCGTTTCCAGTATAGAGGGCAACGTTCTTGACGAGAGTTACGTCGAGGTGGTAGGAGAGAACGTCGGGGAGAGTATAGCCTAACATGAGGTTCGCGTATTTGCCGACCTGACTGAGATTGAATCCGGTTGGGAGCTCGCGGTTCCTGTGAAAGGAGAGCTTATCTCAATTTTGCCGTTCACTCTGGTTGAAGTGCAGAAGGAGACTTACCAGCTCGCGACTTGAGTCGATCCAGCAGCATACGTTTCTCCACCACTGGACAAGTTCGAGCAGATTAGATCAATGGCCTCATTGAGCTAACACCTCGCGAGAACACGTACGAAGGACGAGTCATAGGAGGGAACCAAGCCAATTTGGTTTGAACGTCTCCTCCATTGAATACATCAGTCGTAGTCGATTCGTCTCCTTTCGCGGCGAATGCGAGGGTCGCAAGAGAGAGGAGGGCGGTAAGAGAGAGGGTGAAGCGCATTGTTGAGCTGTGCGTTGTGAAGACCCTGCATCAGTATGGAGAGAAGAATGTCAAGTCAACACAGACGAACCAGTGAAAGAGTGGGAAATTTGAGAGAGTATAGTCAGAGAAGTGAAGGGAAGGGAAGAGAGAGGAGAAAGACGCAGCGAGCGAAACGCAACGTCTCTTATGACGTCTCCGAGGAAATTCCGTGAGAAGAGTGGGTAACGAAGGAAAAGACAGGAGAATCGAGATTACGAAGCTTCTTCCTTCTCCTCGCGAATCGTCGACAGTGTGAAGCGTGGTAGGGATAGGGTACGAATGAATATTTATTGATCAACAGGGGTCGAGATACAGAGACTTTAGGCAGCGACAGCAACTCGAGTAACAGCCTGTTCAAAGTTTCGGCGGAATCAGCATGAACTCGGAGAGGTGTCGGTAATCAGCGAGAGACGTACCTTCTTGGTAGCAGCATAGATCTTCTCCTTGGCAAGGAAGAGGATAGCAGCCTGCAGAAGCGATGAAAGTCAGAGGAGATTTCGATAGGAGAGGTAAAGTTGCGAGACTTACGGTGGCGACAGATTGAGTGCTAGAAAAAGAGACAGGTGGACGAGTCAGCTTCTGATAAGAACTAGACCTGATAACATAGGCGACGTACAGCTTGGGAGCGATTCCTCGGTAGAGACCGCTGATTCCTTCTTCCCTGATAATCGTTCGAAGACCTTCCAGCGACGAGGAGTATTTGACGCTGCCGGATTGAAGACGAGCTTTCACAGTGAGGTCTACACGGAGAGGAAGGGAATTGTAGATTGGAGTAGTGAGGGAGAAGAGGAAGACAACAGAGAGTCGACTCGGTCAGCGATTCTTAACAAAGTGTGAATGCGAATGGAATAGAGACATACAAGGGTAGGTAGTACCAGTAGCAAAGAGCTTGGTGATAGCTCCGAGGAGGAAGAAGTCGAGATCGGTGAGAGGAGGAGCACTAGCGTGAGATTTGCTCAACCTCAATTGTCGACGACGGAGGATAAAGTTCTTGAGTTGTTCAAAGAGCTGCATTATGATCATAGCGTGGTCAACATCATGCGTCTTAGAGTGTACTTGAGATGACTCACGGTAAACTGAAGAATAGGGTTGGAAACGAGGATCAAAGCAGGTCCCAATCCGCTGAAGAAAGCCATGGGGCCATCGGTTCTCAGGATGTGGAGAATAGTCTGCCACATGCTGAGCTTCTTCTCGACGATCTTGCTCGAGGTCGTAGTAGGAAGGGTCGATTGAGGAGTAACCGTCGAACGCACAGTTTGGCGAGTCTAGAGAACGCAGCAGGTCAGCTTTGTGGGCGGTTCTCGCTCCCAGAAGTGGACGTACGTTGATGACCCAGATAGGGTTACTGAAGATCGATGTTGCTGCTCCAGCGAAAGCGCTGACTGCGATCGATTCGAGAGTAGAAAGAGTCGCTCTTCCTCCCTTGCGACTCTTCAATACGACAGCGCGTGCCTCTTCGAAGAACAGGTAGTAGATACCGTTCGTGACGGCTATTCCCAACAAACTCGAGCTCAATCCATCGTACAATCCAACGATTCCATCGCGTTTGATGATTCGAAGGGCAGCAGCGCGACTTCCTTCCTTGTCGGTCTTTGCCGCGACTTGAGAGCGTGTTGACAAGTTGATCAAAGGGTAAGTGATCGCCCTGTACGTATGAGGGTAGGGGAGAGTTAGCTCGCGATGAAGGGTTGAAGGTGGAGAAGGAAGAGAGAGAGAGAACTCACATGGCGATACATCCTCCTGCGGCTCCAGAAACCGCATGAGTAGCTGAATCACTCAATCCAATAGCCATGTTGTTTGTTTAACGTGTTGTGAGGGAGGTATTGAAAGTCGGAGATGAAACTGAAAAAGTGCGGGGTTCGAACAGCTTAGATTGGAGTCGGCGTCTGGCAGGAAGAATAGGCGCGTAGGAGAAGGGCGTATTGACTGGTAGATTGAGTCGGGAGAGTGGTCAAGGGAGATGTCGGAAGTAAACTTCGGTTACGTGAAGCTTCATAAAAGCCGGTTCGATGTTGCTGCTTCGCTCTTCTCTACCGCCCTCTCCCGTTCCTCTATACCTCAGAAACGAATGTTAGCCTATCTTTACATCCCTGTTCTGCGCTTCGTAGTGGTGTTGTTGAGTAGTTTTTCGACTTCGCAAGTTTTCCGGTCATTGGAAATCGATCGTTTCTCGCATCCCTCTCTAGCCGATGTAATCCTCAATCGTTCGAGGCTCACTCATAGGAGCGACCTCCACTCCTCCTCGGACGCAAGCTCGGCAAAGGGTTTTGCACAGCGCAGTCTCAATCTTTTCGATTTCGCAAAACTCGAATCGACTCCTCCCCCTTCAGACTTCAGTCTCTCCTCGCCGAGGACCAAGGACCTAACGGCAGATTGATTCAGTCGATACAGAGCTAGATGTTGTACTACTTTGTAGGTTCGGCGAGGGGGTTTCAATTAGAGAGGAGGAGACTCGTCTTTCGACCTCAGGCTCCTTGCGAAAATGAAATGATCTCAAAGCTGAAGCTGTCTCTACCCCTCTCAAGGGTCGAGATGTCTGCCAATAGCCATTCTGACCTGTCGGCTAGAAGGATTCGATACACTTGGCTTCATTTCGAGCTTTCAAATTGATCGCGAAATGTCTCTGCCCCCTTGATCGTCTCTCTCCTCCTCCCGCACTAGCTGGATTCCGGTGGATACTTCTTCGACAATCTCTCTTCCTTTCTCTCTCTCTTCTCATCTTCTGCCTCTTCTCTCTACCGCATTCGACTTCGCTCTCAACCCTTCGTTCATTCTCCAACCCCTCGTCTTTCATTTCACCTACACCCGTTTCTTCTCTTCCAACTCGACTACACTCTTCTTTCTCTCGTTATCGGAAGGATGAAACTCTTCGCTATCGCCTTGATCATCGGAGCAACGACTTGCGTGTTCGCCAACACTGCCCAAGTCTCGTCAAACCACCTCGAAGCTCGTGACCCTACTTTGGGTATAGTCTCGGGTATCATCAGCGGTGTCCTAGGAGGTGGTAGTAAGCCCTCATCTAGCTGGCAATGCTCCGGGTAAGTCTTTGCACTCGTTGCTTTGACCTCAATTCTACAACTGAGCACTTGTTCTCGATGTAGCTCCGGCGATGATGGATGGTCCGTCGATTACAA
>Ga0308170_10002014_pt1 | contig 18017 bp, 18 predicted proteins | sample PhyBR2_2_FD_202136 | JGI IMG/M metagenome (GOLD analysis project Ga0308170, IMG submission 202136) | Phyllosphere microbial communities from UC Gill Tract Community Farm, Albany, California, United States - DLSLSB.R2 | ecosystem: Host-associated > Plants > Phyllosphere > Unclassified | place... | reverse complement strand
CGAAGCGGGGCAGCAGCGGCTGAGCGAGGCACGTGTGCTGGTGGTGGGCGCGGGCGGGCTTAGCGCGACGCTGCTACCGTTGCTGGCTGGCGCGGGCGTCGGGTTTATTCGTCTTTATGATGGCGATCGGGTTGAGTTGCACAACCTCCACCGGCAGACGCTGTTTGGCGTCGACGATGTGGGTCAGCCCAAAGCAATCTGTGCTCAGCGCGCGCTGGCGCAGCGGAATCCTGACTGCCGCGTCGAGGCGCATCCATACAGGCTGAGTGCCAGTCATCTCCCGGAGGCGCTGAAGGGAATCGATCTGGTGGTGGATGCGGCGGATAACTTCGCGATCACTTATCAGCTCTCGGACACCTGCTATCCGCGCGATCTGCCGCTCATCTGCGCGTCGGTGTTAGGTCGCAAAGGCTATGTCGGTGGATTCTGCGGGGGTTCACCCGGCTATCGCGCGCTGTTCCCGCAGTTGCCTGTGACGTCGGGTAACTGCAACACGGCTGGCGTGATGGGGCCAGCCGTGGCAACGCTGGGCGCCATGCAGGCGCAGATGGCGCTGAGCGTATTACTGAAGCTGACGCCATCGCCGCTCGGCTGCATGATTCACTGCGACTTTGTGAACTGGCATGTGCGGCAGTTCCGTTTCGACGATGCACCTGAGCCAGAAGCGCCGGGCACGCCGTTTATCGATCGACTCATGCTCACTGATGACGATTGCATAGTGGAATTGCGCAGCGTGGAGGAGGCACCGGTCAGTGTGGCCGGGCAGGTATTACGGATTCTGCCACAGCAGATAGCGGCCTGGCAGCCGCCATTGAATCAGCGCGTGGTGCTGGTGTGCGCCAGTGGTATGCGCGCGGCTCAGGCTGCTGAGACTCTCGCCGCGCGTGGTGTTAAGCGGCTGGCCCTGATGGCAGCCAACACGCTGTAAGCTGCCGGTTTAAATCACCTCGACCAGCTGGAAGGTCTCGAAGATCAGCTCCATTTCGCTGTGGAAATAGCCTGCACGCTCGAAGTAGCGCTGATGTTCCTGACGCCAGTGGTCGAGGCTGAGATCGCCTTCACCCTCCAGCATCGCCATTTCTGGCGTCACGCGGTCAAAGCGCGTCAGGAACAATCCGGTGGTACGAATCACGCAGACGGGCTGCTGTTCGCCGTTGAGAACAATGCTGTAACCGCCTGGCTGAGGCAAGGCTTCCTGCTCCTGCCAGCTGCGTAACGAACCGCAGGTGGCCACCTTCTTTCCGGCAATAATCAGCGTCGCGAGTTCGCTGGCTAATTCCGGGGAATCACCAAATGCATCTGTAAATGCACCCGGATATTTGTCCTGTATCTGTTCAAGCGTCATCGGCATCCGCAATTCCTCAATGAATCAGGCGCCTGACTGGCGTGAAAACAGGTCAGCGACGCCGTTAATATGATGTAGCAGCGGTGTAATGCTGCTGATAGCGGTATAGCTTACCCGGCCTGCTCACGGGAAAACAGGCATAATTATCAGGATATTGAGAATGCGTGTGTGCTGAATCGTAAAGGGGAGAGACCGTGTTGCGCGGCCTGCGGCAACCGCGCACAAAAACTAACCAGTCAGAACACTTGCCCAGCGCGCAATGTCGTCACCGCTGCTGAGTTCAGGCTGCACCAGACCGTTAACCATAAAAGTTGGTGAAACATGGATACCGTTCTGGCGGGCATATTTGCAGTGCCATTTAATGGCGCTCTGCAGATCAGGCTGATCAAATGCGGCACTGGCATCCACGCCGCTGTATTCTTTCAGGCGGGCCAGAATCAGATTCGGCGTGGCATCACGGTTCGGGCCGGTACAGTGATCGGTGAACTCGAACTCTTCACGATGATCGGCTACGGCCTGCATTACCTTTTTCGCCGCGTCTTTACTTTCGCAGGCGGCGGCAAGAATGTAGCGCACAATCAGCCCTGAATAGAGGTGCCACGGCTGAGATTGCAGCCGGATCTTCAGGGTGATCTTATCTTCACCTGTGTGCGCCAGTAAGGCGTCTAATTTATTGAATGTACGAACCGAAAAAGGACAGGTGGGTTCCAGAAAGACTTCGAAGATCGCCGGGCCATGGCCCCAGACCAGCGCATCTGCATGCTGACTCATGATTAACTCCTTTAAGAGAAACGGAACGGTAAAGGTATTTACCCTGGCAAATCCTCTCTGCTTCAGCCAGCTAAGAATCAGCCGCAATTGTTACAAAAATCAGCAATCAGTCGCTGACCTGTGCGGAACAGGCGACAGGCAGGACCCTTTGTCGTTAAAATTATCGGCTTTAGCATTCTCAACAGCTGGCCTGCATCGCCGCTGAAGAGCCGCTATAGTTATCAGCAGAGTTTGCTCTCCTGTTTTACGAAGCCATTTCTGCTACTTCCCTGCTGCCTGTCTGCAGGAAGCCGATAAGCGTTAGAAGAGGTTAATTTTGTATACCGATCTCACCTGGAAAACTCTCCATCGCGTCATTAATCAGACGATCTCTGACATGCTGGATGCGCAGCAGACCATTGATGTGCTGTCACTGCGTGTCCGGCTGCATGAGCTGGCTGAACAGGAAGAGGATGAGGTCATGGTGCTCTGTTACTGGCAGGCGAGTAAAATTCTGATGCGATTACCCACAACCGTGACAGCCAGTCAGTTGATGATCGCCGCACGCCATGCTTTTCGCACGCCGATGGATAACGAGTTGCTTTAAAGGTTCTGTCGCTGCCTCATGGGGGATGCTTTTCATTCATGCATACGTAATTTGTCCTCTTATTTTTCCCGTGAAGCCTGTTTCCTCCAATCTCTGTTAAAATTATCCCTCTGCGCCACTTTGCAGGATGCATGCTCGGGAGAAACTATGTTGTGGATTTGGAATGCCCTGATTGTTCTGGTCACTGTTATCGGTATGGAGATAACGGCTGCACTGGCGCACAAATATATTATGCATGGCTGGGGTTGGGGCTGGCATCTGTCACATCATGAACCGCATAAAGGCTGGTTTGAGGTTAACGACCTTTACGCTGTCGTCTTTGCCTGCCTGTCGATTCTGCTTATTTATCTGGGCAGCACAGGCGTCTGGCCGTTGCAGTGGATCGGTGCAGGGATGACGCTGTATGGACTGCTCTATTTTATTGTTCATGACGGGCTGGTCCATCAGCGCTGGCCCTTCCGCTATGTTCCACGTCGGGGTTATCTGCGCCGACTCTATATGGCGCACCGCATGCATCATGCGGTACGGGGCAAAGAGGATTGTGTATCGTTTGGTTTCCTCTATGCGCCGCCGCTATCAAAACTGCAGGCGACGTTGCGGGAACGTCACGGCGTTAAACGGGGCGCTGCCAGAGGTAAGCAGGGCGCGGAGCATGACGCGCCATCCGGGAAGTAACCGCCTGACCGGATGCCGCCACCAGCATAGCCAGTTTCTCTGGCGTGCTGGTGGACTGACGTATGTCCCACGCCTGTGAGCCCGCCTGAACCACCTTCATACCAATCTTACGATAGACCTGTTTTGCAGTTGCAATCGCCCACGCTGAGCGCAGCGGTAAGCCCGGCAGGCCAGCCGAAGCCGAATGGTAATAAGGCTCTGCTGTCTCCACCAGACGACGGGCAACACGGCTGAGCGCCTGGCGATTTTCCGGGGCAGCCAGCGTCTCCCGCGTCAGTCCCTCTTCAGCAAGCCACTCTGCGGGCAGATAACAGCGTCCTGCTTCAGCATCCTCAACAATATCACGTGCAATGTTGGTCAGCTGAAACGCCAGACCGAGATCGCAGGCGCGATCCAGCGTGGGATTGTCGCGCACGCCCATAATCTGCGCCATCATCAGACCTACCACGCCCGCCACGTGATAGCAGTAGCGCAGCGTATCCTCAAGCGTCTGATAGCGGGTCTCCTGCACATCCATCGCAAAGCCCGCCAGATGATCAAACGCGTAAGCCGGCAGAATGTCGTGCGCCATCGCTACCTCCTGGAAGGCTGCAAAGGCAGGCTCATGCATCTGCGAACCGGCATAGGCCTGACGCGTTTTCATCTCCAGTTGCGCCAGGCGCTGTTCGGCGGATTGCAGCGATGGCGTATCGTTACTGAATCCCAGCACCTGATCGTCAATCACATCGTCACAGTGACGGCACCAGGAGTAGAGCATCAGCACACTGCGTCGGGTTTTGGCATCAAAAAGCTTCGATGCAGTGGCGAAGCTTTTTGAACCCACCTCCATGGTTTCTACGGCATGATCGAGCAGTGACGGACTATTCAACCCAGATCCTCCAGCATCAATCCTGCGGTGGCCTTGGCCGACCCAATCACGCCGGGAATACCCGCGCCCGGATGGGTGCCAGCACCGACCAGGTAGAGATTGTTGATATTTTTATCGCGGTTATGAGGCCGGAACCAGGCGCTTTGCGTCAGGATCGGCTCTACTGAGAACGCAGACCCCTGATACGCATTCAACTCATCGCGGAAATCAAACGGCGTGAAGATGCGATGCGTCACCAGCTGGCTGCGCAGGCCCGGCATGTAATGCTCTTCCAGATAGTCAAAGATGCGATCGCGCAGGCGAGGACCTTCAACGGACCAGTCGATATCGGCGGTGCCGAGATGTGGCACCGGTGCCAGCACGTAATAGCTGCCGCAGCCTTCCGGCGCCAGTGACGGATCGGTCACGCAGGGCGCATGCAGATAGAGCGAGAAGTCTTCAGCCAGGGCGTCTTTATTAAAGATCTCATCAATTAATTCGCGGTAGCGTGGGCCAAAGCAGACCGTGTGGTGCGCCAGCTGATCGTGATGATGATTGAGTCCAAAATAGATCACGAAGAGCGAGTTGCTCATACGCTTGTTCTGCAGAGATTTTCCCTGTGCCATAGACGCCGGATGCTGGCTCAGCAGTTCGCGGTAGGTGTGAACGACATCCGCGTTAGAGGCAACCGCGCGGGTCGGGAATACCCGGCCATCTTTCAGATGCACGGCGGTAATTTTATTTTTCTGCGTCTCCAGCCGGGCAACGCTGGCATTCAGCTCCACTTCGCCGCCCAGATCTTCAAACAGTTTGACCATACCCCGCACCAGTGCGCCAGTGCCGCCGCGCGGGAACCAGACGCCCCATTCACGCTCCAGGGCATGAATCAGAGTATAGATTGACGAGGTGGCAAACGGATTTCCGCCTACGAGCAGCGAGTGGAAAGAGAACGCCTGACGCAGATGCTCATCTTCAATGTAGCTCGCCACTTTGCTGTAGACACTTCGCCACGCCTGTAATTTGGCCAGCTGCGGAGCGGCACGCAGCATGTCGCGGAACGACAGAAACGGTACGGTGCCGAGCTTCAGATAGCCTTCCGCAAACACCGCGCGCGAATAATCCAGGAAGCGACGATAGCCTTCAACATCGCGTGGATTAAACGCGGCAATCTGTGTTTCCAGCGCAGGCTGATCGTTGTCATAACTGAACACCTTGCCGGACTCCCAGCAGAGGCGATAAAACGGCCTGACTGGCAGCAGCTCAACATAGTCGGAGAGCTTTTTGCCCGCCAGGGTGAAAAGCTCTTCAATGGCGCTGGGATCGGTGATCACCGTCGGACCGGCATCAAAGGTGTAGCCCTGATCCTCGTAGACATAAGCCCGGCCGCCAGGCTTGTCACGCTGCTCCAGCAGTCGGGTGGGAATGCCTGACGCCTGAAGGCGAATTGCCAGAGCCAGACCACCAAAGCCTGCGCCAATTACTGTCGTTCTATTCATTGCATCGCCTGTTGACGGTGAGGAGTCATAATAGCCTGTAACGCCGCCAGTACGGGAACCGGTGGTTTGCCGCTTAAGATACGCAGCCGATCAGACAAAGTAAGTTTTCCCGCATAAAAACGGGCGATCAGACCTTCGGGAAGGCCGTAAAAACGTTGCATCACCTGCCAGCGCTGGTCAGCCGGACCCGCCATAAATAGCATGCGGTTAAGCATGCGGAAGAAGCGCTGCTGCTGCCAGGCCTGTGAGGCAAATTGCGCAATGCTGGCGTGCAGTGTTTCAGAGGTAAACGTCCGCATCTGTGCCAGCCGGTCAGCCATCGCGACCGCCAGCGGCAGAGAGTAGCCGGTGGTGGGATGGAATAACCCGGCACGCAGACCGCTGCAGGGTAAATCGCGTTTCTCCCAGAAGGCGGCAACGTCACCGGTCAGCGTAATCGGTAACGCGCCCTGCTCTTCGCGTAGCAGCCGGTTTAACGTCCAGCCCTGCTGCGCGGCATAGTGACGGATGTTCTGCCGGGCGTGATCGCCATCCAGCGTAGCGTTATCAATATAGTGCGTATCTTCAATCAGCAGCGTATCAGCCGAAAAGGGCAGACTGTAGACAAAGCGATAGCCTGCCTGCTGATCCACCGTTGCGTCCATGATGATTGGCACGGTCAGGCCGTGTGGTTCACTGAGCTGCCACTCCTGTCCGACAAACGACTGAAAGCCCATGCGCAGCGCCGAATCGGGCTGGTAGCCGCGACCATCGATCACCGCATCAGTTTTCAGTACCCGGCCATCCTCCAGCGTGACCGACCGTGAAGCAACGTTCGCCACTCTGGTGTTCAATAGCAGATCCGATGCAAATCTGTCACGGATGACCTGCGCGAAGCGTTCCGCGGTTACGCACAAATAGCCACTGTTCAGGGAACGATTTCGTTGCGGAAAGCGCACTTCATAACCGGGCCAGTGATGAACCACCAGCGGGGCGACCCAGTGATGCTGCGTTTCGGTGAGATCTTCCGCATGAAACGACCAGGTATGATGCGCACCCGGTTCGCTCCCGGCGTCAATTATCAGAATGCGCAGGGCAGGCTGCTGCTGGCGCAGTCGCAGGGCAATCAGGCCGTTCGCCAGCCCCGCGCCCACCAGAATCAGATCAAACCGAGGCATAATCTCTCCTGGTGATGACGGGTTCGCGGGTCAGCATCGCCTGTTCGACGATATCTGCCGCCAGCGCTGTGCCGCCGGCCTGACGAAGGGCAGCGCGCAGCGTTTTCATCCGCTGGCCGTAGCGCTCATCAGCCAGTAAGGTCTGAAGCTGACGGGCCATTGAGTGGCTGGTGGTGAAACGTGACGCCCGACGCCCGATACCGTGCCAGACCACTCTGGCAGCGACACCCGGCTGATCGAAGGCCAGAGGGATTACCAGCAGTGGCGTCAGATGATTAACCGCGTCCAGCACCGTGTTCATACCGCCGTGGGTGATTGCCAGATCGGCCTGTGCCAGAGCAGCCGCCTGATCGGCAAAATCGACCACCTGAACATGGCTGGCCTGCGCGAGTTTCTCCGCCTGAAACGGTGACAAGCGACCACAATGCGCCAGCAATAACTGCGCGTCGATCTCCTGACAGGCGCGGACGATGGTTTTGAACAGACCGTAGCGATGGCCCTGCAGGGTGCCGAGGGAGGCAAAAATACGCGTTCTGTCGCCATGCGGGAAATAGCGCGGTTGCGACACCGCCGTTGATGATTCCTCAGCGCGCAGCGGGCCCACGGAGTGGAAATGATCGGGCAGCGCCTGGCGGGGGAAATCGAGTTCCGGAAGCAGCTGACTGATCTGCGCCAGCGGTGAAAAACAGTGGTGCAGTTTTTCCCGTGGCGTTAACCCCAACGCATGGGCATTTCTGGCGATAACCCGATCGTGACGACGCATCAGCCAGTCATAGATTTTTTCGCTGGTGCGATAACGATCACGTGCCTGGTCGCTGCTGCCATACTCAAACGGCATCACAGCCAGCGGGAAATCTGCCTCACGATTAAGTGGCAACGCACAAGCCACCGAGACAAAAGGCAGGTTCAGCGATTCTGCCGCCAGTGCGCCGGCAGGCTCCATCTGATCGACGATCACGCCATCAATCGCCAGAGTGTTCAGGACCACGGGCAGTTCGCGACAGAGCATATCGGTGCTGCGGGCCATCTCATTAATCAGTTTCAGCATCGACGGGCCAAGAGGATGCGCCGCCAGCTGCAGAGTATGGGCCAGACTGCCCGCAGGATGTGAGGCTAAGCCTAGCGGGAAAAAGCCGATCCGCTTGTCGGTAAGTAGCGCGCTAACGTCCGTCTGCTGGATAAAAGTAATCTGGTGTCCACGTGTGATTAAGGCCTGGCTAAGATGCGCGAGCGCCTGCACATGGCTATAGAAGGGCGGTGCAATGACCGCAAAGTGACTCATGCAGCATCCTTAACTGACGGCAGCGAGTTTTTTCTCAAACCAGGCCTGAACAAAATGATGAGTGGCATAACCGTCCTGGCAGGCCGAGAGCAGATGCTCGCTGGCGCAGCGCAGATGATCGCGCAGTCGCGTTTCCACCGCCTGTGGCCCCAGCAGATTCACCAGCGTCGATTTCCCCTCATCCTGATGGGCATCTTTGCCGGTATCGGCCATGCCGTCGGTGAGATCGTCCAGTAGCTGAAAAGCCTGACCGAGATTAAGTGAAAACCGGTGCAGCTGTTCGCGTGCCTCTTTCGGGACTTCTGCCACAATAGAGGCCATCTGCATGGAGGCACAGAACAGCGTGCTGGTTTTGTAGTGATTGGTCATCAGAATGGCGTCGGCGCTGCGGGGCTTATCACCTTCTGAGAGATCTTTAAACTGGCCCTGCACCAGACCCTGCATACCGACCGCGTGAGATAACTCCGCGACCGCGTCTGCCCTGGCAGCGGCTGTTAAGCCTTCTGCCATGGCGACCACGCCAAACGCTTTACTCAGCAGGGCCACTGCGGCCAGAATCGCCACATGTTCGCCATATTGGCAGTGAATGGTCGGACGTCCACGGCGTAGCTGCGCATCATCCATGCAGGGCATGTCATCCAGAATCAGGGAGGCGGCATGGACCATCTCCACAGCACAGGCAAGATCAAGCAGCCCGGTGGGCGTGGCGTTGCAGCCGAGATCGCGCGCAGCCAGTAATAGCAGCAGCGGGCGAATGCGCTTTCCCGGTGCCAGCGCACCGTCGCGCATGGCAGCGCCCACCAGGTCACGTTCACTCTCAACCGGTAAAAGCTGATCAAGTCGTTGCTCAATGTCGTTTAACAGGCTGGCTGCATCACTGTGGTTGAAATTGACGTGTTGTTCTGCACAGACCGTCATCATGGCTGTCCTTATCTACAGAGGAAGTCGCAGCAGGTCGAAATTCTTCGATGCCATCTTCAATAATCGTCCCCGACTGCCACAGCATAGTTGGCAGGTTTTCAAAGAACGGCGGGTGATTCCATTACAACTAAGCGTAGTCCACAGTATCAAAAATGTCGGCAAATTCAGCAGCATTCCGCGTTTCGCAGTGGGTCATTCTGCCTGAATCAGCCCAGTAATGCGCGCAGCGCTTTCATCACGCTGGCAACATCCTCATCAGATAATGCGCCATCTTTAGCGAAGCGCACAATCCCCTCTGGATCAATGACCACAACGGAGGCACTTTCTGGCTGAAGATGCCAGCTATGGGCGGTCACACCGCTGCTGTCGATAATGAATTGCTGCCAGGGGTCAGCTTTTTTACTGGAAGCGATGCTGCGCACCACAAAAATGGCACTGCCCGGAAGGGCATCGTCAGTATTGACGATGGTGGTGGTCTGAAATCGGTCGCGTGGCAGACTGGCTCCCTGCAGGGCTTTAATTAAGGGTTCACTCTGATCTTTCGCAGAAAGACGCCCTGCCACATGAATCACCAGACGCACTTTTCCGGTCAGTGTCTGACTGTTCCAGCGTTGATAAGTGATGTCACCCTGATTCAGCATCATTTCGCCTTTATCGGCAACATAGACGGGCGGTACAGGCTGGCCTGGCGTCAGGGTGTGAGCAGTGGCAAGGCCGGAAAACAGCAGGGCAATCATCAATCCATAATGGCGCACGGGTTCCTCACTTCTTTTCTCGTTTTGCATCAGGCGAGGCGAGCTATCTCACTAGCAGGCAGAAGATTAGTACCACATCTATGTTTCAGATCAATAAAACCATTTAAGAACTGGGCTGAAAATACAGGGAATAATTTGTTAGCAGGAGGTGGAAAATGAGTACAGCACTGATGACGTTACCTGAATTTGCCCGTTATATCGGCATCGCCACCCCAACGCTGGCGCGCGCCTTTTGCTGCCGGGGATCGCTGGCAGGTGTGCCGCTGCCACAGGCGCTGGATAATGCACCGTTGACGCAACGCCATTGGCTCCGTGACGATGTCCGCCAGTTTGATCATGCTTACAAACGGGTTCAGGCGATGCAGCAACGTAAAACGCTTTAAGCGCGGAACAGAAGAATAGCGCAGGAGCTTTCCCGCGCTTTGGTTATGCAAAATTATCGGGCTTCACCAGGAAGCAGACCAGATTGGCATCGCGGTCACCCACGATCTCAATGCTGGAATCCAGACTGCTGACGGCATCACCGCGACCCAGTCGCTGGTCGCCGATGCGAATAATCCCTTCAAGCACGGTGAGATAGGCGAAAAAGCCCGGCATCGATGGCACATTCAGCGTCTGATTGCGTTCCAGCAGCGTGTCGTAGATATAGACTTCCTGGCGCAGTTCCAGCGGAGCGTCAGACTCTTCCGGCCCGGCCAGTTCGGTCCATCCATTCGTCATGATGCCCAGATCGCGCTCCAGCACCTGAGTCATCGCTTCACCGCCCGGTTGCGATGGCCGGATAACCGCCTGCAACAGCTCCGCTTCATACAACGGCACTGACTCTTCGTACTGAACGCCATCACCCGCATTCACCACCATTACCCGTTTGGCGGAGAGCTGGGTACGCTCGCCGTTGCTGTCCTGATGTTGCATCGACCCGCGCCACAGATAAGTAAACACTTCTTCATCCTGATGATGCTGCATCGGGATCCGGGCATCCAGTTTCAGTGACATCAGGTCAATACTGACCAGCGGGCTGAACGCCTCGCCAGGCCGCTGACGGCGGACGGTAAAAGGACCGTATTCAAAAAGTTGTTCAGGATTTGCTCGCACAATGTTCATGGTTAGCTCTTAAATAAAGTGACTCATAACACCGATCATAGACCTCAGGCGGAGAATGAGAAGCCGGGAGATTTGCCCGGCTTTGTCAGTTATTTTGATTAAAGCACAGTCTGCGGTGCTGGCAGCTTACTTGCCCTGTTCGTCACTTTCACCCAGAAAGAAATACCAGAGCGGAATCGACAACAGTCCGGTGAAAACCGTGGAGTAGAGCAGGATCATCATTGCCTGAGTGATATACATGGTCAGCGACCAGTGGCTGAAGGGGATCTGATACTGATCAATCACGCCGCCAATCATCGCATTCGCCATCACCGAAATGACGATCAGCGCCAGCACCGTCACGCTGCGCAGAAAATAACGCATCTCTTTGCGCTTACCGGCAAAGCGCGACTGAACAATGGCCAGTGGCGATTGCTTATCCGGCGCGATTTCTACCTGGACGACCGACGCGCGCTGCGCGCTGCGCCAGCGCTGAATATCGAGCAGTATCAGGACAAGCAGGCTGACACCCATGACGGGCAGGGCATAGCCCAGCGCCAGCATCACGATCAGGCTGGTGCCCTGCGCATAGCGCGGCAGTGCCAGCCATGCGGCTAACAGCGTCTGCGATGGGCTGAGTTGCGGAACAGCCGGGCGGCGTATCCACCACATGCGATAGCCCAGCACAATCATCGTGCAGAGTCCAAAGCCGAACAGCGCCAGAATCAGCTGATTAGGCAAACCAAACAGCACGCCCATATGGGCATCTACGCCCCAGCGGGTCAGTTTCGCCACCAGTGGGAAGCTGGCAAACTCAACACGATCGACCACGCTGAAATCAACCGGATTAATGGAAACCGCATCGACCTGGCTCGGCCAGCTGCGATCAATCTCTGAAACCGTCCATGCCTGTTCAGCGTTCTTAGGCTGGCGCAATTCCAGTTTTGTGGCATGCAGTCCGGCCTGACGTGCAGCAGCCAGTGCCTTATCCCAGCTGATATCAGGCTGATTCAGGGTTACTGGCACAGCGGTTTTCGCTGGCATGGTCATTCCGGACATCGTCATCCCGTCCATCGTGCCACGGTGATCAGCATGCGGGTCAGCGGCTTCGGCAGCTGCGTCACCGTTAAGTGCAATATTGACCTGCGGCGTTGTCCAGCCAAAGTCGCTGCGCATCTTATCGATGTTGTTGCCCGCCCACTGTGACCAGGTCAGCCCCGTGACTGAGAAGAAGACCAGGCCGATAGCCAGCAGCAGGCCCAGCGTAACGTGCCAGTGACGCATTGCTGCAAAGCCGCTGCGCACTTTCTTACGGGTGCGGGGCGTGCGGGTGCCCGCCCATAAAACGATCCCGCCCAGCGCGGCGACCCACAGCCACGAAGCCGCCAGTTCACTGTAGTTACGGCCAAAATCACCCAGCAGCAGGCCGCGATGCAGCTGATCCAGCCACATGCGCAGGGGCAACACGCCGCTGGTGCCATACACCGTCATATCGCCTTTCACCTGCAGGGTGTAGGGATCGATAAACAGCGAGCGTGACTCAGATGGGCCCAGCTGAGGCTCAGCAAACTGCACCCGGGTTGTATCCTGTGGACCCGGTGCGGGACGCACGGCGTAAATGCGTGCGGTTTCACCGGCTCGGGCACGAGCAGCGGCAATCTGCGCTGACAGCGGTTGTGCTAAACCTTGCGCGTCAGTAGTCAGGGCATCATGGTAAATCGCCTGTTCCAGTTGCGGCGTCAGAACGTAGAGCGTCCCAGTGAGGGCGGCGACAAAAATAAATGGCGCAATAAACAGGCCAATATAAAAATGCAGGCGGCGAAACAGGTTAAAAACGGTGCCGCGTGGTGCAGGGGACATTTCCCGATGAGAGGACATAGCATTCCACACTTTTCAAAAGACAAAGGCGATTAAGTGACATTGTCACGCAATCGATTAAGTTAACATTGAGTGTGACGTGAAACAGGGTGGTGCGCGTGGTCGATGAAGACGCAGTATCCGTCGCCAGTGAGGCGGGTTAATGGCTGAAGGCGGCGGGGCGCGGCTGATCAGACACATCCACCAGATGAAAGGAATAAATAGCCAAAGCATCAGTGGCACATGTACCAGTAAATCACAGTAGCCACAGGCAAAGCCCTGACCCATCATCATCCCGTGGTCCGACATGGACATCTCGCTGTGATGATCCATCATGGGCATCTCTGCACTCATGACAGCGGCATCCTGCATTGAGGCACGATGTTCAGCCAGATTCTTTGAGATCATCGGGGCAACAAACAACAGCAGTACGGCCAGTATCGCAATACCGGCAGTAAGTTGTTGTGTGAAGGAGGATCTCTGCATTATTTGAACGCGTATAAGGGGCCATAATTCAGGGCGGCAGTGTAACGCGAAGGGGATAAAAGGGTTAAATAAAGTGGCTTCTGTTCCGAAAAAATTCGCACTCTTTGAACATATTCACTTTAATTTCAGCATCATTTAACTTAGTTGTTACTCACGCAACACATACAAATAACATTAATGATTCGGCTGCGTTTAAACCGAATCAGTTAAGGACTGAGAATGAAAATTGTCATGCTGGATGGTGATACGCTGCCTTTATCGCTGCCGACCGGGCGGCAAGATGCGGACTGGGAGATTCGCGCGCAGACCCCAGTCAGTGACATCGTGTCGGCGCTTACGGGTGCGAGTGTGGCTATCACCAACAAAGTGCCGCTGCGTGCTGAGACCCTGGAGCAGCTACCCGAACTGCGATTTATCTGTGTCGCCGCGACCGGTTATGACTGTATCGATCTTGATGCCTGTCGTGCCTGCGGCATCGTGGTCAGTAATGTTCCGGGCTACTCAACCCAGAGCGTTTCAGAGGCGGTGATCGCAGCGATTTTTTCCCTGCGCCGTCAGATAATGGCTTATGCCAGCACTACACGTATCGATTGGCCACAGGCTCAACACTTCTGTCTGCATCGACAGCCGATAGGCGATATTGGGGGCGCTACGCTGGGTATCGCGGGCAAAGGCGATATTGGTCAGGCTGTCGGCAGGCTGGCTCAGGCGCTGGGAATGCAGGTGCAGTACGCCGAGCGCAAAGGAAGTGACAGAGTGCGTGAGGGTTATATCAGCTTTGAACAGATGCTGGCGACCAGTGACATTATTTCGCTGCACTGCCCGTTAAGTGACAGTACCCGCCAGATGATCGATCGCGAGGCGCTGGAAAAAATGCTACCGCATGCGCTGCTGATTAATACCGCTCGCGGCGGACTCATTAACGAGGCCGATCTTGCTGACGCGTTGAAAGAAGGTGTGATTGGGGGCGCGGCGCTGGATGTGCTGAGCAGCGAACCGCCCGCAATCGATAACCCGCTTCTGAGGGATTTACCCAATCTGCTGCTGACGCCTCACATCGCCTGGGCGAGTCGCAGCGGCGTCGGGAATCTGGTAGCTGGCGTAATGGGCAATATTGAGGCCTTTATTCAGGGCGAGCCGATTAATGTGGTCAGCTGAAACGGGCGGGATAGGTGTCATGCCCGACATGGCTTCAGGAACAGAAAGGATTCTGGCCAGTGAAAAAGAACAGCACGCCTGTGCCTCATAAGGCGATATTCCGGCAATTTCTGACTTAGCCGGATAGTGCCCGGGATGTTATGGCGCTGTACTTGCCACAAGAGTTCCGCTTTTGCTGGTTGAGCAGATAGACCACCTGACCCGCCTGAGCAACAGCGACTGGATGACGCTGAAAAAGCAGATAGAACAACATGAGCTGCGGATTGTCAGCCTGGATGTCCCCACCTCATGGCAGTCGTTGTCAGATAAAGATCCTTCGCAGGCTGACCCAATCATCCGCGCCGTGATAACCGCCACCAATCACATGCTTAGCGACCTGATGGCCGCGATGTCACATAAAGACTGGCTGAGCCGTCGCCAGCGCCAGAAGCAGGGAATTGAACGGGCCCATTTGCTGGGTAAATACCGGGGAAAACAGGCCGATCAGGAACGGCATCAGAAAGTCCTGTACTACCGGCAGGTAAAAAAATGAGTATCCGCGAAACCTCAGACGTAACGGGCTACAGCCTTTCGCAAATCTGCCGCATCCAGGCACTGTACCGGCAATCAGAAGCCGAAGATTCTGGTTAAATTATGATTAAGGTATGATGTGCTTATTTTATAACCACTTTGTTCATGAGGGATTATGGCAACGGGATTCTTTTTGTATCACCTGGACAGAACCACCTGCGGCGGGCGCATTCTGTCGGGGGCGGAGGATGATACTTATGAAATCGGCGGCATTGAGCGCCAGCGGGTCAGGGAGGGTGATCCGGTGACCTGCGGGAAGCATCCCGGGCGCTTCCAGGTCTGTGGCGGCATGGGGGATACCTATGAAGTCGGCGGCGTGCTGAAAGTGTGGGCGGGGTCTCTCGACAGCTACAGCTCCTGTCCCTGCCGGGCGAAGTTTATTCCTTCCGTCGAGACTCACACCTATGAGAGAGATTGCAACGCCGGGCTTGCGGCAGAGCGGACACAGGCTGCTGAGAGAAAGGCGCAGCAGTCCGTTGAGCCTGAGCAGTACGCGCAGGCGGCGAAGAAAAAGAAACGGGAAATTACGCTGACGATAGGAGTGTTCTTCGACGGCACCGGCAACAACGCGGATAACAGTGCAGACCGTCAAAAGGCCTGCACCGGTGAACATTTTGGGCTGAATGATGCCGATGCCCAGTCTGCTTTAATTCAGTGCACCCGGCTGAAACGGGGTTACAGTAGCACTGCTGCTGGCAGTTATCTCGGTTATTACACCAACGTGCACTGGCTCAATATGCTGTATACCACCGATTTTCCCGATGACGGAACGCAAGGGCAGCAGGCTGTTTATATCGAGGGGATCGGCACAGAACGTGGAGAAGGTGACAGCACTTACGGAATGGGCACCGGACGGGGCGACACCGGTGTGGTGAGAAAAACGGACAAGGCTGTTGCGGCACTGGCTACTGCTATCAAAGACTATTTAGCCAGGCCATCCGAAACTGATGTGGAACTCGTCAGGGAATTGCAGTTTGATATTTTCGGCTTCAGCCGGGGAGCGGCTGCGGCGCGACATTTTGCCAACCGGGTATTCAGTCAGGACAGCGCGATTATTGCGGCGATTAAAGCCGGACTGGCTGGCAATGAATTTTCCGGTACGCCCGGAGGTAAAACCCGCTTTCTGGGGATATTTGACACCGTGGCAGCTATCGGAACGCCGGTTAACGGCCTCAATCCGCACAGCGCGGACACCGGCGAGGTTAATCTGGTGCTGCACCCTGGCGTTGCGGAGAAGGTTTTTCATATCACCGCGCAGCACGAGTGCAGGTTTAACTTCGCGCTGAACAGCGTGAAGGCGGCGTGGCCGGAGCTGGCCCTGCCCGGTGTTCATTCCGACATTGGCGGCGGCTACAACCCTGACGAGCACGAAGCCTGTTTCCTGACCCGGCCGGAGTTTGAAACGGTGCCGCTTTCCACCCCGGATACGGAAACGCGAATTTACCGGCAGATCCGCACGCAGCTTAAAGCGATGGATAGTTATCCGGCGATATCACCGCTGCTGAATGCGGTGGTGGTAGATGCGGACACCTGGTATGACGACAGGCTGGCCACTGACCGCTACGGCACGCAGCAAAAGCGCAGCGGTGCCGCGCTGGTGATTGACCGCCCCACGCGTAATGACTGGTCGAAGGTAGTGCTGCGGGTGATGCTCGATGCGGCGCAGGATGCGGGAGCGGTATTTGATCCTATTCGAGATACAAATGCAGAATTAAAACTTCGACGAGAACTCAATAGTTTGTGTGAAAAAGCGATAGTGATGGGCCGTGCCATAAGAAGTGGTAAGTCTGCACCCGGCTTCACTACATCAGAAATCCTGATGCTGGCCGAAAAATATATTCACTGCTCAGCCAACTGGAACAGCGTGGTGCGGGGCGGTCAGGGGATGATCAGCGGAGCGGTCAAACCGGCGAAGCTGGTGACGTTCACCAACCGGCCGGACGAGCGCTGGCAGCGGACGGTCTACGATATGGACGGGAATAAAATATGGAAATAATTCGTCTGGCCGGTCTGATCCTGGTGCTTGTGCTGACGGCCTGCCACGGAACTGACCAGCCCAATACCTCAGTCAAAAATGATATTCCGACTGAGTGGAAATTTAACTTTTTCACGCCAAAAGCACTGCCCGCGGTGGTAACGTTCGCCGTTGTCCAGGGGACTGACGGAACGATTTATAGGTTTAATACTCTCGATAGCACGAAGGCTCTGAATGGCGTGATTGGTGAATGGAACGATAGTACTCGCGCCCTCAATGGGCACTGGAATCACGTTGATAACGCCCCAAAGCATATTCTTTTTTGTTGGGACTCGGTGATAGACAAAAAGGTGTATGAAACCCACTTGACTCTTCCTGAGAGCGTTGTGGAAAAAATGCAGAATCCTTATGGGGAACATGATGCACATAATACTGTGCAAATTGGGTTGGCTCCTGAGGGGAAGGTTGCTGTCTGGTTAAGCGGGGTAGCTCGGGGGGAAATTAGTTATCGCGTAACGCCATCAGTTATGAAAACAGTGTCTGGAGATAAACTGGATATTTGCAGAGGGGTAACCAAGAGCGATTTTTCTTATGGGTATGACAAAGATATAAAAGATTTCATCAAAAGGAAAAACTACCCTTACGGAAACTGGTAACCCACCAATTACCCTCGAAGGACCTTCTTAAGATCCTTTGGGTTTAATGGTCAATTTTTAGCCTTAACGTACAATATTTTCCATTTCCCAAACGAAGCCCCATAAGGATAATTCAAATCAGCTTGCAGGAATAATGGGACTCCATTGCATTTCATCATGGCGAGCCTGTCACTCCCGCCCTCAGCAAAGTCAAAATATCGAACGGCCCAGCTTGTCGGTCAGTAACTCCAGCACAGCGGTCCCGGCCAGTGAATTACCGGCGCTGTCCAGCCCAGGCGACCAGACGGCAATACTCATCTCGCCTGGAATAATAGCGATAATCCCGCCTCCTACACCTGACTTAGCCGGCATCCCGACCCGCCATGCGAATTCGCCTGCGCCATCATACATCCCGCTG
>Ga0308170_10002010_pt1 | contig 18035 bp, 12 predicted proteins | sample PhyBR2_2_FD_202136 | JGI IMG/M metagenome (GOLD analysis project Ga0308170, IMG submission 202136) | Phyllosphere microbial communities from UC Gill Tract Community Farm, Albany, California, United States - DLSLSB.R2 | ecosystem: Host-associated > Plants > Phyllosphere > Unclassified | place... | reverse complement strand
GGCCATCGGCGGCAAGGCATACGGCAGCGGCAGCACGCGGATCGGCAGGCGCCGCGCGCAGGCCAGGGCGAGGCGCGTGTGCATGGTCGCCACCAGGTCGGTGCCGACCAGGGCCGTGGCCATGCTGCTGAAATCGCAGGTATTCACCCTAATGCGGCGCTTGACGCCCTGCGCCTGCAGCATCAGTTCTTCCACCGTCGGCGAGCGCGGGCGGCCAAGCATGGGCGCGATGTGCGGCAGGCGCTCGTAGGTCGCGGCGTCGAGGGTGTCGCCGACGTGGGGATTGCCCTCCCAGATCACGGCGCAGTAATGGTCCTCGAAGAGCAGGCGTTGCGGATGCTCGGCGTCGATGAAGTGGCGCGGGATGATCAGGAAGTCGTTCTCGCCGCGGCGCAGCTTCTCGGCGGCGTCGTCGGCCAGCGGCACCAGGTCCAGGGTCAGGTTGGGCGCATCGCGCAGCACGCGCGCAATCACCTTGTTCAGGAAGACTTCGGTGGCGTAGTCGGACACCATGATTTTCATGCAGCGCGTCTCGCGCGCCGGGTCGAAGGACACCCGCATGCCGACCGTGGCGTGGATGTGCAGGATCAGGTCGCGCACCGGTCCGACCAGGTGGCGCCCCAGCACCGTCAGCTCCATGTTGCGCCCGACCGCAGCCAGCAGGTCGTCCTCGAAAAACTCGCGCAAGCGCGCCAGCATTCCGCTCATCGCGGACTGGCTGACGTTGACCCTGCTCGCTGCCCGCGTGATGTTGCGCTCCTCCAGCAGCGCATCAAGCGCCAGCAACAGGTTCAGGTCCAGGCGGTTGAAACGCATCCGGTTGTCTCCTCATCTTTTTTATGGTCTATCAGCAATTTATCTTACTGTAAGTACGCCTCCCCTGCCCGCCAGCCGAAAAAAAGGCCGCGCCACGTTGCAAGCGTGGGCGGACCGGAAACTGCAGCAGGGAGACAGCACAAAAAGCTAACCGGCCGGATTCCGCACGAAATCCAGCATGGGGCGGGACAGCGCCTCGTCGCCCGTGTTGATCGCATACACCTGCGACAGGTGGTTATGGTTCGCCACCACGCAGATGCGCGGCGTGAAGCCGTGGCGCGTGACCAGGCGCGCAAACAGTTCGCCGGCCTGCGCCTGCATCTGGATCGGATCCAGTTCGGCGTAGCTGATCGCGAGCGGGAACGGCGCGGCGTCGATCAGTTCGACGGTGGACATCGCCCGATACGCGGCGAAGTCGGTGCCGAAATACGGCTCGTTGCGCGGGTCCGGCGTCGCGATGTTCAGCTGGCGCCGCGCCAGCAGCTCCAGCTCGGCGTTGTAGACGCCCGAGGCCAGCCAGGCGCCGGCGATCCTGAGGCCCTCGGCCGGGTGGAAGCGCCGCACCAGGGTAGCTGCCGCGATGTGGGCGGCGCCGGCCGATTCGCCGGCGAGCACGATGTGCTCCGGGTCGCCGCCGTAGCCGGCGACATGGGCCCGCGCCCAGCTCAGTGCCGACGCCACGTCCTCGGCCCCGGCCGGCCAGCGGTGGCGCGGTCCCAGGCGGTAGTTGGGCACGATGGCGAGCACGCCGTGGCGCGAAAAATAATGCCCGACCGGCGCGCGGTCGGCCTTGTCGCCGCGGATGAAGCCGCCGCCGTGCAGGAAGATCACGACCGGCGCCGGGCCGCGCGCGCCCGCATCGACGGGCAGGTAGACATCCAGCCGATGCCGCTCGTCGTCGCCGTAGGCGATGTCGCGCTGCACGGCGCCACTGTGCGGGGCGCCGGCCAGCAGCGGCGCGTACAGGGCTTTGGCTGCAGGTTGATCGATGACCGGCCCGGCCGCACGGATGGTGTCGAGGATGGAAGAATGACTAGTCACGCCGGTCTCCTTCCAATGCGGCCAGCGCCGGATCCTTGTGGAAGCGCCCATCCTTCATGATGGCGCGCAGGCGCTGGCGGTCCTGCAGCACGGTCACGTCGCGGGTCGGATCGCCGTCGACCAGCAGCAGGTCGGCCAGGAAGCCGGGCTTGACCTGGCCGAGTTCCCCGCCCATGCCCATCAGCTCACCGCCCAGCAGCGTCGCCGCCGACAGCGCTTCCGCAGGGGTGTAGCCGAAGTGCTGGACGAAGAGCTCGAGGTCGCGTGCATTGCGGCCGTTCGGGTTGAACGGGAAGCCGTAGTCGCCCCCCGGCAGCACCTTCAGGCCACGCCGGCGCAGCTCGGGCACCAGTTCCTTCTGCAGCGCCAGCACCTCGGCGGCGCTCTTCTTCATGTGGGTCATGTCGAAGTGCGGCGGCGGTGCCGCGTCGAGCGTAGCCTGGATGATGCCGATGGCGGGCGCGATGAACACTTCGTCGCGCTTCGCTTCCAGCATGTCGAGCGCCTCGCGGTCCGCATAGGTGCAGTGGTACAGGACCCGGAAGCCGGCGCGCAAGCCCATCTTGACCGCTTCCGAGGCCTGCGCGTGGCAGGCCAGCCAGACGCCCGACTCGCGTGCCTGTTCGCCGGCGGCGTCGGCCTCCTCCTGGGTGTACATCAGCTGCTGCGAGGCGCCCGGTTTCAGGGCGTCTTCCCCGGACAGCAGGAACTTGACCGACTTGGCGCCGAGCGCCGCGCATTCCTTCACGAAGGCGCGCACCGCGTCCGGTCCCTGGCCGTGCTCCGCCACCTGGCCCGGATCGAGCTCGCCCCCGCTGGTCGGCGGTTCGCGCTCGATCGACGAGGCCACCAGGCGCGGGCCCGGCATGCCGCCGCTGGTAATAAAGTTGTTCAGCACGACCTCGACCGACTTGCTCAGCGCCCCGGCCGAGTAGGCGCTGGTGAAGCCATGGTCGAGCAGGATGCGGGCATTGCGCGCCGTGGTCAGCACCAGGTCTTCCGGCGGCAAGGCCATCCCCGGCACGAAGCGCTCTACCGAGCTGGGCCAGGACAGGTGGGCATGCGCCTCGACCAGGCCGGGCATCAGGGTCTGGCCCTGGCCGTCGATCACGCGGTCGCCCGGCTGCGGCACGATGGCGCGGCCGGCGTCGCTCACTTCCGCGATCCGGTTGCCGTCCACGCGCACCGCGCCGACGCCCTCGCGCAGCTGGGCGCCGTCGAAAATGCGTACGTTATTAAAAATGATTCCGCCCACGTTGTCTCTCCTCTTGTTCACGTCAGATGTGATGGAGCTTAAGCGCGCGGCTGGCGCGACCAAAGCCTATTTTGGTGATACCTGCTATCGTCCCTGGCCATCGCTGCGCACCTGCAGCGTGACCGGTCCGATCAGCCCCGCCGGCCGCAGGGGCGCACTCGCGGTATAGGTGGGCGCGGCCGTGAAGCTGAGCTTTTTCGCGCCCGCTTGCGCATCGCCGACCAGGCGGTTGACCCACAGGTTGGCGACCCGCACTTCCACCGTGTTCGTGCCCTCGACCGCCAGCGCGCCGATCTCCACTGCGTAGGGCGGCTTCCAGGCGATGCCGGCCGGCCTGCCGTTGACGAACACTTCCGCGACATCGCCGACCTGGCCCAGGTCCAGCTTTAGCGGCATGCCCGGCTTCACCCCATCAGGCAGCGCGAAGCGGTTGCGGTAGACCGTCGTTCCCGAAAAATACTTGACTCGCGGGTCGGCGCTGGCCGCCAGGGAACCGAGCGCGCCCCCTCGAATCGGCGCGGCAGCCCCGAGGCCGTCGAAAGCGAGCTGCCAGCCGCCCTCGAGTGTCGCGGCCTGCGACCACGCCGCTGCCGGGACGGTCAAGGATGGCGCGGCAGCCGGCCGCCGGAACACGACAAACACGGACTCGTTCGGCCCCAGCGCGAGCGGCACCGCGGTGCGCTTGCCGTCGGCGCGGTAGCTTGCCGGTTCGCTGCGCCCGCTGTCGGCATGCCAGAATTCCGGCGCCTTGCCGCGCACGTTGAAGCGCGCCTCGGTCGCCAGCGCCTTATCCGTGCGGTTGACAATGAAATAGGCGTCGCCATCGTCCAGGCGCCGGTGCACGAATAGCAGGGGCGTGTCGCCCGCCGCGTCGTGCTCGACATCCGGTGCCTGTCCCAGCGTGGCCAGCACCGCCTCCACGTCCGCGCCGTTCACCACCCGCCCCTTGCCCACGCGGGTCGTGGGCGCGCCGCTCCACATGCGGGCGAGCAGCGCCTTGTACGCGGCCGGATCGTCGGCCAGGCCGGGCGAAGCGAGCGGCGCGCGGCCGACGATGGTCGCGCCCTGCGCCGCCAGGGCATGCAGGCGGCGCAGCGTGGCCAGCGTCATGCGACTGCTCGAGCCGCCCAGAAACAGCAGCCGGTAACGCGCACCGCTTTTCGCCACCAGGTCGCCGTCCCGCACCGACAGCGCAGTGGCGAGGGCGTCGGCATTCACGAAGTCGTAGGCATGGCGGCGCGGCGCATCGGCCGGCTGGCCGGCCTTGTACAGCGATACCAGGGGCGCCTCCTCGCCGTAGAAATAGGCCACGTCCGCGTAGAAGCGCCCCTGCTGCAGCATCCAGGCGCTGCGCGCCATGTAGTCGACCCAGGGCCGCGCCATGCCGGCCCAGGTCTCGTTGCGGTTGAAGTACTGGCCGAAGATCGCCAGCGACAGCCCGGGCTTCCTGTCGTCTCCCAGCGGCTGGTGCACGGAGGTATGGATCACGGGCAGGTTGACGCCGCTGGCAAATTCCATGTCGATCATCGGCCGCAGGTCGGCCGGGGCGAAGGCCCAGGGCGACATCGCGCTGGTCAGCGATTCCGCCGCCACCAGGTTCTGGCCCCAGACATGCGACACCGAGGCGGCGCCGCGCATGTCGGCAATCGCCGTCGGGTTGGGCCCGAGATCGGCGCGATAAGTCCACATCGCCGCCATCGGCACGTCAGCGTGGCGCCGCATGGCCATGTCGTCGCCCAGCGTGACGCGCGCGGTTTCCAGCGCTTCGCCATACACCTTCATCCCGCGCTCGTGCGCAACCTTCGCCACGGTGCCGTAATGCTCGCTGGCCATCAGCTCGGCCAGGGTACGGCGGTAGTCGTAGAGGAAGGCGTCGGTGCGGGCGCGGCTGCCGATCACCACACCGGTGAGGGCCGGCAGCATGGGCCGCGCATCGTAGCCGCGCAGGCGCCTGAACTGTTCGAGCAAACGCGGCGTCCAGTTCGAGGAGCCGACTTCGGTGCTGTCGGTGACCAGTGCACGCACACCGCGCTTCCCGACCAGGTCCTTGCCGACCGCGCCCTCATATTTCGACAGGTAAGTTTCCAGGTAGTTGCGCACCGCCTTGGCGTCATACTTGTCGACTTCGAGGCCGGTGGCCTCGGGCGTGGCCGGGTGGTTTTCGATGCCGGTCAGCGAGTAGCCGAGGCGCAGGATCTTCCACGTCCCTTTTGGCGGCGTCCACGCCAGGGTGCCGTCGGCCCCCAGCTTGCCGGTGAGGTCGACGATGGAGGCCGGCGGCAGGCCGTCCTCGCCCGCATCGACGCCGGCATCGAGCGCGTGGTAGTCGGGCACCGTGGCGAAGCCTGCCTTGGCCTCGAATCCGTTAACCCTCGACTCAGCCGAGAGCAGCAACTGGCTCAGGCGCAGGTTCTTCGGTTTCGCCATCGCCGCGAACGGGCCCAGGTCGGCGCCCGCCACCGGCATGAAGCCCGGATTGACGGCCGGCGGCGTCGCCTCGATCCGCACCCGGAAGTGCATGGCCGTGACCGGCGCGAAGCCGGCAGTGGCGGGCACCAGCGACATCGCCAGGTCCGTCACCTTGCGCCAGCTGTGCCCGTCGCTGCTCGCTTCCAGCGTGGCGCGGTAGGCGGCGCCCTCGAAGATCGAGGCGGCGCCCGGACAGAACAGGGTTGCCGAGCGCAGGGTCTGCGGCGCCGGATAATCGAAGGTGATCACCAGCGCCTCGCCGGCTGCGGGAGGCGCGAGCTCGACGATGTCGCTTTCGTCCAGCGTTGCCAGCTGCTGCGCGTCGACGGCCGTGCCGCCTACGCGTACGGTCGGTGCCGGCAGCGGCGCCGCCGTGACCGGCCAGGCGTAGACCGCGATGTCGGCGCCGTATTGCGGCAGCCTGGCCGCCTCCGGGCGCTGGCCCATGATGTCGGGCAGGACGAACAGGTCCTGGTAAGGCCCGCTGGTGCGCGGCGGCGCCGGGAGTTTCAGCCTGAGCGGCTTGCCGCCTTCGACCAGCGTCTCGGACCACACCAGCTTTTTCATGCCGTCTTGCGGCGCGACCCAGGGGCCGCCGGTCTCGCTCCAGCCGGCCGAGGCGGCGATGCCGAACTCCAGCCTCTTCTGCTCGGCCAGCTGCGCGGCGAATTTGAAGGCTTCGCCCCACTCGCGGCTCATGTAGGGCAGGCGCTTGTCGACCAGCTGGGGCGTCATCATTTCGGCATCGAAGTTCTGCAGGCCGCCCAGGCCCGAGCGCGCCATCCACTCGATGTCCTTCTCGATGCCCTCCTTCGTGATATTCCCGTTCAGCCAATGCCACCACACGCGCGGACGCGCCGAGTTCGGGGGATTCTGGAAGTCGCGGAAGTCGAGCGCCGCGGCGCCCGTGGTCCAGGCCAGGGCGCCGCAGACGGCCAGGCTGATGACCGTGCGGCGTGCGCAGGCCTTCGGATGTTTATCCATGTCCTGTTCCCGCTTCATCAGATGCCGTTGGCCCGCGCGATCCCGCCGAGCACGCGCGCGCTCGGTTTGATCGTGCGTTTCATCGTTGCCCGGTCGACGCCGATCAGGCCGAAGCGGGGGCCGTAGCCGAAGATCCACTCGAAATTGTCGACCAGCGACCAGTGGACGTAGCCGCGCAGGTCGATGCCGTCCTTCAGGCAGTTGGTCACGCCCTTCACCGCGATGCCGATATAGGCCACGCGCTGGGCGTCGTCGTCGGTCGAGACGCCGTTCTCGGTCACGTAGATCGGCAGCTTCACCTGCTGCGCGGTGTAGCGGATGGTCGCTTCCAGCGCCTGCGGGTAGTACTCCATGTGCGCCGACGTGAATACCGCATCCTTCGGCGGCGCGACGACGCCCTCGGGTCCGATCAGTTCGCGGGTATAGGTCTGCACGCCGATGAAGTCGCCGTGCTGGGCGAGCGCCTTGAACCAGGGTTCGTAGGCGATGGCGCGTTTATGGTCGCGCATCGCCTCGCCGCCGTTCACGGCCTGGTCGTCGGCGATCGCGATCGACAGGCCGACCGGCAGCTGCGGATGCACGGCCTTGATCGCCTTGAAGGCGGCGGCATGGCCTTCCAGCAGGCCTGCTTCGATCTTCGCGTAGTCGCCGAAGATCCAGGACGACCACTTGCCGGTGCCGCTCAGCTGGCCGGCCTTGGCCAGCATCGCGCGCATGTTCGGGTTGTTGGCCATGCCGGACAAGGGACCGGGAATCCCGAACAGCAGGCGCGGCAGGTTGGGCTCGTTGAAGGTGGTGGCGTAGTCCACCAGGTGGCCCAGGTGGCGCGCGGCCTTGTCGCAATAGCGCGCATACAGCGCCGCCGCGCCTGGCGTTTCCCATCCGCCGCGGGCCGCGAACCAGGCCGGGGTGACGAAGTGGTTGAAACTGACCATGGTCTTCACGCCGCGCTTGCGGCAGGCCTGCAGCACGTCGCGGTAGTGTTCGAGCGCGGCGACCGAGAACATCCCCTCGACCGGCTCCACGCGCGCCCATTCGATCGAGCAGCGGAAGGTGTTCAGGCCGACGCCGGCCAGCATCGCGATGTCCTGGTCGTAGAGGCGGTAATGGTCGACGCTTGAACCGGACGGTTCCTTGAACTCGGTCGGCTGGAGGTTTTCCAGGAACCAGGCGTCGCTGGCGACGTTGTCTCCCTCGGCCTGGTGGCCGGCGATCGCCGCGCCCCAGAGAAAGCCTTTCGGGAAACCGCGCCCGGTTTTGGACGCGCTGGCCGCGGCCTGCGCGGCGGCGGGCAGCAGCGCCGCGCCGGCCAGCAGCGTGCCCAGCCCGAGAAGGCGGCGGCGGCCGGCGGTGGGTTGCGGCGCGTGCGCCAGGCTGGCTTGTTGGTCGTGTTGTTCGTTCATGTCTGTCTCCTGTGATCGATATTGTTGTGGTCAAGCGGCGCGTACTTCGGGCCTTGCGCTACCGCCAAGCCGGCGCACGAGTCCCGCCAGCAGCGCGAGCAGCGCGGCGCCGTCGGCCGCGACGCCATAGACGTAGTGGTCCGGCCTGACGATCGCCGCGCGGCAGCCGTGGCGGGCGAACCATCCTGCGAGGACGCCATCGCGTTCGCCGGCCTGCACGTAGCCGGACGTACTGGTGAAGGGCTGCGTGTGCGTGGAAATGGCGACCAGGGTCCCCAGCTGCGCGGCCAGCGGCGCGAGGCCCGGCGGCAGCGCCGCCTGGTCCAGGTCGGTCACGATGCGCCAACCGGTTCCCGCCAGTTCGTCGAGCAGGACCGGGCCGCCGGGACCCTCGATCCGGGGTTGCGGAAACAGGCTGCCGGTCCCGCTGGCCCCGTCCATGTCCAGCAGGCCGCCGGCCAGCGGCGGGATGATGTCCTGTCGCGCCACCGTCTTGACCGCGCCGCCGGCCGCCGCGATCAGGCCGGCATCGCGCGCACGGGCGGCATCGACGTCGCGCTCGCAGATCACGGCCCCGATTTCCTTGATGCGGGTGGTCAGGCGGCGCACGTGTTCACGCCGTTCCTCGGCATAGGTGTCGAGCAGCGCCTCGTTCGCCTCGCCCGCCAGCACGGCGCGCAGCTTCCAGGCGAGGTTGGCCACGTCGCGCACGCCCTGGCACATGCCCTGCCCCAGGAAAGGCGGCTGCTGGTGGGCGGCGTCGCCGGCGATGAACACCCGGCCAACGCGCCACTCGCTTGCCACCAGTGCGTGAAAGCGGTAGCTGGCCTGGCGCCACAGGGTGGCGTCTTCCGGACCGATCCAGCGCCGCAGCACGCTCCAGGCGCCCTCTTCGGTGGCCATGTATGCCGGGTCCTCGCCCGGCAGCAGCGAGATTTCCCAGCGCCGGTGCTTGCCCGGTCCAATCACATAGGTGCAGGGACGGGCCGGTTCGCAGAACTGGACGCTGGTCGCCGGCAGCTTCGCCAGGCCACGCTCGTTGACCTGTACGTCGACCACCAGCCACGGCTCGTCGAACTGCAAGTCCTCGAGCGCGATGCCGACCGACTCGCGCACCGCGCTCGAGGCGCCGTCGCAGCCGATCACCCAGCGTGCGCGCACGGCCGCGGTACGGCCGTCACCGTCCTCCAGCCGGACGGTGGCGCCCTCGGCGTCCTGTTCGACGCCGGTAAAGCGCTGGTTCAGCACCACATCGACCGCCGGCAGGCTGCGCACGTGGGCGCGCAGCGCCGCCTCCACCGGCGGCTGGGTGAACACCATCGATGGCGTATGCCCAAGCGGATACGGCGGCGCGACGGTGGCGAGGCGCTTGATCAGCTGGCCATCGACGCCGTAATACTCGGAGGGCGTGAACGGTTCGCAGAACGGCGCGATCGCTTCGGCCAGGCCGAGGTTCTGGAACACGCGCATGATCTCGTGGTCCAGCGAAATCGCGCGCGGCTTCGGATATACCTGGTCGCTGCGGTCGACCACCAGCGTGCGGATGCCGGCCTGGCCGAGCAGCGCCGCGGCCACCGCGCCCGACGGGCCGAAACCGACGATCACCACGTCCCAGTTGCCGCCGTCGAGCTGTTGCACGCCGGCGCTCATGGCAGCGGTTCGTCTTCGATGGTGTTGACCAGCAGCCCGACGCCTTCGATCTCGACTTCGATCGTGTCGCCGTGCTTCATCCACACCGGCGGCGTGCGCGCCTGGCCGACGCCGGCCGGGGTGCCCATGGCGATCACGTCGCCCGGCTCCAGGGTCAGGCATTCGGTCAGCAGCGCGATGGTCTCGGCCACGTCCCAGATCATGTCCTTCGTGTCCGCGTCCTGCATCACCTCGCCGTTCAGGCGCGACTGGATGCGCAGGCCCACGCCGCCGGCCGGCAAGGCGTCGGCGCTGACCAGCACCGGGCCGAGGGCGCCGGTACGGTCGAAGTTCTTCCCGATGGTCCACTGCGGCGTGCGTTTCTGGTAGTCGCGCACCGACATGTCGTTGAAGCAGGCGTAGCCGAACACGTAGTCGAGCGCGTCCTCGCGCTTGACGTGGCGCGCGCGCTTGCCGATCACCACGGCCAGCTCGGCCTCGAAGTCGAATTTTTCCGAGACGAGCGGACGCGGCGCCGTCTCGCCGTGCGCCAGCAGCGAGGTGCTGCTGCGCAGGAAGAACCAGGGATAAACCGGCTTCTCGCGGCCGCTTTCGGCGGCGTGGTCGTAATAGTTCAGGCCCAGGCAGACGGTCTTGCCCGGTTCCGGCACCACCGGCGCCAGGGCCAGGCCGGCCAGCGGCCGGCGGTCGGCGGGGCCCGCCAGCTCCAGCGCGCGGCGCCCGGCCGCGAGCAGGTCGACGCCCGCCAGCAGCGCCTGGCGCGCGTCGTACGGCACCTCGGGCAGCACCTCGTTCAGGTCGATCACGGACTCCTTGTCGAGGACGGCGAGACGGGCTTGCGCGCCCTTGCGGTAGCTGATGAATTGCATGTGCTTTTCCTTCGGTAGAACTCAGGGTTGGATGAACTGGATTTTTTTCTGGGCCTGCTTGATGCGCTCCGACGGCGGCTTCGACACGCCCCACTGGTCGAAGCGGCCGGCCGGCCAGGTCCAGTCGGACGGGCCGCCGGCACGGTAGCTGTCGTCGACCTGCAGCACGTCGGCCGTGTATTCGATGACGAAGTCGTCGGGGCCGACGAAATACGAAAACACGTTGTTGCCCGGACCATGGCGGCCCACTCCCCACTCGATCGGCCAGCCGGCGTCGTTCATGCGGCCCGCGCCGCGCATGACGGCGTCCAGGTCCGGCATCACGAAGGCGATGTGGTTCAGGGTGTTGGCGTCGGCATCGGCCAGCGCGATGCTGTGGTGGTCGCTGTTGCAGCGCATGAAGGCCATGATGCGGGTGCGGTCGGACAGGCGAAAGCCGAGCGCCTCTTCGTAAAAGCGCTGGGCCACGGCCACGTCGGCACTGTTGAAGACCACGTGGGTGATGCGGCTCGGCGCGTCGCTGTGGACCAGTTCCGGCAGGCGTTGGTCGCCGTGCACGAAACGCAGGATGCGGCCCTGCGGATCGGCGATGACGACCGCCGTGCCGCCGCCCGGTTCCTCGAGCGCCTGCGGCCCGGCCAGCAGGCAGCCGCCCGCGCCGGGAGTACGCGCGGCGATCGCCGCCAGGTCGGCGGCGGTGGCGACGCTGAAGCTGACGTTGCGCACTTCCGGCTGCGTGGCGCGGTGCAGGGACAGGACGTGGTGGAAGCTGCCGGATCCGCGCAGATAGACGGCATCCTCGCTGCGCGCCACGGTTTCCAGGTTCCAGGTGCCGGTATAAAAACGTTCGGCCGCCTCGAGATCGGTGACGCCGATCGCGATGCTGCGCAGCTGGCCGGCGGGGGATGTGTTCATGCTGACTCCTTCATGCGTTGAATTCGGGTGCGATGCCGAGGAAGCGCGCGGCATTGAGCGTGGTGAGGCGGCGCCGGATGTCGGGATCGGCCACGGCGGCGGCGATGCTCTCGAGCGGGCGCGCGTCGTGGAAGGCGAAGGGATAATCGGTGCCGATCATCAGGCGCTCGGCGCCGAAGCGGGCCAGCAGATGGTTCAGCGTGGCCGCATCGAACACCAGGGTGTCGAACCACAGCTTGCGGGCCTGGCTCGAGGGGCTCTCCGGCATCGCCTCGCGCAGCTCGGGGAAGACCTTGCGCGCCTGCTCCAGGCGCGGCAGCAGCGAGGCCAGCGTGCCGCCGCCGTGGCTGAAGGCGATGCGCAGGTCGGGACAACGCTCCAGCAGGTTCGCGCTCAGCACCGAGGCCGCGGCCAGGCCGACGTCGGTCGGATAGGCCAGCGCCGGCAGCAGCTTGGCCGGGCCGACCAGGCGCTCGGTGCCGGCGGGTTTCAGGGCGTGCACGAACACCGCCACGCCCTTCTCTTCGCAGGCCTGGAAAAACGGCAGGAATTCCGGCGCGCCGGGCGCCTTGCCGTTGATGTTGCTGCCGATCTCGATGGCGCGAAAGCCGAGTTTTTCGGTGACGTAGTCGAGTTCGGCCAGGGCCAGGTCGAGGTCCTGCAGCGGGACCGCGCCCATGCCGACCAGGCGCGCATTCGACTGCCCCGCCATCTCCGCGATCTGCTCGTTCAGGTAGCGCAGCAGCTGGGCGGCTGGCGCGGGCGCCATCCAGTAGGACAGCAGTTCGGGCATCGGCGAGATGGCCTGCCGGGCCAGGCCCATTGGTTCCATGTCCTCGATGCGGCGGCTGGCGCTCCAGGCGCGCTCGGACACGGTGCGGTACACCTTCCCCGACACCATCACGTGGCGGTGGCAGGCATGCGCCGGCGCCATCGACGGCCAGGATGCCGGCAGCGCGTTGCCGAGGTACTGGGGCAGGTCGTGGGGCACCACGTGCGCGTGGACGTCGATGCCGCAGGCGCAGCCGGGCCGATGCAGGTGCGGCGCGTTCATGCCGCGTCCAGTCCCGCCGCCGCGACGCCTGCCGCGCAGATGGCCTCGTCCTCGGCGCCGGTGCCGCCGCTGGCGCCCACGGCCCCGATAGCCGCGCCGGCCGCATTCCGGATGACGAGCGCACCGGTCTGCGGGATGAACCGCCCCTGGCTGGAGGCGGACAAGGCGTTGAAGAACACGGGGTTGTCCTGCGCGCGGGCATGCAGCACGCGGCTCGACACCCCCATTCCGGCCGCCGCCCAGGCCTTGCCGATGGCGATATCGTTGCGCAGCATGCTGGCGCCGTCCTCGCGCTGCAGGGCGATAAGGTGGCCGCTCGCATCGAGCACGGCCACCGCCACCGGCGGCATGCTGGCGCTGCGGGCTGCCGCCAGCGCGGCGGACAGGATCTGGCTGGCCTGCGCCAGGGTCAGGATGGATTCGCTCATCGGATTCTCTCTATATGGAGGTGTTTAGTCGGCCGCGCGCATGGCGACCGACGCCGCGGCCGGGGTGCGGTGCGCCACCAGCAGGAACCAGCCGGTAGCGGCGGCGCCGACCAGCAGCGCCAGCAGCGCCTGGCCTTCAAAGCCGAAGCGCATTGCCACCGCGCCGGCCAGGGCCGGGCCGATGGCGGAGCCGGTCATCATCATGGCCGGGGTCGAAGCCAGCGCGCGGCTGCTCGGATCGAGCCGGGCGATCAGGCCGAACAGGAAGGTGTGCATGAAGATCAGGACCGCCGCGTAGACGCTGGCGGCCAGCGCGTATTGCATGTAGCCGGTGGACAGGGTGACCGCGACCGCCAGCGCGGCCTGCAGCGGCGCCGCCACCAGGGCCACGCGTACGGCATTCAGGCGCTTTTCCAGGAAGCCGGCGAGCGCCGCCGGCACCAGGTTGACCAGCCCGCAGGCCACCAGCACCCCGTTGACCTGTTCCTGGCTGAAGCCGCGCATGATGCCGATCCGGTCCAGCATGCTGAAGGTCAGCGCCTGGTTCAGGGCCATGCAGCTGACGCCGAAGATGGCGAACCAGGCGACGCGCGGCAGCGGGCCGGCGCCATGGCTGGCGGCGCTGCGGCCGGCGACCGGCGGGAAGCCGAGGGCGGCGAGGCTGGCCGCGGCCATCAGGCCGGCGAACACCTTGAACAGCAGGCTGCCCCCGTGGACGGCCACCGCCGGCGGGACGGCCGCATAGAACACCACCGCGCCGACGCCGAGCGCGGTGCCGACGATGGCGAACAGCCGGTGCGGATTGGCGCTGCGGCCGATCGTGCCGTGGGTGACCGACAGGGCCGTGCCGGCCGCGATGCCGGCCGCCAGGTGCAGCAGGGCCAGCACGCCAAAATTTGTCACCTGCGAGGCGGCGCCGAAGGCCAGCGCCGCGCAGCCGTAGCCGGCGACGACGCAGGCGCCGCGCGGCAGCCGGTTGAACAGCGGTGCGGCCACCAGGCTGGCGGCGACGGCGCCGAGCAGGAAGGCGGTGACGGTCATGCCGGCATGTTCCAGGTCGAAGCCGTAGTACCGGACCAGGGCGCCGACCCAGACCGGCAGCGCGACCAGGTCGACCATGCCGACGAAGTGGCAGAGCATGAGGATGGCGCGGCCGCGCCGGCTGTCCGGGGCGCTGCCGGAAGGGGTAATTTGCATGCATGTCTCCATCGTGGGGCGAACGCGATAAAACGCGTGCTGTTTCACTTTTTTGGAAACGATAGCAGCGCCGCCGGCGCAGCCGAAGGCCAGAGTTTCAATAGGACGTATCAGGAAACGTGATTGATCACCGTTCTGATCATCACCTTCGTTTTGCGATAGCTGGTATCGGGAATTACGGCTTCAGGATGGCGGAAACAGCGTCCTATACTCGCCCCAAGTTCTGGAGCGCCATGCATCCAGGTCCCGCATACCACAAGACCAGAGCCGGCCATCGGCCGGCATCCAAAGGAGACAATATGCCTACCCCCCGTACCCCCGCCTCGCTGGGTTCCCTCACCGTCCTCGCCATGAGCCTGGCCGCCATCTGGCAGCCGGCGCATGCGCAAACCGAGTCCGCAGAAACCCCAAGCGCCGCTGCCGCCGCCGCCAGGAAGGACACCGGCATCGCCACCGTGGTCGTGACCGCGCAGAAGCGCAGCCAGAGCATCAAGGAAGTACCGCTGGCGATCACCGTCGTGAACGCCGCCCAGCTGGAAAAGGCCGGCGTGAAGGACATCGGCGACCTCGCCAAGACCGCCGCCGCACTGGAGTTCGGCGACCAGAATGCGACCAGCGGCCCTGGCGGTAGCGCCTCGATCCGCGGCATCGGTACCGCCGTGATGACGATTTCGGCCGAGGGCTCGGTCGGCGTGGTGGTCGACGGCGTGCCCCAGGGCGCGACCGCCAGCGGCCTGATGCTGGACATGGCGCGGGTGGAAGTGCTGCGCGGTCCGCAAGGCACCCTGTTCGGCAAGAACGCGTCGGCGGGCGTCCTGAACATGGCGACCCAGGCGCCCCTGGTCGGCGACAAGGGCGGCAACATCCAGTTCGAATACAAGGGCACCTATGGCGCCGCCGTGCGCGCCACCGCCAACCTGCCGATCAACGACATCTCCGCTCTGCGCGCGTCCGGCATCGTCGAGCGCAACGAAGGCGTCTACCGCAACGTCCACACCGGGGAGGACAGCGTCACCGACAACCGCGGCCTGCGCCTGCGCTACCTGTTGAAGCCGAACAGCGATGTCGCCGTCAACCTGATCGGCGAGGCATCCAACACCAAAGGCGAGAACGCGGTGTTCTTCGCGCCGGCGGTGGCGAACGCCACCAATGCGGCAGGCAACCACCAGCCGCTGGCCGAATTCGCGGCCTGCGGCGTGACGGTCTCGAAGACCAACAACGCGGTCTGCTCGGACGGCCCGGAACATTCGCGCGCCCGGGTGCGCGGCCTGTCCGTCCAGGTCGACTGGACCCTCGCGGGCGGCAATACCCTCACCTCGATCAGCGCCTGGCGCACGCGCGAGGTCGGGCCGAACTACGCGTCGGTCGACATGTCGGAAGGCTACGACAAGATCCGCAACCTGATTCCGGACCAGAACGCGAAGCAGTTCTCGCAGGAGCTGCGGATTGCCTCGCCATCGAAACAGCGTGTCGAATACGTGGCGGGCGCCTTCTACGCGGACTCGAAAAACGACAAGCGCACCATCACCACCATCCTGCCCAATCCGGTCCTGCCTTCGCCGCCGGTGCCGCGCTCGATCGCGACCGACACCACCGAACACGCCAACATGAAGACGGCGGCCCTGTTCGGCCAGGCCACCCTGCGCCTGACCGAGGCCACCAGCCTGGTGGCGGGCCTGCGCTACACGCGCGACAAGGTCTTCAGCGACTACGACCAGACCAGCGCGGTCGCCTTCGACGGCTTCGCGCCGCCGGCGACGGTCAAGAGCGCCGGCGGCAGCGCCCGCGAGACCAATTTCTCGGGCAAGCTCGGCCTGCAGCACACGCTCTCGCGCGACGCCAACCTGTATGCAACGCTCAGCCGCGGCTACAAGGGCCCACAGATCGACAACGAGTCGGCCGTCAGCGCCGCCAGCGCCCCGGGCGCCTACAGCGGCAACCTGGTCAAGCCGGAACTGCCGACCAGCGTCGAACTCGGGACCAAGCTGTCCTTCCTGAACCGCCGGCTCGACGTCGACCTGGCCGCCTTCCATACGAAGATCAAGGATTTCCAGGAGCAGAACTGCACCCTGACCGCGGTCGGCGCGCTGAGCTGCATCCCCCTGAACGTGCCGGAAGTGACGAGCAAGGGCGTCGAAGCCGACATCCGCGCCCGCCCCGTGCCCCAGCTGCAGCTCGGCATGAGCCTGGCCGTGATCCTCGACACGGCCTACCCGGCCGGCTTCGTCTTCGACAACAACAACGTCGGCGGCCAACGCCTGCTGTACTCGCCGAAGAACAAGGCGACCTTCTCGGCCGACTACAGCTGGGACCTGCCGGGCGACTACGAACTGAAGCTGGGCGGCGACCTGGTCTACAAGAGCCGCGTGCGCTTCTGTAATTCGCTCGACGAGAACTGCGGCTTCCGCGGCCATACGATGTCTTCGCTGCGCCTGACGCTGAACTCGCCGGACAACAAGTGGAGCGCCGGCCTGTATGCGCGTAATCTGGGCGACATCCGCGCCCCGAACGCCATCATCTACCCGCTGCCGGGCAAGGGCGCCGATTCGGGCTTTGCCTACGGGCTGGGCGAGAACTCGTTCCGCCGCGTCGGCGTGACGCTCGACTACCGCTTCTGAGCGGACGCACGCTTGTAACACCGCAGGACCGCCTGGCCGGTCCTGCTCTTTCCCCTCCCGATTTCCCGTTCAAGGAGACCGCATGCCGGCCTTTCCCCTTCGCTTCGCCTGCGGCGCAGCCCTCCTCGCAGCCCTCCTGTCCTTTGCCGTCCGCGCCCACGCCCAGGACAAACTGCCCGCCGCAACCGGGTTCGAGGCGTTCGCGCGCATGGCCGCGGCCAACCCGCCGCGGCCCGCACCCGCGCCGGACATCAAGCCGATTCCCCTGGCGGCGACCGGCTCGCCCGCGACCGCCATGTGGGAGACCATGTTCGGCCAGCTCACCGTGCGCAACGTCAGCCAGCCCGCGCTGTATCCGGTGCTGCCCGCGGCCGGCAAGGCCAACGGCACCGCCCTCGTGATCGCGCCCGGCGGCGCCTTCCTCAGCCTCTCCTTCGACAGCGAAGGCCTGCTCGTCGCGCGCCACCTGGCCGAGCGCGGCGTGACCTGCTTCGTGCTCGCCTACCGGCTCGAGCCGACGCCGCAGGACCCGGGCGCCTTCCTGGGCGTCGTGGGCAAGCGTTTCGCCGCGCCGCGCGCCGGACGTACCCGCATCGACCCGGCCGAAAGCCCGGCGATCGCCCTGGCCCAGGAAGACGGCCTGGCGGCGATGCGTTATGTGCGCGCCCACGCCGCCGGCTACGGCATCGACCCGAAGCGCATCGGCATCCTCGGCTTCTCGGCCGGCGGCATGACGGCGATGAACGTGGCCACCGCCTATGACGCAGCCAGCCGCCCCGACTTCGTTGGCGTGATCTATGGCGCGGCGCCTGCCCGCCCGGTGCCGCAGGATGCGCCGCCCGCCTTCATCGCGCTCGCCGCCAACGACCCGCTGCTCGGCCACGCCAGCGTGCCGATCTTCGAGGACTGGCGCGCGGCCGGCAAGCCGGTCGAGCTGCACGTGTATGCGGCCGGCGACCATGGCTTCGGCATGCGCCACACCGGCACCAGCGCCGACAACTGGTTCGGGCATTTCACGCAGTGGATGCAGGCCTCGCAACTGCTGCCGCAATAGGCGGCCGACGACCATGAACACTTTTTCCGCCCTCGATACCTGCGTCTTCCTCGCCTACTTCCTGGTCCTCTGTGCTTACGGCCTGTGGATCTGGCGGCGCAAGCGCGGCAGCTCCGGCAAGGCCTCGCACGATTACTTCCTGGCCGAAGGCTCGCTCGCCTGGTGGGCCATCGGCGCCTCGCTGATCGCGTCGAACATCTCGGCCGAACAGTTCATCGGCATGAGCGGCTCCGGCTACCGGATCGGCATGGCGATCGCCGTGTACGAGCTGATGGCGGCCGC
>Ga0308170_10002009_pt1 | contig 18040 bp, 15 predicted proteins | sample PhyBR2_2_FD_202136 | JGI IMG/M metagenome (GOLD analysis project Ga0308170, IMG submission 202136) | Phyllosphere microbial communities from UC Gill Tract Community Farm, Albany, California, United States - DLSLSB.R2 | ecosystem: Host-associated > Plants > Phyllosphere > Unclassified | place... | reverse complement strand
GCAAGCTGGCGCCGAAGCCCACCCTGGACGCCAAGGTCACCTTCGGCAACTACGGCGAGAAGGACCTGGTGGTCAAGGGCAGCATGCCGATTTCCGACATCCTGCGCATCGGCGCCACGGTCGGCACTTTCAACCGCGACGGTTTCGGCCACAACATCCTGAACGGCCGCCAGAACTACAACAAGGACGTGGTGGCCGGCCGCATCAGCCTCGAGCTGACCCCGACCCCGGAGCTGTTCATCCGCCTGGCCACCGACAAGACCGTCGACGATTCCGAGGCGCGCCAGGGCCAGCGCCTGACCCTGGGCCCGGCCCCGGGCAACATCCAGCCGGCCTCCGGCACCTACGACACCCGCGCCAACCTCTACAAAGTGCTGGGCCACGAGCAGCAGGTCACCACCGAAGGAACTTCACTGCTGGCCGAATACACGATCAACCCGACCCTGTCGGTGAAGTCGATCACCGCCTACCGCAAGTCGAAGTCCTATGCGCCGATCGACTTCGATTCGCTCGAACTGCCGCTGTGGGAAGCGCCGTCCTTCTACAAGGACAACCAGACCAGCCAGGAATTCCAGCTGACCTACACCGGCGACAAGGTGCAGGGCGTGGCCGGCCTGTTCTACATGAAGACCAATGCCTACAACGACTTCGACGTGCTGTACAACGCCGCCGGCGGCCTGTCTCTGCTGACCCACGACGACATCGACTCCAAGACCTGGGCCGCCTACGCCGACGCCAGCTACAACGTGACCGATGCCTTCAGCGTCACGGTGGGCGGCCGCTATACCGAGGACGAGCGCCGCGCCGAGATCTTCAAGGCCACCTACCTGGGCCTGAACGATTCGCCGCGCCTGGGCAACCCGGGCGCCGTGATCTTCGGCGCGCCGAACACCAACCTCGGCAAGGATGCCCTGCACCGCACCGACAAGAAGTTCACGCCGAAACTCGGCTTCGGCTACAAGCTGACTCCGGAACACAATCTGTACACCACCTGGTCGAAGGGCTTCAAGGGCGGCATGTTCGACCCGCGCATGGACCTGGCCGCCACCGGCGGTCCGAACTCCACGGTATCGCTGGCCAAGCGCCGTGGCGTCGATCCTGAAGAAGTCAGCAGCATCGAGCTGGGCGTGAAGTCGTCGATGAACGGCGGCCGCCTGCAGACCAATGCCGCGGTCTTCTACACCGACTACAAGAACGTGCAGATCCCGGGCTCGATCCCGACCTATGCCGCCGACGGCAGCGTGAACGGCTTCGCCGGCAGCCTGACCAATGCGGGCAAGGCCAAGATCAAGGGCCTGGAACTGGAAGCGGTCGCCTACCTGACCAACCAGCTCAGCGTGAACGCGATGTACAGCTACATCGACGCCAAATACAACGAGTGGATGGTGGCGAACGGCGCCAACCTGGTGAACATCGCCGGCAGCACCGAGTTCCAGAACACCCCGAAGAACTCGGCCAATATCGCCATCAACTACGACTGGCCGGTCAGCATCATGGGCCGTTCGGGTTCGATGAGCTTCATGAACAGCGTCTCCTACAAGAGCAAGGTGTACCAGACCGAGATCGCCCGCAGCACCGGCGTGGCCAGCCTGGACGCCACCATCCCCGGCAACCTGATGCTGGCCCAGGATGGCTATGCGCTGTGGGATGCGGGCGTGGTCTGGACCAGCGCCGACCGCAAGATCCAGGTCGGGCTGCACGGCCGCAACCTGACCGACAAGCGCTACAAGACCGCCGGCTACAACTTCTCCGGTTTCTTCAACACCGTGACCGCGTTCTACGGGGACCCGCGCACCGTGCGCGCCACCCTCAACGTGAAGTTCTGATCGCCCCGCCCGATGGCTGCAGGGCGTCCTTCGGGGCGCCCTTTTTTAAAATCACAACGGGGTCCAATGTCCAACTACACTGAAATCAGCTTTACGAGCGATGACGGCCTCCAGCTGTACGCACGCGATTACGCCGCCGCTTCGGGCCCCGCGCGCCTGCCCGTGATCTGCATCCACGGCCTGACCCGCAACTCGGCCGACTTCGACGAACTCGCACCGATGATCGCGGCGCAGTCGCGGCGCGTGCTGGCGCTCGACGTGCGCGGACGCGGACAATCCCAGCGCGATCCCGATCCCGACAACTACAACCCGAACGTCTATGCCGGCGACGTGGTCAAGCTGATGTCCGACCTCGGCATCGCCCGCGCGGTCTTCATCGGCACCTCGATGGGCGGCCTGATCACCATGGCGCTGGCGGCCCAGCACGTCGAGCTGATCGCCGCCGCCGTCATCAACGACATCGGCCCGGTGCTGTCCGAAAAAGGCCTGGCCCGCATCGCCGGCTATGCCGGCAAGACCGCCTCGCTGGACTCCTGGAACGACGCCGCCTGCTACGTCAAGGACATCAACCTGTGCGCCTTCCCCGACAACTCCGATGCGGAGTGGGACAAGTGGGCGCGCCGCGCCTTCGAGCAGGACGGCGAGGGCCGGCTGGCGCCGCGCTATGATCCAAACATTGCCATTGCATTACAAACCGGTAAACTCCGTCCGACGTCCCTGGCCGGCCGCATGGCCTTCCGGCGGCTGGCGCGCAAGCGTCCCGTCCTGCTGGTGCGCGGCGAGCTGTCCGACCTGCTGGAGCCGCGCCAGTCCGACTGGATGCGGCGCACCGCCCCCGGCATGCAGTACGTCGAAGTGCCCAAGGTCGGCCATGCGCCGATGCTGACCGAGCCGGCGGCACTCGAGGCGATCGCCCGCTTCCTGGCGACCGTGCCCTGAATAAAACGCAGTAAGAGAAACGAGGAGACCCACATGACCCGCATCAAGCCCCTCCCGACTGCCCTGCTGGCAGCCTTCATCGCCACCGCCGGCGGCAGCGCCCTCGCCGCGCCCGATCTGAAAGTCGCCCTCATCGCCGGCAAGACCGGCGCCCTGGAATCCTATGCCAAGGAGACCGAGACCGGCTTCATGATGGGCCTCGAGTACCTGACCGGCGGGAAGATGGAAATCAACGGCCGCAAGATCAAGGTGATCGTCAAGGACGACCAGGGCAAGCCGGACCTCGGCCGCACGCTGCTGGCCGAAGCCTACGGCGACGACAAGGTCGACATCGCGGTCGGCACCACCTCGTCCGGCTCGGCGCTGGCGATGCTGCCGGTGGCCAAGGAATACAAGAAGGTGCTGATCGTCGAACCGGCGGTGGCCGACGAGATCACCGGCGCCAAGTGGAACAAGTACATCTTCCGCACCGCGCGCAACTCGATGCAGGACGCCCTGGCCGCCGCCTCGACCCTCAAGAACGGCAGCGTGGCCTTCCTGGCCCAGGACTATGCCTTCGGCCGCGACGCCATCAAGGCCGGCAAGGAAGCCCTGGCCGCCACCGGCAGCAAGGCCCAGGTGGTGCACGAGGAATACGCGCCGGCGGCCTCGACCGACTTCACCGCGCCCACCCAGCGCCTGTTCGACGCCCTCAAGGACAAGCCGCAGCCGCGCGTGCTGGCCATCGTCTGGGCCGGTCCGAACCCGCTGAACAAGATCGCCGACATGAAGCCCGAGCGCTACGGCATCAACCTGGCTCCGGGCGGCAACATCCTGCCGGTGATGAAGACCTGGAAGGCCTACGCCGGCACCGAAGGCACCATCTATTACTACTACGGCTTCCCGAAGAACAAGATGAACGACTGGCTCGTCAGTGAGCATACCAGGCGCTTCAAGGCCCCGCCCGACATGTTCACGGCGGGCGGCATGGCGGCGGCCGGCGCGGTCTATGCGGCGCTGTCGAAGGTGCCGAACGCGAACGGCGACCAGCTGGCGGCGGCGATGGAAGGCATGTCCTTCGAGACGCCGAAGGGCACCATGACCTTCCGCAAGGAAGACCACCAGGCCCTGCAGCCGATGTACCACTTCCGCATCAAGAAGGACCAGAAGAACGAATGGGACCTGCTGGAGCTGGTGCGCGAGATCCCGGCCAGCGAACTGCCGCTGCCGGTGCGGAACAAGCGCTGACATGGCGGACCAGGAACGACAGGCGCAGCCTTCCCTCGCGACCCGCGACCTGACGATCCGCTTCGGCGGCCACGTCGCGGTGAACGGGGTGACGGCCGCGTTCCATCCGGGCACCCTGACCGTGATCGTCGGCCCCAACGGCGCCGGCAAGACCACCTACTTCAACCTCATCTCGGGCCAGCTGGCGGCGACGTCCGGCAGCGTGCACGTGGCCGGCCGCGACGTGACCCGCTACAAGGCGGCGCAGCGCACCCGCCTCGGCGTGGGGCGCGCGTTCCAGCTCACGAATCTTTTCCCCCACCTTACGGTGCTGGAGAACGTGCGCCTGGCGGTGCAGAGCCGCGCCGGCATCGGCCTGAACATGTTCTCCGTCTGGTTCGGCCACAAGGAGATCATCGCGCGCGCCGAGCACTACCTGGAGCGGGTGTCGATGATCGCCAAACGCGACGTGCCGGTCGGCACCCTGCCCCATGGCGACCAGCGCAAGCTCGAAGTGGCGATCCTGCTGGCGCTGGAGCCGGAGATCCTGATGTTCGACGAGCCGACCGCCGGCATGAGCGTGGACGAGGTGCCGGTGGTGCTCGACCTGATCCACCAGGTCAAGCGCGAAGCCAACAGGACCGTGCTGCTGGTCGAGCACAAGATGGACGTGGTGCGTTCGCTGGCGGACCGCATCATCGTGCTGCACAACGGCACCCTGGTCGCGGACGGCGAGCCCCGCGAAGTCATGCAATCGAAAATCGTACAGGAAGCCTATCTTGGAACACCCGAAGTTGCCTGATCCTATGCGTGAGCCGATCCTGACCCTGTCCGGCGTGCACACCCACATCGGCCAGTACCACATCCTGCAGGGCGTCGACCTGGTGGTGCCGCGCGGCGGCCTGGCGGTCCTGCTGGGCCGCAACGGCGCCGGCAAGACCACCACCCTGCGCACCATCATGGGCCTGTGGAAGGCCAGCGCCGGCAGCATCGTGTTCGACGGCCGCGACATCACGAAGTTGGCGACCCCGGACATCGCGCGCGCCGGCATCGCCTACGTTCCCGAGAGCATGGCCGTGTTCTCGGAACTGACGGTGCGTGAGAACCTCTACCTGGCGGCCCGCAACGGCCCGCTGGATGAAGCGCGCGTCGACTGGATCTGCGGCTTCTTCCCGGCCCTGAAGAAATTCTGGAACTACCCGGCCGGCAACCTGTCCGGCGGCCAGAAGCAGATGGTGGCGATCGCTCGCGCGATCGTCGAGCCGAGGAAGCTCCTGCTGGTGGACGAGCCGACCAAGGGCCTGGCCCCGGCCATCGTGCAAAGCCTGATCATGGCTTTCCGCGAGCTGAAGGACACCAACACCACCATCCTGCTGGTCGAGCAGAACTTCAATTTCGTTCGCAGCCTCGGCGATACCGTCAGCGTGATGGACGACGGCCGCGTAGCCCACGCCGGCCTGATGCATGACCTGGCCGGCGACGAGGCGCTGCAGCAGCGCCTGCTCGGCCTTTCACTCGATTCCCATCAATGAGCCATCAATGAGCCATCAATGAGCGCAACCATTCCCGTTCCGCAAACCCAGGCGCAGGCCCCGCTGCCGGCGGCCAGGCGCGACATCGCGCCCCTGCTGCTGGTCCCGGCGCTGGCCCTGGCCGTGCTGCCCTTCGTCTCCCTGCCGACCTGGCTCACCCTGACCGTGGCCGGCCTCGCCATGGGCATGATGATCTTCATCATGGCCAGCGGCCTGACCCTCGTGTTCGGCCTGATGAGCGTGCTGAACTTCGGCCACGGCGCCTTCGTCTCGGTCGGCGCCTTCAGCGCCACCATGGTGCTGCTGCCGATGCGCGGCTGGCTCGAAGCCGACTCGCTGCTCGCCAACCTCGGCGTGCTGGGCCTGGCCGTGCTGGTCGCCATGCTGGTCACGGCCCTGATCGGCTGGGCCTTCGAACGCATCGTCATCATGCCGGTCTACGGCCAGCACCTGAAGCAGATCCTGATCACCATGGGCGGCATGATCGTGTCCGAACAGCTGATCAACGTGATCTGGGGCGCCGAGCAGATCCCGCTGCCCCTGCCCGCCACCCTGCGCGGCGCCATCTTCATCGGCGACGCCGCGATCGAAAAGTATCGCCTGCTGGCGGTGGTGGTCGGCCTGCTCGTCTTTGCCGCGATGTTCCTGACCTTGAACCGCACCAAGATCGGCCTCTTGATCCGCGCCGGCGTCGAGAACGGCGAGATGGTCGAAGCCATGGGCTACCGCATCCGCCGCCTGTTCGTCGGCGTGTTCGCGGCTGGCTCGAGCCTGGCCGGCCTGGGCGGCGTGATGTGGGGCCTGTACAAGGAAACCCTGGTCGCCAGCATGGGCAGCGAAGTCATGATCATGGTGTTCATCGTCGTCATCATCGGCGGCCTGGGCTCGGTGGGCGGCTGCTTCATCGGCTCCCTGCTGATGGCCCTGCTGGCCAACTATGCCGGCTTCCTGGCGCCCAAGGTGGCGCTGGTGTCCAACATCGTGCTGATGATCGCCATCCTGCTGTGGCGTCCGGCCGGCCTGTATTCGAATTCGCGAGGCTGAGCATGCTGATCAAACTCCTCAGTTCATTCTTCTCCGGCGACCTGCCGCGCAGCCGCGCACTGACCGCCCTCCTGCTCCTGACCCTGCTGGGGCTGCTGCTGGCGCCCTTCCTGTTCAGCGGCGCGCGGCCGTTGAACACCGCGGCGACCATCTGCGTCTACATCGTGCTGGTGGCCTCCTACGACCTGCTGCTGGGCTATACCGGGATCGTCTCCTTCGCCCACACCATGTTCTACGGGATCGGCGCCTACGGCGTCGGCATCGCCCTGGCCAGCGTCGAGGAGCCGAGCTGGGGCGTCGTCTTCGCCGGCATCGGCCTGGCCCTGCTCCTGGCCGTCGCGCTGGCCTTCGTGATCGGCCTGTTCGCGCTGCGCGTGCGCGCCATCTTCTACGCCATGATCACGCTGGCGGTGGCGTCCTCGTTCGCGGTGCTGGCGTCACAGCTGTCCGACTTCACGGGCGGCGAGGACGGCCGCACCTTCAGCGTGCCCGAGCTGCTGTCGCCCGGCTTCACCCTGGTCGAGAACGAGGTCTTCGGGCGCTCGATCGACGGCAAGCTGATCACCTACTACATCGTGTTCTTCGGCTGCCTGGTCCTCTTCCTGTTCCTGCTGCGCCTGGTGAATTCGCCCTTCGGCCGCGTGCTGCAGGCGATCCGCGAGAACGAATTCCGCGCCGAGGCGCTGGGCTACCGCACCGTGGTCTACCGCATCTGGGCCAATGTGCTGGCTGCCGTCGTGGCCGCCCTCGCAGGCGCCCTGATGGCGCTGTGGCTGCGCTATGTCGGCCCGAAGACTTCGCTCGGCTTCGAGGTGATGACCGACATCCTGCTGATCGTCGTGATCGGCGGCATGGGCACCATGTACGGCGCGGTGGTCGGCGCAGCCCTCTTCATCATCGCGCAGAACTACCTGAAGACCCTGATGGGCCAGGCCTCGGAGGCGCTGTCCAGCCTGCCGATGCTGGCCGCCGCCCTGCATCCCGACCGCTGGATGCTGTGGCTGGGCGTGCTGTTCATCCTCTCGATCTACTTCTTCCCGATCGGCATCGTCGGCAAGCTGAGATTGCGGCGCCACCTCGCGCGGCGTTCTGCCGGCTGATTTTCAAGGCGCCTCCCGGCGCCTTTTTTTATTCCTTCCTCCCCCGCCAGGCGCATCATGCGCCCCCTTCCGGCCAGCACGGCAGTACTTCAAAAGTCCAGTCCGCACCTTGGTCGAATATCAATGCTTGTTGTCATCTCGATCATATGATGAGTCCAGCATGGCCTCGTCGATCAGCCAGCGCGAGCGGTTCACCATCCTACTGGCTAACAAGAAAGGGCTTTCAATGAAACCCGTCAATAGTGTTTTTGCGGCAGCGGCCTTCTCGCTGGCCGCGATCGGCGCCCCGGCCGCGCAGGCCGAAGGGGTCGAGGTACTCAACGAAGGATTCGGCAATGTCGGCGGCCTGAGCGGATGGGCCCAGGTCAACGACAGCCTGCCGGCGGGCGATGGCTGGTTCCAGGGCAACACCGCCGTCTTCTCCGCCCAGGCCGGCGCCGCCGACGCCTATGCCGCCGCCAACTTCCTCGGCGCAGCCAACGGCATGGGCACGGTCGACAACTGGCTGATCACCCCGACCCTGAACCTGTCGGGCACCACGGTGCTGAACTTCACTACCCGCTACGCCGCCGATCCCGGCTTCAACGACCTGCTCGAAGTACGCTTCTCGTCCGGCTCGGGCCTGGATCCGGCCGGCTTCACCACCATCCTCGCCACCGTCGGCGGCAATGCCGACTACCCCACCGACTGGCAGCAGTTCAGCGCCACGCTGGATGCCGGCGGCACCGGGCGCTTCGCCTTCCGCTACTATGGACCGGCCGACACCCTGAGCTACGTCGGCCTGGATTCGGTCAGCGTGGTGACCGCGGTGCCCGAGCCGTCCGCCTGGGCGATGCTGGGCGCCGGTCTCGGCCTGCTCGGCCTGCGCCGCCGTAAATCGCAAGCCTGACCGGAGGCTGCCATGTCCAGACAGAAGATGATGACCCTGAGCATGCTGGCCGCGCTGTGCGTGCTGGCTTCGCTTGCCATGCACGCCAAGGCCGCCGGCCAGCAGGATAGGCAGGACCAGCGGGACCGCCAGGAAGGCATGGTGGTGGTGCGCGATCCCCAGACCGGCAAGATGCGGGCGCCGACGCCGGAAGAACTGCGCGCCCTGCGCGCCAAGGCGCCGCCCTCGGCCGCCGCGCTGAGCGGCACGCCGCCGCAGAACAAGGCCCTGACGCGGCGCGACGGCGCGCGCGGCGTGCGCCTGGGCGAGAAGAACCTGGTCTACGAGGTCGTCACGCGCAGCCCGGACGGCAAGCTGGGCAGCCAGTGCGTGCAGGGCGATGCCGCCGCCGAGGACGCGCTGCACCGTCCCGCCAACGCCGAACACAAGGAGCACAGCCATGAAGCCCGCTGACAAGCCGAACGGCCATCGGCGCCTGCAGCAGGCCGCCGGTGCCGCCGTCGCCGTCATCGCCCTGGCCCTGGCGCTGGCCATCGGCGCCGTCACCAGCGCCCATGCGGCCGCCAGCATCGTGATCGTCAACCTGAACGATCCGGGCGTCGGCTTCAACGACCCGACCCCGGCCACCCCGGCCGGCGGCAATCCCGGCACCACCCTGGGCCAGCAGCGCCTGGTCGCCTTCCAGAACGCCGCCAGCATCTGGGGCTCGACCCTGAGCAGCAACGTCACGATCCGCATCGGCGCTTCCTTCGTGCCGCTGTCCTGCACCGCCACCAGCGCCGTGCTGGGCTCGGCCGGCGCCAACGAGATCTGGAGCGACTTCCCGAACGCGCCGCGCGCCAACACCTGGTACCCGAGCGCCCTGGCCAGCAAGCTGGCCGGCGAAGACGTCGCCACGCCGGGCCAGCCGCACATCATCGCGCGCTTCAATTCGCGCCTGGGCCTGTTCCCGGATTGCCTGCCCGGCTCCGGCTTCTACCTCGGCCTGGACCGCAACTTCGGCGACCAGATCGACCTCGTCACCGTGCTGCTGCACGAGTTCGCGCACGGCCTGGGCTTCCAGACCTTCACCGACGACGAGACAGGCCAGGAAATCATGGACATCCCCTCGATCTGGGACTACTACCTGCTGAACAACCAGACCGACCGCACCTGGGTCGAGAGCACCGCCGCCGAACGCGCCCAGTCGGCCGTGACCTGGCGCGGACTGTCCTGGAACGGCCCGCGCGTGACCGCAGCCGTACCCCAGGTGCTGGCGCCGATGTCGAACCTGGCGATCTCCGGCGATGCCGCCGGCCAGGCCGCCGGCAACTACGAGGTCGGCGACGCCTCCTTCGGTCCGCCGCTGGCGAATCCGCCGGTGAGCGGCCAGCTGATGCCGGTGGTCGACCAGGGCGACGGCAACGGCCTGGCCTGCACGCCGCTGAGTGCCCGGAACGCACTGGCCGTGCGCGGCAACATCGCCCTGGTCGACCGCGGCAACTGCGACTTCGTCACCAAGGCGAAGAACGTGCAGAACGCCGGCGCGATCGGCATGGTGGTGGCGGACAATCAGCCGGGCGACGTCGCCGGCATGAGCGGCAACGATCCGGGCATCGCGATCCCCTCGGTGCGCATCACCCAGGCCAACGGCGTGTCGATCAAGGCCAGCCTGCAGCGCCGCTCGCGCACCCAGTCGGGCGTGATGGCCAGCCTGGGCATCAACCAGAACCGGCTGGCCGGCACCGACGCGCAGGGCCGGATCCTGATGTACACGCCGACCATCTACTCGCCCGGCTCGACGGTGTCGCACTACACCACCGAGGCCAGGTCGAACCAGCTGATGGAACCGTCGATCAACGACGACCTGACGCATGAAGTGAGGCCGCCGCGCGACCTCACCTATCCGCTGCTCCAGGATATCGGCTGGTGATGAGCGGCTGGTGACAAGAAAGCAGGCCACCCCAGGCCTTGTATTGATGTGTAATTCCGGCAATTATTTATAACTTGTTGTAAAATTGCCCTGAATCAACATTATCTAAAAATACAAACCTGGGGGTCGGCAATGTGGCGGTATCTGAAAGTCTTTCTGGTCGCTGTCGTCGTGATCGCGGTGGCAAAAACCTTTATCCACGACAGCCAGGGCAAGCGGGCCGACGAGGAAATTCCTCGGCTCGTCGCCAAGCAGCAGGCCATGCTGCCGGTGAAGATCAGTGAGCAGATCGAGCTGACCGACGTTTCCTACGAAAACAGGACGCTGCACTACGACGCCAGGTCCAGCACCTGGTTCGAACGCTCGCCGGAAGAAGCCCAACCGGTCGAGCAAGGCCTCAAGACGAAGTATTGCAAGGACATGACGGCCTTCGTGAACGCCGGCGTCTCGGTCGAATTCGAGATCCGGATCCCGCCGAAGACGCTCAACGACCACGCCAGCGCCACCCAGGTCGTGCTGCATCCGGGCGACTGCGGCTAAAGGATCAGCCATAAAAAAGCCGGGCAGACGCCCGGCTTTGTTTTTTCAGCAAAGAATACGTTTACTTCGCCTGTGCTTCGTAGGTCTTCACGCCGTTGAGGATCTCGGCCTTGGCGCCTTCGGGGCCTTCCCAGCCTTCGACCTTGACCCACTTGCCTTTTTCCAGGTCCTTGTAGTGCTCGAAGAAGTGCTGGATCTGGCGCAGGGTCAGTTCCGGCACGTCTTCGTGGGTCTTGATGTTGGCGTACAGCGGAGCCAGCTTTTCGACCGGCACGGCCAGGACTTTCGAGTCGCCGCCGGCTTCGTCGGTCATCTTCAGCACGCCCAGCGCGCGGCAACGCACCACCACGCCCGGGATCAGCGGGAACGGGGTGATCACCAGCACGTCGCACGGGTCGCCGTCGTCGGCGATGGTGTTCGGAACGTAGCCGTAGTTGCACGGATAGTGCATCGCGGTGCCCATGAAGCGGTCGACGAAGATCGCGCCGGATTCCTTGTCCACTTCGTATTTGACCGGGTCGCCGTTCATCGGGATTTCGATGACGACATTGAAATCGTTCGGCACGTCGCGGCCGGCGTTGACGTTGTTCAGGCTCATGCTTGTCCTTGCTTGGTTGCTGTAGGAATAATAAAGGAGGCCATTATAGCGAATCGGCCTGGGCTTGTGCGCCGCACAAGCCCGTGCGGATGCGGCTTACAGGACGGTCGCCAGCGCGCACTGGCGGAAATGGCGGCTCGCCTCTTCCTGCTGGCCGAGGGCTTCGTGCAGTTGAGCCAGCTTCAGATGGGCTTCGCGCACGTGATCCGGATTGGTCGCATCGACCAGCGCATCCTCGAGGTAGCGCTGGGCCTTGCCCCACAGCTTCTGGCGCAGGCACAGCACGCCCAGGGTCAGGGCCAGCTCCGGGTCGCGCGGGTGCTCGCGCAGCCAGCCCTCGCACTTCTCGATCTGGGCCAGCAGCGTGGCCGAGCCTTCCGGACCGGCGGCTTCGCGGTAGGCGCGCACGACGCGCTCGTCCCACTCGGACGCCAAGGCGTTCTCGACGATCAGGCGGGCCTCGTCGTGCAGGCCGCGCGCATTGAACGCAGCGGCGGCGCGCGCCGCGATATACGGCTTGCAGCGGTCCGCGTTCGGCACCGTCGACCACATGCGGCGCAGTGACTCGGCGTCGTGGCCGCCCTCCGACAGCAGGGCCTCGTAGGCCATCTCGCGCAGGCGGCTCGACAACGCCGGATGCAGGGCATTGCGCTTGTCCAGGGTGCGCACCAGGCGCAGCACCTCGGGCCAGTTGCGCGCCTGCTGGTTGGCCTTCATCGCCCACTGCAGGGCGTGGATGTGGCGCTGGCCGTTGGCGTTCAGCTCGGCCACGGCTTCCAGCGCGCCTTCCGGCTTGTGCTCGTCGACCAGCAGTTCGGTCACCGTCATCAGGCGCGCGGTCTTGAGCGACTGGTCGTGGACGATGCCGGCCAGCCAGGCGTCGCGGCGCGCCGGTTCGCGCATGCGGTGGGCGGCGCGGGCGCCGATCAGGGCCGCCAGGCCGGCATTCTCGGGCAGTTCGGCGGCCCGCTTGGCGGCCTTTTCGGCGTGGCCGAAGCGGCCCTCGAACAGGGCTTTCAGGGCTTCGCGCAGGCCGCGGTTGGCTTCGCGCTCGCGCTTGCGCAGGCGGTACTCGGCCACGCGCTCGGGCATGCCGAGGGTGGCGCGTACCGCGCGCAACAGCACGTAGAGCACCAGGAACAGCAGCGCCGCCAGCACCACGAACAGGTTCAGCGACAAATCGATCCGGTGCGGCGGGTAGAAGAACACCACGTTGCCGGGGTTGAAACGGGCGGTCACGGCGATGCCGATCGCCGTCGCCATCAGGGCGACCAACCAGAGGAGCAAGCGCATCGTCAGCTCCTCATGGTTTCGATTTGTAGTTGCGCACCGCGTTCAGGCTCTCCGACAGGTCCGGCACCTCGATGGTGACGTTGTTGGCCTGGACCTGGCGCAGCAGCGCCTGCACCGTCTGGGTCGAGCGCGCCTTGGTGTCGAAATACCGCGCCAGGGTCTCCTGGGCGCTGCCGATGTCGTCGCGGAAGGTGCCTTCGTTGCGCGACAGCAGGGCCAGGCGCGCGTTCAGCAGGCGCAGCTTCAGGTTCTCGCGCACGAAATAGGCCTCGCCCGGCGACAGCATCAGCGCTTCCGGATGGTCGACGGTGCGCACGCGGATCAGCTGTCGCATGTCGTCCCACATCTCCTGGCTCCAGTTGCGCCAGGTGCCGAGCATGCGCCGGCCCAGCGACATTTCTTCCGCCGGGACTGCATTCGCAGCCGCCAGCGCGCCGGTCGCCGTCTTTGCCGCCTTCGCCGGCGGATGCATGCGGGTCGGCGCGATCGGCTCGGCCGGCTTCTCGTCGGCCAGCAGCGGCAGGTTGTCGATCTGCGAGATCGCGTTGTCGAGGCGCAGGGCGATGCCGGCCTGGTCGACCTGGGGCAGCGCCTTCAGCTTGTCGATGTCGCGCGCGATCGCGCGGCGGATCGTGATGAACTGCGGCTTGTCGGAGCGCGACAGCGAGCGGTCGGCGTTGGCAAGCGCGATCAGGGCGCCCTGCACGTTGCCGGCCAGTTGCAACTGCTGGCTGGCGGTCGACAGCACCTGCTCGATCTCGGACAGCGCCCATTCGTCGCGGTTCTTCGAGATGTCCTGGTACATCTGCTCGAGCGCGGCCTGCTGGCTGGCCGACTCGGTCTGGCGGCTTTCCAGCACGCCGACCTTGACCTGCAGCTCCTTGGCCGTCTCCTGGGTGTCGCGTACCAGCTGGGAGGTCTCGGCGTTGGCGGCGTTATCCTTCTGCAGGGTCTTGGCGACGTCTTCGCGCAGCTTGTTGAAGCGGCTGTGGGTCGACCAGGTCTGCAGTCCCAGCAGCAGGGCCAGCACGATGATGGCGACGTTCTGCGGCTTGTTCAGCAGCCCGCCCACGCGGGGGCCTTCCGGCACGCGCGGTTCGGCGGGCGAAGGCGCGATATAGGTCTCCGGGACCACCTGGCCGCCCGTGCTCGGTTGTTCGGAATGTTTGGGCAATTCGTTCATGCTTATGATTGTAACGCGGCAAGGAGTCGTTCGTCGCCGGAACCGGTCAGGACCAGGTCCTCGAAACCGAGCGCGAGCGCCGTCTCGTGGATGCGCGCATGCGGCACGATCAGGCGCTGGCGCCGCAGCCGCTGCGGGGATTCGCCCATGCGCTCGGCCAGGGACACCAGTCCGCGCAGGGCTTCCGAACTCGTGATTATCCAGTCGTTCGGCGCCGCCAGCAAGCTGGACAGCTGTTCGGCCAGCGCCTGGGTCAGCTCGGGCACCGCGCGGCGGTAGGCCGTCACCGTCTCGACCGTGGCGCCGGCGCCGCGCAGCGCCTCCGGCATCAGCTCGCGCCCGCCGTCGCCGCGCACCACCAGCACGCGGCGGCCGGCCAGCGCCCGCAGGTCGAGCGCCTGCAGCAGGTGTTCGGAATCGCTGTAGGCCGGGTCTGCCGGGCAATGGATGCGCACGCCGCCGTCGAGGACGCCATATTTGGCCAGCGCCGCGCGGCTGCCTTCGCCGACCACGCCGATGTCGACGCCCTCGGGCCAGCGCCCGATGTGGGCAAAGGCGGCCTCGATCGCGTTCGGCGAGACGAACACCACCAGCGCATACGCGTCCAGGCCGGCCAGCACCCGGCGCAGCCCGCCCTGCTCCGTTTCGGGGAGCGGCGAGATCTCCAGCAGCGGCAGCAGCACCGGCCGGCGGCCGAGGGCGGCCACGGCGCGCGCCAGCGGCTCGGCCTGCTGGCGGGGACGGGTGATGACGACCGCGCCGGTCATCAGGGCGCGGCCGACTCGGCCTTGCACTCGGCCAGGATGGCGTCGGCGTCCTGTTCGCGCAGGCGGTCCGAGACCTGCTGGCCCAGCTGTTCCGGGCTGTCCGCCGGACCGCGGCTTTCGGCGAAGGCGCTGCGGCGTCCGTCCGGGGTCGCGACCATGGCGCGCAGGTGCAGCGTGCCGCCGTCGACGGTGGCGTGGGCGGCCAGCGGGACCTGGCAGCTGGCGCCGAACACGCGCGAGACCTTGCGTTCGGCGGCCACGGCGCGCGACGTATCGTCGTGGTTCAGCGGCGCCAGCAGTGCGCGCAGGTCGACGCCGTCGCTGCGTTCGGCGGACGCGATTTCGATCGCCATCGCGCCCTGGCCGGCGGCCGGCAGGCTTTCGTCCAGCGGCAGACAGGCGCGGATGCGGCTTTCCAGGCCCAGGCGCTTGAGGCCGGCGGCGGCCAGGATGATGGCGGCGTAGTCGCCGCGGTCGAGCTTGCCGAGGCGGGTGTCGAGGTTGCCGCGCAGCGGCTTGATCACCAGCTGCGGATAGCGCGCCGCGATCAGGGACTGGCGGCGCAGGCTGCTGGTGCCGACCACGCTGCCGGCGGGCAGCTCGGCCAGGCTGGCGTACCGGTTCGAGACGAAGGCGTCGCGCGGATCCTCGCGCTCGAGCACGGCGGCCAGCTGGAAGCCTTCCGGTAATTCCATCGGCACGTCCTTGAGCGAGTGCACCGCCAGGTCGGCCCGGGCTTCAATCATCGCCACCTCGAGCTCCTTCACGAACAGGCCCTTGCCGCCGACCTTGGACAGGGTGCGGTCGAGGATCTGGTCGCCGCGGGTGGTCATGCCGAGAATGTCGATTTGGCAATGCGGATATAATGCCGCGAGGCGGTCGCGCACGTGCGTGGCCTGCCACATGGCCAGCCGGCTCTCGCGGGATGCGATAATGAGGCGGGTTGGAACGCGCTGCGTCGTATCGTTATTAGCGTTCAAAACAATTTCTTTCACTGTCGTTGTGCCAGGATCGGCCGACGCCGGTTGGCGGCATGCCTGCAACCACAAATTCTAGCATGCGGCCCCTTGCAGAACCGTGGCAAGCGCCATGGCATCGTTGTACATCCGTGCCCCAATGGGACCCCGATCATTCAACCTGTGCTCGATAATGAACAAAGCTGCAAACCTTGATCCCCAAGCCGATCCGCAAACCGCCGCCCCTGTCCAGGCCGGCGACAAGGACGCGCCACTGAAAGAAGACATCCGACTGCTCGGCCGCCTGCTGGGCGACGTGCTGCGCAACCAGGAGGGCGAAGCGGTGTTCGACGTGGTCGAGACCATTCGCCAGACCGCCGTGCGCTTCCGCCGCGAAGACGATCCGCAGGCCGGCGAAGAACTCACCACCCTGCTGAAGAAGCTCACGCGCGAAGAGACCAATTCGGTGGTGCGCGCGTTCTCGTATTTCTCGCACCTGGCCAACATCGCCGAGGACCAGCACCACGTGCGCCGCCGCCGCGCCCACCAGCTGGCCGGATCGAAACCGCAGCCGGCCAGCGTGGCCTACGCGCTGGCGCGCCTGCAGGATGCCGGCGTCGGGCGCGAGCAGGTGAAGGAATTCCTGCGCGAAGCCTTGATCTCGCCGGTGCTGACCGCCCACCCGACCGAGGTGCAGCGCAAGTCCATCCTCGACGCCGAACACGACATCGCGCGCCTGCTGGCCGAACGCGACCTGCCGCTGACGCCGAAGGAGCGCGCCCACAACCTGATGCTGCTGCAGGCGCGCGTGGCGACACTGTGGCAGACCCGCATGCTGCGCTACGAAAAGCTGACCGTGGCCGACGAGATCGAGAACGCGCTGTCCTACTACCGCACTACTTTTCTCCGCGAGCTGCCGGCCATGTACGACGACATCGAGGACGAACTGCAGGCGGAGCTGGGCGACGCCACCTACCTGCAGATGGGCAGCTGGATCGGCGGCGACCGCGACGGCAACCCGAACGTCAACGCCGGCACCATGCAGCGCGCCCTGGTGCGCCACGCCACCACCATCTTCGACTTCTACCTCGACGAAGTGCACGCGCTGGGCGCCGAGCTGTCGACCTCGACCCTGCTGGTGCCGGCCGACGCCGCCCTCGAAGCCCTGGCGGCGGCCTCGCCCGACACCTCGCCGCACCGCGCCGACGAACCCTACCGGCGCGCCCTGATCGGCATCTACGCGCGCCTGGCCGCGACCGCCCGGCTGCTGGGCGCCACCAACCCGCTGCGCAAGGAAGTCGGCCACGCCGACGCCTACGGCGGCCCGGCCGAGCTGCAGGCCGAGCTGCAGGTGCTGGCCGATTCGCTGGCCAACAACCATGGCGCGATCCTGGTCAAGCCGCGCCTGGCCGGCCTGCTGCGCGCGGTCGCCATCTTCGGTTTCCACCTGGCCTCGCTCGACATGCGCCAGAGCTCGGACATCCACGAGCGCGTGCTGGCCGAGCTGTTCAAGGGCGCCGGCGTCGAGCCTGACTACGCCGGCCTCGACGAAGCGGCCAAGGTGAAGCTGCTGCTGGCCGAGATCGCCCACCCGCGCCTGCTCACCACGCCCTACGCCGAGTATTCGGACGAGACCCAGTCCGAGCTGGGCGTGCTGCGCGCGGCGCGCGAGATCCGCCAGCGCTACGGCGCGCGCGCGATCCGCAACTACATCATCTCGCACACCGAAACCGTGTCCGACCTGCTGGAAGTGCTGCTGCTGCAGAAGGAGACCGGCCTGCTGCGCCCCGGCGAGAAGGAATGCGACGTGATGGTGATCCCGCTGTTCGAGACCATCCCCGACCTGCAGCGTGCCAGCGAGATCATGGGCGAGTGGATGGCGCTGCCGGTGGTGAAGGAACTGATCGAACAGCAGGGCCGGCTGCAGGAAGTCATGCTGGGCTATTCGGATTCGAACAAGGACGGCGGCTTCCTGACCTCGAACTGGGAGCTGTACCAGGCCGAGCTGAAGCTGGTGAAGGTGTTCGGGCAGGCCGGCGTCAAGCTGCGCCTGTTCCACGGCCGCGGCGGCACCGTCGGCCGCGGCGGCGGCCCGAGCTACGATGCGATCCTGGCCCAGCCGCCGGGTACCGTGAACGGCCAGATCCGCCTGACCGAACAGGGCGAGATCATCTCCTCGAAGTTCTCGAACCCGGAGATCGGCCGCCGCAACCTCGAGCTGCTGGTGGCCGCCACCCTGGAAGCGGGCCTGATGC
>Ga0308170_10002007_pt1 | contig 18046 bp, 16 predicted proteins | sample PhyBR2_2_FD_202136 | JGI IMG/M metagenome (GOLD analysis project Ga0308170, IMG submission 202136) | Phyllosphere microbial communities from UC Gill Tract Community Farm, Albany, California, United States - DLSLSB.R2 | ecosystem: Host-associated > Plants > Phyllosphere > Unclassified | place... | reverse complement strand
TAGAGCTGGGTCAGCGGGCGAGCATTGGCGGGTCGAGATGGAGAGCGACGGTGCGAAGGAGCCCGAGGCGCCGAGGGGAGCGAGGAGGGGCAGGGTTGAGCGAGAAGGACCGAGCGGGACGGCGACGCACCTCGGGGGCGAGTCCGGTCTTGCTGCTCGCGTACGTGTCGACGCAAGTGCGGATGAGGGCCTTGCCGGCGAACCAATCGTCGCGCTGCGACTCGGAGAAGCGGGTCTCGTCGGGCGGCACCTCGAGCCGGTTGCCGTCGGTCGCGCCGAGGAGGAGCGTCGCGCCGAGGAAGCACGCGAGGTGGTCTTGCTGTAGATGGCGAGAGGACGAGGGAGAGGGTGGAAGGAGAGGGGAGGACGAGGAGAGGGTCAGCGAGGCGACAAAGAGAAAGAAGGGGGATAGCGCACCTTGGGCGTGTCGGACATCTCGCTGCGCGGCAGGAAAGGGATGAGAGTCAGCGCTATGCGCTTCTCCTCGATGAATGAGGTCCATCGAGCGAAAGAGAGACGCACAAAGCGCCCGTCATCGGGTTGCGGCTCGGCAACAGCTCGCTCGTGTAGACAAAGTTCTTGGCGGCGCTCTTCTTCAAGAGGTGCTTCTTGATGCCGCCCATGGCCTCGTCGTGCATGTCGCGGTACGTGACCTCGGTGCGGTTCGTCTGCAGGTACTGCTTCGAGAGGTACTCGTAGTACGAGTCGCCGCGCGAGCCGAGGCGCACGTCCGAGAAGACGAACGAGCCGGTGTCGGGGCTGCGGGCACGTGCACAGCGCGACGTCAGTCTCGGCTCGGAGAATGTGCACGTGAGAGGGAGAGATCAGGGACGCACCGCATGAAGATGGGCACGAGGCCGTCCTTGGACGGCTGGTTGCGGATCACGTCCATGACCTTCTCGACCTTGTCCCAGTAGACGCTGTTGCCCGTCAGGTGCGACAGGTACTTGAACTCGAGCTGGAGCGTGCTGCGGGCGTATAGGGGAGGCGTCAGCGGGTCGTCTCTCGAGCGCGCGAGGAGAGGGGGACCGAGCGCTCACCCGGCTTCGGCGACGCTCGTCAGGCCGTTGTTGTCGACGTCGGGCACGCCCTTGCGCTGCGCGAGGTTGACGAAGCTTGTCGGGAGGCCAGAGGGCTGCAGGGGAGGGAGCATCAGCGAAGCTCGACACGACGAGGCAAAGTGAGAGAGCGAGCGCACCGTGTCGAAAGCGGGCAAGAGGCGGTCGGCGAGGTCGACGGCCTTGTCGAGAAGGACCTGATCCGTCTCGCCCGAGAAGTGGTACGCCGAGAGGAGGCCGCCGAGGACGCGGATCGTGATCTGCGGGCGGAGCGGGCGAGCGTCAGTCCTGCTCCTCCCTGCTGCGAGCGGGCAGACGGGGGCGACGACGCACCTCGAACGTGTGGAACTTGTCGTCGAGGTCAAAGTTGACGCTGGCGACCCAGTCGCGGGCGCGCTTGTACTCGTCGTCGAGGCCCACGAGCAAAAGCGAGTCGAGCGAGTCGATGAGGAAGTAGCCGACGGGGCCGCTCGGCGACATGTTGGTGCCGTGGTGCGAGATCGGGTGGTAGCTGTGGGCGTCAGGAGTCAGCTGCGACGGTCTGAAGCGCGAGAAGAGGGGGGACGCACTCGTCAAAGCCGAACGCATCTCGCTCGTAGGCGGAGTACGAGTGCTGCGGGCACGACGAGGGGTCAGCGCAGGTCCAAGACGAGTCGAGGAGCGAGAGGAACGCACCTTGAAGGCGTCGAGGATGGCGTCCCTGCGCTCTTGGTCGCGCACGATGGGCTCGAACGCGGCCGGCTCCTGCTCGACCTCGGTCGTGGCCGGTTGCGGCGGCGCGACGTCGTCCTTGAGCGTGTCCTTGGGGGTAGGCTTGGCGTGGAGGCGCTTGTAGAGGACGTAGAGGGCGAAGGCGCACAGGGCGATGCGGAAGCAGAGGAAGACGATGCGCAGCGGCGAGGGACGACGAGGTGGGGGAGCCTTTGCGGGCTTTGACGCGGGGCGAGCTGCTGCTGGGGGCGCAGTGACAGGTGCCTTCGCTGGAGGCTTCTGCGCGTCTTTCCTGCGAGCCATGGCGCGGGCAGGCGAGGTGGTGGAGAGCGAGAGCCGAGGAGGATAAGGCGGAGCGGCACCGCGAGGAGGAGCGGCCGGCTCTCGGCTCGTCCGCACGCGACAAGCTCGACCATGGCAGACAGCGCACCTTCTGCAGCACCAGCACCACCAGCACCAGCACCCGCAGCTGCACCCTCGTCCGCCCCGCCAGACCCCGCTCCCTCGACCTCCTCCTCCTCCTCCTCAGCTCCAGCACCGCCGCAGCTCAAGGTCGACCATGACGCCCGCAGGCTGATCCGTGCAGGCGACAACGTCCTCCTCAAGCTCCCTTCGGGCGTCCTCAAGCCCATCAAGCTCAACCCGACCTCGTGCGTCTCGCTCTCCTCCCTCCTCTCTCCTCGCTCTCATCTCTCGAGCTCGCCTCGTCTGACTCTCCTCCTCCTGGTTCCGCGCACACAGCAAGATCTCGCTCGGCAAGTACGGCACCTTCATCGGCAGTGAGCTCGTCGGCAGGGCCTACGGCCACACGTACGAGATTCGCGACGGCGGCGCGCTCGAGCAGCTCCGCGTCACGCTCAACGAGATCGGTCCGTCCCTCGTTCGCTCCTGCCACGCGCCCACACTTTAGCTGACCCGCCCAACCGCGCGCGCAGAGGAGACCGAGGCCAACAACGAGTTCATCGCGTCGCAGGGCGCACAGACGCTCTCGTTCGACGAGATCAAGGCGCTCAAGGACAGCGGCCTCTCGGGCAGGGTGCGTCCCTCTCCGTCCATCCGCAGCTGTGCGTCACCCTCATGCTGACGCAGAGCACCACCGCCCGCAGGAGATCATCCAGAAGCAGATCGAGGAGCACAAGTCGTTCGAGCTCAAGACCGAGTACTCGAAAGAGAAGTACCTCAAGCGCAAGGAGGCCAAGTGCGTCCTCCTTTGCCCTCGTTCATGCTCCCCGTCGCCTTCGCTGACGTCCCTCCCCTCGCAACAGGTGGATGCAGGTCTTCACGCCGCTCGAGCCGACCATCCACCAGATCGCGCAGTTCCACTTCGAGAAGCAGCCGTCCAAGACGCGGGAGCTGCGGCCCGACACGCTCGCCAACATGCTCGCCATGGCCAACGTGCGCCCGGGCAGCAAGCTCCTCGTCGTCGAGGACATGGGCGGCATGATCGTTGCCGCCGCCGTCGAGCGCATGGCCGGTGCGTCGTCGTGCTCTCCACCTCCTCGTCCTGCTCGCGCGCCTGAAAGAGTGCTCAAGCTGACGTCGAGCTGCACCCAATCGGCGCACAGGCAAAGGCCGCATCATGGTCGTCAACGACGCCGACTCGCCGCCCGACCTGCACCTCCTCGACACGTTCAACTTTGGCGCGGCTGAGACGAGCCCGATCGCGTCGCTGCACTGGGCCGCGACCGACCCGACGTGGAGCCCGCCCGACCTGCCGCTCGAGGTGGGCGACCTCGCCGCGGCCGACAAGGCGGCGGCGGCGGCGGCGGCTGTGGACGGGCCCGACGAGCAGGACAAGGGCAAGGACAAGGACAAGGTCAAGGAGGCGGCCAAGCGCAACAACTCGCGCGACGTGCAGAAGCTCAAGAAGCGCCGGGCGGCGTTCGACAAGGCGCGAGAGGCGCGTGACGAGTTCCTCGCCGGCGGGTTCGACGGGTGCGTTCCCTCTCTCCCTTCTCTCTCTCTCTCCCTCCTCGTGGGCGACAAGCTGACGAGGCGAGCTACCGCGCGCAGGGTCATCATTGCGGCAGAGTACGAGCCCTACTCGGTCATCGAGCGGTTGCTGCCGCGCATCGGCGGCTCGGCGTCGGTCGTCGTCTACTCGCCTCACCTGCCCGTGCGTCCCTCGCTCCTCCGCCCCTTGCTCCCTCTCCCCTTCTACAGCTCGCTGACTCGCGCATCGTCCCCCTGCAGCTCCTCCTCCCAGTCCTCCTCCGCCTCCGCCAGCACCCGGCCATCATCGCGCCGACGATCCACGAGCCGTTCCTGCGGCAGTACCAGGTCCTGCCCGGGCGGGCGCACCCAGAGATGCAGGGCATGGCGAGCGGCGGGTACGTGCTGAGCATGATCCGCGTGTGGGAGAACGACGAGGCGAACGCGGTCGGGGTCAGCAGGACGAGGGGCAAGAGGAAGGCCGGCGGGCGGGACGGCGCGCCGGCGAGCGGGGCGAGGACCCCGAGGGAGGACGGGGACGAATCGGCGGGGAGGAAGAGGGTCAAGGTCGACGAGGCGGCCGGCGCGAGTGAGAAGGGCGAGGGCGACGACATGGTCGTCGACGGCGCGGCGGCATGAGGTCCTCTCTCGCTCTCTTTCTAGAGTAGCACTGGTGCATGTGCAACGCTCGGGTCATGCACACACTCGCACTAGCCCCTCGCAGTCTCGTCGCGCGCAGGAAGGCTCTCGCGCTCTCAAGCTCGCTGTCCCGATCTCGCTCTCGGCTCGAAGGAAGGCTGAAGACGGGCTGCATTGCGTGCGCCTTGACGGTGGACCAAGGTCCAGAGGGTATCGACGGCGAGGAGGGTATCTTGCGCGCCGGGCGAGCGGGCGAGGCGAGGTGCCGGTGCGAGGGTGGAAGAGGAGAGGGAGCCTCGACGAGTCGGCGGGGACTGCTGGGGGATGGCTCGAGTCAGTCTTGAGAGCTGTCTGCGAGGCTAGAGGGGGGACAAGCGGGCGCACCTGGACGTGGAGCGGCTCTGTCTAGTGCTGCGCGGCATGGGCTGCGAGGGCCCTCCGCTCGCGCTCGCGCTTGTCGTTGACCTCGAGGAACTGGTAGATGACGATGCCGGCGACGGCGAGGGTGCCGAAGGTGTTTGCGAGGTTGCTCAGGAGGACGTCGGAGATGGGCGACATGGCGACGAACGGGGAGGAGGAGGAGGACCGGGGGTGGAGCGCGGCTAGGTGGCCTTTCGAGGAGCGAGGTGGTGGCTGTAGCTGGCTGTGAGCTGTGCGAGTGCTAGGCAGCTGGGTCGGTGACGAGCAGCGAGGCGAGGGTCGAGGCTCTTGGTCGTCGTCGTCGTCGTCGCCCGGCTTGCGCGGCCCTCTCCTCTTGACCTCTCCCTCCTCACTCAACCGCCAGCCACCGCACCAGCTACAGCTTCACAGGCCTCCCCAGCCCTCGCCACACACCGCCAGGCTCACCCACCAGCCTCCACCGCCTCTCCCTCAGCGCCAGTCCGCCCTCTCGACCTCCCCGGCACCGCCTCCTCGCTCGCCTCGACCTCCTCGCCGAGCACACGCCTCGCGTCCTTCGTCCAGCCAGCACCTCGAGCCATCCCTGTAAGTCGCACCCTCCTCTCGCACCCTGTCCTTCTCTCGCGCGCCCTCGCCGGCCGTGTCTCGCCCGCCACTGTCGCCCACCTCGGTCATGATGCGCCAGCTTCCTCGCCCGGCTCGACCGCGGCATCGACTCGAGCATGCTCCGCCGCCTGCACCACCAACACGGACTCGAGCAGCTCGCACGCACCCGCAAAGACCGCGCACTGACTCAGCTCTCGTCACCCCTCCCTCCGCCCCCTCCTCCCCTACCCCGCTCCGCGCCTTATCGTCCTCCCTCCCCCAGACTCCCGACAGCCCAACGCCATGCACTGCTTCGTCCGCGACCTCTCGGGCAACTCACTCTCGTTCGGTGCGTCCCCTCTCGCACCGGTCTCTCAGCGAGAGCGCCGACGCTGACCCCTCTCTTGCGCGCAGACGCCAGCACCGTCCACGAGCTCCAGTTCGCGCTCGCCGACCGCACCGGCATCCCCATCCCTGAGCAGCGCCTCGTCTACGGCTCGCGCCAGCTCGTCTCGTCGCGCGACGAGTCGCTCGCCACGTTCGGCATCGTCGAGGGCTCGACCGTCGGCCTGGCGCTGCGCCTCAAGGGCGGCGCGCCCAAGAAGCGCTGCACGGCCATGCTCGCCGCGACTGAGCGGTGCAGTCAGGCGGCGGTTCGCATCGTCGGCGACTGCCAGCTGTGCCAGGCCGCCTTCTGCTCGCGGCATCGTCTCGCAGAGGGTGCGTCCCCTCTCCCTCCCCTCCTCTTGGCCCTCGCCGTAGCTGACCCTCCCGCCTCGCGCTCGCAGACCACCACTGCCCCAAGCTGTCCGACTGCCGCGAGCAGGCGTTCCTCAAGAACAAGACCAAGCTCGAGGCCGAGGCGACGCCGTCCGAGAAGCTCGCTCGGGTTTGAGCCCCTCTCCCTCCCCTCTCGAGATACCCCTTACCCCCTCCAGCATGTGCCTTTCCTGCCCTCCCTACTGTCGCATGTACAGCACCGCTCGTCTACCCCTTCGCCTTTGCTCCCCCTCCCACCTTGTTGCGACTTCCCCTCCTCGTCCTCTCGCCCGGTCGACCAAGCAGGCATAGACTGCCCAGCTCTGTCCTCGCACCTTGTCTAGATGCCCTTCCTGAACACCAAAGCATTGCCCTTCTCTCTCGAGCGGCGCGTCTGAGAGCGGTCGAGCCTCGTGCGAGAGGGACCGGCGACTTGGGCGAAGAGCCGGGTCGGCCTGCGAGTGCGCCTCGCCGTGCACCGCCTTGCTGCTCGCGAGCTCCTGTTCTGTGCTCTACCAAGCTCGCCTTGACTCTGTGCCCCAGCAGCCAGCCTCTTCAGCCCCCCGCACCCTTCGATCCTCCGTTCGGTCGCCTGGACCGTCACGTGCGGCCTCAACCTCCGACTCATCGCCCGAGAGCATGTCGCCCTCCTCCTCCACCTCGTCGTCGTCCGCCGCTACTCGCCTGCACCAAGTCTCGCACCACATGGCTGCCTCTTCCTCTTCGTCGTCGTCGGCCGACGGTGCGTCCCACCGCTCGCCTCTCTCCTCCCGCTCCCCTTCTCCACTTTCCCCTCGCCCCTCCCCACCTTGTCGCCACGCCCTCGAGCCGCACCGCCAGCACCCGAGGCCCACTCAGCGCAAGCCCATCTGCGCATCACAGCTGACCCGGGCCCTCCCGCCGCGCAGTGTTCGCCTCGACCCCTCAAGCTCCGGCCGACCCCATCTTTGCCCTCACGGCGGGCTACCAGGCCGACTCGTTCAAGCAGAAGGTCAACCTCGGCGTCGGCGCATACCGCGACAACGACGGCAAGCCGTTCGTGCTCCCCGTCGTGCGCAAGGTGCGTTCGCCTTTGCCTCTCTCCCTGTGCGGCTCGTCGAGGCGGCGGTGAGCAGGTCAGGTGACGTCGGAGCGGGCGGCGATGGCCTTCTCTGAGCAAGACCTCCTCGATGGACTACGCACGACAGGACATACGAGAGCCGGGCTGACCCTCGTCAACGCACCGACCCGCAGGCCAAGCAGATCCTCGCCGCCGACGAGTCGCTCGACCACGAGTACCTGCCGATCGCGGGCCTGCCCGCCTTCGTGAGCGCGACGGGCAAGCTCATCTTTGGCGCCGACAGCCCGGCCATCAAGGAGGAGCGCGTCGTCTCGTGCGTCCCCCTCCTTCCGCTCCCTCCCCCTCTCGAGAGCGACGAGCCCTTCGCTGATGCCGAGGTCGCTTCTCCTTCGACGCTGCGCAGGATCCAGACCATCTCGGGCACGGGCGCCAACCACTACGGCGGCGCGTTCCTCGAGCGGTTCTACGAGCCGTGGCTCGGCAAGACCGAGGACAAGGTCATCTACGTCTCGAACCCGACCTGGGGTGCGTCTCGCTCTCGCTCCCTCTCGCTTCCCTGAACGATGGGCCCAAGCTGACGAGCGACGAGCGCCCGCAGCCAACCACAAGGCCATCTTCAACTCGGTCGGCCTCACCCCGGTCGACTACCCGTACTACGACGCCGAGACGATCGGCCTCGCGCTCCCCAAGTTCCTCGAGTTCCTGCGCAGCGCACCAAAGCAGAGCGTCTTCCTCCTCCACGCGTGCGCGCACAACCCGACCGGCGTCGACCCGACGCGCGAGCAGTGGGAGGAGATCGCCGCCATCTTCAAGGACAAGGGCCACTTTGCCTTCTTCGACTGCGCGTACCAGGTGCGTCCCCCCACCCCTCCTCTCTCACTCCTGCGCTCGACGAGGGGAACGAGAGCTGACGCCGTGCTCGTGCAGGGCTTTGCGTCGGGCGACCTCGACAACGACGCGTGGGCGGTGCGCCACTTTGTCTCGCAGCGCATCCCGCTCCTCGTCTGCCAGTCGTACGCCAAGAACGCCGGCCTGTACGGCGAGCGCATCGGCGCCCTCAACCTCGTCGCGTCGACGCCGGGCGACGGCCCGGGCGGCGCCGCGCGCCTGCGCTCGCAGCTCCTGATCCTCCAGCGCCAGGAGATCTCGAACCCGCCGACGTTCGGCGCGCGCATCGTCGGCATGATCCTCAACGACGAGAGCATGTTTGACGAGTGGAAGCGCGACGTCAAGACGATGGCCGGGCGCATCATCGCCATGCGCGAGCGCCTGCACGACTTGCTCGTCAACGAGCTCAAGACGCCGGCGCCCGGCCCCAACGGGTGGGACCACGTCACGAAGCAGATCGGCGTGCGTCCCTTCTTTCGCACTCTCTCTCTCATCGACTCGCTCGAGGCTGTCGAGCTGACCTCGCCTCCACCTTATCTTCCTCTCTCCCCCGCCTCCCCCTCCTCAACGCTCTCTCGCTCTCCCACCGATCGACGCTCTTGCAGATGTTCACGTTCACCGGCCTCACTCGTGCGTTCCCTCTCTCTTGCCTCTCTCCCTCGTGCGCTCGAGCGGATGCTGACCCTCCCTCGTCCCTCACCGTCTCCCCTCGCCCGCCCGCAGCGCCGCAATGCAAGGCCATGGTCGAGCGCGGGCACGTCTACATGACGGGCAACGGGCGCATCTCGATGGCGGGCATCAACGACGGCAACGTCGAGTACGTCGCCCAGTGCGTCGACAAGGCCATGAGGGGCACGCTCTAGACGGCGAGCGCGAGCAGGCGGCGGCGCGCGCTTTCGCCGGCAGGTGCTAGATGATCCTGCGATCCTTCACGGGCGCGGGCAAGTGTCCAGATGCAGTGCAGCAGCTTCAGTCTTCGCGCCGGTGCTCGTTCGAGGAGAGGTTCGTCGAGAGCTCGCCGCTCGAGCTGCGCATCGCTGTTTCTCTCGGGCGCCTCCTTCGCTGCAGCGTGTCGAGAAGAGGCTGTGCGAGGAAGCGAGAGCGCGCTCTTGCCAGCGCAACGAGAGCAGAGCCGCGACGAGGGAGGAGCAGGATGTCAAGTCACAGGCGTGAGCCGCGGCGGTGGCGACTCGTCCGCCGTTGCGGGCGGTGCGAGGACAGCTGTGACGAGGCACGGACGAGGGGGCTCGACAGGCAATTGAGCCGGACGGACCGTGCTTGAGGAGCCGAGCGAGGCGCGAGCGCTGTGGGCGCGCGCGGGCGTGGGAGCTCGACTTGGTCGCGGTCCCTCTTGGCCCTCTTCTCGTCACTCGCGCTCCCTCTTTCCCTCCCCAATCCACTCCAGCACTCTCTCAAGCATTACTGTCAGTCTGCACCACCCTCCTTGCACCGCTCCACGCGCCCAAGCTGACCCTCGCACCCTCCCGCTCCCTCCCCCTCCTCCTCGCGCTTATCCAGATGTCCGCCGCCGTCGAAGCCACCCCTGCGCCCGCCACCACCCTCCCGGTCGAGGAGGCCACCACCACCACCACCCCCGCCATCGTCGAGCCGACCCCGGCCGCCGAGCCCGCCCACGAGTCGTCCGAGCCCACCACGGCCGCCGCCGACGACGAGCACCACGACGGCGCCACCACGCCGCCGCACAAGAAGCGCCAGCCGTTCGCCGTCCTCAACAAGATCTTCCACCACAAGGTGAGCACGGCGAGCAGCTTTTCCCTCGTCGTCTCGCTCGCCCCCCATCGAGCTTCCCGCTCCCCCGCTCTCCGACCCCACAAGCGGCGCGCGCTCGCCCTCACGGGGCGCGTGTGCGCCTGCCTGCACCCTCGCCGCCTCGAGTCAAGCTCGCAAGGCGGTGGAGGGTCGCGCTGGGGCACGGGCGGGTCGAGCTCGAGCTGCGAGGGCCGAGGGTCACGCGCCGCGGGCTTTCACGCGCGACTCGGTCGGCGCGCGTGGCTCAACAATGTCGGGCGGGGCTGCGCGCGTGTGGGACGAGCGACCCGTTTGTTGGCGCCCATGGGCAGCTTGAGCTTGCGCAGCCAGGGTGTGTGCGCGCCGCCTCGTCGAGCCTCTCGCCGTCGTTGAGCGAACACCGCCTCGTCGAGGTCTCATCACCTCGAGCCGGCGCCGGCGCCGACGAGCAGCATCCGCCCTCGCTTCGCCGCAGCAGGATCGCTGACTCTCTCGTAATCTCTCTCTTGCAGTCGAACCCGACCTCGCCGACCGCCGAGACGGCCGACCCGATCAAGGAGGCGCCTGCGTCGGCTCCTGTCGTCGACGAGACCGGTGCGTTCGCTCTTTCCTGCTCACCCTGCCAGTTCAGCGACTCTCGCTGACTCGTAGAAGCCTGTCCTTCGTCGTGCGCAGCTGTCGAGGCCGCCAATCCCTTCGAGACCGCCCCGGTCGTCGCCGACGAGACGCCCGCCGTCGAGGCCGAGGCGGCTCCTGCCTCGCTCGCCGTCGAGGAGGACAAGAAGGACGCCGCCGTCGTCAAGGACAAGAAGCCCAAGAGTCCGGGCGTGTTTGACAAGTGCGTCGAGCTTCCCCTTGCGCTTCGCCGCCGTCGTTCTTGCTCGAGCACGAGACGCTGATCGCTTGCACGGACTCGACGTGCAGGGTCAAGTCGTTCTTCGGCGAGAAGGAGAAGAAGGACAAGAAGGGTGCGTCGGTCCTCCTCAAACTCGACCACGAGCCGCACTGACCCTCGTCGCTCGCGCGCTCGCAGTCAAGACGCCGACCGAGGAGAAGGCCGAGCCCGTCGCCGTCGAGGCCGCCCCTGCCGTCACCACCACGACCGAGACCGACGCTCCTGTCGCTGTCGCTCCCGGCCACGCCGCCGAGCCGAGCGTCGTCGCGCCCGAGACCGTCGCCCTCGCCGAGGCGTCGGCCGCCGCCGCCGCGCCGGTCCCGCAGGTCATCGAGCCCGTCGCCGGCGAGCCCATCGTCGAGCCGACCAAGGCCGAGGCCGAGGCCGCTGCTACGGCCGTCAAGCCCGAGGTCGCCGTCGCTGAGCCGGTCGCCCCGGTCGAGGAGTCGTCGCCGGCGCCGGCCGCCGTCGAAACCAAGGCCGACGACGTCAAGTTTGACGAGGCGGTGCGTCCTCTTCCTCTCGTTCTCCTGTCAGTCTACATCACGAGGACGAGTCGCTGACTGTGCGGTGACCGCTCTCGCTCGCAGGCCAAGACGGACGACAAGGCGCCCAAGCGCGACCTCGCCAAGCTCGCTCGCCGCCTCTCCGGCAAGGTCGGCGGCTTCCTCAACTCGCCCAAGAAGGAGAAGAAGGAGAAGGACCTCGTGCCCGCCGTCGCCGCCACCTCGGCCGACGAGTCCGCCGCGTCGACCTCGACCGAGGCGCCCAAGATCGAGACGCCCGTCGACGAGTCGAAGCTCGACGCTGCAGCGCCCGAGGCGGTCAAGACGGACGAGGTCGTCGCGCCCGTCACGGTCGCCGAGCCGGTCGAGGCCGCCAAGCTTGACGAGGTGCGTCTCCCTCCTCTACGACTCGCCTCTTCACCTCTCCGAGGCTCACGCCCCTCCTTCGCCGCCTCGCAGGTCATCGCCCCGGTCGACACTACCGGCGAGGAGCTCGCCAAGGACGTCGAGGTCAAGAAGGAGGCCGAGCCTGTCGTCGCCGCTCCGGCTCCCGTCGCCGTCGTCGCCTGAGCGCTTTCTCTCCCTCATCCTCGTCTCGGCACCCTCTCTCCTTCTCTCCCTTCTCGTCCAGCATACCCCAACACACGCCTGCCCCTCCCTCGCTTGTCTACCCCCCCGTTACCGTGCCGTCGCTCCCCCTAATGGCCCACGCCTTCGTCGACTCGCTCCCTCACCCATCATGCCAGCACCCCCCTCGTCTTTGCAGTCACCCTTATCGGCCACGTGCCTCTCTTCGTAGCTCGTCTCTCTCACTCGCTTGAGCTGTGCCATCCTAGCCTAATCTCGATCCTCTCGTTCGACTCGTCGCCCGTGAGAGCGCTCGGGCCTCTCTTTCGCTGATCCGTCGTCGCTGCGCCAGTCCGTTCGCCCGCTCGCCCCGACGCTCAGACCGGCTCGGCGTGCACGTCTCGGCTCCTGTCTGCTCAATAAGAAGCGGCGGACCGTCCGCGGAGCCGCCCGAGAGGCTGCCGACCGCCGAGCTCGTCGTTCCTGTCGCTTTCGCTTCGCCGTCTCGCTCGCCTCTACACCCGACCAAGATGCCGCGCGACGAAAGGTGCGCTCGACTTCACGTTCTTCGTCGTGAGCGAGTGCTCGCTGACCCAATTCGCCCACGTCTTGCAGCGACGACGAAGGCGGCGCCCTTCCCAAGCGCTTGCGTCCTCCTATCGGCGAGCGACCGCTGCCAGACCTGCGCCCTCGTAACGTTGTGTACGTCCTCTTCTCGTCGCTCACTCAATTTGTCTTGAGCTGGGCTGACCTTGCTGCCTCTGCAGCGCGAGCCACGAGGACCCGTTTTTCCAGTGCGTCCTCTCGCCCGCCCTTTCCTCCCTTCTTCCGCAACCTGACGACCTTTACGACAGGGCCACCATGCCACCCCACCTCCGCGCGACCCTGGACAGGGCGGCACAGGGGCGCGCAGGCGATGAGCGCGCGTGCGTCGTCTCGCCTCGCCTTGGACTCGGCGCTCGGACCTCGCTGACTCGCCCTCTTCGCTGCCTGCAGGAGGCACTTGGAGGCCATGTCTCCTCACTGGGAGTACGTCGGCCTTGCTTTCTCTCCTGTCAGACGTAGCTCACGAGCTCTGCCGTCGCCCGCAGTCAGCACGCGCAAGCTCGTCGGGAGGACGCCCAGCGGCGTCGCGAGCTCGCCGAGGATCAAGCGCACCAGGACCGCGTCCTTGACGACCTTGGATACGTTGACCCTGCTCGCCGCATGTCGCACGACCGTCGTGCCAGCTACGCGAGCGACGGCAGCGGTGCGTTGCCGCCCGGCATGCGCCCTCCGATCCGCAGCCGTGACGACCCTCGCCCGTGCGTCCACCTTCCTCACTGCGCTTCTCGAGCCTACCTGACGCTCCTTGTCGTGCGCGCAGCGAGAGCGGCGTGTTCGGCACTGAGGACGAGCCGCACGTGCGTCGCCCGTCCGCCCCTCCCAGCTCGAGCCGCACCCAGCCTGCGCCCGCCTCACCGTCGGACGAACGCAAGAAGGGCTTCGGCAAGTTCTTCCACCGCCGCAAGAAGTCGGGCCCCGGCGGCAATGCGCACAGCCTCGGCAAGGGCGGCGCGCGCACGGACCGCTTCGAGGTCGGCACCACGAGCGACTCGGACAGCGACTACTAGCTTTTTCCCTTCCTCCTCTCCTTTCTTTCCTCTCGTCTCTACCTTCTCATCGCGCTCTCCCCGTTCCTGCAACTTTGCTGCACTGCCTCTCTCTGCGAGCGCGACGAGAGCAACCGAAAGCTCCACTTGGGAAGGTCGAGCTCGTCGCCGACATCTGCTCCTCGCGCTGATCTAGGTAGTCGAGCAAAGGTACGAGGAGCATATCAGTCCCTGCGGGCTCGAGTGAACGGCGTGAAGGCGAAGCCAGAGCGAAGCAGCTCGTCTAATGTCCAGCCGTCCTCGTCTCGTCGCGCACGAGCCTCGTCTCACTTCGAGCTCGTCTCCTTCCCCGACAGCTAAGCTAGCGCCGAGGAGAGGCTGTTGCCGGTCCGCACGGACGGTCTCCTGTCGAGAGGAGGCGCCGCCGGCACCGGACTCTCCGCGGACGCTCCCCACGCCGGGGCCCGCAATCAGCTTTTTGGCGCCAGTGCGACGTCTTCCTTCGCTCCTTCCTCTGCCCTGTCCCGCACAAGATGTCGTACCGCGAGCGCCTCGACCCGCGCGACAGCCGGGGCGACCCTATCGCCCGCCTGTCCTCCTCGAACCCGGGCGACGGCAAGCCTCGCCAGGACAGCGACACGATCCCGCCCAAGCTCTTCTCGCCGCTGCCGCCGCTTCCAAAGCCCAAGCCCAAGGAGGGCAACGCCGACAATAAGAGGCTCGGCGGCAACACGTACCGGTCGCTCGGATCCTCGGCATCCCGCTCGCGGTTCGGGTGCGTCGTCTCTCCCTCCTCTCTTGCTCGTCCTTCCTGGCTCCCACCTGACTCGTTATTCGGCTACAGACGCTCATACGGGCAGCAGAGCCGGTTCGACGACGGCTCGAGCTCCGACTCGGACGGCGGCCGGCACTACGGCACCTCTCGCGCGCAGTCGGACGGCGACGGCGACCCTGTTCCGAGCAGCCCGACGATCCCGCCCCAGTACCCGCAGCCCAAGCGCTCTCGGTCGATGCGCTCGTCCTTTTCGCAGGGAGGCCAAGGCGGCGTCGACTCCGGCTCCGACTCGTCCGAGGACACGGTCGCCGCGCACGGGCGCTCGGGCCGCTCGCAGGGCGGCATGGCTCGCTCGTCGTCTGGCCTCCGAGGGCTTGGCGAGTCGTCGAGCTCGTCAGCGACGATGCGCAGCCTCGCTCGGGGCGATGGTGCGGGGCAAGCTCACCAGGAGCGCCAGCGTCGGCGCGAGCGGGAGGAGATCGGGTGCTCGAGCGATACGGACAACGAGTAGATGGGGCTCAGCGAAGATGTCGACGAGCTTGTCAATGCTAGCTAGCGTGCAAAGGATTGCTTTCGCGAACGACGTCGAGAGCAAGCGAGAGCGAGCGCGAGCCCATGGTGCTGGGCGTGAGCGCGGGCATTACAAAGATCATTAGCCCGAAATAGTAATGCCGCGTCGGTTCGAACCCGACTCGGGTCGCAGACTGGCGGCAAAACGGTTCAAAGCGGATCTGATTAGGCGCAATTTCCTATTCCGCATTAGCTTTCCTCGGCCCGCTTCAGACGACGATTGCGCCGCCCACAAGCGCTCGCGCGCCTCGCCTCGTTCAGAGCGCACTCGAAGAGGCCCAGAGAGGAGGCTCGAGAGGAACAGGGCCCGCAGGAAGAGCGCGCGCTCGTTGTCTCTCGACCCAACTTGAGAAGGCACGGGAAACCGTCCAGCTCGCGCTCTACAGGACTAACAGGGTCGGGAGAAGCGCTCGATTGCACCGCAGAGACGTCCTCGTTCGATCGCGCGCGAGCAGAAGGCCATAACTACGCTGATTCAAGAGATAGCAGTTGAGAGAGGGTGCGCAGCCTCCCCCTGTTTTTAAGAGGTGGCCGGGCGCACGGTCGTGCCACAGGGGCAGTGTCCGTGCGAGCGGCACACCAGAGTGCACCCGCTGCCCTCAGGGGCACGTGAGGGCGGGTGCAGCCTCGTAGGGACCTGTCCGCGACAGCTCGACTCGCGCAGCCGCCGGGACGAGTAGGGACGACGAGACGGACATCTTTCGGCAGCCTGGGCCCGACGGCTTTCTCGAGAGACAGGATGAGCACCGACCGGCGCCGTCGAGAGGCGGCCGGCGAGCGAGAGCGCGAGCTTTCGAGTCGAGAACGGAAGAGGGTGCCATCGAGGGCGCGACTGACCTGCGCGCACGGTAACGGAGGTCAGCGCGCGGCTCACAGGAGCGCAAGAGTGCATGCTCGAGCTTGTGGCACGAGCAGAGAGAGCGAGAGGGACGTACAAGGGTCGAGATGAGCCGCTCGAGGTCGACCCCCAGCTCCTGCACCGCCCGAGATGCCCGTCTGCCCCCTCTGCGGGACCGTTCTGCACGCGAGGGGGTTGAGTCAGCCCATCGTCGCATCGTCGGAAGCCTCTCGGCGAGCTGACGTGCGCGAGGCGAGGGTGGGGAGGGGTGCGCGGGAGAGGAGGCGGGGAGGACGAGGACGTACCTGCTCTCCCGCTCCCGCAGAGCCCGCCCGGCCTACACCTAGCGCGCCTTGCACCTTCTTCAGTCTCGCCGAAGGGTGCACGAGTCCGGAAGCCGCCGCCGCGAGTCTAGAGAGGTCGGTCGACGAGGCTCGCTGATGAGGACGCGCCGAGGCGGTTCTGCGCCCTGAGCGAGGGCGGCTGGTGGCGCAGGCGGGGCACAGAGGTGCTGGCAAAGGGTGCAGGCCGCGAGGCGAGGCCCAAGTCGTGTGCCCAGTCGGGAGGGCGAGTGGACGGGGAGCGAGGAGGAGCATAAGCCGGGCGGGCTTGACTTTTGGTAGTCGGCATTAGCTCTGCCCGCTCGCCTAATCAAAGCTTAGGCGCGCCTTCCTATTCCTGATTAGCTTTGCTCGACCCGCCGCCGCCGACGATTGCGCCGCCCACAGCGCGTGAGCTCACGCGCGCGAGCTTCGAGAGCTCCTCTCCTGACGAGCTCGCTTGGCAAGCACGATTCGCACGCGCGACCGGGTATCATGCTAGTTGCAAACGAGGATAGGGACAGAGAGAGCTCGAGGCGAGCGAGACAGAGAGGAGGGGTATCCGGGAACAGAGCGACCGAGCAAGACGGCGACGACGAGGGGTAGGAGGAGGGAAGGGGAGCAGGGCCTGCGAGCTCAGTCGACCTCCTTGCCCGACAGGGAGAAGTGGGCGACCGTGTTCCACAGCCTGCCGGGGACGAGCGCTCCTCGCTCGTCGCCTGCGCTCAGGCCCCCGCCCTCCTCGGCGCCCGCGCCCGCGCCGCCCTGCTCCTCCCACAGCGCCTCGCGCGCGCCGACGAGCTGCGTCGTGAAGCTGCTCAGCTTTGCGCACGCGCCCGCCGTCGACGAGCCCGCGCCGGGGACGCCCGTGACGAACAGCTCGGCCTGGGCGGCGACGAGCTTGTCGAGGATGCCGTACAGGCCCGAGTCGAGCGTGCCGAGCGAGACGAGCGTCGCGCGGGCTCGCGCCGAGACGGAGGTGGGGTCGTCGAGGTCGAGGGGAGGGGTGGACGGAGAGGAGGCGAGGAGCGGCGAGGTGAGGTTGGCGAGCTGGGCGGCGAGTCGAGGAGGGAGGGTAGTGCCGTCGTCGGCGCCCTGCGCGAGCGCCGCCTGCTCCTTCGAGAACGTCGTGAGCTCGAGCGGCGGCCCTGCCGCACTGCCTCGGCCCGGCGCGAACGTGCGCTTGAAGTCGCGCAGGAAGCGCCTCATGGCGACGTGGTGCTGCTCGGTGACCGACTTGGCGAACGTGCCGCTGTGCGCAACCTGGGTGCCCGGGTCGACGCTCGGCGCGAGCGACGGGTCGAGCTGCTCGATCGGGTAGTCGGTCGCGAGGTAGACGTGCCGCAGGGACGGGTGCCGGCGCTTGAGGGCGGCGAGCTTGGCGAGGAGGGACGAGGCGCACGGCGCGAGGTTGCCCGGCGTCAGGGTCTCGGTGCGCCAGTGGATCGCGACGAACGGCGACAGGCGCGCCGCGACGACGTCGGCGAGCGAGGTCCACACCTCGGCGTAGGGGAAGTGGGCGAAGGGGAGCGGGACCGGCGCCGGGTCGTCGAGCGATGAGGACGAGGTCGAGGACGACGAGGGCGCCAGTGCGGCCGCGACGGCGGGCGACATGATGGGGAACCGCAGCTCGTAGTTGAAGGCGAGGACGTCGGGGAGGGCGAACGCTGCGAGGCGCGACGACGACGCGCGCGACGACCTCGAGCCGACCTCGTGCGACCTGAGCGTGTTGATGACGCTCTCGCCGAACCCGAGCCGGCCCGCCTCGGACTTGTGGTAGCCCTCGGGCGGGTACATGGCCAAGGGCGAGTGGCCGGCAAAGTCGAGCCGGGTCCTCGGCGCGCGCAGGCACAGGTTGCGGGTCGGCTTGGACGGGACGAGGGTCGGGTCGGACGCCGAGTCGATCTCGACGGCGCCTTGCGGGTAGCCCGCCTTGGCGTTGGCCATGGTGACGACCTGGGCCGACGGTTGGCGGTCGCGGCGGTGGGTCCACGCGACAAAGTCGGCCTGCGAGATGGTGCGGATGCCGAGGTCGGACAGGGACGACTCGCTGTAGTAGAAGGCGAACGGGTTCTTGTAGCAGGTGCCGAGGCGCGACCTGGACACGTTGGGGAGGACGAGGGTGCGGTTGAGGGCGAGGGCGAGGAGGCCGAGCTGGTACAGGTGCTGCTGCGCCTTGGTCTCTTGCTCGCCTGCGGACGTG
>Ga0308170_10002005_pt1 | contig 18052 bp, 20 predicted proteins | sample PhyBR2_2_FD_202136 | JGI IMG/M metagenome (GOLD analysis project Ga0308170, IMG submission 202136) | Phyllosphere microbial communities from UC Gill Tract Community Farm, Albany, California, United States - DLSLSB.R2 | ecosystem: Host-associated > Plants > Phyllosphere > Unclassified | place... | reverse complement strand
TCCTGCAGATCCCGGACGACGAGGCGCTCACGATCCAGCTGCTCGGCAAGGAGGACCTCACGCTCGACGACGCGCACCAGTCCGAGGCCAAGCTGCACCAGAGCTGGCTCGCGTCGTTCCAGCTCACGTCGCCGAGCGAGGGGATCGGCGCGCAGGTCAAGGCGCCTCTGCTCAAGCGGTTCGTCCCCAGTCTCTCTCTCTCTGAGGCACTCATCTTGCACGAGCTGACTCGGACCTCGCACGCCCCGCAGGAACCGCGTCCTGTGCGCCGCCGAGGACCCGCAAGAGTTCGACCTGGCGCCCGGGCTGCAGGCCAAGGAGCGCGCGTACCGGCTCTTCTGGGTCAAGGGCAGCGAGTGCGTCGTCGACCTTCTCTCTCTCTCGCTCGCTCACCCACCTCGGCTTCGTCGCTGACTCTCCTTCCTCTCTCGTGCTCGCAGGGACTACCTGCGCCGACTGCGACCGCCGCCCTCCACCGCCACCACCGCCGCCGCCGCCGCTGCCGAGGACGACGAGGACCCACCCGCCGAGTCGTCCGAGACAGTCGCGAAGCGGCGGTCCGAGCGGTTCCGCGCATGGGTCGACGAGCAGCTGTTCCCCGAGCGGCGCGAGGAGCGCCAAGCCGAGTCGGACGAGGACGAGGCGGCTGCTGCAGGTCGGGACGACGAGCTCGAGGGCGAGGACCTCGAGGAGGCGGTCGAGCTCGAGGAAGCTGGCGACGAGGTGGAGGCGACGGACGCGCGAGCCGCGGTGCCGTCCGAGGACCCGGAGCCGGCTTCTGTGAGCGCGCCCGCCGCTCCTGCAGCCGAGGATGGCGACGTCGAGATGGAGACTTGAGTAGAGGCGACATCTGTTCATCGTTGACCTGCACGACTGGGCCCGAGCACTGTACGAGCGAGCGAGCGCGAGTACTCTGCTTCCGCGAAGGGCCGAGATGAGATCGGGCCGCTGCTGAAGCAAGCACGAGTGGCTCCTCGCTGCTGCCGCTCCCACCTCGACAAGCTTGGCACGCACGCCGCCCACCACGAGCAGAGAGCGAGCACGACCTGCTCTGCCGCCTCTCGCTCCCTCGCCCGACTCGCGCGCATGGCCGCCGCACCGCCTCCGCCGTCCTCTCCGTCCATCTTCCACCTCGACCCGCCCGCCGACGTCGGCGTCCTGCGCAGCAAGATCATCGCAGGGCGCCCCATCAGCCCCTACGTCCAGTCCGACTGGCGCGAGTGGCTCGCCCGCAGCGCCCGCGGCGAGCTCGCCGGCACTGCTGCCGAGCTTCCGGCAAGCGTTCGAGCAGCACTCGACCAGCCGGTCGACCCTGCCGCGCTCAACAGCAAGCCCAGCTACTGCAACAGCTACCTCGGGCGAGCGGCGACCCCTGAAGAGCGTGCGTCCTCCTCCCTCTCTCCCTTCCTCGTCCTCGGCTTCGAGGCCCGGAGCTGACCGCAACCTCGCCGTCCGCTTGCCTCCCTGCAGAGCTCGAGTTCTTTGCCTTGAATGGCTTCCTCCCCTCGCCTCCGTCGCCGCACGAGCAGGAGCGCCTCAGGCTCGTTCGGGCGTACAACCTCGACGGTGCGTCCTGCCCGCCCTGCTCCTGCGCTGCAGCAGAGCTCAAAGCGCACACGCTTCCGCCAGGTCCAGATGCTGACTCTCTCTCCCTCTCTCGCAGACCGGCGCATGATCGACTCGGTCACCGACATCTGCGAGCTCGCGCGCGCCTTCTTCCCCGAGGACGTGACGGTCGCCGCCTTCGCCGTCGCCGAGCACATGTCGCTCATCATGGGCCTCGCGCGCGCCGTCGGCGACGATGCGGACTGGGAGGGTACCATGGCCGCGATGGACGCGTCGTGGTGCCTCGGCCGGCACGCGCTCGCCACCGGCGGCGGCCTGTTTGTCGTGCACGATGCAGAGCAAGACGGGCGCTACAAGGCCAACCCGATGTTCAAGCCCGGCGGCGGCGCGCGCTTCTTCGCAGCCGTCCCCGTCAGCCTCCCGACGGCCTCGACGAGCGACGACCTCCCGCCGACGATGGTGCCGGTCGGCATCCTGTCGTGCATGTCCAACACGCCGCACGCCGAGCTCACCGACGCCCAGGTGACGGCGCTGCGCATGCTCGCCAAGCGCATCGAGCGCGACCTCGCCCTTGCGCAGGAGATGGAGCAACAGCGCCGGGCGCGCGAGCAGGCGTCGTTCCTCTCGTCGTTCCTCCAGCTCACGCTCGGCGGCACGGCCGTCTCGAGCGAGAAGGCGTCGGCGTCGATGCAGGCCGTGTTCGGCGGCGCGGGCATGTCGTCCCGGCACGACACGGCGGCGTTCGCCCTCGCCGCCGAGCGCCTGTGCGCCCTGTCGAGCGCCAGCTCGGCCGCCATCCTCGACCTGCGCGACTTCCTTCCGGCGAGGAACGGCGTCGGCCCAAACGACGAGCTCCAGCGCCAGGCGCAGCGGCCGCGCGTCCACTTTCGCTCGCCGGCGTCGGGCGGCATCGACTACGACGCGAGCTCGCACCCTCTCGTCGTCCTCGGGCACTCGGGCCTGTCGGACGAGTCGATCCGCCGCGTCGGCAGCGTCGGCAAGGGCGACATCGACGGGTTCGAGGCGCTCGTGCGCCGAATCAAGGCCGGCGAGGTCGACGCCGTCCCGATCGAGGAGACCGTTCTCTCGCACCTCGTCCCGCCGAACGCGCAAGCGTCGCACCTCGTCCCGATCCTCGACCACACCAAGTCGCTCGCCCTCCTCATCGTCGTCTCGCTCGACGAGCACGTCGACGACCTCACCGAGTGCGACGCGACCTTCTTGACCAACGTCGGGCACGTCTGCCTCAGCGCGCTCGTCAAGGACCAGGACGTCGAGTCGGACCGCGCCCGCCTCGCCTTCGTCAGCTCAATCTCGCACGCCCTCCGCCTTCCCCTGCACGGTCTCGCCGGCCAACTCGAGCTCATCCGCGGTGCGTCGACGGGGCTCGACGAGCACCTCGCCGTCGCCGACGTCTGCATCGACTCGCTGCGCGGCCTACTCGCCGACGCCGTCGACTACTACAACATGAACGATCCGTTGGCGGTTCAGCCGGCGCCGTCCGCCGCAGCGCCCGACCTCGTCGACTTGCCGGCCCTCCTCCAGGACGTTACGACGCGCGCGCTCAACCGGTCGCTGCAGGACGCCTTTGACGGCGACGAGGACATCCCGGGCATGCCCAAGAAGAACGTCGCCGTCGTCGTCGACGTCGCCGCGCGCGCCGGCGGCTGGCTCGCCCGGGCGCGCGCCAACGACCTGCGCCGCATGGTCGGCAACGTCGTCGCCAACGCGTACCGGTACACGACCGAGGGCGAGGTGCGCGTCACGCTCGAGGAGACGGGCGACGTCGTCGCAGGGCAGCGCGTCGTCAAGATCTCGGTCGCCGACACGGGCTGCGGCATCGACGAGGCGTTCATGCGCAGCGGGCAGCTCTTCATGCCGTTCCGGCGCGCCGACGCCTTTACGCCGAGCGTCGGCCTCGGCCTGCCCATCGTCAACCTCCTCGTCGCTCAGCATGGAGGCCAGGTCCACGTTACGAGCGCGCTCAACGAGGGTGCGTCCCCTCTCACTCGCTCTCTCACTCGCTTAGAGAGCCTCGCTGACCTTTCTCTCGACCTCCCCTCGTCACAGGCACGACCGTCGACATCCTCCTGCCCCTCACCCTCATCGAGTCGGCACCCGCACCTGCGCTCGAGCGCTCGCTCTCGGAAGAGATCGCCGTCGTCGTCAGGGCGGCCTCGAGTGCCGTTCACCACGCCCCGACCGACCCGACCGCCGCCTACGTCCAGCCCGAGCCGACGCCGACGCCTCTACGCCGCCCTCCCTTCACCCGCGTCAGCACGGCGGCCTCGCACGACGAGCCGCTGTCGTGCCCGAGCAGCCCGAGCAGCCGGCCCGAGCTCTCTCGCACCGCCTCGTCCGCCAGCTCGCAGGACTACTCGTCGACGTCGTCTACGCCGTCTCGCCGACGTCGACCGCTGCGCGTCCTCGGGTGCGAGGACAACCTGATCGCGCGCAAGCTCCTCGCTGCCCTCCTCAAGCAGAAGGGCTACGAGTTCCACGCCGCGGTCGACGGGCAGCAGGGCGTCGACGCGTTCGAGCTGCACCGCCCAGACGTCACGGTCATGGACATCGGCATGCCCGTCCTCGACGGCATTCAGGCGAGCTCGCAGATCCGCAGGATCGAGGCTGAGCGCGGTTGGCCGAGGCACCGGATCGTGCGTCCCCTCTCTCGTTCCTCCTCCTCCTCTCTCTCTTGCCCCTTGCTGACGATCCCCTCTTGCTCTTTCGCTCGCAGATCGCCTTGACCGGGCTCTCGAACGAGGTCGACCGAGTCGCCTCGCAGGACCTCATCGACGGGTGGCTCCTCAAGGGCGGCGACTCGCTCCGGGTCCTCACCGAGCAGCTCGCCCGCCTCCAGCTCGAGCTCGACGACCGCGGCGACCTCGACGACGACGAGCCCGACACGCCCATCAGCGCCTCGTCGTCGCCGCCGTACAAGCTCGACGGCGCGCCGCCGAGCTTCACCTCTCTGTGACCTCGCTCCTCCTCCCTCTTTCCTCCTCTTCCCTCGTCGGCGCGCGAGCTGTACAGCCTCTCGTTGTTCTCTCTCCTTTGTTGTTCTCCCCTCCTCGCTGTGGTTGTACGCCGTCCTCTCCTCTCTGTGTAGCATGTCCAGCTCGATCCTGCGGTTGTACCGTCACCCTCCTCGTCGCTCTCATACACGCGCAATCTCAGCGATGCCTCCTCGTTCTTCTGTGCCCGTTTCTAGCGAGAGCAAGCAGCGACTCGCACTCTCAGCTTCATCGCGAGGTCTGTGCGCGCAGATCAAGCTCGCCCGGCATCGGATCCGTGCCGATCACCTTGCTGCGGACCCCGCTATCGTTGCGAAAGTGGCTCGCTTTCGCCTCTCTCGCTCCTTCCTTTCACTCGTCTCTTGCGCCCGCTGCGTCCTCGCGCCGCAAGAGCTTGCGCCGCGCGCATGCTGGCTGGCCGACACGGCCCGGAATCTCCGGCTCCGCCGGGCACCTTTCGAGCCTTTGCCTCCTCCGCTCGGCGTGCTGAATTCCGAACCTTGGCACCGCGCCGCGCGGCCTCCTTCAGCTCGCTGTTGCTCTCCACCACCTCGCACAGCTGCGAGCCATGTCGCTCCAGGCCCTCGTGAGCCGCGTCCTGCCCGCGACGAGGCCTGACGACGACGGCTACCGAGCCGTCAAGGCCGACGCCGAGGCCGCCCCGCCTAGCTCGAGCGCCGCCTCATCGCCCGACCTGTCGCCCCGACACTCGCCTCGACTCCTGCCGACGACGCCATCCGCCCTCGCCCGCAGCGCGGCGCTGTTCGTGCTCGGCGTGCTCGCCGCCAGCGTCGTGTGGGGCGGCGTCCTCTCTCGGGCGCACGAGCGGGCGGCGACGATGCAGCGGCTAGAGCGAGACCTCGAGGAGATGTGGCAGTTGCGTCTCGGCATGAACGAGACGATGGGCGAGGAGCGGCGGTACGGGCCTCGGCGGCGGCGGCCGACGACTTGGCGAGGAGGGTTCACGACGCCGGGTCCTCGAGAGGTGCGCTCCCTCCTCCCTCTTCTTCCTTCACATCTTCCTCGACGAGTAGCTGATTTCGTGCTCTTCTCGCAGCTGCTCACGATCGACGAGCCGGGCAACTCGCTGTACAACGCCTTGCGCCCGGACCTGCGGTACCTCGTGCGTCTCTTCTCTCCTCTCCCTCGCACTCCTCATCCTCTCTAAAGCTCTCAAGAGTACCAGAAAACCGAGCACACAGCGCTGACCGAGATCCTGCTGCAGATTGGCGACGCCTGGAGCGGCATGACAGGGCAGTTCCTCACTTCCGTCTCGCTCATGTACCTCGCGCAGAGGACCCAGCGCGTCGCCATCGTGTGCGTCCCTCTTCGTCTCTCTGAGCCTCGAGTGACGCACCCGCTCACCTGGTGCGACCCGCAGACCTTCGCCTTGGAGGGACGACGAGCACTACCACAACACGTTCGCCAAGATGAGCGACCTCTTCAACCTGGAGCAGTTCCGGCAAGACGTGCGTCTCTTCTCTCTCGCTCTCACAGGCGCACGCACAGCAACTCGAGCGTCGCTGATGCGATCCGTGCGCTCGCAGACCGGCACGCTCGTCCTCGAGCTCTCGGACGTCAAGCGCTTTGACCTCGAGCACAAGAAAACGAAGCGCGAGGAGGTCGGATGCTTCCATGGCCAGAATTGGGCGGAGCAAGGTGTACGTCCCCTCTCCTTCGATAACCTAGCGAGTCGAGCGCCCGACTCACGCCTCCGCCGTCGCTCGCAGCGCACCTTCGAGGCCTTCAACCTCGACGCGCCTTCCTGGAACGTCGAGCGTCTCGGCGGCTGGGCCAACGACGCGACCGAGTCGTTCATCCTGTTCGACATGGACACCGACCTGCGCCTCAAGAAGACCCAGGCGTTCGCCGCCAAGGAGAACCGCGACGTGCCGCGCAACATGCGCGACTCGCAGCTTCTCTGCGCAGGGAATATTTGGAGCCTCAGCGACGTCTCGATGTACCGCGAGGGGTGGGGCCCGCACAACTACCTCGTCGCCGACGGCCTGCAGGAGAAGGAGGGCGGCATGGCTGAGATGCTGAGCCCCGAGCACCGAGGGACGCACCCAGGTGCGCTCGAGCCTCTTCTTCCGCCTCCCACCTCCTCTCGACTGACTCGCGCTCCTCGTGCACGCAGAATGGTGGGCCGTTGGTCAGTACCTCGACTTTCAGCCGGCGATCTGGGACGTCGCCCTTGTCGCCGCTCGCAAGACGCTCGGCGTGGTCGACCTTCCTCGAGACCTCCTCACGGTCCACATCCGGCGCGGCGACTTTGTTGTGCGTCCTCTCTCGTTTCTCTCTCGCTCCCTGTACGAGTCGGCGACTGACGCAGAGCCTCCCGACGCACGCAGACTTGGTGCCCGAGCGGGCACGACTGCGTCCCTCCCCTCTCGGCCTACCGCGCCGCCGTCGCCTCTCAGCTCTCACACCTCCCTGCCGACACGCCCATCCTTGTCACGACCGACGACACGTCGACCGACTTTCTCTCGTCGATCCGGCGCCTCGGCTGGCTCGTCGTCGATCACGCCGCACTCGGCACCGAGGCGCTCCTCGTCGAGCGGAACGGCGAGCTCGCCTACGGATGGTACGGCTCGGCCGTCGACCAGGCGATCCACTCGCTCGGGACGGGCTTTGTCGGGACCGAGGACTCGCAGGTGTCGCTCGTCGCGGCGCTGCGAGTCGCAGCATGGAGCGGCGGGAGGTCCGAGATGGTCAAGCGGCCAAAGTAGGGCCGCTCTCTCTCGAGTAGAAGCAGATTGACTAGGATGCGACGAATAGACATTGCGTGTGCGACGAGTACTCTGTCTCGATGAGAGGATGAGAGAGGTGGGAGGAGGGAGGGGGAGGATGCTACAGGTCCGAGCGCGAGGCTCAGTAGTCGTCGCCGCGCGTGACGATCTCTTTGCAGTTCGGGCGCAGGATGATCGTGTGCTCCTGCGAGAGGGAGAGCTCGGTGAGGGGAGGCTCGAGCGCAAGAGAGAGGAGGCGAGGAAAGAAGGGACGCACGTACTGTGCCGTCTGGCAGCCAGGCCCGGCCGTGTCAACGAGCGGCGGGTAGTCCTGCACGATGCCGGTCTGGACGAGCTCTCGCAGCTGCGAACGTCGAGAACGAGCATCAGCGACTCGTTCTCGGCGAGGGAGAACGAGAGAGAGAGAAAGGTGGACGCACGCCGACGGCATAGTTCTTCTCGCCGAGACGGTCGAGGTACCGCTTGCACCAGGGGAGCGTGCCGAACTGCTTGTCGATGACGCCGAGGAGCTTCTTGGCCGAGTCGAACCGCAAGGGCGCCTTGACGCCGTCCATGCGCGCGTAGTGCGAGCAGTTGTCCTGCGAGCGAGCGTGAGCCCGAGGTCAGCGCTCGAGCCCCTTCGAGAGCGCGCCGAGGGAGAGAGAGAGAGAGAGAGAGAGACGCACCGCATTGCGCACGTAGCCGTCGCCGGTTGAGCCGAACGTCTCGATCGCAAAGTACTCGCCCTCCTCCATCTTCTGGTCGTTGTCCGGGTCGTCGTCGTACGGCGCGACGATCGGGACCGACTTGCCGCCGTGGATGACGAACGGGTTGATCGAGTGGCCCGTCAGGTTGCGGATCGACTTGACTGCGAGCGCGTGCGAGAGAGAGAGAGAGAGAGAGAGTCAGCGAGGTGCCGCCGCCGTGCAGGGAGGAAAAGGAGAGGAAGGGGAGCGAGCGCACCCTGCTTCGTCTTGCCCTCGACCTCGACCTCGTACGACTCCATGACCTCCTGGATCGCCCTGCCGATGTCGCCCATGCGCACGTCGATGCCGGCCTCGCGCACGCCCGTCTCGGTCGCGTCCTTGACGGCGGCGAGGAGCGCGTCGTACGTCGGCTCCCAGTTGAGCGTGAAGGCCGAGTCGACGATGCGCCCGTTGACGTGCACGCCAAAGTCGACCTTGAGGACGTCCTCCTTCTGCAGCACTGCGAGCGCGCAAGTGGGAGGAGGGTCAGTCGGCCTTCTCAAACTCGCTGCTCGACGACCCAGACGCAGAGCGAGGGAGAGGAGGACGCACCGATCGTGTCGCCCGCATTCGGCGTGTAGTGCGCCGCGCAGTGGTTCCTGCTCAAGCCCGTCGGGAACCCGATTCCAGCCTGCATGCCGTTCTCCTCGACGAGCGCCCTCGTGCCGTTCTCGATCATGTCGGCAATCTCGGTCATGCCCATGCCCGGCTGGATGTGCGTGCGCGCGTACTGCCGCACTTGGCGGTGCACCTCGGCGGCGCGCCGCACGGCGTTGTAGTTGAACGCAGAGTCGGACGGCTCGTCGAGCATGAGGCGGTCCTTGTGCCGCATCTCCTCCGAGGTGGTCCGCCACGAGTTGCTGTTTCGTGAGGACCGAGTCAGTGCGGTGCCCATGAACTCGGAGACGAGAGAGGGAGAACGGGCGACGCACTTGCCGACGTAGTCGTGCAGCTCGCCGACCGGGTAGGTGCCGTCCTTAAAGAAGCGCGACACGGGCACGGTCGGCGGCTCGGTCTGCTTGACGGCCGCCTTCTTGCTCTTCTTCTTGGGCTTCTTCTTCTCTGCGGGACGGCGCAAGCAACGAGGAGGAGCGGGAGGAAGGAGGTCAGCCCCCACTTGAGCTGCCGAGGTCGGGCGAGAGGTGCGACTCGCTCTTCTTCTTGTCTGCGGGCGGGCGAGTGCGTCAGCGGGGGGCAGTAGGGTGTGCAGATAGGGAGAGGGACGCACCTGCAGGAGCACCAGCGACCTCTGCGTCGTCGTCGCCGTCATCGTCGTCGTCGGGTGCGTCGGCCGCCTCGTCGCCCTGCTCTGCGGCCGGCTGAGCGGCCGCCTTGTCGAGGTGCAGCTTGGCGACCTCGTCGAGCGGCACAGCAGGTGTGCTTGCAGCGTCAGCCATGGTAGCGTGAGGGAAGCGGGCGGACGGCGGCTCTCTCGGGCGAGCGCCTCACTCGTCTCGCGCGCGCTCACGGCCAAGTCCCGCCGGCTCGCCTCCCAAGTCCAAGCTCGCTCCCTCGCGCGCTCTCGGCTCTCGCACAGCTCGCGAGTGGGGTTCAACCAGCCAACGCGTGGATTGCACGCAGAGACCCTAACAACAGCGACGGAAGCAAGGAAGCCGTTTACTTCTTGCCGCCCTTGGTCTGCTGGGCAATGACCTGCGGGCGTTCGAGAGAGCAAGAGCAAGAAGCCCCACATGGCCGTGTCAGCTCCCGACCGTCGTGGACTCGCTCGCTCGAGAGAGGGAGAGGGAGAGCTGGGACGCACGCGCTTGACGATCTTGGCCTCCTCGACCAGGAACGCGCGGACGATGCGGTCGCGGACGCAGGTCGCGCAGCGCGAGCCACCGTACGCGCGCTGGACCGTCTTCTGCCTCTTCGAGATCTGGGCGTACTCGCGCGGGCGGAGAGCCGGGACCTGTGGCAGGGGAAGAGTCAGCACAGCGTCGAGAGGCGGGTGCACGGCGAGGAGGAGGGACGGAGAGGACGCACACCGGGGAGGGCGATGTGGCAGTCACCGCACTTGGGCGCCGCCGCCGTCTTCTTGACCGTGAGGTAACGGAGCTTGCCGCCTGCGGGTCGCACAGCAACGTCAGCACGGCTGCTCCTGCACGCTCGGGTGGGAGCACTGCCTCGTCCGCCCAGTCCCGCGCTCGCTCGCGCCCGCCTCGAACGGGCAGCACCTCGGCTTGCGCCCGCTCGTGCACGCCTGCCTGCGCCTTGCGGCTCACACCGAGCGCGCCGTCCTGCGCCGGCGAGCCCCTGCGCGAGCGGCCACAGCGAGAACGTCTTCCGCACGCTCTCGCCGCCGGCAACTCCTCGGCCCTGCGCCTCCCTGCTCGCGCGCTCCCGCCCTGCTGACCATTCCACCGCCTGCGCGACCGAGCGCGACCGTCTCGAGGGGCGAGGGAGGAGGAGAGGGCGACCGACCCGGGGTCTTGACGATGCGCTTGCCGTTCGACTTGGTCGAGTAGCTCTTGCGAGTCCGGAGGGTAACGCGCTGAACCATGGCGAAGCCTGCTCAGTCGATCAGAGCGGCACAGGGGCGGGTACGAGGGCGAGGCGAGGGTCGAGGGGGACAGAGGAGGAGGCGGCGAGGTTTTGCGGGCGAGGCGAGGCGCAGGGCGACGGCGAGGGGGTGGGCGAAGGGCGGGGGAGGGCAAAGGTCAGCTGTGTATGCTTGGCGAGCACCTCGAGGGCCGTACGCACTTGGCGGGTGAACTGCGAAGGAGGACCAGAGGAAGCGAGCTCTCGCGCCTTGCTCGTCGTCTCCCCCGACGAAGCTCTCCCGCTCAGCCTCGCCTCCTCGCGCTCTGGCCGGTCTATTACTTGCTATGCGCACACTGCACTGATCTAGCTCCGCTCACGGGCAAGCGGCCGTGTTCGCCGAGCTGCTGCCGCTCGCTCACTCGCCGCTCTCCTCCTCGCCTCGACCTCGTCGAGAAGGCCTTCATGCACACTGCTCAGTTCCAGCTCTAGCCGACAGCTACACACACACCCGCCGAGCTTACGCCGCCATGTCCATGACGTCCATCGTCTGCTGCCCGTCCTCGCCGATCAGGAGCGAGTTCTGCTCGCGCAGGAACTGGACGCTGCGCTTCTCGTCGAGGAACCTGCGTGCGTCGGTGCAGCGCGTCAGTGTTGCGCTCAGGGGGCTCGAGAGGACGCAGAGAGGGGAAAGAGCGGGAACGCACAGCGTGTAGACCCGGCGCACGTCGGGCACGTCGACCTGCGCGGCCTTTCGCCGGCGCGCGACCAGGCTCGAGAGCGTGATGAGCTGGATGACATAGCCTGCGGGCGCGGTGCCTCGAGTCAGTGCGCGCTCAGGGAGAGAGAGAGGGGAGGGAGAGGAGGACGCACGGAGAGAGGTCTCGGAGCCGATCTTAGTGAGGATCTCGAGCGCCGCCGGGGCGAGCGAGACGTCCTCCTCCTGCGCGCTGCAGACTCGGGCACCACCTCGTCAGCGCCTCCCCGACGAGCACGACGAAAGCGAGAGGGAGAGAGAGAGAGCGACGACGCACCGGATGGTCAAGATCTCGCGGATGTCCTCGGCCTGGTACGCCGCCGTCGAGATGATCAAGGCGCGGTCGAGCAGGTCGATCGGGATCCCGTGCGGCGACTTGTACTTGGTGCCGCGTATCCGCGTCATGCCGCGGTTCGACGCCATGATGACGATGGGCGCGAGCTCGGTCTCGAGCGCGCGGTTGAGGAACGAGAAGCACTCGATGTCGAGCATGTGGACCTGCGGGCGAGAGCGGCTGGGTCAGCGACGGCGGCTCTCTCGCTCGTACAGGGGGAGGAGGGGACGCACCTCGTCGATGAAGAGGACGCCGGGCACGATCTCGGCCTTGCCCTCCTCGCGCCAGTCGCTGACCTTGGCGTTGATCTGGTCGCGCAGCTCTGACTTGATCTCGCCCGTGTCGCCTGCGACGCGAACTCATCCTCAGCTCGACGCTCCTCGAGAGTGAGCAGTGCAGGGCAAGGAGAGAGAGGCGCGACGCACCGGCAAAGAGGGCGAGGAAGCCCTGCGTCCTCGAGTTGATCACGTCGATCTCGTGCAGCGACACGGTGTGCACGACCTCCTTGCGCACCTGCAGCTCGCCCTCGGGGCACTGCACGAACTTGGTCTGCGGGCGTGCAAGGATTTGGGGTCAGCACGGCTGCAGGGAGACAATAGCTCGAGCGCGAGGAGGAGAGAGAGAGAGAGAGCTCGACGCACGTCGGCACCCATCGCGTCGTAGTCCCTCGCGCGCGTGAACGACCGGCCCAGCTTGGAGATCTTGCCCGTGCTCTTGTCGATGACGATGACGTCGCCGGCGATGACCTTCTCCTTGCTGAGCGCGTCAATCATCTTGTTGCCGAGGTCGTACACCGTCTCCATGTCGGTCGTCTTCATCGTGATCTTGCCCGTCTTGGACGCCTGCGCGCATGCACGTCGAGCACGTCAGCTTCTCGAGCCGCACCTTGTGTCGACGCCGTCGAGAGAGAGGGAGAGAGAGAGAGAGAGGGACGCACGCCGGTCAAGCTCCGGTCAATCTGGATCTCGACGACCTCGCCCTCGATGATCTCGGACTCCTCCTTGATGCGCACGCCGATGCTCCGACGGAACGCCTGCGTCAACGCCTCGGTCTTGGACATCTCGAGCGAGAAGATCTCGGACGCAGAGATCATGGTGAACGGGACGTCCGACCCGAGCGACTGGGCCATGCCTGCGAGAGGAAGGAGAGCGGGACTTGCGTCAGCTTGCGTGATCCCTTCCCGGACCGCTCAACGTACTCGGTCGCTACAGATCTGCGCGGCAGCTCGAGGGCGAGAGGAGGAGAGAGCGACGCACCCATGGCGATGGCAGTCTTGCCCGACGACGGCGGCCCAGCCATGAGGACGGCCCGTCCCGCGATGCGCCCGTCGTTGACCATCTTGAGGATGACGCCGGCCGCCTTGCGCGCCTTGGCCTGGCCGACCATGCCCTGCGAATTGCCCCTCGGCTCGAGGGTGGTGGGGTCGAGTCCGAGGCCGCGGATGTGCGAGTGCGCGCCTGTTGCAGGAGGACATGGTGGGTCAGCTGATGTCCACACGGCTCCAGGCAGGTCCGCAGGAGGGGTGTCGACGGACCGAGGCGCTCGAGCTTCGTGGACTCGCGCTCGCCGGTGGTCGCGATCTGGGTAGCCTGCGGGGGCGGATGGGTCAGCTTGGGCGTGTGATACAGAGCTTGCAGAGCAGTGGACGCACCATCCTGGTGCTTGGCTGTAGTGGGAGGAGAGCGAGGAGGCCAGCCGCATCTTCATCTCCCCCTCGACCCGTCGACATCACCACGAGCTCGCCAGCCTCTCTGTGTAGCGAGGGCTGCATCGGACGACCTGCTGAGCTATCTGTACAGCCCGAGAGAGTGCTGCGAAGATCCTCCACAGCGAGGCCGCTCGCTCGTGCTCCTCGGGTCGCTCGCGCTCGCTCAAGCTGCAGCATCGCTCCACGCGCCAGACTTTCCAGCTGCGCGACACGGCGAAGAGGAGCGGAAAGACATGAACTGCGAGTGCGAGCGATACCGACAACAAAAGGACGAGACCGGACCCTCTTCTTCCTCCTCGCTCAGCTCCGCCAGCCCCAACCTCGCCCCGACGCTCGGGCACCGGCCCCCGCGGCCCCTCCCGCGCCATGCACGAGCACCCCCTTGCCCTTGACGTTGCGCTGCTCGCGCTCCCACCGCTCGTCCGCCTCATACGCCCTGACCGCCTCCTCGAGCTCGCCGCCCTCGCGCACCTCGAGAGGCTCGTCTTCGCCTACGGCGGCGGCCTCGCCGCGAGCGCGCCGGTTCTCGGCGACGAAGCGCGCCTCCTGCTCGCGCTCGTGCCAGACGGCGTCGACGTACGCGCGCGCGGTCGCCCAGTCGGCGCACTTGGTCGCGACCTGGAAGCGGCGCACGACGAGGCGTTTGCGCTCGAGCGGGGCGGGGAGGATCGGCTCGGCGGAGGAGGAGGGGCGGCGGGCGGTCGGAGGGAGAATGAGGAAGGGCTTGGTGTGGAGGAGGTGCGGCGTGGTCGAGAGGGTCGAGAGCGGGAGCTTGTTGAGCTGGCACAGGACGTGGCCCTGCGAAAGCAGCAAGAAGGCGGCGTCAGCATGCGCACTGTGCCGGTAGAGCTGGCCTCGAGGGACATGCCGAGACGGCAAGAGGAATGAGAGGGACGCACCTCGACGCCGTACTCGAACGCGAGGCCGACGAGCGTGTCCTGCGGGCGGACGTGGTGCAGCGCGCACTGCTCCCTCCCGCCCTTGCCGTCCGCGTCACCTAGCTCGACACCTCCCGCCTCATACGCCGGCGGCGCCTCGAGCCCCTCGCCCGTCTCGCCGAGCTCCTCGCCGTCCGCCTCGAGAGGTGGCGGTGGTGGGGAAGCGCCCGTCCTCGCCGCCGCGTCCTCGTCGTCCGAATCGCCGCCGAGCACAAAGTCGCCCTCGTCCTTCTCGGCGTCGTAGCGAGGCGGGCTTGGAGCACGAGGGGTGGCGGCCGATGCAGAGGAGGAAGAGGGAGCCGAGGTGGAGGTGCCGAGGAGGACGTCGTTGGCCGTCTCGCACAGGACGCAGGCCTGCGGCACTGGAAGTCAGTACTGGAGTGTATCTGTGTGAGCTGGCGAGAGCGAACGCACCTGAGCTAGCCGTCTGTGTCTCCTCACGCACCTCCCGCACACCGAGTGGCCGCAGGCGAACGAGACGGGCGGCGGGTCGGGCTTCTCCGAGTGCGAGGGGACGGTAGTCGAGCCGTCGAGAGTAGCGCAGCAAGCGGTGCACAGCTTCATCTCGTCGAGGTGGGAGAGAAGAGGAGCGCGGGGGAAGCGAGAGTGGTGGTGCTCGCGCTCACCGACGAACGACAGGCTCGCCTCGCAACCTCGCGCTCGACACAGTACAGAGAGAGGGCGAAACGACGAGATGCATGCTGACCGACAAAAGGGAGGGAGTGCGAGGATTAAGAATAGATGTGCATCTACACGGAGGCGAGAGAGAGAAGAGGGGACGAAGCGCTGTAACAACCGAGGTGCAGTGTCTGTCGAGGCGCAGGCGAGGGCGAGAAGAGAGTGTCCATGCACGACGCGTCGCCGTGCTCAGGGCCGCCTCGGCCCCGTGCCCATCGTCGAGGCCGCCCTCGCCCCGCCGCGCCCGCCGCTCGAGCGCAACTGGCCCGTCGACGCCGGGTGGCCCATGACCGACTGCGGTGCGCCGCCGCCGCCGTACGCGCTCATCGGCGGGCCCGTCGAGAAGCCGAGCGCAGAGCCGGCGTAGGCGGGCATGCCGTACAGCGACGGCGCCTGCGAATACTGGGCCGGGTGGAAGAACGGCTGCGACATGGCGAACGACGGCGCGAACGGCGGCAGCTGCATGCTCGACGAGTGCTGGTGGTGCCCGCCGTGGCCCTGGCCGTACCCTGCGCCGCCTTGAGCGAACTGGTCGAAGGAGCCGAGGCTCATGCTCGAGCCGTGGCCCATGCCGCCGCCGCCGCCGCCAAGCCCGCCGCGGAACGACTGGTTCGACGACGCGCCGTCGTGCCCGCCGAGCATGCTGCCGGCGACGACGCTCTCGGCGCGAGCCTGGAGCGACGCCTGGTGCATCATCTGCATCATCTGGGCCGCGCGCTGGTGCAGCGACATCTTCTGGTCGAGCGGGAGCGAGGCGTCTGCGAGCGGGCGTCGGCGGGTCAGCAAGTGCACCGCGAGCGCGAAGAGAAGAAGAAGATAGAGAAGGAGGGACGCACAGAGGTAAGGGTCGACGCCCGGCGGCGCGACGGCGAGCGGCGAGAAGGCCCCGCCCATGCCCATGGCCATCTGCGGGTGCATCCCGCCCATCATGCTGCCCGCTCCCCCTCCGCCCATGACGCTCCCTCCCGCCCCACCGAGCACGCTCCCCTTGGTCGGCAAGTTGGCGAGCGGCTCGTCCTCGTCGCTGCTCTCGCCGCCGCCGACCGCCGCGCCGCGCTCGGGCACCCGCCCGCTCGGGTGGTTCAGGTCGCGCCCGATCCGCAGCGCGTCGAGCGCCTCGGCCTTGTGCCGCGCCTTCATGCGGTCGTACACGCCGTCGTCGACGGCCGTAATGGACGATGAGGCCGTCGACGGGCCGTTTGACGCCGACGCGGTCGAACTCGCGCGCGTGTGCGGCGCGGCGGCGGCGGTGGACATGCTGGAGCGGGCCGAGGCGAGGGCGGAGCTGCGAGGGTCGAGGCGCTGCTGCTGCTGCTGCGACGCGCCGCGAGCCGAGGAGGCGGCGTACCCGGCGCCGAGGTGCGGCATGCTCGGCGTCGCACGGTGCGCGAGCGACGGCTGCTGCTGCTGCTGCGAAGGCGGGAGAGGAACGCCGAGCGCGCTCGCCGCCGAGCTCGTGATGGCGCTGAGGCGCCGACCGCGGTTCCACCCTGCGGCGTCCGTCTGCGACGCGACCGGGTCAAACTTGACCGAGGGCTTGCCGAGCGCGCTCGCGCCGCTCGTCGAGTCGCCGAGCTGCTGCTGCTGGTGGAGGGACGAGGCCGGGAAGCCGAGGTGCGACGCCGAGGGCGAGTCCTTGGGCGTGATGGGCACCGACGACGTCGACGCCGAGCCGGACCCGGACGATGCCGACGCCGACGCCGACGAGCGGTCGCGCGCCGTGACCGACGCAAAGAGCGGCGAGGCGACGGGCGGGAGTGCCGCCGGACCCTGCAGCGCCGGGACGGGCGGGACGCTCATCGACGACGACGCCGTCGACGACTGGAACGCCTGCACGGTCGGCGACGCTGGGTTCGAGACGGACCTCGCGCCGTACGCCGGGCGCAGGATGCCGCGCGTCGCCGCTGCGCCGCTCCTCGCCGGCGAGGGCGGCGCCGTCGCGACCGCGCCGGGGACGCCCGCACTCGCCGACGCCGCCGCGACCGCCGTCGCCTGCTGCGACGCCGTCATCGACGTCGAGAAGCTGAGCGTCGACAGGCTGCGGCGGTTCGAGCCGCGGCGCGCGAGCGGCGCGCCCATGCCGAGCTGCTGCTGCTGCTGGGCCTGCTGGGCCTGGTGGTGCGCCTTTTCGCGCGCGCCGCCGAACGAGCCCGCGATCGGCGGCGAGTGCTGGTCCCGCAGGACCTCGAGCTCGCTGCTCGGCCTGCGGTACACGTCGCGCGCGTCGCGGCTCGGCAGCGCCGGCGGCGGGGCCCGAGCGCCGCCGTCGACGCTCGGCCGTACCGACGCCGACGCCGAGGGCGGGAGCGACAGGTCGACCTGGCTGCGGCTGCGGATCTGCGCAAGCGGCACCTCGTCGTCGCTCGACGACCCGCGCGCGCCCTCGTCGTCCTCGTCCGACGAGCTCGACAGGCGCTCCTCGTCGTCGTCGTCGCCCTCGCTCGAATCGCTCGCCCACCCGCCCGCGCCGCCCCTCGAGGGGTACACTGCGTTCTTGCCCTTTGCGCGCTGCGCCCGCACGGCGGCGGAAGCGCGAGCGGGCGCAGGGGCGGGAGCGGCGCCGACGCCCATGGCGGCGAGCGCGGCCTGGGCCGACTCGTTGAAGAGGGACGACGAGCGCTGCGGGCGCGGGACGAGCGTCGATGCTCGGCGGGCGCTCGACGGCGGCGGCGGCGGACTCGACGACGAGAAGCCCGGCACGCTCTGCGGCGTCGGCGGCTGGACGGCGACGGCGGGCGTGGTGCTCGAGCGCGGGCCGTCGCTGACCTTGCGCGGCGTGGCGTACGGCAGGCGGCGCGCGGGCTCGGGCGAGAGCTCGGGCGAGAGCTCGAGCGGCGAGGCGGCGGGCGGGCTCGAGTTGAGCATGTCGCCGTACGCGGCGATGAGGCGGAGCTCCGAGTCGTCGGTCGACATGCGCTGCGGCGGGGCCGGGCGGCGCTCGCGCTCGTACGTGAGAGGCGTCGGGGCGGTCGAGGTGGTCGGGGAGGCTGCGGGCGAGGCGTGGCGGGTCGAAGGGCGGACGGGCGTCGAGGTGCCCGAGCGCGACTGCCACGACGGCTGCTGCTGCTGCTGCGCGGTCGAGTACGACGCCATCGAGAACA